>Ga0214469_1000185_pt1 | contig 19595 bp, 24 predicted proteins | sample RVTome_10_FD_187340 | JGI IMG/M metagenome (GOLD analysis project Ga0214469, IMG submission 187340) | Soil microbial communities from uranium-contaminated site in the Upper Colorado River Basin, Wyoming, United States - RVT153D57 HiSeq ... | reverse complement strand
CCCCCCCGAACGCCCAGGCTTCGTACGGCGCGTCGACCCCCGGGTCGGCGAACGCGCGCCAGAACGCGTCGACCGCCGGGCTCCGATCCCCCAGGGCTCACACCCCCTTGAGGAAGGCGACGGTCTCGGCGAGCCCGTCCTCGAGATGGGTCCACGGCTTCCACGCGATCGCGTTGGAGGCCGAGCCGATGTCGAGGGCGATCCGCCGAAGCTCCCCGGGCGGCAGGGGCCCGAACTCGGGCTCATGCTCGTATCCCACGATCTCGGCGAGGAGTCGATAGATGTGGTTCACGCTGGTCTCCAACCCGGTGCCGATGTTGACCAGCTTCCCCGGGCCGCGATCGATCGCCTGCACGAACGCGTGCACGACGTCGTCGATGAACACGTAGTCCCGCGTCTGGTTCCCGTCTCCGTAGATCGTGACCGGCTCGCCTGCGAGCATGCGCGACGCGAAGATCGCGATCACGCCCGCCTCGCCGTGGGGGTCCTGGCGAGGCCCGTAGACATTGCCCAGCGCCAGCGACGTGTGCTCGACCCCGCGATAACGCTGATAGAAGGCCAGGTAGTCGACGGCGACCTTCTTCGAGACGCCGTACGGGCTCAGCGGGTGCGACGCCTGGGCGCTCGTCTCCTTGACCGGCAGTCTCCGGGGCTCCCCGTAGATCGTGCCCCCGCTCGCTGCGTACACGACCTTCCGAGCCTCGACCTTCGCCGCGCATTCCAGCACGTTCAACGTTCCCATGACGTTGATCGAGGCGTCGAGCGCCGGGGCCTCGAGCGAGGGACGCACGCCCGACTGCGCGGCGAGATGGAAGACGACCTCGGGCCGATGCCGCTCGAACAGGGGCAGCAGGCCGTCGGCCCGCACGTCCATGTTGAAGAACGTGAACTCCTTGCCGTAACCTCGCGCGTCCACGAGGTTCGCGATACGGCCGGTGGAGAGGTCGTCCACGCTGATCACGCGGTGGCCCTCGGCCAACAGTCGATCCGCGAGGTGCGAGCCGATGAACCCGGCGCCCCCGGTCACCAGGACGGTGCTCACGCCGTCAACCTTAGTTGCGGGTCGGCGGCGATGTCGAGCGACGAACGCTCACCGCGAGCCCACCTCGCCGACCCGAGACACGCGATCATCGCGGCGTTGTCGGTGCACAGCGCCATCGACGGGAACAGCATCTCGATGCCCGCCTCCGCACCCGCGCCGGCGAGACGTTCGCGGAGTCGGGTGTTCGCAACCACGCCGCCCCCGAGCAGCACGGTGGGAGCCCCGACGTCCTTCGCCGCGGCGATCGTCTTGGTCACCTGCACGTCGACGATCGCCTCCTGGAAGCTGGCCGCCAGATCGGGCAGGTGCAGATCGCGCCCGGCCGCCTGCTCGGCCTTCACGTGACGCAGCACCGCGGTCTTCAAACCGCTCATCGAGAAGTCGTAGTCTCCGGAGTCCTCCATCGCCCGTGGGAAGCGGATCGCGTGTGGATCGCCTTCCCGGGCCATGGCGTCGAGCGCGGGACCGCCGGGGAACCCGAGTCCGATCAGTCGGGCGACCTTGTCGAACGCCTCACCGGCGGCATCGTCGAGCGTCTGGCCGAGTACGACGTGATGGAACATCTCCGGCACGTGCACGAGCATCGTGTGGCCGCCGCTGACGATCAGGGCGACGTAGGCCGGCGACGGTCGCCCGTGCTCCAGGAAGTTCGCCCAATAGTGTCCTTCCAAGTGGTTCACACCGACGAGGTCGGCCCCGGTCGCGAGCGAGACCGCCTTCGCCGCGGCCATGCCGACGAGGAGCGCCCCCACGAGTCCCGGACCGGTCGTGACGGCCACTGCGTCGATCTCGCCGAACCCGATGCCCGCCTCGTCGAGCGCCTCCTCGAGCAGGGGGTTCAACGACTCCACGTGTGCTCGCGCCGCGACCTCGGGCACGACTCCCCCGAACCGCTCGTGCAGGTGCACCTGCGAGGCGATCAGGTTGGCCCGCACGGTGAAGCCGTCCTCGACCACGGCGACCGCGGTCTCGTCGCACGATGTCTCGATGCCGACCGCAATCACGTGAGGCGCACCCGATCGGGCATCGCGGCGGCGATCGACGCGAGCCGCCTCGCGTACTCGCGGGTGCGGATGTCGTCGGTCCACATCACGACGGCGTCCTCGTGCAGCTCCTGGTAGTAGTTGCGCCGGATACCGGCGGGCCGGAAGCCGAACCGGCCGTACATGCGCTGAGCCCCCCAGTTCGTCACCCGCACCTCGAGCGAGACGGCATGCCCGTCCATCGCGACCGCGTTGGTGATCAGCTCGTGCAGCAGCACGGTGCCGATGCCCAGGTGCTGCAGCTGAGGGTCGACGGCGATGTTCGTCACGTGCGCCTCGTCCCCGTAGCAGATCAGCCCTCCGTAGCCCACGACCGCCTTGTCGGCCCGGGCCACCAGGTAGCAACGATTGTTCGGCTCGGTCATCTCGGATACGAAGAGGTTCGGGCTCCAGGGACGCGCGTAGACCTGGCGCTCGATCGCCATCACGCCGCGCAGGTGCCGCCGGCGCATGCGGACGACCTCGACCCTAGATGCTCCGTGCTCGCCGATCCCACGCGATCTCAGCATCGGACTTCCTCAGGTACATCGGGACGACGTCGAACAATCGATCGTGCTCCTCTCGCAGGAACCGTGGCACGGCGAGCTCGACGAGCGCCGCCGCATCGGGGTGCGCGGCCACCGACGTCGCGAACTCGATCCTGCTTCCGGCCCCTTCGAAGACATCTCGGTACAGCATCGCACCGTTGCCCACGGCCAACACCTCCCCAGGAAGAGCCTGAAGCTCGGCCGCGAGCCGGTCGGGTTCGTGGACGAGGTACCCGCGCTCGCGCATGACTCCGCCGGGCACCGCCCGATAGATCGCCGAGAACACCTCGCCCCGGCGGGCGTCGATCACGGCGGCGATCGTCCTGGGAGTGAAGCGCACCGGATACGCGAGCGCATCGAGGCTCGTGATGCCCACGATCGGCACCCCCGCGACCTGGGCTAGCGTCTTCGCGGTCTCGACGCCGACCCGCAGGCCCGTGAACAGCCCCGGACCGATGCCGACCGCGATGCCGCCGACCCTGGACAGTGAGAGCTCGCTCCGACGCAGGAGGTCGGCCAACAGCGGCGTCACCGATTCCTGCCTCGCGGCCCCCGCCACGCTGGCCTTGGCCAGGATCTCGTGCTCCGTCCCGATCGCGACCGACGTCTGGGGGGTGGACGTCTCGATGCCGACGACGATCATGCCGGCGACACCCATGGCATCATGGCGGCCTCGAGCTCGGCGAAACGTTCGGCCCAGCCCGCGCCGACCGCGGCGAAGACGATCGTGCGGGCGTCGTGCTCCTGGCCGGAACCGGTCGTGAGCTCCACTCGCAGCCGTTCTCCGGGCAGGAGCTCCTCGACGGTGTCGCCCCACTCCACGAGCAGCACGGCGTCGCCGTGGCCGAGCTCCTCGAGCCCCAGGTCGACCACGTCCTGCACGCGATCGAGCCGATAGACGTCGACGTGGGCCAGCTCGAGGATCCCCCTGTACTCCTTGACGAGGGTGAACGTCGGCGACGAGATACTCTCCTCGACGCCCAGCCCGCGCGCGACCCCCTGCGCGAAGGTCGTCTTCCCGGCGCCGAGCTCGCCGGTGAGGATCACGGCATCGCGAGGGCGGAGCAACGCGGCGATCGCCTCGCCCAGCTCACGGGTCTCCTCCGCCGCCGACGTGCGGACCTTGACCCGCATCGTCAGAAGAGCTCCAGCTGGTCCACGTCGGTCACGTCGACGGTGACCTCGGTCGCGTTCACGTCCGGGCCCGCGGTCGGGGCCGACTCGTCGAGCGTTCGCCTGACGAGCCTGAAGTCCTCGAGCAGCAGCTCGTGCTGCCGCGACCCCTCGCCGCCCCCATGCAGGATCGCCGCGGGGTGGAACGTCGGAACGACCGAGCGTCCGTGCCACTCGTGCACCCGGCCACGCAGCCTCGTGATGCCTGTCTGCGTCTGCAGCACGAACTTCGTCGCGAAGTTCCCGAGCGTCACGATCACCGAAGGCTGGATCAGCGAGATCTGCTCGACGAGCCACGGGGTGCATTCCTCGATCTCGTCGGGCTGCGGATCCCGGTTCCCCGGCGGCCGGCACTTCACGATGTTCCCGATGTACACCTGCTCGCGGGTGAGCCCGATCTCGCCGAGCATGCGGTTCAGGAGCTGTCCCGCCGCACCGACGAACGGCTCTCCCTGCTTGTCCTCGTGGAACCCAGGGCCCTCGCCGATGAACATCAGGTCGGCCTCGGGGTCGCCGGCTCCGTAGACGACCTGCGTGCGTCCCTGGGCGAGCCGGCACCTCGTACATCGGGAGGCCTCGGCGGCCGCATCGGCCAGCGTCCGTGTCACGATCCCTTCCGACCCTTCGAGGGAGCCCGACGCGGCCGGGGAGCATGCCCGCTCGACAGCACGCTCCGCGCGAACGTGCGGATCTCGCGATCGAGCTCGACCGGCCGCTCGAGCATCGTCATGTGTCCCGCACCTTCCACCAGCACGAAACGGCCGTCGGGAAGTCCTGCGGCCAACTCGACGCCGCTCGACGGCGGCGTGACCCGGTCGTGTTCGCCCACCACGATCAGGGCCGGGACCTCGATGCGAGGCAACACGCGGGCCAGGTCGGTCTCGAGCAGGCCGGCCAGGCCGTCGGTCCACATCTCCGACGATGCGCGTTCGGCCAGGTGCACGACGTGCTCGACGACGTGACGGGGTGCGTCGGGGCCGAACTGCGTGAGCCGAACCACGGCGCCCCGCAGGTCCGTCGGGCTCGCGAGCAGGGCCTTGCGGAGGCGGTCCACGCGCTCGGCGGCCGAGCGGAAGGACCCGAGGCGAGGACGCAGGAGATCGGTGATCGATCCCATCGCGCCACGCAGCAGGTCCGACGCCGACGCGCCGCAGAGCACGAGCCCCGCCACCGAGGTCGCCAGCAGATCGGGCCGGACCTCCGCCATCGCGAGCGCCGCGATCGCCCCCATGCTGTGCCCGACGATCACGACCCGGCGGCCGGGAGCGATCGTTTCCACGACGGCCGCGATGTCGCGGCCCATGGAACGCACCGACAGGTCGCCGTCGTCCGGCTGCTCGCTGCTTCCGTGACCACGCAGATCCATCAGCACGCACCGATGGTCGACCGAGAGGTCGATCCATTGCTCCCGCCAGATAGTCATGTCGAGGCTGAAGCCGTGCACGAACAGCAGCATCGGCGCCGACACGTCACCGGCGGCGCGCACCGCGAGCCGGGTCCCGTCGAACGACCGCACCGGCTCGGGAGCGTCGGGCGGAAGGTCCCAGAGCAACGCCTCGAGGTCGTGGTCGGTTCGCCGTCGCACCATGGTCCGCCCGATCGCACCCGCGGCGATCGCACCCGCGGCGACACCGCCTGCGATCAACGCGGTCCGTTTCCGGGTCATGCCGTCCCTCCGCCGCCGTGATGCCGTCTCGGAACGCGAGACCCGACCCGCGCGACGATCTCGTACGCGATCGTGTCGGACGAGCCGGCGAGCTCCCAGGCGGTGACGGCTTCGTCCCCCTGGGTGCCGAGGAGCACGACCTCGTCCCCGGGCGCCGGCTCGACATCGCCGCAGTCCACGATCAGCTGGTCCATCGTGACGCTCCCCGCGACGCGGCACCGCCGCCCCCCGATCAGGACGTCGGCCCGCGACGACAACAGGCGAGGGTAGCCGTCCGCGTACCCGACCGGCACCGTCGCCATCCACGCGTCGCGTTCCGGCGCGTACCGATGCCCGTACGAGACGCGGCGGCCGGCGGGAAGGCGCTTCACGAAGGCGACGGCGGAGCGCCAGGTCATCGCGGGCCGCAGGCCGAGGTCGGAACCCACGCCGGGTGCCGGCTCGATGCCGTAGAGGCCGATGCCCGTGCGCACGAGGTCGAACCGAGCCTCGGGGAACCTGATGGCCCCGGCCGTGTTCGCCGCGTGGACCAGCCTTGGCTCGTGACCCGATGTCCGGACATCGTCGAGCACGTCGGAGAAGAGCTCGAGCTGTGCCTTCGTCGTCACCTCGTCGGTGTCCGCGCACGCCAGGTGGGTCCAGAGGCCCTCGAGCTCCAGTCCGGCGGCGACCGACTCGGCGACGAACGCCGCGGCCGCCTCGGGCGGCCAGAGGCCCACCCGATGCATGCCCGTGTCGACCTTGACGTGCACGCCGACCGGCGACCCCGCAGGGCGAGCGACGGCGGACAGGCGCTCCGATCCACCCCTCGAGTAGACGGTGGGCGTGATCGACGCCGAGACCGCGGCGTCCTCCGATCCGGGAGGGAACTCCGAGAGGGCCAGGATCGGCGCCTCGATGCCGGCCGCCCGCAGACCGAGCCCCTCCTCGACGAGCGCGACGCCGAGCCAGGACGCGCCGGCGTCGAGCGCGGCCCGCGCGACGGTGACGTCGCCGTGACCGTACCCGTCGGCCTTCACGACGGCCATGACCTCGGTGCCGCCGAACGTGAGGGCGCGCACGTTGTGCGCGACCGCGTCGAGGTCGACATCGACCCACGTCGGACGCATCGGGCTCACGCGATCACCGATCCGACAGCTTCGGGGATGCGTTCGATCACGTCGCCGGCGAGGGCGCCTTCGCCCAGCGCGGCGCCGGCACGCTGTCCGGCGAGACCGTGAACGAACGCCCCCGCTGCCGCCGCCTCGAGCCCGGAGAGCCCTCGGGCGAGCAGGCCGCCGATCATGCCCGTCAGCACATCGCCCGTGCCCGCCGTGGCGAGCGCCGGTGTCCCCGTCGGGTTCACCCTTGCCGGACCGCCCGGCTGGGCGATGACGGTCCTCGTGCCCTTGAGCAGGGCGACGGCGTGCGATGCGTCTGCGAGGGCGCGAGCGGCCGAGACACGATCGGGCATCTCCGATGCCGATCGGAGCATCAGCCTCGCGAATTCCCCGTCGTGCGGGGTCAGCACGGTGTCGGCCGCTCGGCGCGCCAACCCACCGGCATCGCCCTCGAACGCGTTCAGGCCGTCGGCGTCGAGCACGATCGGCGACGTGCACCGGGCGACGAGATCGCGCACGAGGCGTGCCGTCTCGTCGTCCCGGGACAGGCCCGGCCCGATCGCGACGGCGTCGGCTCCCTCCGCGGCGTCGAGCACCGCATCGAGCGCCCCCGCCGCGACCGTGCCGGCGCCGGTCTGGGCCAGCGGCAGGAACACCGCCTCGGCAGCGTGGGCCGCCACCGCGGGCAGCGCATCATGCGGCGTGGCCACGATCACGAGACCCGCCCCGACGCGACCCGCCGCCCGTGCGATCAGCGCCGGTGCGCCCGTCATCGACCGGGAGCCGGCGACCACGAGCACTACTCCAGAGCTCCGCTTGTGGCCCTGCAGATCGCGCTTCGGCAGCATCGCCGCCACGTCCTCGCGTTCGATGAGGCCGATGCCGGGCGGCACGAGATCGTCGGGGAAGCCGATGTCGACCACCCTGATCGTGCCCGCGCGCTCGGCGCCCGGAAGCAGCACCGATCCGAGCTTCGCGGCGCCGAACGCCACCGTGAGATGTGCCCACACGGCCGAGCCGAGGACCGCGCCGGTGGCCCCGTCGACCCCTGACGGCATGTCCACGGCGACCACCGGCGCGGGCGAGGCGTCGATCGAGTCGATCGCCTCCTGCCACGCGCCCTCGGGCTTGCCGTGGAAGCCGGTTCCGAAGATCGCGTCCACCGCGACATCGGCGCGAGCGAGGGCCCGAACGGCTCGCTCCCCGTCCCACCGAAGGGCGACGAGCCCCTCCTCGGCGAGCCGGGCGCGGTTCGTCGAGGCCGGCCCGTGGTCGTCGCCGGAATCGATCGCGACCACGTCGACCCGCACGCCCCTGCGGGCGAGGTGCCGCGCCGCCACGAAGCCGTCCCCGCCGTTGTTGCCCTTGCCACAGACGACGACGACGCGTCGCCCGTACACCCCGCCGGCCACCTCGATCGTCGCGTTCGCCACGGCGCGCCCGGCCCGCTCCATCAGGTCGGCCGCGGAGACACCCACGGCCTGCGCCCCACGATCGAGGTCGCTCGCCTCCCGCGGCGTGAGGATCGGTTTCATCGGTGACTCAATGCCTCGTGCGTCATCATGCGCGCACCGCGACCGCGAACGCGACGGCGCTGGTCTTCTCGTGGGTGAACGTGATCAGCACCTGGGAGATGCCGAGCGAATCGGCTCGGGACTTCGCGTGGCCCTCGAGCACGATCGAAGGCGCGCCGGACGGCGCGCGTCCCACGCTGATGTCCTGCCAGCGCTTGCCCCGGTAGCCCCCAAGCGCCTTGATCGTGGCCTCGCGCGCGGCGAAGCGGCCCGCGAACGACTCCGCCGGACGCGCCTTCGAGTCGCAGTACGCGACCTCGGCCGGCGTGAACACGCGTTCGCGCATCGTGGGGTGGCGCGCGAGCGCTCGCTCCATGCGGGCGATCTCGCAGATGTCGACGCCGAGCCCGACGATCTCCACGGGCCTCAGCTTAGAGGGCGGCCTACTCGACCGTGACGCTCTTCGCGAGGTTCCGCGGCTGATCCACGTCGCAACCGCGCAGCGTGGCGACGTGGTAGGCGAGGAGCTGCATCGGCACGGTGACGACGACCGGCGACATCAGCTCCGGGGTCTCCGGCACCTCGAGCACGTGGTCGGCGAGCGCACCGACCTCCGCGTCACCCTCGGTCGCCACGGCGATCACGCGGGCCCCGCGGGCACGAACCTCCTGGATGTTCGAGAGCATCTTCGGGTACACGTGACACTGCGTGGCCACGGCCACGACGGGCACGCCGTCCTCGATCAACGCGATCGGACCGTGCTTCAGCTCTCCGGCGGGGTGGCCTTCCGCATGCACGTAGCTGAGCTCCTTGAGCTTCAGCGCGCCCTCGAGGGCGGCCGGATACCCGGTGTGGCGCCCGATGAACAACACGTCGCGGGCGTCCCGGTACCGCTCCGCGAGCTCGCGCGCCTGCCCGTCGAGGCCGATCGCGCGCTCCACCTTGGCCGGAAGCTCGTCGAGGTCGGCAAGCACCTCGGCGATCTCCTCGGGGAACTTCGTGCCGCGGACCTGTGCGAGGTAGAGGGCGACGAGGTACTGCGAGACCATCTGGGTGGCGAACGTCTTCGTCGCCGCCACGCCGATCTCCGGGCCGGCGTGGCTGTAGAGCGCGCCGTCGGCTTCCCTCGCGAGCGAGGAGCCCACCGTGTTCGTCACGGCGATAACCTGCGAGCCCTGACGCCGGGCGTGGCGCGCGGCTTCCAGCGTGTCGATCGTCTCCCCGGACTGGGAGACGGCGAGCGTGAGCGTGTCGGGCCCGAGCACCGGGTCGCGGTAGCGGAACTCGCTCGCGATCTCGATCTCGACCGGCAGTCGCGTCCAGTGCTCGATCGCGTACTTCGCGACCAGGCCCGAATGGAACGCGGTGCCGCACGCGACGACGAATACCTTGTTCACCTCTCGGAGCACGTCGTCGCTCACGTGGAGCTCGTCGAGGACCAATCGCTCGCCCACGGTTCGGCCGACGAGCGTGTCGCGGATCGCGGCGGGTTGCTCGTCGATCTCCTTCCGCATGAACGTGTCGTACCCGCCCTTCTGGGCGCGGGCGACGTCCCAGTCGACGGTGATCGGTCGCGGGTCGAGCGGCGCGCCTTCGAGGTCGGTGAACCTCGCGCCGTCGCGGCGGACCTCGACGACCATTCCCTCCTCGAGCGGGATCACCGTGGTGGTTCGCTCGAGCATCGCCGGGATGTCGGACGCGAGCATCGTCTCGCCCTCGCCGACCCCGACGATCAGCGGCGACGACACCTTCACGCCGACGAGCACGTCGGGGTCGTCGAGCGAACACACGACCAGGGAGTACGCGCCCTCGAGCTCCCGAACCGCCGCGCGCACGGCGTCGGGGAACGATCGTCCGTCGCTCCGCATCTCCTCGACGAGGTGGGCGACGCACTCGGTGTCGGTCTCCGAGATGAGCGCATGGCCCTGCTTCTCGAGTCGGTCGCGGAGCCCCTGGAAGTTCTCGACGATGCCGTTGTGGATGACCGCGACGCGGCCGTCGCAGTCCAGGTGCGGGTGGGCGTTGACGTCGGTCGGCGCCCCGTGCGTAGCCCAGCGGGTGTGGCCCATGCCGATCGACCCCCCCAAGGTCGTGTCGGACCCGAGCGCGGCCTCGAGCTCGCCCAGCTTCCCGGCGCGCTTCACCACGCCGAGCCCGCCGTCGATCACGGCGACGCCGGCCGAGTCGTACCCACGATATTCGAGCCGCCGGAGACCTTCGAGGACGATCGGAAGGGCCTCGTCGGGCCCCACGTAGCCCACGATGCCGCACATCAGGCTCTCACCCTAACAGCGCTCTCGCGGGCGGCTCGGGAGCGGACCGCGGCTCAGCCTGCGGCCCGCACGGCCTCGGCGATACGTTCGGCGTGCCCGTTCGCGAGCGCCTCGGTCTCGGCCTCGACCATCACTCTCACGAGCGGCTCGGTGCCGGACGCGCGTACGAGCACACGTCCGTCGAGGCCGAGCGCCGCCTCGGCCTCGGACACAGCTTCCCGGACGGGTTCGGCCTGCGCGATCGATCGGTCGGCCACCTCCACGTTGACGAGGCGCTGGGGGTAGCGAGACATCACCGACGCCAGGTCGGCGACCGAACGACCCGACGCCGTCGCGAGCGAGAGGAACCGCACCGCTGTGAGCAGCCCGTCGCCCGTGGTCGCCCGGTCCCGGAAGATCAGGTGCCCCGATTGTTCACCACCCAGCATCGCTCCCGTGCGCACCATGTCCTCGAGCACGTAACGGTCTCCGACCTTCGAGGACACGACCTCGATGCCGGCCTCTCGCATCGCGTGGTGGAAGCCGAGGTTCGCCATGACCGTGGTCACCACCGTCTCGCCGGGCAAGGCCTCGCGATCGCGAAGCGCGATCGCGCAGGCGGCCAGGACCTGGTCGCCGTCGACGATGGCTCCGGTGGCGTCGGCGAACAGGGCGCGGTCGGCGTCGCCGTCGAGCGAGACGCCGGCATCGGCGCCCAGGCGCACCACCTCGGCAGCCACGATCTCCGGGTACAGCGCACCGCACCCGACGTTGATGTTCTTCCCGTCCGGGTCGGCATGGATCGCATGCACCTCGGCGCCGAGTTGCCGCAGCAGGGCCGGCGCGACCTCGTATGCGGAGCCGTTCGCGCAGTCGACCACGAGACGCAGACCGTCGAGGCGTCCGTCCGCGGCGTCGACGAGGTGCGCCAGGTAACGCTCATGGCCCTCGCCCACGGGCCTGACCTCGCCCGAGCGGTCCGGCGCCTCGAGCCGTGTGTCCAACGCCGCCTGGATCTCGTCCTCCAGCACGTCGGGGAGCTTGATGCCCGAGGCGTCGAAGAACTTGATGCCGTTGTACTCCGGCGGGTTGTGCGACGCGGAGATCACGACCCCGCTCGATGCCCGGAGATCGGTCGTGAGGAACGCGATCGCGGGCGTTGGCTCGATGCCGGCGATGAAGACGTCGCCGCCCGCCTCCCGGATGCCCTCGACGAGGGCATCCTCGAGCCACTCCCCGGAGTCTCGGGGATCGCGCCCGATGACGAACGACTGACGCCCCCCGCCGAGCCGACCCAGCACGGACACGGCGGCCCGCCCCAAACGATAGGCGAGGTCCTCGGTGAGCTCGGTCCCCGCCAGCCCCCGGACCCCGTCGGTGCCGAACAGCCGTTCCGTCACGGCGCGAGGCTACCTCACGCCCTGCATGGCCGCGCCCACGCTCGCCCGAGCGAGCGGGATCACACACGAGGTGGGAGGATGGGCGCATGGACGATCGGTTGGTGCGTGTGTTCGCGAGCGGAGACAGCGTCGCCGGAGAGATGATGCGCGGCCGGCTCGAGGCCGAAGGCATCACTGCGATGCTCAAGGGCGAGGGTGAGGGTCCGTACCGAGCCGGGCCGGTGTACGTCTGGGTGCCGGCCGAGAACGAGGCGAGCGCTCGCGAGATCGTGGCGGCCGTCGAGTCCGGCGCCTACGCCCTCGATGACGACGCAGACGTCGACGACGTTCCCGGGGAGCCGGCGGGCGACGCGTCGTCGCCCAGCTGACGATGCGGTCTCAGCGCTTCGAGTACTGCGGCGCCTTCCGGGCCTTCTTCAGCCCGTACTTGCGGCGTTCCTTCTCGCGCCCGTCGCGCGTGAGGAAACCCTCGGCCTTCATCTGACCTCGGAGCTCGGGCTCGAGCTCGATCAGCGCCCGCGCGATGCCCAACCGGATCGCCCCGGCCTGGCCGCTGACGCCTCCGCCGACGATCGTCGCAACGACGTCGAAGTCCTTCTCGCGCCCCGACACGCGCAGCGGCGACACCGCCACCATGCGGTGCACGCGGGTCGGGAAGTACTCCTCGAGGTTGCGCCCGTTGATGTCGAACTCTCCCGTTCCGGGCACGAGACGCACGCGAGCCACGGCTTCCTTGCGGCGGCCGGTCGCGATCTTCGCAGGGGTCACTGCCACGTGTTCACTCCTCGGTGCTTTCGGACTCGGTAGCCTTCTTCGCGGCGGTCTTCGTCGCCGTCGACTTCTTCGCTGTGGTCTTCTTGGCGGTGGACTTCTTCGCGGTGGACTTCTTCGCGGTGGTCTTCTTGGCGGTGGACTTCTTGGCCGTCGACTTCTTGGCGGCGGTCTTCTTGGCGGTGGACTTCTTCGCCGTCGACTTCTTGGCGGTGGTCTTCTGGGCGGTGGTCTTCTGGGCCGTCTCGGGCGCCGGGACCGTGGCTTGCGTCGCGTGCTCGTCGACGATCCTCTCCGCCTCGGTGTCGCCCTGTGCAGTGCCGGGGATGCGGTGCCGCGGCTTCAACTCCGTGACCGGGCTCGGGAGGCCCCCCCACATCGGGGGCCGGCCGAGCGTGTACGCGACGGGCTGCTGGGCCTCGTGCGGGTGCTCGGCGCCCCCCACGACGTGGAGCTTGCGGATCATCGAGCGGCCGAGGCGGTTCTTCGGGAGCATGCCCCTGACCGCCTTCTCGACCGCGAAGACCGGACGAGTGCTCATCAGCACGTCGTACCGCGTCGACTTGATGCCCCCCGGATAACCGGAATGGCGATAGGCGAACTTCTTCGTCTCCTTGCCGCCGGTGAGCACCACCTTGTCGGCGTTGACGATGATGACGTGGTCGCCGGTGTCCATGTGCGGGGCGAAGATCGGCTTGTGCTTGCCGCGCAACAAGGCTGCGGCCTCCGACGCGACACGGCCCAGCACCTGGTCGCCGGCGTCGATCACGTACCAACGGCGCTCGATGTGCTCAGGCTTCGGAGAGTAGGTCTTCATGACGTGGATATCGGCCAGGAAGGCTCCCGGCCGACGCACCAGACTACCTGCGGGAACACGGCGACGTCAAAGCCCGGGCCGCTTCCGGCGGCCGTAGACCACCCGTTCGAGGGTGAGGCCGTGCGGCGGCGCGATCTGGCGCGCGGCCGAGCGGTCACGGGCCTCGAGGATCGCCGGGATCCCCTCGGGTTCGAGCTTGCCTTCGCCGACCGCGACCAAGGTCCCGGTGAGCGCCCGGACCATCTGATGCAGGAACGCGTTCGCCCGGAAGCCAAACTCGAGCCGGTCGCCCGTTCTCACCACGCTCGCGCGCTGCAGGTGGCGAACCGTGGCCTTGCCCGCGCCGGGATGCCGGCAGAACGACGTGAAGTCGTGCTCTCCCACGAGGTGGCGAGCCGCCGCTCGTATGGCCCCCAGGTCAGGGGCGCAGGGATGGTGCCAGACGAACCTCGCCGTGCACGGGTCCGGCACGGCGCCGACGTCGACCCGGTACCGGTACAGGCGGGCGGTCGCCGAGAACCGAGCGTCGAATCCCGCGGGGGCATCGTCGACGGCGAGAGCGACGACCTCAGGCCCCAGGCTCCCGTTGAGGGCATCTCGGATGGCGATCGTCGAGCGAGCCGAACGCGTCACGAACGACGCCATCTGGCCGCGTGCGTGGACGCCCGCGTCGGTGCGCCCGGCGACGGACAGGCGCACGCCCTCGCCCACCACCGGTTCCAGCACGTCGGTCAGCGCGCCTTCGACGGTACGGATGCGGCGGTCCCCTTGAGCCGCCCACCCCCTGAACCCCGTGCCGTCGTAGGCGAGCAGCATCCTGATGTTTCGCTCGACCATGCCGCGGAGTATGGGTCGGGGACCGTGAGCGAGATCTACTCGCCGCGCTCCACCAGCTCGATGCGTGCCATCGGCGCGGCGTCGCCCTTGCGCGGGCCGAGCTTCAGGATGCGCGTGTACCCCCCCTCGCGATCCTCGAACCGCGGCCCGATCTCGTGGAACAGGCGCGCGACGACGTCGCGATCGGGGATGTCCTTCAGCACGTCGCGCCGCGAAGCCAGGTCGCCCCGCTTCGCCTTCGTGATGAGCTTCTCGGCGTAGGGACGCAGCGCCTTGGCCTTGGCCTCGGTGGTGTTGATCGCCTCGTGAGTGAACAGCTGGGCCGCCAGCGTCGAGAGCAGCAGACGCTGGTGGCCCGGGTTCGACCCGAGGCGGGGCCCCTTCTTGGGTTTGGGCACCTGGTCACTCCTCCCGCAGGCCGAGACCGAGCTCCTCGAGCTTGGCCTTCACCTCGTCGATCGACTTCTGGCCGAAGTTGCGGATGTCCATCAGCTCGGACTCGCTCTTCAGGATGACGTCGCCGACCGTGTTGATGCCCTCGCGCTTCAGGCAGTTGTAAGAGCGCACCGACAGGTTCAGCTCCTCGATCGTGATGGCGTAGTCACCCGGCACCTCGTCGTCTTCGGCGGGACCCACCGTGACGCTCGCGGCCTCGGCCATCTCGCTGAAGAGCGTGACCAGCTCGAGGAGCGTGCCGCCGGCCGATGCGACGGCCTCGCGCGGCGTGACCGATCCGTCGGTCTCGACGTCGAGGATCAGGCGATCGCGGTCGGTCATCTGCTCGACGCGGGTGTTCTCGACCGAGTAGCTGACCTTGCGCACCGGCGAGAAGATCGAGTCCACGGGGATCACGCCGATCGGGTCGCGGGACTTCTTGTTCTTGTCGGCCATGCGGTAGCCGACCCCGCGCTCGACGGTCATCTCCATCTCGAGGCTCGACCCCTTGCCGAGCGTGGCGATGTGCAGCTCGGGATTGAGGACCTCGACCCCCGCGGGCGGCGCGATGTCGCCGGCGGTGACCTCCCCCGGCCCCTTGGCCTTCAGGTACACGGTCGTGGGCTCTTCGAGCTCGGAGCGGGCGACCAGCTCCTTGAGGTTGAGGATGATGTCGGTGACGTCCTCGGTCACCTTCGGGATCGTCGAGAACTCGTGCAGCACACCGTCGATGCGCACCGACGAGATCGCAGTGCCGGGGATCGACGAGAGCAAGGTGCGACGGAGCGAGTTGCCGACGGTGTAGCCGAACCCTGGCTCGAGCGGCTCGATCGCGAACCGGGAGCGGGTAGGGGAGACGACCTCTTCGGAGATCTGAGGCCTCGCGACGATGAACATCGGTGGTTCCCTCCTTCGGCGGGGGATCATCCATTCCTACCCCGCCTTCGTTGGAGCGCTACGCTTCGCTGCTTGAGCGCTCCGTGGTGTTCGCCCGCGGCCGCGGTTCGGGCGGCGGGATGGTGCTCCGCGCGTGCGGCGCGGTTCGTTTAGCGCTCGCTAGACGCGGCGGCGCTTCCTCGGGCGGCATCCGTTGTGCGGCACCGGCGTGACGTCTTGGATGCCCGTGACCTCGAGGCCGGTGGCCGCGAGCGAGCGGATCGCGGTCTCACGGCCCGAACCCGGGCCCTTCACGAAGACATCGACCTTCTGCAGCCCCTGCTCCTGGGCTGCCCGCGCGGCCTTCTCGGCGGCCAACTGCGCGGCGTACGGGGTCGACTTGCGCGAGCCCTTGAAGCCGACGTTGCCGGCGCTCGCCCACGAGACCGTGTTCCCCTGCAGGTCGGTGATCGTGACGATGGTGTTGTTGAACGTCGACCGGATGTGAGCCTGGCCGTGGACGACGTTCTTCCGCTCGCGGCGTTTGGTCTTCTTGGCCTTCGGCTTCGCCATGCGTGTGCAACTCCCCGTTCTCGCGCTCGTGGTGGTTCGCTTACTTCTTGGCCGCCTTCTTCTTGCCGGCGATGGCCTTCTTGGGGCCTTTGCGGGTGCGCGCGTTCGTGTGCGTGCGCTGGCCACGCACCGGCAACGCACGGCGGTGGCGGATGCCCTGGTAGCACCCGATCTCGATCTTGCGTTTGATGTCTTGGGCCACCTCGCGCCGCAGGTCGCCCTCGACCTTGTAGTTCGCATCGATGTACGCGCGGATCTTCAGGACCTCGTCTTCGGAGAGGTCGCGCACCTTCGTGCCCCCCCCGACCCCCGAGCCAGAGACGATCGCCTTGGCTCCCGGGTTCCCGATGCCGTAGATGTAGGTCAGCGCGATGTCGAGGCGCTTGTCGCGCGGGAGGTCGACGCCTGCGATGCGTGCCACTGGGTAGCCTCCTCAGCCTTGCCGCTGCTTGTGCCGCGGGTTCGAGCAGATGACCAGGATCTTGCCCCGGCGCCGGATCACGCGGCAGCGATCGCACATCTTCTTGACGCTGGGCCGAACCTTCATCCGCTCTCGAGCTCCTGTTCCTGCCGCTACTTGTAGCGATACACGACCCGTCCCCTGGTGAGGTCGTAGGGCGACAGCTCCACCAGGACCCGGTCGCCGGGCAGGATGCGGATGTAGTGCATGCGCATCTTCCCGGAGATATGGGCCAAAACCTTGTGTCCGTTCTCGAGCTCCACCCGGAACATCGCGTTGGGCAACGGCTCGATCACCGTTCCCTCGACCTCGATCGCATCCTTCTTCGGCACGCTCCAGCTGTTCCCTCTCGAACGGGTTGCTCGCTCCAGCTTCCGGGACGTGTGCCAGCACCCTCCGGAAGCGGGGCGAACGTTCAGTATAGGGGCCGACCAGCGAGAACGTCCACGCAACCGAGCCGCCCGGGCTCAGTCGCGCGAGGTCAGCACCTCGGGGCCGTCGTCGGTGACGGCCACCGTGTGCTCGAAGTGCGCCGCGAGCGAGCCGTCGGCGGTCACGACGGTCCAGTCGTCGGCCAGCACCTTCGTGGCTTCGTCGCCGAGCATCAGCATCGGCTCGATCGCGACGACCAGCCCGGGCCGCAGGTCGGGTCCCCGCCCCGGCCGCCCGAAGTTCTGGATGAACGGGTCCTCGTGCAGGGCCCGCCCGATGCCGTGTCCCCCGTACTCCCGCACGATGCCGAGGCCGGCGGGCTCGGCGACCGACTCGATCGCATGTCCGATGTCGGAGAGCCTCCCACCCGGCCGCACCGCCTCGATGCCGGCGTGCAGCGCCTCGTCGGTGGTCTTCAGGAGCCGAGCGGCGTCCTCGCTCGGGGCGGCGTCGCCGACGAACACCGAGACGGCGGAATCCGCATGGAAGCCTTCCCAGATCGCACCGAAGTCGAGCGAGAGCAGCTGGCCCTCCTCGAGCACACGCGCCTCCGACGGGATGCCGTGCACGACCTCGTCGTCGATCGACGCGCAGATCGTCGCCGGATACGTGCCGCGGTAGCCGAGGAACGAGGGCGTGGCCCCCCGCTCACGGATGACCGCCTCGGCGACCCTGTCGAGGTCGGCCGTCGTCGCACCGGGGCGCACGGCTTCGAGCACGGCCGAGATCGTCTCGGCCACGATGCGCCCGGCGTGGCGCATGCGATCGAGCTCCTGCCGCGACTTCCGGATGATCACGTCGCCTCCAGCACGTTCTTCGTTCGAAGTGCCACCTCGTCCTCGGGCCCCTCGGCGTCGATGCCCTCGAGGAGCTTGCGCTCACGGTAGAAGGCCTCCAGCGGGGCCGTCTGTTCCCGGTACAGCGCGAGTCGGCGACGCACGGTGAGGTCGTCGTCGTCGGCTCGCCGTTCCAGGTCGGCGCCTTCGATGTCGCAGACGCGGTCGTTGGCCGGAGGTTTGGACTCCATGTTGTAGGTGCGCTTGCACACCGGGCAGGTCCACCGGTTGGACAGGCGCCGCACGGCCATGTCGTTGCCGATCGCGTACTTCAGCACCGCGGTCAGGGGTTTGCCAACCCGATCCAGCGACTCCTCGAGGGCGGCCGCCTGCGGCACGGTCCGCGGGAAGCCGTCGAGGATGAACCCGTCTTCCGCATCGGAAGCGGCGAGGCGGTCCATGACCATGCTGACGACCAGGTCGTCGGGCACGTACTCCCCTCGGTCCATGTACGCGCGAGCCTTGATGCCGAGCGTGGATCCGCGTTGCACGTGCTCCCGTAGGAGGTCACCGGTGGAGACCTGCGGGATGCCGTAGGTATCGACGAGCACCTGGGCCTGAGTCCCCTTGCCAGCCCCCGGAGGTCCGAGCAGCACCAGCCGCATCGGCGCCTACTTCAGGAAGCCTTCGTAGTGGCGCATCAACAGCTGGGACTCGATCTGCTTCATCGTCTCCAGAGCCACGCCCACGGCGATCAGCACCGACGTGCCGCCGAACGGGAACTGCTGGAAGTCCCAGAGGCGGAAGACGATCGTGGGGACCAGCGCGACCGCGGCGAGGAACAGCGCTCCGGGCAGCGTGATCCGCACGAGGATGTCGTTGAGGTAGGTGGCCGTCGGCCCCCCCGGACGGATGCCGGGGATGAACCCGCCCTGCTTCCGCAGGTTGTCGGCCTGTTTCACCGGGTCGAACTGGATCGCCGTGTAGAAGTAGGCGAAGAACACGATCATCGACGCCAGCACGATCATGTAGACGTACGTCGGGTTGCCCGCGTTCAGGTACGTGTCGACGAAGTTCTGGAACCCCTGCCACGGCACGATGCTCGCGAACAGCACCGGCATGTACATCACCGACGTCGCGAAGATGATCGGGATCACGCCGGCCTGGTTGACCTTGAGCGGCAGGTAGGTGCTGCCGCCGGTGGTCATCTTGCGGCCGACGACTCGCTTCGCGTACTGGATCGGGATGCGCCGCTGCCCCTGGTCCATGAAGACCACCGCGACGATGATGCCGAGCCCGATCAGCATGATCACCGAGAACTTGAACGTGCCGCCCTGTCGCAGGATCGAGCCGCCCTCGCCGGGTAGCGCCGCGATCACGCTGGTGAAGATCAGGATCGACATGCCGTTGCCGACCCCGCGCTGGGTGATGAGCTCGCCCAGCCACATGATCATCGCCGTGCCGGCAGTGAGGGTGAGCACGATCAACGCCACGTTCGGCGGGGTGAACGTCTCCGCCGGGAAGGGATCGGGCAGCCCGGTGCCGCCCGAGTGGAACAGGAACACGATGCCGGTGGACTGCAGCACCGCGAGCACGACCGTGACGTAGCGCGTGTACTGGTTGATCTTCTTGACCCCGACCTCGCCCTGATCCTGCAGGGCCTGCAGCTTCGGGATCACGACCGTGAGCAGCTGCATGATGATCGAGCTCGTGATGTACGGCATGATGCCGAGGCCGAACACCGCCATCTGTCCGAGCGCGCCGCCCGAGAACAGGTTGATCAGCTGCAGGAACCCGCCCTCGCCTTGGTCGATCGCGTCGCGGATCGGCCCGAAGTCCACGACGGGCACCGGCACGAACGAGCCGAACCGGTACACGGCGATGATGAACAGGGTGAACAG
>Ga0214469_1000182_pt1 | contig 19755 bp, 18 predicted proteins | sample RVTome_10_FD_187340 | JGI IMG/M metagenome (GOLD analysis project Ga0214469, IMG submission 187340) | Soil microbial communities from uranium-contaminated site in the Upper Colorado River Basin, Wyoming, United States - RVT153D57 HiSeq ... | reverse complement strand
ACCGCGCCAGGTCGACAACCACGCCCGCAGCGTCAGCAGGTGCCAGACATGGCGGACCGGCGGGTCGAGGTCGAGTGCTCTGGTGATCAATCGCTCGGCTTCGTCCCACTCGCCGAGCGCCAGCAGCGGTTCGGCCGTGTTGCCGGCGACCATGGCCCCGTGGCTGCGCGCGAGCCCGATCTCGCGCGCCCGGTCGAGGCCTTCGCGGGCGATCTGCGCGGCCTCGGCGTACCGCCCGAGCAGGTGGAGGGCGTCGGAGACGTTGATGTAGTAGCTGACCAACCTCCGCGGAACGTCGCCCGCGAGCCGTCGAGCGGTCTCGAATGTCGCCAGGCCCTCGTCGACCCGTCCGATGTGGACCAGAGACGGTGCCAGGATGTTGTGGGCGCGGAACTCGGCCTCGAGCTCGCCCACCGCCCGGGCCGCGGCAATGGTCTCGACCCCGACCTGCGCAGCCTGGTCGAACCGCCCCTCCATCAGAAACCGCGCCGACAGCATCTGGAGCAGCCGGGCCCGTGCGGCGGACGGTGGCTGCGCGGGAACCAGCTCGAGTGCGCTCTTCACGACCGCAGTGGCCTCGGGCCGGCCGCTGTGGCTGAGAAGATTGGCCCGTTGCTCGAGCAGATCGGCGCGGCGCAGCGGCTCGGCGGCGGCATCGACCTCGTCGAGAGCCGCGTCGACCAGGGCGAGCGCGCGGTCGAGCTCGCCCGCGTCGGTGGCGGCCGAGGAGGCGCGAATCAGCAGGTCGGCGCGGTCGCCCCCGGTGGTCGCGACCGGGTCGGGCATCTGGTTCCAGAGCGCGAGCGCGCGTTCGAGCATCCGCTGGACCTCGGCATGTGCATACGACCGCTGTGCCTCGTCGGCCGCGCGCAACGACGCCTCGAAGGCCCGCACGAGGTCGTGCGCCGCATACCAGTGGTGGGCGATCTCCGCGGCGGCCGACCCCGTCGACACGGCTTCGGGGTGCGCCTCGAGCACCTCGGCATAGCGCGTGTGCAGCCGGGCATGGGCACCCGGCAAGAGGTCGTCGTGCAGGACCTCGCGGAGCAGGGCGTGGCGGAACGCATACCCCTCACCGTCGACCCGGACGATGTTGGCCGACACCGCCTCACGCAGCGCCTGGTCGAGCGCCACGGAGTCCAGGTCGGCGACCGCGGACAGGACCGCATGATCGACCCGGAGTCCACCGGTGGCCAGCAGGCGGAGCACGTCCTGCGTCTGGTCGGACACCCGCTCGACCCGGACCAGCAGCAGATCGCGTAGGGAGTCCGGCAGCGCCCCGCCCCTCTGCTCCATCTCGACGCCGGCGAGTTCCTCGACGAAGAAGGGAACGCCGTCGCTTCGCCGGTAGACCCGCGCCACCAGGTCGGCACCCGGCCGCCGGCCGAGGATTCCCTGCAGTTGCTCGCCGACCTCGGACCGGGTCAGCCGGGGCAGCTCGATTCGGCGGACCGATCGCACGCGGTCGAGCTCGGCCAGGAAGGGCCGCAGCGGGTGGGTGCGATGGATCTCGTCGGTGCGGTAGGTGCCGATGACGAGGACTCGGGCGGAACCGAGGGCCCGCACCACGAAGCGGAGCAGGTCGCGCGTCGAACCGTCGGCCCAGTGCAGGTCCTCCAGCACGACGACGACGGCGCGGTCGGCGGCCGCCCGCTCCAGCAGCACCGTCACCACCTCGAGCAGCCGCCCTCGTGCGTCGTCGGGAGGCCCGGCGGCCAGGCCGAGCTCGGGCAGCAGCCCGGCCAGCGCTTCGCGGCCCGGTCCGGCGTTCTCGAGGGCAATCTCGGCGCCCAGATGGCCGACGAGGTCGCGCAGCGCGCCGACCACCGGGCCGAACGGCAGACCGTCACCGCCGATCTCGACGCTCTGGCCGACGATGACGAGGGCACCGGCATCGGCGGCCTCGGCGGTGAACTCGCCGACCAGCCGGGTCTTGCCGATGCCCGCCTCGCCGCCGAGAAGCACCGTGACCGGCTGCCCGCTGCGGGCTGCGGCCAGGGCCGAGCGGAGCTCGCCGAACTCGCCGGCGCGACCGACGATGCCCGGGCTGGACGGCGGAAGGAGCATGGGTTCCATGGTGCCACCGGCCACCGTCAGGGTCGGCCTGACGGTGGCCGGCGGTGTCGGCGTCCCCCCCGCCGTGGACGTGGTCATGCAGGGCGTGGCCGGGCGGTCGATCCGGAGCGGCGCAGCCGCTGCCACCATGGTCTCTTGGCCGGCCGGCCTCTCGGCCGGCGCGTCACCTGGCTGATCAGGCGGGCCGCCGCCGCTTCCTCGCGAAACTGCGCGAGGCGGTCCCTGGACAGTTCCTGGGCGATGTAGTCGTGGGTGATGCTCATGGCCGGACTCCTCGGATGTCTGTTCGCTCTGACATCCACGAGCCTCGTCCTGAGGCCACCACCAGCGCATCGGGCGACTGCCTCATTGTCCTGCCAGGCACCTACCTTAGGCGCCTCTGAGCAGCCCAATCGACCGCCTAAGGTAGGTGCGGTCCTCCGATCGGGGGACTCATCGGCCCCACCGTCCGACGCTTGGGTGGGCGGTTCGGGAAAGGCAGGCTGAGGGCATGGTCATGACCAACGCGGCCACCGCCATCAGGGTGCGCGACCTGCGGAAGTCCTACGGTGACACGCGGGCTGTCGCCGGCGTCGATCTCGACGTCGGTACCGGTGAGGTGTTCGCACTACTCGGCCCCAACGGGGCGGGCAAGACCACCACGGTGGAGATCCTCGAGGGCTATCGTCACCGCGACGGTGGCGAGGTGAGCGTGCTCGGGATCGATCCCAGCCGGCCGACCGCTGACTGGCGCGCACGGATCGGCATCGTCCTGCAGACGACCGGCGGCCACAACGAGCTGACCGTCGAGGAACTGGTCCGCCACTTCGCCGGCTACTACCCCGACTCCCGCGATCCCGACGCGGTCATGCACGCCGTCGGACTGGACGAGAAACGCCGTACCCGGTCACGCCACCTCTCTGGCGGCCAGCGACGCCGCCTGGACGTGGCGCTGGGCATCCTCGGCCGTCCCGAGTTGTTGTTCCTGGACGAGCCGACCACCGGCTTCGACCCGCAGGCGCGCCGGGAGTTCTGGGGACTCATCGACTCCCTCGCCGACGGCGGAACGACGATCATCCTCACCACGCACTACCTGGACGAGGCCGAGCAGCTCGCCGACCGGCTTGCCGTGATCTCCGCCGGCCGCATCGTCGCCCTCGACACGCCCGCTCGTCTCGGCGGCCGTTCCGAGGCTCGGGCCACGGTGGGCTGGCTCGAGGGCGACGAGCACCGCACCACGCTGACGGCCGAGCCGACCCGGACCGTGCAGGAACTGTCCGTCCGCTTCGACGGAGAGGTCCCGGGCCTGTCCGTCGCGCGGCCGACGCTCGAGGACGTCTACCTCCGCCTCATCGGCGATTCCGACCCCGTCGACCGGACGGAGCCGCTGTGACGCGACCCCTCGACACCGCCGTCGCAAAGGCGCGCCGGAGGGCCGTGGCTCCATCGGCGCTCAAACTCGGCGCGTCCCGGGCCGCACTGGAGCTGCGGGCCTTCTTCCGGGAGAAGGACGCCCTGATCTTCGCGTTCTTCTTCCCGATCATCCTGCTCGGGATCTTCGCCGTGGTTTTCGGCGGTGACGACGGAACCGTGTTCGAGGACGGCGAGGGATCGGGCGTCGACTTCGTCCAGTACTTCCTGCCGGGCATGGTCGCCGCGGGGATCATGCTGGTGAGCTTCCAGACCCTGGCGATCCAGATCGCGATCGAGCGCGAGGACGGCACCCTGAAACGGCTTCGCGGCACGCCGATGCCGCCGCTGTCGTATTTCCTCGGCAAGATCGGAATGGTGCTCGTCACGAGCATCGCCCAGACCGCGCTCCTGCTGGCCGTGGCGGCTGTCGTCTTCGGCGTCCAGCTGCCCACCGAGCCGGAGCAGTGGCTGACCTTCGCGTGGGTATTCGTGCTCGGCGCCGCGGCCGGCACCGTGCTCGGCATCGCGTTCTCGTCGGTCCCGAAGTCGGCCCGCAGCGCGTCGGCGGTCGTCACCGCTCCGGTGCTGATCCTGCAGTTCATCTCCGGGGTCTTCTTCGTGTTCAACGATCTGCCGACGTGGCTGCAGCGGATCGCCGAGGTCTTCCCGCTCAAGTGGATGGCGCAGGGCATGCGTTCGGTGTTCCTGCCGCCCGAGTTCGAGGCCAACGAGGTCTCCGGGTCGTGGCAGCACGCCGCCACCGCGGTCGTTCTCACCGTATGGCTCGTCCTCGGACTGGTGCTCTGCCTCCGGACCTTCCGTTGGCAGCGCAGCGACGCCGGCTGAGCGACGCTGGGCCGGCCCTCCGGCCGGGCGGCATGGTCACGGTGACGGGTCAGGGCTTCGATCCGGGTGTCCGTCCCAGACCTCTCCGCTCGTTGATCATGGCGAAATGGGGCCTGCTGGAGCCGTGAACGCCCCACTTCGCCATGATCAACCTGGTATGGGGGACGAAGATGGGCCGCGTAACGGCCGAGGCCGGGGTTCGGATCACGTTCCCGCAGACCTCGACGCCGAGCCAGATCCGACGACTAGCCGCGCAGGCCCCGCGCCGAGCGGATCACCTCGACGATGCGCGCCATGATCGCGGTGAGCCCGAAGTCCTTCGGCGTGAACACATCTGCGACGCCGAGCCGCCGCAGGGCCTCCGCATCCGCACCGGGGATGATGCCGCCGACCACAACCGGGACCTGGGCGGCACCTGCGTCGCGAAGGCCGGCCAGGACCTCCGGCACCAACTCCATGTGCGAGCCCGACAGCACCGACAGTCCGACGCAGTGCACGTCCTCGGCGACCGCGGCGGCCACGATCTCGGCGGGCGTGAGGCGGATGCCCTGGTAGATGACCTCGAAGCCGCAGTCACGTGCCCGTACGGCGATCTGTTCCGCTCCGTTGGAGTGGCCGTCCAGGCCCGGCTTGCCGATCAGCAGTCGCAGCCGGCCGCCGAGCTCGTCGCCGGTCGCCCGAACCGCCGCGCGCACCCGCGTGATCTCCTCGCCCGATGCGACCGGCGCCGAGGCGCTCAGGCCGGTCGGTGCCCGGTACTCGCCGAACACCCCCCGCAGAGCGCCCGCCCACTCCCCGGTCGTGACGCCGGCGCGTGCGCAGGCCAGCGAGGCGGGTACGAGGTTGACGTCGTCCGCGGCGTCCGCCCGCAGCCGCTCGAGCGCATCGGCCACGATCCGCTCGTCCCGGCCGGCCCGCCACGCCCGGATGGCCTCGGACGTGGTCTGCGCGGCCGCCGGGTCGACCGTCTGGACGGACGCGGCGAGGTCGGAGGTGAGCGGGGACGGCTCGGTCTCGGTGAAGCGGTTGACCCCCACCACCGTGTCCTGGCCAGTCTCGATCCGCCGTCGTCGCTCGGCATGCGCGGCGACGAGTTGCTGCTTCATGTAGCCGCTCTCCACTGCCGCGACGGCGCCGCCCATCTGCTCGATCCGGCCCATCTCGGCCCGTGCGGCCTCGACGATGTCGGCGACCTTCTCCTCGACGACCGGCGAGGCGTCGAACAGGTCGTCGTATTCGAGCAGGTCGGTCTCGAACGCCAGTATCTGCTGGAGCCGGAGGCTCCACTGCTGGTCCCACGGTCGAGGCAGTCCCAGTGCCTCGTTCCACGCGGGCAGCTGGACGGCGCGTGCCCTCGCCCGCTTCGACAGCGTCACAGCGAGCATCTCGATCAGTATTCGCGCGACGTTGTTCTCCGGTTGTGCCTCGGTCAGTCCCAGCGAGTTGACCTGGACCCCGTATCGGAACCGTCGCAGCGTCTCGTCGGTGATCCCGTACCGCTCGGCGAGCATGGCCTCCCACAGCTGGGCGAAGGCTCGCAGCTTGCACATCTCCTCGACGAAGCGGACACCGGCGTTGACGAAGAACGAGATTCGGCCGACGACGTCGGGGAAGCGTTCGACGTCCATGCGACCCGAGTCACGGACGGCGTCGAGCACCGCCACGGCGGTGGACATGGCGTACGCCACTTCCTGCACCGGCGTCGCGCCGGCCTCCTGCAGGTGGTAGCTGCAGACGTTGATCGGATTCCAGCGTGGGACGTGCTCGACGGCGTAGACGATCAGGTCCGTGGTCAGCCGAAGCGATGCCGCGGGCGGGAACACGTAGGTTCCACGCGACAGGTACTCCTTGACGATGTCGTTCTGGGTGGTTCCGGCGAGCTTCGCCGCATCGGCGCCCTGCTCCTCCGCGACGACCTGGTAGAGCGCGAAAAGCCAGGTCGCCGTCGCGTTGATGGTCATGCTGGTGTTGCTCCGCTCGAGCGGGATGCCGTCGAAAAGCGCGCGCATGTCACCCAGGTGGGCCACCGGCACGCCGACCCTGCCCACCTCGCCCCGGGCGAGCTCATGGTCGGGGTCGTAGCCGGTCTGGGTGGGCAGGTCGAAGGCCACCGACAGCCCGGTCTGGCCCTTGGCCAGGTTGCGGCGGAACAGGGCGTTGCTCTCGGCTGCGGACGTATGTCCCGCATAGGTCCGCATGAGCCAGGGTCGCTCGCGCATGCGGCCTCCTCGGACGGCTCCCCGGACTGTACTCGCCGGTAACACGTCCTGGACACGCGATGTGAACCGGCTCACGAGGGAGATGTGTCACATCTCGACCGCCGGGAAGGACACCAACTCGTCGCCGTCGGCGGTCGTCACCGCGAGTTCGTCGATGCGGTCGAGCGTGACGGTCGTGGCCGTCGGCACGTCGACGTCCTCGCCGTACCGGACCTGCCAGCTGGCTGCAATCTCGGTGCGGCCGTCGCGGTCCCGGACGACCAGGCTGCACCATTCGCCGCCGGGAACACCGTCGAGACGGAGCCGGATTCCGGTACCGGTGGCGTTCGGGGTGAGCCACGCCGTCGCCGTGATCCCGTCGGCGGTCTCCGCCGCCGCGACGGCGACCGTTCGAGCCGTGGGCTCCTCGGTGGGGCCACCGGCGCCGACCACCCCGCCCGCGACCCCCACGGCGGCGACCAGCGCCGCGGCCGCCATCATGACACCGACGCGACGGCGACGCCGGGCCGTTGCCTGTGCCGCCAGCAGGCGCTCGAGCAGGCGAGGGGAAGGTTCGGGCGGTGCGAGGTCGTCGACGTGGAGCCGGCCCAGCAGGACCGACACCGGCCGAAGCTCGTCCGCGGTCGTCCGGCACGCGGCGCACACGGCCAGGTGCGCTTCCACGCCCGCGCGTTCGCTGGCGTCGACTGCGCCCAGCAGATAGGGGCCGAGCGACTCGGGCGTCCGGCAGCTCATCAGGGCTGCACCCCGCTCTCCTCGAACACGAGTCGAAGTGCGCGCAGCGCGTAGAAGCTCCGCGACTTCACCGTTCCTTCGGGAATGCCGAGCGCTGCCGCCGTGCCCGCGATCGACTGGCCACCGAAGAACACGTGCACGAGCACCTCACGGTGTGCAGGGGTGAGCTTCCCCAATGCGTCCGCGACCTGCCACGACAGCATCGCCCGGTCCAACTCGTCGTCGGCCACCAGGACGTCGCCCGCAGGCAGCGGCACCTCGGGTGCCCGCGCCCGGCGCGCCCGGTGTCGCGAGATCACCAGGTTGCGAGCCACAGTGAACAGCCACGGGCGCGTCCGGTCCCCCGTCAACGCGTCCGGGTGCCGCCACGCGCGCAGCAGGGTCTCCTGCACGATGTCCTCGGCATGCTGGCGGTCGCCGTCGACGAGCCGCCGGACGAAGCCGTACAGGGCGGCCGCGTGCTCGTCGTACAGCGTCCGCAACAGGTCGTCGTCGGCGACGTGACGGGTTCGCACACTCTGTCCAACGCCCGGTGCCCTCACGGGGGTTCAGCGGAGATGTGTCTCGGCTGACATGAACCGGTGCGTGCCCGCCCGCGTACCACCGTTCGGGAAGGTGATGCGTCGATGACCGGACGACTCGCGGCGACATTCGTCGCGATCACGATGCTCTTCGCCGGCTGCGGAGGCGACGACGAAGCCAGCACGGCAACGGGTGGTGCTAGCGACGCGACGGTGTCGGTGGGCGAGGACGCCACGATCGGTGCCATCCTCGTCGACTCGTCGGGCCGTGCGCTCTACACCGCGGAGCAGGAGGCCGACGGCACCATCGTGTGCGAGGCGGGCTGCCTGGAACTGTGGCTGCCGCTCACGGTGAGCGAGGGCGAGACCCCGACCGCTGCGGAGGGCGTCGACGGTGAGCTCGCGACCGTCGACCGCGACGACGGCACCGCGCAGGTGACCCTCGAGGGCGTGCCGCTCTACACGTTCAGCCTCGACCGGTCGCCCGGCGACGTGACCGGCAACGACGTCACCGACGACTTCGACGGGGTCACGTTCACCTGGCACGTCGCCACGCCGTCCGGTGAGCCGGCGAGCCCGAGCGATCCCGGTACCGGCGGCTACGGCTACTGATGCTGCGTCGTGGGCGCGGCGTCGGTCGTCACGCTCAGTAGGTGTAGAAGCCGCGGCCGGTCTTGCGGCCGAGGTCACCTGCCGCCACCATCCGGCTCAGCGTCTCGGGCGGGAAGAACTTCGGATCGCCGGTCTCGGCGTAGATGGTCGACGTCGCATGCCGAAGGATGTCGACGCCGGTCAGGTCGGTGGTCGCCAACGGTCCCATGGCGTGACCGAAGCCGAGCCGGCAGGCGGTGTCGATGTCTTCGGCGGAGGCCACACCCGACTCGTACAGCCGGACCGCCTCGACCACGAGGGCGCTGATCAGACGGGTGGTGACGAAGCCGGCAACGTCGCGGTTGACCACGACGCAGGTCTTGCCGACCGACTCGGCGAACGAACGGGCTGCGGCCAGCGTCTCGTCGGACGTGTGCAGGCCTCTCACCAGCTCGCACAGCGCCATCAGCGGCACAGGAGAGAAGAAGTGCGTCCCGACCACCGACTCCGGGCGGCCGGTTGCCGACGCGATCGTCGTGATCGGAATTGCGCTCGTGTTCGTCGCGAGCACGGCCCGCTCGTGGCAGATCCGGTCCAGGTTGCGGAAGATCTCCCGCTTGACCTCGACCTGCTCGAAGGCGGCCTCGACCACGACGTCGGCTTCTGCGACCGCGTCGATGTCCGTCGTCGTCGTGATGCGGTTCAACGCGGCCGCACGGTCCTCGGCCGACATCCGGCCCTTGTCGGCGAATCGAGCGGTGCTCTGCTCGATTCCCTCCCGGCCGCGCCGGAGCGCCTCGTCCGTGACGTCGTGCAGGACGACCTGCCAACCGGACTGGGCCGCGACCTGCCCGATGCCCGATCCCATCAGACCGGCACCGATCACGGCGACTCGCTGCGTCATCGACTCGTCCTCCACCTGTCTCGAACTCGGGTGTGACGCGCTGCGGCGAGGGGCACACTGGACAACGTGCCCGGTACCGGAAGCGCGACCTACGTCCTGGGGCCGCTGTGGGTGGCGGCCCTCCTCGGCGCGCTACTGCTCGTCGTCCGGTGGGCGGTCGGGCGCGGGCAGTCCGTCGTCCGGCCGCCGCGGCCACAGTACGGCCTTCTGCTGCCCATCGCCGCCGCCCTGGCCGTCGTCGACCTCGAGCCGGCCCTGCGTGCGCTGCGCACGGCGGGGATCCGCTGCACCGTCAGCAACGCCGGGGACCGTCACGAGATCCTCGTCTGGCCCGAGGACGCGGATCGTGCCCGGAGCCTCGTCCGCAGGGTCACCGGGAGCAGCTGACCGCCAGGCCGTCCACGCCAGCGTCACCAAGAGCACCAGCCCGACGTAGACCCAGCCGAGCAGCACGTCGACGACATAGTGCTCACCCCCGTACACCAGCGTGAGGCCCATCGCCACCGGGTACACCGCGATGAGCACCCGCAGCGCCGGGTTCCGCACGTGCAGCCACAGCGCGATGCTCACCAGCACGGCGAACGCCGCGTGCAGCGACGGCAGCGCCGCCACCAGGTTGGAGCCCGCCTGCGCCTGATCCAGCCACGCGCCGGCATTACGCAACCCGAGCACGGCCCAGCCGTTGGTGATCACCCGGTCGATCTGCTCGGGGACGAAGTCGTACCTCGACGCGTACCACGGCGGTGCCGCCGGTACCAGGATGTAGGTGGCCAGCCCGGCGTAGGACAGCAGCACCACCCACCGTACGTAGCGCAGCCACGCCGGTCGCGACCGGACGTAGAGGACCGCGGCCAGGGCCCACGGCAGCACGAAGTGCGAGGTATAGACGAGGGAGGCGACGGCGTCCCACCAGTGCGGGTCGGCAGGGCTGGAGTACTGCTCCTGCAGCCACGCGCTGGGCAGGATGCCGGCGAACATCGACCGTTCCACTTCGGCCAGCTCCGTGACCCGAACCGTCATCCCCAGCGAGTCGGCGATGCCGCGGGTGTGGTCGTAGAGGATCAGCGCCGCGAGAAGAGGCAACCAGTCCAGCACGGCGCGGATGTGCTCGCGCAGCGGCCGGCCCAGGCGCGCGGCCAGGATGCCGATGACGATCCAGCCGGTCTGGCCGATGCGGTCCGTGGGTACACCGACGGTGACGATGTAGACGACGAGTACCGTCAGATAGGCTGCGAGGCCGATCCGAGAAAGCGGCCAGGTCCACGGCCGCAGCGCTGCCGGAACCCTCGCCGCCGGGGTCGCCGCCTCGTCGCCGGCGACGTCGCGAACGTCGCTGCTCAGGCCCATGGTCGACCCCGCCCCCCCGTGCTTGCCCGCCCGGGCGCGCCGTCGGCCATCACGCCTCGAAGTGGTCGGGATCGGGCTCGCGGACGACGTCGGCACCCAGCGAGGTGAGCAGGCCGACGAAGTCCGGGTAACCGCGGTCGATGTGATGCACTGCAGACACCAGTGTGTCACCCTCGGCCACCAGGCCGGCCAGGACGAGTCCGGCACCGGCCCGGATGTCCGGCGCCACCACCGGCGCCGCAGACAGGCGCTCCCGACCGCGCACCACGGCGTGGTGTCCGTCGGTGCGGACGTCGGCGCCGAGGCGGGCGAGTTCGTTGACGAACATGAACCGGGCCTCGTAGACGTTCTCGGTCACCATCGCCGTGCCCTCGGCGATCGCGTTGAGCGCGACCACCATCGGCTGCAGATCCGTGGGGAAGCCCGGGTAGGGAAGGGTCACCACGTCGAACGCTCGCGGCCGACCCGACATCGCCACCCGCAGGCCCTCGTCGGCGATGTCGATCGTGGCACCCGCGGAGGAGAGCTTGTCGAGCACGATCTCGAGGTGGTCGGCCCGGCCACCGACGATCGTGATGTCGCCCCGGGTCATGACCGCCGCCACGGCCCAGGTGCCGGTGACGATCCGATCCGGCACCACCGTGTGCTCGGTGGGATGGAGCCGCTCGACGCCCTCGACCCGGAGGGTGGACGTCCCGATGCCGTCGATCTTGGCGCCCATGTCGACCAGCATGCGGCAGATGTCGACGATCTCGGGCTCGCGGGCGACGTTGTCGATGACGGACTCACCCGCGGCCAGGGTGGCCGCCGTGACCAGATTCTCGGTGGCGCCCACGCTGGGGAAGTCGAGCCACACACTGGCTCCACGCAGACCCTTGGGCGCACGGGCCAGCACGAACCCGTGTTCGACCCGGACCGTGGCGCCGAGCTTGGCCAGGCCGGCCAGATGCATGCTCAACCCGCGCGAGCCGATCGCGTCACCGCCGGGCAGCGCCACGTCGGCGGCACCACACCGCGCGATCAGCGGGCCCAGCACGGCGATCGAGGCGCGCAACCTGCGGACCAGGTGGTAGGGCGCAGCATGGCTGACCTGGCCCGGGACGTCGATGGTGACGGCGTCACCGTCGCGCTGCACGTCCACGCCGAGGCGGCGGAGCAGTTCGGCCATGTAATCGACATCGGTGATCGTCGGGACGCGGTGCAGCGTCGTGCGGCCCTCGGTCAGCAAGGCCGCCGCCATCAGCTTGAGAGCGCTGTTCTTCGCACCCTCGACCCGTACCTCGCCGTGCAGCGACGATCCGCCGGTCACCCGGAATCTCTCCACCGACGAATCCTCCCACCTCTCCCGGTCTGCCCAGCCGCTCGCGCGACCGGGTGGAGCACCGCGCATGGGTCCACGGCGGCTACGCGACGAGATGCTGGCCCGGCGGTCCGGCCTCGAGCCACGCGACGAACGCCATCGACGCGGCCTCGGTCATGGACAGGTCGAGCCGGCGATGCCCGGCCTCGCAGGTGAAGACGAGGTGACCGGACGGCAGGTCGTAGGTCTCCTCGGGATCGGGGCTGCGGCGCTCGAGGACGGTCACGTCGGGGCGGCGCAGCGACCGTTTGGGGCGGCTGCCGTAGCTGAATGTGCGGAACCACTCGAGATCGTCACCGCGGTAGCGCCCCACTCCGAAGACCCACCCCCCACCCCAGCCGTTGCCATCGACCCGCAGGCACATGTCGAAGCCGCCCTCGCGCTGGAGGACGCTGCGGCGCAGGAACAGCCCGCCCAGGGCGGCGACGATGAGCAGAGCGAGGGTGGCGACGACGACGGCAACCCACTCGAGCAGCGTCATCGACCACGTCCCTCCGCGCCGGCCCGGTCAGCGTGCCCCTGAGGCGCGTAACCGTGTCTCGGCCCGGCGCGTGGCCTCGGTGTCGTCGCCGGCCGCCTCGAGCGAAGCCTCGGCACGTCTGACGTCGATCTCGTCGGCCAGCTCCGCGACCTCGGCCAGGATCGTGACGACATCGTCGGCGATCGAGAGGAACCCGCCGTGGACGGCCGCGCTCACGACCTGGTCGTCCGGCGTGCGGATCGTCACCGGTCCGGTCACGAGCAGGCCGAGCAGCGGTTGGTGGCCGGGCATGATCCCGATGTCGCCCTCGGTCGTGCGCGTGATCACGATGGTGGCCGCACCCGACCACACCTTCCGGTCGGCCGCCACCAACTCGACGTGCAGCTCTGCCACCAGTTCTCCCTCGAATGCACGTGCACATGCGCGCCACGACGCACGGCAGAGAATACCGGGCGGCCTCGGCACAGGAGCGCCCGACCCAGAACCACCACGATGAGAGCCGGCGCGGCAGGGCCGCGAGGGAACCGCGCGCACCTGGGGACAAGCAGGAGGGTCGGCTGGAGAAGGCTCGCGAAGGCTGGAGAACGAAGCCTGGGAACAGGCGATCCGCGAGGTCTGCAAGCAACAGCTTGGACTGGCCTTCGGGAGGCTTCTCCCGCCGACCCGACAAAGGAGGCCGAGTCAGGAAGCGAGCGTGCCGGCCTTCTCCTCGGCCGACTCGATGTTCCCCACCATGTGGAATGCCTGCTCCGGCAGGTGGTCGTACTCGCCCTTGCAGATGCCGTCGAAGGACTCCAGCGTCTCCGCGAGTGGCACGAACACGCCGGGCTGGCCGGTGAACGCCTCGGCGGCGAACATGTTCTGCGACAGGAACCGCTGGATGCGGCGCGCCCGGTTGACGGTGATCTTGTCCTCCTCGGACAACTCGTCGATGCCGAGGATGGCGATGATGTCCTGCAGGTCCTTGTATCGCTGCAGGATCTCCTTGACCCGCTGGGCGATCCGGTAGTGGTCCTCGCCGATGTAGAGCGGGTCGAGGATGCGGCTGGAGGAGTCCAGCGGGTCCACGGCGGGGTAGATGCCCAGCGCCGAGATCGGTCGGGACAGCACCGTGCGGGCGTCCAGGTGGGCGAACGCCGTGTGCGGCGCCGGGTCGGTGATGTCGTCGGCCGGCACGTAGATGGCCTGCATGGACGTGATCGAGTGGCCGCGCGTGGAGGTGATCCGCTCCTGCAACTCGCCCATCTCGTCGGCCAGCGTCGGCTGGTAGCCGACGGCGCTCGGCATCCGGCCGAGCAGGGTCGACACCTCCGAGCCGGCCTGCGTGAACCGGAAGATGTTGTCGATGAACAGCAGCACGTCCTGCTTCTGGACGTCGCGGAAGTACTCGGCCATCGTCAGCGCGGACAGCGCCACACGCATCCTGGTGCCCGGTGGCTCGTCCATCTGGCCGAAGACCAGCGCGGTCGACTCGAGGACGCCGGACTCGCCCATCTCGACCCACAGGTCGTTGCCCTCACGGGTGCGCTCGCCGACGCCGGCGAAGACCGAGGTGCCGCCGAAGTTGCGGGCCACCCGGGTGATCATCTCCTGGATCAGCACGGTCTTGCCCACACCGGCGCCGCCGAACAGGGCGATCTTGCCGCCCTGGATGTACGGCGTGAGCAGGTCGAGGACCTTGATGCCGGTCTCCATCATCTGGGTGCTGCTCTCGAGCTGGTCGAAGGCAGGCGGCCTGCGGTGGATCGGCCAGCGCTCGGTGATCTCGAGCTTGCTCTCCTCGATGTCCAGGGGCTTGCCGAGCACGTTGAACACGTGGCCCTTCACGACGTCGCCCACAGGAACCGTGATCTGCCCACCGGTATCACGCACCTCGGCACCGCGGACGAGCCCGTCGGTCGGTTGCATGGAGATCGCCTTCACCAGGCCGTTCCCGACGTGCTGCTCGACCTCGAAGGTCAACATCCGGTTGCCACCCGCCTCTTCGGGCAGCTCGACCTCGGTCTCCAGCGCGTTGAACAGCGCGGGCATCCGCTCGACCGGGAACGCAACATCGACCACCGGGCCGATGATCCGGGCGATGTGGCCGATGGCGCCGGCTTCCGGCTCGTCCGCGGCGGTGGTGGTGGCAGGCGCAGTGGTCGTCATCATTCGCTCCCCGCGGCCGCGGCGGCGAGCGCGTCCGCGCCGCCGACGATCTCGCTGATCTCCTGGGTGATCTCGGATTGGCGGGCCTGGTTGGCCAGCCGGGTGTACTCCTCCTGCAGATCGGTCGCGTTGTCGGTCGCCGACTTCATCGCCCGCCGGCGCGCAGCCCACTCCGACGCAGCGGCGTCGAGCAGCGTGGTGAACACGAGGTTACCCGCGTACCAGGGCAGCAACGCATCGAGGACGTCGTCCGCGGACGGCTCGAAGTCGTACAGGGGCAGCACCTCGGCCCCGCCACCCTCGGTGGTCGCGGCCTCCGCCGTTCCGGAACCGCCTTCGCTGGTGCGGACCGCTCCGCCTTCCGCTCTGTGCAGCGACTCCGGGACGTCCTCGACGACGATCGGGAACAGCCGTCGGGCCCGGACCTCCTGGGTGACCATGTTGACGAAGTGCGTCGACGCCACGTGGATCTCGTCGACGCCACCCTCGTCGGTGGGGGTGTTGATGTCGGCGAGCAATTCGTCGGCGATCCGCCGCGCGTCGGCGTAGCCGGGCATGCCGGTGAACCCGGTGTACTCGCCGCCCATCTCGCGACCGCGGAAGCGGAACCAGGCCACACCCTTCTGGCCGACGACGTACGGGCGGATCTCCTGTCCCTGTTCGGCGAGCAGGCCGGACAGCGCCTCGCCCTGCCGGATCACGTTCGCCGAGTAGGCCCCGGCGAAACCACGGTCACTCGTGACGACGAGTACCGCGGAGCGCTGGGGCTCGCCGACTCCCTCGAGCAGGGGGTTGTCCAGCCGGGCGTTCGTGGCCGCGGCCTCCAGTGCGTTGACCAGCGCCCGGGTGTACGGACGCGCCGCCTCGGCGCGCTGCTGGGCTCTGATGATGCGCGACGCCGCGATCAGCTCCTGAGCACGAGTGATCTTCTTGGTGGACTCGACGGACCGGATTCGCCGCCTGAGCACGCGCAGCTCTGCTCCCATCGGCTAGCGACCTCCCCTCGGTCCCGGTCGCGCTGCGTACCGCGTCATCGTCGCCGTCACGACTCCGCGTCGCCGGCGTCCGGTGCCGCTGCCACCCGGATGCCGGACTCGGTGCGGGTGCGACGGCGGATCTTGGTGAGGTCCTCCTCGCCCTCCCCCATCGCCTCGACCGGCTCGTCCTTGACCAGCGGCTGCCCGGTGGCGGTGACGAACTGCTGCTTGAAAGCGTCGACGGCCGCCTCCAGTGCCGTCGTGTTCTCGTCGGACAGGTCGCCCGAGGTCGTGATCGCATCGAGGATGTCGCCGTTCTCACGTCCGACGTAGTCGAGGAACTCGGCCTCGAACCGGCGGATGTCCTCGACCGGTACGTCGTCGAGCCGGCCGGTCGTCCCGGCCCACACCGACACGACCTGCCTGGATACCGCGACCGGCGCACCCTGGCCCTGCTTGAGCAGCTCGACCAGGCGGCCGCCGCGTTCCAGCTGGGCGCGGCTGGCCGCGTCGAGGTCCGAGGCGAACGCGGCGAACGCCTTGAGGTCGTCGTACTGTGCGAGGTCGAGCTTGAGCGAACCCGCGACCTTCTTCATGGCCTTGACCTGGGCCGCACCACCGACGCGGGAGACCGAGATGCCGACGTTGATCGCCGGGCGGACGCCCTGGTTGAACAGGTCGGCCTCGAGGAAGCACTGCCCGTCGGTGATCGAGATGACGTTGGTCGGGATGAATGCGGACACGTCGTTGGCCTTGGTCTCGATGATCGGCAGGCCGGTCATCGACCCGGCACCCATCTCGTCGGAGAGCTTCGCGCAGCGCTCCAGCAGACGGGAGTGCAGGTAGAAGACGTCGCCGGGGTACGCCTCGCGGCCCGGCGGGCGGCGCAGGAGCAGCGAGATCGCACGGTAGGCCTCGGCTTGCTTGGACAGGTCGTCGAACACGATCAGGACGTGGTAGCCCTGGTACATCCAGTGCTGGCCGAGAGTTGATCCGGTGTACGGGGAGAGGTACTTGAAGCCTGCCGGGTCCGAAGCGGGCGCGGCGACGATGGTCGTGTACGCCAGTGCCCCGGCATCCTCCAGCTGCTGGCGGATACCCGCGATGGTCGAGCCCTTCTGGCCGGTGGCGACGTAGATGCACCGGACCTGCTCGGCCTTCTCGCCGCTGTTCCAGTTGTCCATCTGGTTGAGGATCGTGTCGACGGCGATCGTGGTCTTGCCGGTCTGCCGGTCGCCGAGGATGAGCTGGCGCTGGCCGCGGCCGATCGGGGTCATCGCGTCGATGGCCTTGATGCCGGTCTGCAGCGGCTCCTTGACGCCCTGGCGCTGCACGACCGAGGGCGCCTGTAGCTCCAGCGCCCGCCGACCCTCGGCCTCGATGTCGCCGAGGCCGTCGAGTGGCTGGCCGAGCGGGTCGATGACCCGACCGAGGAAGGCGTCGCCTACCGGGACCGACAGCACCTCACCGGTACGCCGGACCGTCTGGCCCTCCTCGATGCCGGCGAACTCGCCGAGCACCACGACGCCGATCTCGGTGACGTCGAGGTTGAGGGCCAGGCCGAGCGTGCCGTCGTCGAACTCCAGCAGCTCGTTGGCCATGGCCGAGGGCAGGCCTTCGACCCGGGCGATACCGTCACCCGCCACGGCGACCCGCCCGACCTCTTCGCGGGCGGCCGCCGCCGGCTGGTACGACTTCACGAAGGCGTCGAGCGCCTCGCGGATCTCCTCGGGACGGATCGTCAGCTCCGTCATCGTCGCTCCCTGCTCTCTGTCTGGGCCTCGGCACGTCGTGGGTACATGGATGCTCAGCGCCCGGCGAGCTGGCGCTCGACGTCGGCGAGTCGGCTGCGGACGGTGCCGTCGACGACCTCGTCTCCGATCTCGACCTTGATGCCGCCGACCATGTCGGGCTCGACGACGACATTGAGGTGCACCGGGCCACCGGTCTGGGCGGCCAACACCTGCTCGAGCCGCTCGCGGTGCCGGGTTGACAGCGGTGCGGCGACCCGGATGACGGCAACGCGCCGCCGACGCCGCGCCGCCGCCAGCTCGCCGACGTGGTCCAGCGCCGCCTCGAGGGTGCGACCGCGGCGTCCGAGCACAACGTGCTCGACCACCTGAAGCGTCTCGGCCGTGACCCGCTCGGAGAGGAGCGTGCGGACCAGCCCTCGCCGAGAGTCCACGGGAGCCGCCTGGTCGAGCAGCGCGGTCCGCAGGGCCGGTTCGGCCCGCACGACCTGACCGAAACGGAACAGCTCGTCCTCGACGTCGTCGAGGACGCCGCGCTGGTCGGCTGCCGACAGGAGGGCGACCAGGCCGAACTCCTCGATCGCCGACGCGAACGCTCGCCCCCCACCCCACCGGTCGCGCGCAGCAGCGGCCACCAGGTCGACAGCGGCGGGATCGGTCCGGCCGTGCAGCAGGGTCCGGGCGAGAGTCTCGCGGTCATCCGGTGAGCGTCCTATGTCGGTGAGCGCCCGCCGCATTGCCGGCTGTTCACGCATCAGGTCGGCAACGGCGAACAGCGCGGCACCGACAGCTGCTGCGGCGTCGGCCGACCCGCCGACGGCGGTCCGGAGCCGCTCGTCGAAGGCCGCGTACGCCTCCCGGCTCGGGCCCGTCATCAGCTCTCCCGCCTCCTGGACCCGCCGTCCGGGCCGGATTCCGGTCCGGTCCCCGACCCAGCAGCCTGCTCGGACTCGAGCTCGGCGAGGAAGCGCTCGACCACCCGTCCTGCCCGCGCGTCGTCCGCCAGTGACTCACCGACAACGCGCTCGGCGAGTTGGGTGGCCAGCGTGCCGACCTCGGCTCGCAGTGAACGGACGACCTGCTCGCGCTCGGCCGCCAACTGGGTCTGCGCCCGCTCGGTGATCCGGGCCGCCTCGGCCTGCGCCGTCTGCCGCATCTCGGCCAGGATTGCGGCGCCCTGGACCTTCGCGTCCTCACGGATGCGGGCGGCCTCGCCACGGGCGTCGGCGAGTTGGCTGCGGTACTGCTCCAGCGCCCGCTGGGCGTCGGCCTGCGCTTCCTCGGCCCGCCTGATGCCACCCTCGATGGCTTCGCTCCGCTCGGCATAGGTCTTCTCGAACAGCGGGAACACCCTGGCCCGCAGGAAGAAGAACAGCAGAGTGAACGCGACCAGACCGACGATGAGCTCGGACAGGTGCGGCATCAGCGGGCTCGGCTCGCCCTCCTCCGCCGCCGCGAGCACCACGGCCGGTACGAACGACGTCGACATGGGCTAGAGCGCGAAGGCGAGGCCGATGCCGATGACGGCGAGAGCCTCGGCCAGCGCGAAGCCGAGGATCGCGATGCCCTGCAGCACGCTGCGGGCCTCCGGCTGGCGGGCGACGCCGCTGATGTAGGCGGCGAAGATCAGGCCGATGCCGACGCCCGGGCCGATGGCAGCGAGGCCGTACCCGACCATGTTGAGGTTGCCTTCCATCTTCTTCCTTCCTTGGGTGGGTGGTGCTCAGTGCTCGTGGGTCAGGGCCCCGCCGATGTACACGGCGGAGAGCAGGGTGAACACATAGGCCTGCAGGAGTTGGATGAAGCCTTCGAAGAACGTCATGACGATGCCGAAGAGCAGGGACACACTGCCGGCCGCGAAGCCGATCACACCTTGCACCTCGAACAGCAGGAACTCGCCGCCGAGGATGCAGAGCAGGAGGACGAGGTGCCCGGCGAACATGTTGAACGTGAGACGGAGGGTGAGCGTGATCGGCCGGAAGACCACTGTCGACATGAACTCGATCGGCGAGAGCAGCGGATAGATCGCCTTGGGTACACCCGGCGGGAACAACATGTTCGTGAAGTAGCCCCCGATGCCCTGCCGCTTGATGCCGACGTAGTTGAAGATCACCCACGAGATGATCGCCAGGAACATCGGGATTGCGATCCGTGAGGTGGCCGGGAACTGGGCGAATGGGACGATGCCGGCGATGTTCAGGACGGCGATGAACACGAACAGCGTCGCGAGGTACGGGACGTACTTGATGCCCTCGCGCCCGATCGCGTCGGCGGCGATCTGGTTGCGAACGAAGCCGTAGACGCCCTCGCCGGCGAACTGCAGCTTTCCCGGTACCACGCCGGCGCGCCGCGTCGCCAGGTAGAACAGCAACGCGATCAGCGCAGTGCCGACGATGATGATCAACAT
>Ga0214469_1000181_pt1 | contig 19856 bp, 21 predicted proteins | sample RVTome_10_FD_187340 | JGI IMG/M metagenome (GOLD analysis project Ga0214469, IMG submission 187340) | Soil microbial communities from uranium-contaminated site in the Upper Colorado River Basin, Wyoming, United States - RVT153D57 HiSeq ... | reverse complement strand
CTACCCCCGCACTCCACGCGCGACTTCGACCGATTGCCTCCCGGCCACACCACCAAACCCGTGGCAGGGGTTCCACCCTCAGCCCCGGCGCCACACCCCGACAAGCCAGTCGAACAGACGCCGGTCGACCCGCAAGCTACCGCCGCACTCCACGCGCGACTTCGACCGATTGCCTCCCGACCACACCACCCCAAGTCTGCAGGAGGCGGCCAAACAGACGTCGGTGGCCCGCAAACCACCGCCAACACCCCCGAGCCCACCTCGACCCATCGCCTCCCGACGTCGCACCTAACCTGCAAGCACCGTGTGCGGCCGATTCTCCATCACCGGCGATCTCGACTTCTACGCCGAGTACTTCGGAGTGGACGATGTGCTGACCGAGCCACTGGCTCACAGTTGGAACGTCGCTCCTACCGACCCTGTATATATGGTCGCCGAGCGCGACCGGAGCCGCCAACTCGATTCGATGAAGTGGGGCTTGGTGCCACACTGGGCCAAAGACACCCGAACCATCCACATCAACGCACGCGCCGAAACCGTCGCCACTACGGCAGCCTTTCGCGATTCATTCGCCCGCAAGCGCTGTCTGATCCCGGCGGACGGTTTCTACGAGTGGGAACCGGCCGCGCATGGCCGGACCCCCCATTGGGTCTTCCGGGCCGACGGCCACCCCATGGTATTCGCCGGCATTTGGGCCTCTAGATTCGACGAGGACGCCAACGAATGGCAACGCACCTGTTCGATCATCACCACGGAAGCGAAGGGTGTCATCTCCGGCATTCACGACCGCATGCCGGTGTCGTTACAACCGGAGGTCTGGGACGCCTGGCTCGATCGTGAGCTCGGTGATCCCGAGGCCGTCCTCGGCCTAATTCGGGAAGTCGACCCGGACTCGATCATGGAGCACATCGTCTCGAGCAGGGTGAACTCGGTGAAGAACAACGCCCCCGACCTACGCGAGCGCGTCGAACGAGAAACGCTCTTCTGATGACAACCCAACAACTGAAGCGCGAACTGGGGATGGGGGGCGCCATCATGACGGGTCTCGGCTCGATAGTCGGCACCGGCGCGTTTGTCGCCATCGGGATCGCCTCTTCGCGGTGGGGTGACATCGTTGTCTGGGCAATCCCACTGGCCGCCATCGTCGCGGTGTTCAACGGGATGTCATCTGCCTTCCTCGCCGGCCGTTTCCCGGTTGCAGGTGGTACCTATGAGTACGGCTACGAGACGTTGGGCCCCTGGTTTGGTTTCGCCGCCGGATGGCTCTTCCTCCTCGCCAAGACCGCTTCAGCGGCGACGGCCGCCCTCGGTGTCGCCCTCTATCTCGGTGTCGACGGGCCCGTGGTTCCAGTCGTCGCAGTACTCGCGATCACTCTGTTGGTGTTGACCGGAATACGCCGCACTGCCCTGGTCAACGCGGTTCTGGTGAGTTTGACCGTGGCGGCGATCGCATGGTTCGCCTGGAGCGGCCTGGCCGGCGATGGCTCTGTCGGCATCCTCACATTCGCCGAGCCGCGCCAATCGCTGCTGGCTGCCACGGCGTTCTTGTTCGTGGCATATACCGGCTACGGGCGAATCGCCACCCTCGGAGAAGAAGTCCGCGATCCGGCTCGAATCATCCCGCGCGCCGTCATCGTCACTCTCGCCACCGCCGCCGTCCTCTACCTCCTGATCGAGTTGGGCGGGCGGGCGATGGGCGGGGCGAGCTGGGGTGCGATTCTCGAGCTGGGATTCCTCGACATGCCGTTCGTGACATTCGGGGCCATCACCGCGATGCTAGGAGTCCTGCTCAACCTGGTCCTGGGTCTGTCCCGGGTCTGGTTGGCGATGGGACGTAGGAAGGACATGCCATCCCCGCTGGGAAGACTCGACGGGCGCAAGCAGCCAACGATTGCGATCGTCGTGGCGGCGTTGGCGATCGCGGGACTCACCCTCCTTGGTGACATCGGGCTGGCCTGGAGCTTCTCGGCGATGACAGTGCTCCTGTATTACGGAATCACCAACCTCGCCGCTCTCGCGGTGGATCGCAGGAGGCCGACAGCCTGGCTCGGCTTGGGGAGTTGTGTGTTCCTCAGCTTCTTCGTCACACCCGAGGTCTGGGTGGCCGGCGCCGGTCTGCTCGGCCTGGGCCTGGTGTGGAAGACGGTGTTTGCCCGTCTCGCTAGTTAGCATTTCGGACGCTCTGAAGCGGTCACTCCCCCCAGCCATCATCTGCCTAGCGGTGCTCGCGACCGCGTGCTCTTCGATCCTCGGTGAGACACCTGTCGACTCCTCCGGCAATTCGATCCCCGACTCGACCGACCGCTCCGAAACGACGGATCCCGATGTCCGCAACTGTGTGAGGTTTACCGGCGATCACAGCGCCCACATAAATACCGGGGCGATAGCAAGCGATGCCCTCGTCCTTGCCGGAGAGACCTTCATCTGTGCCAGCGATGTGGTGATCGTCGGCGAGGGCGACCTCAACGAGGTAGCCGCAGCGTCGCAGCTCGCTGCCGCGGTGTCCGGGCCTCTGCTGTTCCCCGAACCGAGGCTTGCCGCCGAGCTCGGCCGACTCAAACCGGACCGGGTCCACGTCGTCGGAGCGGTCGAAGTCAACGTGCCTGGCGCCGCCGACACCGTCAGCCATGACGTTGCCAGCGCAATCTCCCTGGCGGCGGAGCGCCTCGGTGTGAGCGAGGAGGTCGGCACCCCGGCGACCCCGAGTGCAGACACGGTCGTCGAAACCGTCCTGGCCATCGAAACAGCAGAACGCGTTGCCACGCCGGTTCCCGTTGCGAGCAGCACGACCGAGGCCGCACAGGTAACCGTGGGCGACATCGTCCTCGGTCTCGCCGAGCCTTCAGCCGCTTCGTCTCTATGGCTCGTGGACGCCTCCAGCCCGGCCACCATCCTTCTGGCCGCGGCGGTGGGCAACTCGATTGGGGCAGCGGTCGTCGCTCTAGACGGAAGTGACGTCCTCGGCTACCCCGAAGTGGGAGTGGCCATGGAAGGCCACGGGCCGGACACGATCCGCTATGTCGGCGCCATCCCCGAAGCGAGCGAATGGGAGCTGGCATTGTTGACCAACGGCCATCAGGTGCCTGGGGGCGGTTTCTTCGTCCTTCCGGAAGGAGAGAACCGCCGCTACGTCTCGTTCTATGGCCACCCCGGGACCGACGACCTCGGCATACTCGGTGAGCAAGGACCCGCCCAGACACTGAACCGAATGGGCGACTTCCTCGAGGCGTACAGCGGGGATGGACACCAGGTCGTGCCGGCCTTCGAGATCATCGCTTCCGTGGCCAGCGGTGGGGCGACCGACGACAACGACTACAGCTACGAATGGCCTCCCGAGACCTTCGACCCTTGGATCGAGTTCGCCCGAGAGAACGACGTTTACGTCCTGTTGGACCTCCAGCCGGGGAGGGACCACTTCCTGAGCCAGGCCCAACAATACGAAGAGCTGCTCGAGTTGCCCTTCGTGGGCCTCGCCCTCGACCCGGAATGGCGTCTGCAACCCGACCAGGTCCACCTGGAACAGGTGGGGTCGGTCCAGGCTTCCGAGATCAACGAGGTGGCGAACTGGCTCGCCGACCTGGTCCGGGACAATGGCCTCCCTCAGAAGATGCTCCTCCTCCACCAGTTCCGGACGTCGATGATCCAGAATCGTCAGGATGTGATCTCCCGTCCCGAGCTCCAGGTCGTGGTGCAGATGGACGGGGATGGGACCGAGGCGCAGAAGGACGCCACATGGGGTCAGCTGAAAGAGGGAGCGGCCGACGCTCACTGGGCCTGGGGCTGGAAGAACTTCTTCGACGAAGACGAGCCCGGTCCTCCCAGCCCCGAGTCGACGATGAGCAAAGAGCCCTCACCCATCTACGTCAGCTACCAATGATCGAGCGTCTTGGGCTTTGACCCGAGACGCGCAATCATCGGGCCATGACGAAGTTCGCCTATTTCTGCGGTCACGAGCAATGGCAGCCGGAAGAACTCGTCGAGCACGCCGTGCTGGCCGAGAAGGCCGGCTTCGACATGGTCGTCGTGTCGGAGCACTTCCATCCTTGGGTCGACGACTCCTCGGCATCGGGCTTTGCCTTCTCCACCATCGGGGCCATGGCCGCCTCGACCGACAACCTCACATTTGCCACCGGCGTAACCACTCCCCTCTTCCGCTACCACCCCGCGGTGGTCGCTCAAGCAGCGGCGACACTCGACCGTCTCTCAGGTGGTCGGTTCGTCCTCGGAGTCGGCACCGGGGAGAACATCAACGAAGGTCCGCTGGGTTACGAGTTCCCTGCCTACGCCGAACGCAACGCCCGCATGACCGAGTCTCTCGAGATCATGCGACGGCTCCTCGACGGTGAGAAACTGACTTTCCGGGGCGAGTACTACAAGACCGACCGAGCCAAGCTCTACTCGCCTCCTCTCGGCGCGGTGCCAATCCTCATGGCGGCTGGAGGGCCCAAGTCGGCGACGCTGGCCGGCGAGATGGCCCAGGGTGTCATCACTTCGGTCAAGGACCCATCGGAGACGATGGAACGGGTGGTTGAGCCGCTGCGCGCCGGGGCATCCAACGCCGGGAAACCGCCGCCCACAGTCCTGGCCACCCGTTGGTCACTCTATGCCGCCGATGAAGACGAGGCCTGGGATGCCCTCCACTCGTGGCGGGGTCTGCGGGCACCGGGGAGACTCGAGGCGGTCGACCCCGAGACCCTGCGGAGGCGTGCCGACGAGTTGCCGCGCGAAGAGGTCCTCGGTCGTTACAGCCTGGTCAACTCGGTCGACGAGATCGTTGAGGTGTACCAGCCCCTCGTCGAAGACCTCGGGGCCGACATCGTGACGTTCCAGATGGCGTCTCTCGACCAACCAAGACTCATCGAGTTGCTGGGCAACGAAGTGGTTCCCAGACTGAGAGGGATCTCGGTCAGCCCAGCCGGGTGATGACCTCGACCAAAGCCAGCAGCTGTTGCGATACGTCGGCGGAGGTGCCTGCCAGCTCGGAGGCGGCGAGTAGCGAGGGAACGATTCCCTGCAGGTTGGCGAGGATGAGTCGGGCATCCTCGCTCTGGGTGTTCAGGAGCCTCTCGACCGGCCCCATCATCTTGTCTGCCAGGCCGGCGCCGAAGGACGCGAACAGGTCGATTCGATAGCCGTCAGACTCCTGGATCAACACGGATCGGGTTCCGCCATCATCGGTCGCCACGCTCACCTGATGAAAGTCCACTTCGTCGCGGCTGACAGTGCCGGCATCGTCGACGCTGACATCCCCGCTGAGAAAGCTGCCGGCTCCCTGGGCGAAACCTGCCCAGAAGTTTGCCGCCACCTCCTGGTCCCCCTCTCTGATTGCCTCGGCCACGTCGCCGAACGTCGCACCCTCCGCCAGAGAGGCAAGAGCAGCGTGACCGGGCATCGCCAAACGCGATGCGCCGGAGAAGTCGGGGAGGTTGATCGCAGTGACGAGCTCGGTGACTGCCTCCGTGGGCGAGGGCGCCCCCTCTCCAGGGGGAAGGGACTCGACCGACCCGGTGGAAGGGTCAGCCGAACAGGAGGCCACCAAGATCGCCGCGGCGATCAGGATCGAGTCAAGCCTCAGCGACATGATCTGGAAGTCTTCCCGTGTGCAAGGCCATGGTCCGGCGCTCCAGTCGGCTCAATCCGACTGCGAACCAGAGCCAGACTAGATACGCGAGACCCACGGCTTCCTCGATCCAACGCCACGGATCGTTCATTGCCCGCTCCCATGCCAGCGGCCAGAACGGCGCCTCGCCCGGTGGGATGTCTCCAAAGAAAGGCCACAAAAACACCTCCTGGCTGACCCACATGCCGTCGAGGAGCAAGTGGAAAAGCCATCCCACTCCTAGCGCCATCCAGGCGCGGCGTCGCCGCCCTCTTCGAGTGGCGAGGAGGACGATGGCGATGTAGAGGGTGGGGATGATCAACGAGTGGAACCAAAGCTCTCCGGTTGAGTAGCGATCGGCCAGCAGGAGCGTGCCGACCGGAAGATCGATCAGGTCGGGAAGGATCGCACCGAAGAGGAGAAACCGAACATCGACTTTCGGGTCGCGGAAGATCCAACGGAACAGCCACAGCGATCCTCCGAGATGCCAAAAGAGCATCAGCGGCCCGTCTGGTGAGTCCGCTTGCAGGCACGGTCTGTCGGACAGGACACGTGTCTCTCAGGCGACGAGGATGCGTCGGCAGTGGACGCACCTGGGCAGATCCAATGCGAAGGCCTCTTCTTGCTCGGCGGGGGATAGCGTCATATGACACCCGCCGCAGACCCCGTGGTCGTATGAGGCGACTGCCACCCCTTCTTTGATCTCGCGCAACTTCTCGTAGAGGTCGAGCAGCTCGGAGTCGATGGGAGCGAGTGCATCAGCCTTCCTCTCTTCTTTTCTCGCCAGCTCGGCGTCGATCTTCCTCCATTGGTCTTTGATCGATGCTTCCAGCTCAGTGCGGGTGGCGTCCAGCTCGTCCAACTCACCCTGGATCGAGGCGAGCTTCTCCCGGACCGGGTCGACTTCCTCCAGCAGCCCGAGGACCTTCACTTCCTGAGCGCCCTGCTGGCCCTTCAGACTCTGTACCTCGAGACGCATGTGCTCGGTCTCTCTGCCACTCATGCCACCTGCGAACAGCCTCGTCTCGTGCTCTCCGAGCTTGCTCTCGAGAATCTCCAGCTCGCCCTCAGCCTTGTCGAGGGCGAGCTCCAGCTGGCGCAACTCGCCGGCCGCAGCTTCCCTCCTCTTCTCGCCCTCCTGGACCTTCTCGTGGGTCTCCTTGTACCGGGCCAACTCGGGAAGCGACTGTCGCTCGTCGAGGAGTCGGTCGATCTGCAAGTCGATCTCTTGGAGATCGAGAAGATCGGCGAGACTGGTCAACTGCATTGGACCAGGCAGAGTAGCTCTGCCTCAGCTCCAAGTCTGTGGGTCGATCTCTGTCAGGTCGACGACTTCGAGGTGCGACACCTCACGCACCGTCTTCACCAGAGCGGGCATCCCGGGCCGCTCGGTGGCAATGTGCCCGGGATCGACGATCGAGAGGCCGAGATCGAGAGCGGCCACCGTTCGATGATGCGACACGTCGCCGGTCACGAGCACCTCGGCCACTTCTGCGGCTTCCTCGATGAGGGCCGCCCCGGAGCCTGGGACCACGGCGACATTGTCGATGTTGGCCGCCCGGTCTCCCGAGACACGCACTCCGATCGGGCCGAAACGGTCTGTGACCACGGCATCGATGGTGGCCAGGGTGCCGTGGAAGCCACCGAACCTGCCGATGTCGCCCAGACCAGTCTCGAGATCACCTCCGAACGGCTGAACGTCTCTCAAGTCGAAGAGCGCGGCGAGTGAGTCTGCCGTGCCCCCGGGGGCGGAGTCGAAGTCGGTGTGGGTGACGAGAAGACTCACTCTGGAGCGGATCAAGCGGTAGGAGCGCGCTCCCGCCGACCGGCCGGCGAGGACTCTCGTGGTTGGCGTGAACAGCAGGGGGTGATAGGTCACCAATAGGTCGACGGGATGGCTCTCGATTGCCGTCACCACTTCTTCGCTGACTTCGTGGCAGACCCCTATGCGCTCGACCGTTGCCGCCGGGTCGCCCAACTGGAGCCCCACAGGATCCCACTCAGGGGTCTGGTCGGGATGCGTCTTTTCGGCGAGGCCGAGTGCGATGTCGGCGACTGTTGCCACGGCCCGACATCGTAGGCTCCCTTCGACATGGACCAAGAGCGCGCCCTGACATGGGAGCCGCCGGCAGGCTGGCGACGGCTCACAGCGATCGATTCCCACGCTGGCGGTGAGCCGTTCCGGGTCGTCGTGGATGGACTTCCGGAGATCCCGGGGGAAACGGTCCTGCAAAAACGCAGCTACGCGATGGCGAATCTCGACGACCTCAGACGGGCGATCATGTGGGAGCCCCGTGGCCATGCCGACATGTATGGAGGCTGGATCGGGCCGCCGGTCGCCGAGGAGTCAGACCTGTCTGTCCTGTTTCTCCACAACGAGGGATTCTCCACGATGTGTGGTCACGGGATCATCGCGTTGGGCAAGGTTTTGATCGAGACCGGCATGATCGCAGCCACTGAACCGGAGACCACTATCCGAATCGACACACCTGCGGGGACCGTGGTGGCGATCTCGTCGGTGAGCTCGGGGACTGTGAGCGCAACTCGATTCCGCAACGTGCCGTCCTTCGTCGCCGACCTCGATGCAATTGTCGATGTCGAAGGCTTCGGCTCGGTTCGATACGACCTGGCGTTCGGCGGCGCCTTCTATGCCATCGTCGCCGTGGCCGACGTCGAGGTTTCGCTCGATGACGCGGCAGCGCTCGCCGAAGCAGGCCGGCGGATCAAGAAGGCGATCACCGCGAGCCGTGAGATCAACCACCCAGACGAGCCGGAACTGGGATTCCTGTACGGGGTGATCTTCACCGGCCCGGCGCGGAGCCCTTTGCATCACAGCAGGAATGTCTGCGTGTTCGCCGACGGCGAGATAGACCGCTCGCCCACCGGCACAGGAGTCAGCTCCCGCCTCGCCGTCTTGTCCGCACGCGGCGAAATCGGGGTCGACGAGGAGGTCACGATCGAAAGCATCGTCGGGAGCACGTTCCGGGGGAAGATCGTCGAGCGATCGGAAGCCGGCTCTGCCACGATCATCCCCGAGATCAGCGGCACCGCCCACATCACGGGGCGCTCCGAGTTCTGGCTCGACCCCCGAGACACTCTCGGTGGCGGATTCCTAGTGGCGGCTTCCTAGTGCCCGACGGGGACCCGCCTGTCGGCCTTCTCCATCTCGAGGACGCTTCCCGGGATCGTCAGGGAGAAGCAAGCCCCGCCGAGCCTCTCTGACTGGCGATACTCGGCAATGCCCCCGTGGGCTTCCATGATCGCCTGAACGATCGACAGCCCGATCCCCAGCCCTGGTGTGACGGCGTCGAGACGGTGCGCCCCTCTCTCGAACTGCTGCCAGATCGCCGCTTCGAAGCGGGTGGGCACACCTTCACCGTTGTCGTGCACCTCGAAGACGAGGTCACGCCCTACGACCCTGGCGACGACGAGACAACGATCGCCTCCATAGCGAATCGAGTTGTTGAGCAGGTTGGCCAGGGCCTGCTTCATCCGGTCCGGGTCGACGTGGACCTGCACGGAGGCGTCGAGATCCTCCTCGATTCGGATGTTTCCGGTATCGGTGCCACGCAGCACCGACAACACGATCGACATCGCAGGGACATCCTTACGCTCCATCGACATCAGGCTGGTGTCACCTCGAGCCAGAACGAGCAGGTCGGAGACGAGCCGGGACATATGACGTGCTTGGATTGCCGCCTCGGAGAGCATTTCTTTCCGTGCGTCCGCTGGGAACTCGTCGGCGTGCTCGTCGAGGAGGGTGAGGAACCCAACCATCGCCGTAAGCGGAGTGCGCAACTCGTGACTCACCGATGCAACCAACTCGGCTCTCTTCCGATCGACCCGGTTGCGATCGCGGTAGATCACATAGACCTGTCTAAACAGGATCACGACGCCGATGAGGATCACCGCGTCGAGCAGGAGGATCTCATTCGAGCCCGGGACGAGGTCGCGGTAGTTCTTGAAATGGACGACCAGGAGCACTCCGGCGATCACGTACGGCCACATCAGGACCCAGATGGGCGTCGGTGCCTCGGGGAACTCGCGACGGCGTGCGCTGCGGTCGACGATCGTCGCCGCGGTCAGCATGAGCGCGACAGCCAGGAGGTTCAGGGCGTAGGCGGGCTCGGCTGTGGCAAATTGCTCACCGACGCTGTTGCTCAGGTAGATGAGGTCGGCAAGGACCTGGGCACCTCCACCGATGGCGACCAGGACGAGACGCGGGTCGAAGCGGTAGTTCGACCGGCGCATGATCATGATGATCAGACCCACCACGACCATGACGTCGAGAATCGGGTAGCTCGCGGCGATGGCGACCTCCCACCAAGGTGCTCCCTCGAGCGTGTCCATCAGGTCGGTGAACAGGGCGCTCCAGACGAGAGCTGCCAGAGCGATGCCACCCACGGCTGCGTCGAGGATCGTGAGGACCCATTCACGGCCTCCGCTGTCGAGACGCGCCAGGCGGTAGACGGCGATGAGGATCGCCCCGTAGGCGGCCAGGAAGAACCCGTCGAGGGGCCCATAAGCCGGCGGATCCACACCCATCTCCGTGAGGATGCCAATGGTCACCACGCCGGCCCAGAAGAGCGAGAGGCCTATGGCGATGTATCGCCAGGCGGTCTGCTCCCTCTTGGGCAGGCCCCGAGACCGGACGAAGAAGAGGATGACCGTGACGGGGATCGCCACCGCCAGGCCCACGAACCCGATAAATGGGGCGAGCGCAGGCACGGCTGCAGCCACAGCTGCTCCGAGGACGAGCAGAGCGATGATCGGCGCGGAGAGGAGCCATCGACTGCCTCCCTCTCTCATCGAGATACCCACAGTGTCTTATCGGCCAGATGCGGGGTCTTATTGAGCTACTCGAAGACGGTCAGGTCGAGGACATCCTCGTCCTTGTCATACTGGCGTCGGGCATCGTTGATGCTGTTCAGAAGACCGCGTATTTGGCTGATGGTGTTGTAGCGGGTGACCGTGAACCGGACGCCAGAGTGACCCTTGCCCACCACCGGGTAGGTGGCGACATTCACGAAGTACCCGTCGCGCATGATTCGGCCGCCGACCGAAGCCGTCGTGCTGGTACCTCCGATTTCGACGAACCAGAGCGGGGTGGGCTCTCTGGCCGACAGGGGGAGGCCGATATGGCCCGCGTATTCGTTCACGAAGTCGATTCGAGCGGTCAGGTCCTCTTGAAGCGCAGGGAGCTCGCTGGATAGATGGATGTCACCGGAGACGACACCCGCCCCGAGGCTCGCGGGCGGGACCGGGCCGCCGAACACCATAGGCCCGCCGGTTATCTCGATGGCCTTGATCAGGTTGGCGTCCTGTGTTGCCACCACTCCCCCGAGAGCCCCGAACGACTTGGAGAGCCCGTAGGACATGACCAGCCGGGGATGCCAGCCGAACTCATCGAGAAACCTCCCCCGGCCATGTCGACCGGACCAGGAGAACCCGTGGGCGTCGTCGCAGTAGATCCAGAGGGACTCGTGCCGCTCGATCAGGTCGCGCAACTCGGCCGCCGGCGCCAGGTCGCCGTGCATCGAGTACAAGCCGTCGATGATGTACCAGACCGGGCCGTCGTGGGAACGGGCCCGCTCGGACACGAGCTCGAGGTCATTGTGCGGAACCCGCTCGATCTTGGCTCTTCGCGCCTGAAGAGTCGGAATGACCCCGAGAAGAGATGCGTGGGCGAGACGGTCGACTAGCACCAGGTCGCCGGAGCGGACCAGCACCGGGAGGGCGGCCATATGGGCCAGAGTCGTGGTGCCTGCAATCAGGACCGGGGCACCGATCATCGCCGAGAGCCTCTCACGCAGCTCGTCGTAGAGAGGCAGAGATGTGTATGCGATCGACGACGAGTACGAGTTCCCGTAGCGACGTATCGCGTCGATGGCACCCTCGATCAACCTCGGGTCGTCGCTCAGTCCCAGGTACGAGCAAAGACCGAAGTTGAAGAGCTCCTTGCCCCTGATCGTGATCCGGTCACCGGTGAACTCCTTGTCCTCGATGACCTGTGAGCTCAAGCCCGACTCATACGCGAATAGAGATTGCTGTAGAAACCCGTCCGGGAGACGGGCCGATTGCCGGGCGATGTTCTGGGTCATGTTGTGCGACGGGGGGAACACCAACCTAGGCCACCTGTCAACCCTTTGGGTGTCAATCCACCACCCGGCGCGGTGGGTGTGCACACGAGGAGTGAAGATGGCTGTCACGTCCACGAGTTGGATATCCTCGTCTCATGACCCTCCAACCAACGGATCTCCCGCCGGCGGCGGCGGAAGCATTCCAGGAGCTGACCGATGAGCAGAAGGCTGCATTCGTCGCTTCCTACCAAGGTCGTCGGCGCAGCATGCCGCTCATGATGGCGTTCGCGATCCTTCTCCCCATCCAGCTCTTCCTGCTCGGCAAGATCCTCCTCGGCGTTCTCTTTCTGCTCACGGGAGGCGGTTTCGGCGTCTGGTATGTCGTCGAGTGGTTCCTGACCCCGAAGCGGGTCCGTGAGTACAACACGAAAGTGGCCACCGAGACGCTGACAGTGATGAATGCCGCGCCACTTCCGGTACCTTCCCCCGCCGAATCCGAAGAGGAATAGGTCCAGCTCTACCCTGGGCCGCCTTGAACACTGTTCTCGCCCGCTCACTGGTCTTTTTCACATCCGCCGCGGTATTGGTGATCGAGATCCTGGCGGCGAGACTCCTCGCCCCCTATCTCGGAGTCAGCCTCGAGGTGTTCACCGGGATCATCGGTGTGATCCTGGCCGGGATCTCCTTCGGGGCGTGGCTTGGCGGTCGGTCGGCGGATCGCACAGACCCTCATCGACTGCCCGGCCCCCTTCTCATCGCCGGCGGCGTCACCGCTCTGGCCTCCCCACTGATCATCGACGCAATCGGGCCGACGCTGCGCATCAACGCCCTGTCGATCGTGTTCGCCGCGGCTGCCGGGTTCTTCATCCCTGCAGCGATCCTGTCCGCCGTGTCTCCTGTGATCGTCAAGATCCAACTCGCCTCGCTCGACGAGACCGGCCGGGTGGTCGGCACCTACTCCGCAATCGGCACAGCCGGAGCGATCCTGGGGACCTTCGCCACCGGATTCGTGCTCATCGCTGCGTTCCCAACCAGACCGATCGTGGTCGTGCTGGGAGCGATCCTCACCTCGACGGGAGTCGCTCTATCACTGACTCGAAGCGGTTGGACGGTGATGTCGGTAGCCGCGGCAGCTGTCCTCGGTTTCGCCCTGATCGCAGTGGGCGGGCCGTGTGAGTACGAGACGACCTATCACTGCGCCATCGTCGAGGAGGACCCGGCCAACCAGGCGGGACGCACGTTGGTCCTCGACCGGCTCCGCAACAGCTACGTGGACCTGGAGGACCCGACGTACCTCGAGTTTCGCTACATCAAGCTGATCGCCGACATCGTCGAGGTCGAGACCGCCGAAGGCCCGCTCGATGTCGTCTCCATCGGCGGGGGCGGTTTCACCATGCCCGGCTACATCGAGCACACACGCCCGGAGTCGACGAACATCGTCCTCGAGATCGATTCGAAATTGGTTGAGATCGGAAATGAGGAGCTCGCCCTGACCGATGAGATCGATGTCGTTCTCGAAGATGCCCGGATCTCGCTACGCGACGTGGAAGATGACCAAGCCGACGTCGTCATCGGCGATGCCTACAGCGGAGCATCGGTGCCGTGGCATCTGACGACCAGGGAGTACATGTCCGAGATAGAGCGTGTGCTGTCGCCTGGAGGGACCTACATCATGAACGTCATCGACTACGACGATCTCGAATTCGTCAGGGCGCAGGCACTCACATTGCGTGAGGTCTTCTCCGAGGTCGTGCTGTTCGCACCCGACAGCTATCTGGACGGAGAGGCCGGGGGCAACTTCATCCTCGTGGCAGCCAACGACGATGTTGACGTAGCCGGGATCGAAGAGCGCATCGATCGCCGCGGAGGGTCGGAACGAGGAATCGGAGACACAGAGCTCACCCAATTCATCGGTGATGCTCAGGTCCTCACCGACGACTTCGCTCCTGTCGACCAAATGCTGGGGCGGCCTTAGCGCTACGTCCGCTTCTCCCGCACGTAGAACTCGGCGAACTCGGTGCAAAGCCCTTCGTCGTCGAAGCGGAGGAGGAAGGCATTGTGATAGACGCGCTCGGGCTCGTCGTCGGCCGCGAAGTAGCGGGTCCGGCCGACTGCCACGGCCCGGTCACCGTCGACGGCGTAGGGCGCGTACTCGGCTTCCCAGGTCGTAGGGTCGTCGGGATCTCCCTGCCAGCTGGAGACGATCCCATCCCTGCCGGTGACCGTGTTCGCTTCGTCACGCCACGGTCGATAGCTGTATACGGCGTCCCGGCTGAAGAGCCGTCCGATTTGGTCGCCGTCGTTGCTGGCCCAAGCCGCGACGTATTCGTCCAGCCACGACTGGACCTGCTCATGAGTCATGATCGGAGGATACGCGGCGCTTCGACGACCGTCTCACGCGCTGTGGGCCAGAGCTTCAGGTTGGTTCGAGTGTGCCGGCGTGTATCTGAATCTCGCCCAGAAACAGGCTCCACCCAGACGTTCGGAGTCCCTGTACCCAACGCTACCCCCGTGGGCCTCGACGAGAGACTGAACAATGGCTAGCCCGAGACCGGAGCCCGGCGTGGAGGCGTCGAAGCGATGCACTCCGCGTTCGAAGGCTCCCCAGATCCTGTCTCGATGATGCCGTGGCACACCTGGCCCACCGTCGTGCACGGCCAACTCCACCTGGTCGTCGATTCGCCGCACGACGGCGACGATCGGCCCATCACGGCCCCCGTAGCGCTCCGCATTTGAGACGAGGTTGGTGATGATCTGAATGAGTCGTCTCTGGTCGGCCTCGACGGTGCAGTCGGGATGGACCATGGACTCGAACCCGGGCCCGAGCTCGAGCTGCCTTCCGACCCTGTCGACCAGTTTGGCGATATCCACGGTCTCCAGTTGGAGCTTCGTCGAGTGCAGGCTGTTGCGACTGGTCTCGACTAGATCAGTGACGATCCTGGTGACGAGCCTGGCCTGCTCCTGGGCGATTTCGATCATCTCCCGCTTCTCAGCGTCGCCGAGACCCTCCCAGTCTCCCAACACGATGTCGAGGTATCCGTCGACTGCTGTGAGCGGGGTGCGCAGCTCATGGGACACCACCGAGATCAGTCGTCTCCTGTCTTCCTCCACCAGATGCCGATCCTCGGCAACGATCATCAGCAGACGGCCCAGAATCAGGAAAGCGAGAACCGTGAGGATCGCTTCGATGACGATGTCCTCGCCTGCGGTGAAGCGCTCATAGAGATGGATGCCGTTGATGAGCATCATCACGGCCACGGGAACCAATGCATGCCAGGTGGGAAGACGACCTTCCCGTTCACGACGCTCCTCGAAAGGCATCGTCAGCCAGTAGGCCGATGCAGCGAAGAGCCCATAGGAGACGAGCCAAAGAGCATCGAGCCATGTGCCGGACACATAGGCGTCCGCCTCCACCGACACGAGATACAGGAAGTCGCCGATGGCCATCACAGCCAGACCCGCCATCACACACCACGTCGGGATGTCGCGTACGTGGGTCGACCGGCGAATTCCCACCAGACCAATTGTTGCCAGGAGAAATATGTCGCCGAGCGGATAGGCACTGCCAACAATCAGCTCGAAGAGCGAGATGTCCGACCCTTGTTCGAAGACAGGGACGAGAATGGTCATCCAGGCGAGGAGCATCAGCCCGGACACCACAACGACCACATCGATGATCTGTTGCCCGCGTTGAAATGCGCCGGGAGACCGGCGCGGTGCCATCACGACGCCCGCCACCAAAAGTGGGTATGCCGACAGGTAGAGAACATCTGGCAAGCCGGGGAACGATGGCTCGACGCCGATGGCCAACTCGTACCAGGCCCATGTCAGCTCGCCAAGCCCGAGCATCAGGACGCCAGAGCCGAGCAGCGTCCATGCATGACACGATCGGCCCGACCTGTTGCGAGCTCCGAGCACCATGAAGACCCCGGCTCCCACCCCCACGATCGGAAAAGCCACGTCGCTGACGTACAGGGCCTGGCTGTCGGCCAGGGTGTGGAGCGCGAGGACGAGGGCTGTGATCAACGCCAACCCGGCAATGGCCCAAGAACCTCGGCGCACTACTGCTTCCATGTCGTACAGGATCGACAGGTGCGACCACCCATCGCAGGGCCAAAGGTCCCTGTTGCCTCGGGACTTTGCGTCGATAACTGGCCATGGCTCCCCATGGCCTGGACTCTGAGTCGATGTAGAGTTGACGGGTTTGACGCCAGACACAGAACTTCCCCGCCATCGAGCATCCATCCGAAAACTTGTGTTGGTGATCGCGCTCGGGATTGCGCTGGCTGCCACCGCTTGCGGAGACGAAACCGACCCGATCGACGAGTGGGAGCCGATCTGGCGCAACACCATCGCCACTGCGAGGCAAGCGAACACTCCCGACCTCGCCTCCGAGCAATGCCAGGACCTTCTCGGCTATCTCCGTGTGCAGCGGACTGTCCTCACCCCGGTTCCCCTGGAAGACCTGGAGCAACCAGTCGACAGATGGTTCACCGAGGCGGAGGGCATCTTCTTCGAATGTGAGCTCAGTGGAGATGCGACACAAGATTCTCTGGTGACACTCGAGGCAATCGAGGCCGAAGTCGATGCGGTGCTCGAGGTCGAACAATGACGATCGAGGCAGGTGTGGGATGCGGGTAGTGATCGCCGGCTGTGGCCGGGTCGGCAGCGACCTGGCCCTGACCTTGTCCGAAGAGGGCCACGATGTCTCCGTCATCGACAGTCGCCAGGGTGTCTTCGATCGTCTCGGCTCCACTTTCAACGGCACCACCCACGAGGGACTGGGCTATGACGTACGGGTGCTCAAGGCAGCAGGCATCGAATATGCCGATGCCTTCATAGCGGCGACCGACTCAGACAATGCCAACGCCATGGCAGTCCAGGTCGCCGAACGTGTCTTCGGAGTCCCCAAGACGATCGCTCGTCTCGACGACCCGGCCCGGGAGGAGGCATATCGAGCCCTCGGGGTTCAATTCGTCCCCGGTGCCAAACTCACCTCGAAGGTGATCCACGAGCAGATCGTCCGTGAGGAGTTCAACTTCCACGTGACTTTCTCCGGTGGAGACGTGGAGATCGTGGACATGACCGTGGGAGCGGAGGGCGCAGCCCGGCCCGTCTCCGAGTTCGAGATCCCCGGCGATCTCCGAGTCGCCGCGATCTATCGAGGGCACCGAACTTTCATCCCCGACGGTGCCTTCGTCCTCGCAGAGGGCGACATCGTCGTTGCCGCGGCCCGTACCGGTGCGCGGCGGAAGATACGTCGCTTTCTGGCGGTGAGCGAGGACACCTTGTGAGAGTCGTCCTCATCGGGGGTGGGAAGGTGGGCTCCTATCTCGCACGCGAACTAGCGAAGTCGGGACATGTGGTGACCGTCATCGAGGAGTCCCACGCCCATGCCGCCAATCTGGCCGATCACTCCAAGGTGCTCGTGCTCGAGGGTGACGGGACGGACATCGGTCTTCTCGAGTCCGCCGACGTGCACCGTGCAGGCTGGGTCCTCGCAGTGACAGGTCTCGACGAAGTCAACCTGGTCGCCTGTCAGCTGGCCTTGACTCTTGGCGCCGACAACGTCCTGGCACGGTTGAACAACCCGCTCAACCGGCCCACCTTCGACGCTCTCGACATTCCTGTCGTGGCGGTGACCGACGTCATGGCCACATTGATATCCCGCGAGGTGGAGGTGGCCGAGTTCCGCCACATAACGCTGCTGGGTAGAGGAGAGATCTCGGTGTACGAGGTCGACGTCCCGGCCGAGTTCGAGGCGCGGCCCGTGCCCGAGCTGCGCCTCCCCAAGGGCGCGTTGCTGGTCGCTTTGGTGAGAGGCGACGAGGTACGGGTCCCAACGGCGACCACAGTGGTCAAACCAGGAGACCAGGTGACCGCGGTGAGCAACGTCGAGCATCAAGACCATGTCAAGCAGGCTCTCGGCTATCGCAACGGTCGTCACTAGATGACCGCCCCTCGGGAGCCACGTTGGCGAGAGTGGCGCGGTTACGTCGGTGGTCTCGTCATGTTCGCCACCGAAGCCCTCATCGTCATCGGGCTGGCGGTCATCGCCTGGTTGTACTCGATCGTCGTCCTCGTCTTCTTCTGACATGCTGATCCGGCCGATCGCCGACGATTTCAAGATCATCGCCCTTTACTTGGGGCGCATCCTCCTCGTCGTGGCCGCAGCGGGGATGCTGCCTCTCGCCTGGGCCGCCATCGCACGGGAGTGGGACCCTTTCGGCTCATTCCTGTTGATGGTCGGGATCTTCGCCTTCCTCGGGGTCACCGGGATCAGGCTGGGCCCGGAAGAGCCGAAGCTGGATTGGAGCCACGGCATGGTCGTGGTCGCCCTCACCTGGCTCGTCGTGCCCATCATCGGGGCGATCCCCCTCCTTCTCTCCGGCCATTTCGTCCGCCCCCTCGATGCCTTCTTCGACTCGATGTCGGGGCTTACCACCACGGGTCTCTCCCTGTTGAGCGATCTCGATCACCTGGCTTCATCACTGAACTTCTGGCGACATCTCCTCCAGTTCCTCGGCGGTCAGGGGATCATCATCGCCGCGCTGACGATCTTCGCCGGGACCGGCGGCATAACGCTCTACTTCGGTGAGGCCCGGGACGAGCGGATACTTCCCTCGGTCACCTCAACGGCTCGGTTCATCTGGGGCGTGTCCGTGGTGCACCTCGTTTTCGGAGTCGCCGCGCTCGGCCTCGTCGGATGGCTCGCGCTCGGATTCGACCTCGACCGGGCCCTGTTCCACGGGCTTCTCGTCTTCTTCGCTGCTTTCGACACGGGTGGATTCTCACCGATGTCGACCAGCATCGGGTACTACCACTCGGCACTGTTCGAGGGCTTCACCGCGTTGCTGATGGTCGCCGGGGCAATGTCGTTCGGCCTCCACTACGCCCTTTGGCGCGGCCCGAGACGGGCCATCTTCGCCAACCTGGAGACCAAGACCATCCTGTCGACATTCGGGTTCACGTTGCTCGTCACACTGCTCGGACTGGCCGCGACGTCGGTTTTCACGACGGCGGTGGGACTCACCAGGCAAGGGCTCTTCCAAGTTCTATCTGCTCACACCGGCACGGGTTTCGCCACCGTGTCGACGGCTGAACTGGCACGCTGGGGTGGTCTCGCCTTCGGAGGATTGGCGATTGCGATGGCGCTCGGGGGCATGGGGTCGTCGACCGCCGGGGGGGTGAAGTCTCTTCGGATTGGCCTCACCATCAAGTCGGTGGTCAACCAGATCAAGCAGATGCTCCTACCCGAGCATGCTCTCGTCGGCACCGGTTACTACCAGTCGGGTGAGAAGCATCTCAGCCCGACGCTCACCCAATCGGTGATGATCGTCTCGCTGCTCTACGTGGCCCTCTACCTGTTGGGCGCCGGCATCGGGCTCGCCTACGGGATCCCGCTCCAGGCGGCGCTGTTTGAATCGGTCAGTGCGTCAGCGAACGTCGGCCTTTCGGTGGGAGTCACCGACCCCTCGATGCCAGTTCTGTTGGAGTTGACCTACATGCTGCAGATGTGGGCAGGACGTCTCGAATTCGTGGCCGTCTTCTCGCTGATCGGATTCATGCTGGCGTGGGTCAAAGGCAAATGAGGAAACTCCTCCGCCTCCTGTTCCTCGTCACCATGATGGTTCCCGCGGCTCCGGCGATCGCCCAGGAGATCGCGGTGTCCGAACTGCTCGCGGAGTCCCCCAACCTCTCGAATCAGGAGATAACGATCGAAGGTGAGCTGGTCGGTGACTTCGGGTTCAGAGGTGACGGGTGGATGTGGACCCAGCTGAACGACGACCCCTACGTCGACCATCCCATCCGCGATGGAATCGCTCCGATTGGGGGCAATATCGGTGTCGGAGTACGCATCCCATCGGAGCTCGCTGAGAGCCTCGATCACCCGGGCGGCTACCACCACCGAGGGCCGGTCGTCCGGCTCACCGGGATCTGGAGACATCACGACCCCGATCGGCAGGGTGAGTCGTATCTGGAGGTCGAGTCCCTCGAACTGATCGACGAGGGCCGCCTCCTCGATGAGGGCGTCGTGTGGTGGACAGTGATCGTGGGCCTCGGGTTGCTCGCCGCCGCCGGGTTGATATGGACGGCCAGGCCCAAACCGGATGAGCATTGAGCCCCGTCGACTGGGTACGGGCTTTGGGCCTCGAGGTTGTACTCTCGGTGGTCGC
>Ga0214469_1000180_pt1 | contig 19863 bp, 9 predicted proteins | sample RVTome_10_FD_187340 | JGI IMG/M metagenome (GOLD analysis project Ga0214469, IMG submission 187340) | Soil microbial communities from uranium-contaminated site in the Upper Colorado River Basin, Wyoming, United States - RVT153D57 HiSeq ... | reverse complement strand
CGTTTCGGCTTCTTCACCGTCCACAGTTCCTGGTCACCCGGTGCCGGGACCGCCTCCGCCGGGCTGGCGGGCGGAGCCGGCCGCGGAGCGGCCGCCGGCCGGGCGGCCGGGTTGGTTCCGCGCAGCCCGGTCAACCCGCCGGTGCGGGCGGTGCGACCGGTCGCGCCGGGCAGAGTGGCCGGGACCCGCTGCGGCGCGGTGGGAGTCCGGCCCGGCTGGCTGACCCGGCCCGGCGGGATGAACGCCGGCGGCGGCACCGGGGGCACCCCGCCGGCCGCGCCCCGCAGGTGCGGTGAACCGGGTCCGCCCCGGCCGGCCGGCTGTCCGGACTGCTGGCCGGCCATCGGCGGCATGAGCGGTGGCGGCGGCGGTGGCATCAACATGCCGCTGCCCGGCTGGCCGGGCACGGCACCCGGAGCCGCCGCGGCGCCAGCCGCGCCGATCCCGGTCCCGGGAACACCGCTCCCCGGCACGCCTGGTCCGGTGAAGCCGGCTCCGGCCGCGGTCGCCGGGGTGGCCCCGGGCACGGCCAGGCCGTCCGGCCCGACCACCGGCGGTGCCGCCCCCAGTCCGGTACTGGTCTGCAGCGCCGCCGCGGCCGCTCCAGCCGCGCTGATCCCGGCCGCACTGAGCCCGGGCAGGGTCACCGGCGCGCCGCCGGCGACCGGCGAGAAGCCCGGGATCCCGGCCCCGGCGGTGCCGGGCACCGCCACTGCACCCGGGGCGGTGACCCCGCCGGGTACGGCGGCGGCGCCGGGCACGCTGACCTGGCCCGGTAAAGCGGTCGCGCCGGGCACGACGCCAGGTGCTACACCTGGCACGGCGCCGGGAACGGTGATCGGGATTGGTGGGATCGGCGGGACGGTTCCGGGGCCGATCGGGGCGGTGACACCCGGCGCGACCGCCCCCGGCGGCAGCGTGACCCCGGGGGCAACCGGCGTGCCGGCGAGGAACCCGCCCGGCGGCAGTCCCACCGGCGGCGGCTGGCCGGGCAGGCCAGCGAAGGCCGGCAGGTTCGGGGCGATCGGGGGCGGGGGGCCGGCACTGGCCAGGGCGCCCGGGGCGGTGAGCCCGGCGGGCAGGCCGAGCCCGGCCGGACCCCCGCCCCCGGTCACTCCGGGGATGCCCGGCATCGCGAACGGGCGCATCTCGATGCCGGACAGGTCCCGCGGCGGGCCCACATCCTGCGGGTTGGGGCCCTCGAACCGGCGGCCCCGGGTGAGCGAGAACCGGTGCTCGTTCTCATAGATGTCCGCCAGCGGCTGGACGATCTCGGCCGCCCGGTTGTGGTACGCCTCCAGCACCTCCTCCGGGCTACTCACGTCCCGATACCCACCGGAGCCGTCGTACAGCACCGGGGTGACGTGCGGGCTCCAGCCGTCGCTCGGGTCGTTGATCCGCAGGTCGTGGACGATATCGACCGGTGCGACGAGCTCGATCAAGTTGTCGATGTTCCCGTCCCTCGGCTGGCCGGCCAGGGTCCCGAGTGGCGGCAGGTCCCCTTGGTCGGCCGCGGAGCCGTAGGTCGGATCCTGGCCACTTTGCTGGATCGCCCGCCAGTTCTCCTGCAGCGCCAGCGCCACCCGGTAATGGATGTAGAGCGGGCGCAGCTTTAACTGGGCGATCCGGATCGCTTCCTTGACGTTCCAGAGCGCGCTGGCGTGCCGGTCCGCGATCCACGCCCAGTGGTCCATCGAGACGATGGACGCGTCCACCCGCTCCAGAAACGCCTCCGATGCCGACACCCCGTCGGCGGCCGAGTTCCACCGCTGCATCAGCGCCTCGCCGCGCCGGCGCAGCGTGTCGGAGGCGGCCTCCAGCAGCCGCTCGATCCGGCGCCAGCCGTGGTAGCGGGCGAGCACCAGTTCGTCGCTCATCCCGCCCACCCAGCGCCACATCACCTCGATGTCGCGCACCCCGAGCTCGTGGAACCGCATCGGCCGCGGCGCCGACTCCTGGAAGTCGGCGAGGTCGCCGTCCTCGAGGCTGTCCTGCCAGTTGTCCTGGTTCCACTCCTCGCCCTGGAACTGCCACGGGCCCTCCCCGGCCTCCCGGCCGTCCCGCCCGATCGGCGGCATCTGTGCCAGGTCCTCGGTCTGGCGGTCGGCCGGGTCGTCCACCCCGGGGATGGGCGCGGACCTTGGCATGTACTGGTAACCGGCCTCGGACTCCGCGCCGTACGGCAGGTCCCCGGTCGCCGGAGTGGTGCCGTACCACTGGCCGTCGACGTAGGTCCGTGCCTCGCCCTCGATCCGGTAGCCATCGCTGAACTGCATTCCGCCGGAGGAGACCGGCGGGACGTAGGTGCTGGCTGGCGAGGTGTGGTAGCCAGCGGTCCCCGAGTACTGGTGCCGCCACTCGGCCGGCTGGTGCAGCCCGAACGGGCTCTCGTATTCGGCCCAGTACTGTGCGGCATAGACGTCGGCGGTCAGCGGTAGCGGGTTCTCGGTCTGGACCTCGTCCAGTGGTGGCTGGCCATCCTCGAGCGCAGGTTCTTCGGCGAGGGTCTCCCGGCCGGGGACCTCGGGTTCGTCGCTCATCGCCTACTCCTCCTCAGGCGGGATCGGATGCTCCCATTCGGGTGGTCCGGGCGGTCCGTAGCTCCCAGGGTGCAGGACACCTTCGTCGGTGGCGTAGATGTGGCGGGCCGCGTCACCGTCGTGGATCCGGGTGTCGTTCGTGACTGTGTACTCACCGGCTGTGCCCTCGTTCAGGGTCGCGCCGGTGTAACCCCGGTCGCCGGGATCTCCGAGCGTCCCGTCGGCCTCGTCGTCGAACTCCTCATCGCCCAGCCGTTCCTGCTCCGCCACCGCATCCTGGAACTGCTGTCCGGCCTCATCGTCCATCCCGAGCGCCGCCAGTTGCTCCGGGTCGGCCAGCGGATCGCCCCCGTCATGTTCCATCCGGCCGGCGGTGAAGGTCTGGCTGACCATGCCGTACCCGGCGAACGGATCCCCGCTGCCGTCGCCGCCGCCCAGGAAGTCGGAGGCCAGGTAGTCGGCGTGGATCAGCCGGGCCGCCAGCTGCATCGCGAGCAGCCCCATCTCCACGTCCCCGAGCAGCATCTGCGCGGCCATCTCCCGGCCGAAGTACTCCTCGCCGAAGGCCATCCCCTCTGGCAGACCACCGGCCGCGTTCACGTCGCCGCCGAACGGTGGGAAGTCCTCCATCCGGAAGTGCTCGTCGATCGCCGCCGCGCGGGCGTCCCGGAACGCGCTCAGATCGCCCGCCAGGAAGTTCGCGAACTCCTCCAGGCTTTCCGGCTCGACGTCGAGGGTGCCCCCGGTCTCGTAGTGGTAGCCACCGCGGTGGCCGGTACCGCCGATGTAGTACCGGTCCGGACCGCCCCCGGCCATCTCGCTGTCCATCGCTCCTCCATCGGTTCGGTACCGGTCAGTCCGCCGGAAGGTGGGCGAGCTGGACCAGCCGGGCGCCCTTGTCCCGGCTGACTAGCCAGCCCCGGCCGGGCGGCAGCGGCCCGGCCCGCACCTCGCCGAGCAACTTCCCCTCGTCCCGGCTGCCGGACATCACCAGGCCGGGCGTGTCCAGCTCCTTCAGGCGGGACACGAACTGCTCGAACATCGCCCGGGCCGCGCCGCCGCTGCGCCGGGCCAGCACCAGGTGCAGCCCGACGTCACGGGCCTGTGGCAGGAACTCCAGCAGCGGCAGTAGCGGGTTCGGCTGCCCGGAGGCGACCAGGTCGTAGTCGTCCACCAGCACGTACAGCTCCGGGCCCTGCCACCAGCTGCGGTCGCGCAGCTGCTGCGGAGTGATGTCCGGCCCGGGCAGCCGGGACTTCATCACCCCGGCGACCTCGGCGGCGATGTCCGCGGTGGCCTTCGCCGATGAGCCGTACCCGATCTGGTGCTCGGTGGTGATCGCGCCGAGCAGGCTGCGCCGGTAGTCTACGATGATCAGTCGGGCCTGCTTGGGGGGGTGCCGCTCCACGATCCGGTGCGCCAGCGCTCGCAGGAACGACGACTTGCCGCACTCGGCCGCGCCGAACACCAGGAAGTGGGCGTTGGCCCGGAAGTCCACATACACCGGACGCAGGTCCGTCTCGGCGATCCCGATCGGCAGGCCGGGTCCGTCGCCGGCCGGCAGCCGGTGATGGGGGATCTCCGCCGGCAGCAGCCGGACCGGCGGCGCGGCGGGTCCGTCCCAGGCCTGGCGGACCCCGGCCACCAGCTGCCCGGTGCCCTCGGCCAGGTCGTCGGTGGTCTCCTGGCCGTCGATCCGGGGCAGCGCGGACAGCAACTGCAGGCCGTCACTGGTGATCCCGCGGCCCGGGGACCGCTCCGGCACGTTCATCGCCGCCCGGCGGCCGAGCATGGAGTCGGCCGGGTCGCCCAGCCGCAGCTCCAGCCGGGTCCCGAACACGTCCCGGACGGTGTGCCGCACATCCATCCATCGGTTGGCCGCGCCGATCAGGTGGATCCCGAATGACAGCCCCCGGTTGGCCAGGCCGGTCAGCTCATCAGCCTGGTCCTCGAACTCGGACCGGATCGTGGCCCAGCCGTCCACCACCAGGAACACGTCCCCGAACGGGTCCTGGTCGAACGTCCCGCTCCGCTTCCCCCGCCGGTAGCTGGCCATCGAGTCCACCCCGTGCTTGGCGAACAGCTCCTCCCGCTGCGCCAGCAGCCGCCGGATCTCGGCGATCGTGCGCCGGACCTGGGAGCTGTCTCGGCGGGTGGCCACGCCGCCCACGTGCGGCAGGTCCCGCAACCCGACCAGCGCGCCGCCGCTGAAGTCCAGGCAGTAGAACTGGACCTCGCGGGGAGTGTGGGTCAGCGCCAGCGAGGTGACGATCGCGCGCAGCAGGGTGCTCTTGCCGCTCTGCGGCGCGCCCACCACCATCACATGCCCGGCGGCGCCGGCCAGATCCAGCCACAGTGGATCGCGCCGCTGCTCGAACGGCTTGTCCACGATCCCGACCGGCACCACCAGTGGCTGAGCTGGCTCCGGGGTCGCCAACCCGCGCCGGGGGCTGGCCAGCAGCGGCGGGAGCAGCTGGTCCAGTGTGGGTGGTTCGCGCAGCGGAGGCAGCCAGACCTGGTGCGCGGGGTTGCCCTGGCCCTCCATCCGGTCGACCAGGATGTCCAGCACCGCTTCCCCCGGAGTCTGGTCGTCCACCTCGTCGATCGGCACCGGCTCCGGCTCAGCGCTGGCCGGCAGCGGCCGGTAACCGGTGTCGTACTCCCGCACCGCCGCGGTCGCCTTGGCCAGGCTGGGCCGGCCGATCGCGTCCGGCCGCCGGTGCACCCCGGACACGTACGCCGCCTTGAACCTGGTCAGCGCCTCGGTACCGGACTTCAGGAAGCCGTGCCCGGGCGAGCGCGGCAGCTGGTAGGCGTCCTGTACCCCGAGCACCGCCCGGCTCTCCATCGCCGAGAAGGTCCGCAGCCCGATCCGGTAGGACAGGTGGGTGTCCAGGCCGCGCAGCCGCCCCTCCTCCAGCCGCTGCGAGGCGAGCAGCAGGTGTACCCCGAGCGACCGCCCGACACGTCCGATCTGGACGAACATGTCGATGAAGTCAGGCTTGGCGGTGAGCAGCTCCGAGAACTCGTCGCAGATCACCAGCAGGCTCGGCAGCGGGACCAGCGGCGCGCCCGCTTTGCGGGCCTGCTCGTAGTCGCGCTGGGAGGCGAAGTTGCCGGCCTGGCGGAGCAGCTCCTGTCGGCGGATCAGCTCGCCGTTGATGGCGTCGGTCATCCGGTCCACCAGCGGCAGCTCGTCGGACAGGTTGGTGATCACCGCGCTGGTGTGCGGCAGCCGGTCCAGTTTGGTGAAGGTGGCACCGCCCTTGAAGTCGACCAGGACGAAGTTGAGCGTGGTCGAATCGTGGGTCGCAGCCAGCGCCAGCACCAGCGTGCGCAGCAGCTCCGACTTGCCCGACCCGGTCGCCCCGATCAGCAGCCCATGCGGACCCATCCCCTCCTGGGCGGACTCCTTCAGGTCCAGCTCCACCGGGACACCGTCCGGGCCGACCCCGATCGGCACCCGCAGCCGCTGCCGGTTGGAGCGGGCGGTCCAGGCCCTGGCCGGGTCGAACTGGTACGGGTCGCCGAGCTTGAGCAGCTCGGCCAGGCCCAGGTCGGTGGCCAGCGGCTCGTGCTCCACCTCGGTGCCGGCGGAGCGCCGCAGCGGCGCCAGCTGCCAGGCCAGCGCCTCCGCCTCGGCCAGGCTGAGCTGGTCGGCCTGCCCGATTTCATCCTTGCCCTCGTAGGTGGTGCTGTGCAGGGTGCCGTCGGCGGCCACCTCCAGCACCAGCTTCGCCGGGTCCAGCACCCGCGGCGGCTGGCCATCCAGCGCGATCAGGGTGACCCCGTCCAGCCCGCCGGCCCCGCCGTCGGCCAGCAGGTGGTCCGAGCCGGTAGTCTCCCCGCCGTCCCGCAGCACCACCAGGTGCGGCCCGCCGGACTGGGTGTGGGCCGCGGCCGGGTTGAACCGGGGGCGGCTGGCGAGCACATCGTCCAGCGTGGCCTCCAGCGCCGGGATCGACTCGGCGACCAGCCGCCGGTGCCCGAGCGCGTCGGTCTTGACCGGGTGCAGCGCGTGCGGTAGCCACTTCACCCACTCCCAGTCCGGCAGCCGCCGCGGGCCGGCGCAGACCGCGATCAGCAGATCGTCCGGCGCGTGCAGGGTGGCGAGCTGGGCCAGCAGCGCCCGGAGCAGGGCCCGGCCGCGATCCGGGTCACCCTGCAGGTAGATCCCGGAGAACCCGTTCAGCGCCATCACCACCGGCAGGTCCGGCACCACCGCGTACGTGGTGATGAACCGGCGCAGCGCCCAGGCGCACATCGGTTCCAGGTCCTCCAGCGGGGCGCTGGCCGGTGGGGTGATCGGGGTGGCCAGCTCCTGCGGGCCGAGTGCGATCCGCAGCTGGGCGAAGTCGGCGTCGCCGCGCCTTCGCTCCCACAGCCGGGAGCTGGCCGGCAGGCTCCACAGCGAATCCGGGTCGGGGTGCCGGTAGAACGACGCCCTGCGCTGCTGCGTGATGGTCTGCTGCACCTGCCGGCGCTGCTGGCTCAGCTGCCGCAGGTAGCGGCGCCGGGAGTTGTTCATCTCCCGCTTGCTCTTGCCGCCGGCCTGCTGGCTGAACACCACCACCACCATGCCCAGCGCGGACAGTCCGAACAGCGCGCCCGGGAGGTAGCCGAGCGGGCCGCCGCCGCCGAACCGGCTGTACATCATCGCCATCGCCCCGGCGCCGGCCAGCATTGGCAGGATCATGAACATCCGCATGACGTTGCGCCGGCTCTCGCCGGGCAGCTCCGGCGGGGCGGTCAGCACCAGCTCGCCGGTCGGCCAGCGCGGCTCCGGCCGGCGGGGCGGTCGGCGGATGACGGTCGTGCTCACCGGTAGCCACCTCCCTGCCGCTTCCGGCTGGCATCCCGGACTTGATGTAGAGCTGACCTACGGGTTGCCGGGCTCGGCTCATAATAGGTTTCGCCCAATCGGGAAAGACCAGCTTCTTTGCCGTGATTTGAGGTTCCGGGAGGATCGATGACCGTCCTTGACCAGCCGGACCAGGTGCCCGCCCCGGCCGCTGCGACCCCCGCCGTGGGGCTCACCCGGTTGGTGGTCCAGGCGCCGCGGCGGCGGCTGGAGCTGGCCTTCCCGGACCACCTGCCGGTGGCGCACCTGCTGCCGGGGGTGCTGCGGCGCGGCGGTGAGGAGCTGGCCGACGAGGGACTGGACCACGAGGGCTGGGTGCTGCGCCGTTCCGACGGGTCGGCGTTGGTGCCCGGTGCCAGCTTCGCCGCCCAGCAGGTGCGCGACGGCGAGCTGGTGCACCTGGTGCCACGCCGGCTGGAGTGGCCGGAGACCAGCTACGACGACGTGGTGGACGTGATTGCCGCCGGCACCCGGCGCCGGGGGGCGATGTGGGCCGGCGGCGCGACCCGGATCGCCGGGCTGGAGTTCGCCGGGATCGCGCTGGTGGTGGGGCTGGTCACCGCCGCCTTCGCCGGTCCGCCGTGGCCGGCGACCGCGGCGCTGACTCTGGGGGTGGCCGGCGTCCTGCTGGTCACTGGCACGCTGCTGTCCCGGGCACTAGCCGATGCCCGCGCCGGCGCGGACGTGGCGGCCGCCGCGATGCCGTACGCGTTCCTGGGCGGGTTGCTGCTGTTCGCCAGTGAGCCGGTGTGGCGGCTGGGCGCGCCGCACCTGCTGGCGGGGTCGGCGCTGCTGCTGGTGGCGGCGGTGGCGGGTCACCTCGGCAGCGGCGAGCACGGCCGGCTGTTCGCGGCCGGGATGGTGGCCGGCGGCGGCGGGGCGCTCGGGGCAACCGTCGCACTACTGTCCGATCTCGACGGTCCTGGCTCGGCGGCGCTGGTGCTGAGCGTAGCGGTGCTGTTCAGCCCGGTGATCCCGGCCGCGGCGATGCGGATCGGCCGGATCCCGCTGCCGGACCTGCCCCGCTCTCCGGAGGAGCTGGTGGACCAGCGGCCGCAGCCGGACCGCCGCTCGGTGGATGCCGCCACCGCCCGGGCCGACGAGATCCACACTGGGGCGCTGCTCGGGCTGGCCGTGGTCGCGGTGGCCTGCCTGGCACTGCTGGCCAGCTCGGAGCGGGTGACCGCGCTGGTGCTGGGCGCGGTGGCGGCGATGGCGTTCCTGCTCCGGGCCCGGTTCCACGCCGGGGTCCGGCACCGGGTGCCGATGCTGGTGACCGGGGGGGCCGGGCTGGCGCTGGTCGGGGTGGCGCTGGGGTTGGCCGGCGGAGCGGAGCGGGTGGTCATCGGCTTGCCGGTGGTGGCGGCGGTGGCGCTGCTGGCGCTCGCCGCCGGGCTGACCTACCGGCGCCGGCCGCCCTCGCCCCGGCTCGGCCGGTGGGCGGACATCCTGGACGTGCTGCTGACCCTGGCGGTGGTCCCGCTGGCGGCCGACGTGTTCGGGCTCTACACCTACGTGCGCGGGCTCGGCGGATAGCCCGCCGGGAGGGAGGAGCCACCGTGCCGATGCAGTCCCGGACCGACCAGGTCCACTCCTACCAGTTCTTCCTGCAGCGAGTGGTCTCCGGCCTGGTGACCAAGGAGAGCGACCCGGCTGACCTGCCGTTCCGGCGGCTGGGCTGGTCCGGGTTCGGCAGCATCATGGTCGCGGTGCTGGTGGCGGCCGGGTTCGGGGTCTACGGGATCCTCGTGGGTGGCGGCGCCACCTCCTGGCAGGACGGCCGGTCGGTGATCGTGGAGAAGGAGACCGGCACCGCCTACATCTACCGCGACCAGCGGCTCTATCCGATGGCGAACTTCGTCTCCGCGCAGCTGGCACTACCGGGGGCGGAGGCGGTCCGGGTCTCGGCGCGCTCGCTGGCGGGGGTGCCCCGCGGGCCGGTGCTGGGGATCCCCGGCGCCCCACCCGGCCTGCCGGGCAGCGGGAGGTTGCTGTCCGGGGCCTGGGCGCTGTGCAGCGAGGCGGTGGCCGACGGCCGGGGCGGCCGGTCGGAGCGCAGCCTGCTGGGGGTCGGGCAGCAACCGGCCGGTGGCGAGCCGGTCACCGACCAGCGGGCGGTGCTGGTCGCCGGCTCCGGCACCGGTGACAGCGAGGGCGAGGGCGATGATGCCGGCGCTGACCCGGACGAGCTGCATCTGGTGTGGCGCGGGCACCGGTTCGTGCTGGCGGTGGCCGAGCCGGTGCGGGACGCGCTCGGGCTCAGCCGCCAGCGGGCGCTGCCGGTGGCACCGGCCTGGTTGGACGCTTTGCCGGTGGGCGAGCCGATCGCGCCGCCGGAGACCGGCGATCGGGGCGAGCCCACCGGGGCGCTGCGGGAGCTGCGGGAGGAGCGCGACGTCCGCACCGGCCAGGTGCTGGCCGCCGCCGGGTCGCTCTACCTGGTCCGGGCGACCGAGCTGGTGGAGATCTCGCCGCTGCAGCGGGATCTGCTGCTGGCTGACCCCGAGCTCACCGAGGCGTACCCGGACGCCACTCCGGCGGAGGTCGAGGTGCCCCCGGCGGTGGTCGCGAACGCGCGGATCGAGCGGCTCCCCGGCAGCGGTACCACCAGCCCGCCAGCGGAGCTGCCAGAGCTGTTCGAGTTCCGGGTGGAGGATCGGCGGGACGGGGCCGTGTGCGCGGCCTTCCCGCCGGATGGCGGCGCACCGGGCGTCCTGGCCGGGGCCCGGCTGGCCGGGGCGGCTGGCGCCGTCCCGACTCCGGGCCGGACCGGACCGGGCACGATGCTGGTGGACTACGCTCTGGTGTCCGGCGGTGCCGCGGCGCTGGTGCAGGCGGCGCCCGCCCCGGACGCGGCCGGCGGCTCCCTGCATCTGGTGACCGACCAGGGTTTCCGGTATGGACTGCCGAGCTCGGAGGTGGCCACCGGGCTCGGTTTCGACCTGAGCCGGCTGGTGCGGCTGCCGGCCGGGTTGGTCTCCCGGCTGCCGGCCGGACCAGTGCTCGATCCGGTCGCCGCGCTGCAACCGGTGCCGCCGTCCGCGCCGGCGTGACCCGCGGGCGGCCCGTGACCCGCGGGTGGGCAGTTACCCGCGAGCCGGTCCTTCGCCCCGGCCGCACGGCGAGCGGCGAGGGTAAATCCTCTGCAAAGTTCGGCACCGGCCCCGGTGATTCCTCGCCGGGCGGTCATAGCCTGGCCAGAGCAACCAGCTGTTCCGGCGTACGCGGGCGGTGTCCCGCAGGAGGTGGATGCGATGTTTGAAGGTGGTGGCGGTGGCACCGCACAGGTTCAGACCGACCTGCTCACCCAGGGCGCCAACGAGGCGGGCACCACAGCGGACGGTCTCGACATGATGCTGCGGAACCTGATGGAGAACCTCAGCCCGCTGATGACCGCCTGGCTTGGCCAGGGCGGGACGGCCTTCCAGACTGTCCGGGTCCAGTTCGAGGAGGAGATGCGGGCGCTGAACGGGGCGCTCCACTCGATCGGCGAGAGCATGGGGCTCTCCAGCACCAACTACGTCAACGCCGACGACGAGATGGCGGCGGACCTGCAGGCGGCTGGTGCCACCAGCACCCAGATCACCCGGCTGCTGGCCGAGTAGGCGGGAGGAAGCACGATGCTGGTGACATTCAGGCACTTCGACTCGACCATCAGGATGCAGTTCCCGATCGTGGCGCAGGCGATCGACGACATCGACGAGGTGGTGCGGGCGATGAACACCTCGCTCACCGACCTCAACACCAGCCTGCGCACCAAGCTCGCGGACTGGGAGGGTGGCGCGTACGGCAGCTACCAACAGACCGAGAACACCTGGATGACCGCGGCCAAGGATATCGAGACCTTGCTCATGGCGATCCGGAACGCGGTGGCGGCCTCCAGCGAACGGATGGCGGCCACCGAGATGAACAACGCGGCCGCGCTCGCCCGCGGTCGCGGCTAGCGGCCAGCTAGCGACCCTCGTCGAAGCTACCGGCTGACCGGCACCTGGGACGGGCAGCCCGCTGCACCGCCCGACCGGCCGGTGCAGCGGGCTTTCACGGCCGCCCCCCCGGCTGGCGTTGTCTCGGCCCGGCTGGCGCTGTCTCGGCCCGGCTAATGATGCCCGGGCGGCGGGGGTGGCGCCAGCGTGGCCGGATCCCGGCGCCCGCCGGACCCGCTGGTTGCCTATGGGCGGTGGCGGTCCCGGGGAGTGGGGACGATGTAGAACGCCCGTTCCGCCTCACCGGGCGCCGGCTCCGGCGCGGAGCGTGCGGCCGGCCGGCTGGCGGAAGGCGCCGGCCGCCAGCCGCGCTGCTGGCCGCGCCGCCAGACCGCCGCACCGCCGGCCGCCAGCGCCAGCGCGGTGGCTGCGGCGATGGTGACCGTCGCCGCCAGCCTCCCGGCACGATCCCACCGGGCCGCCCGGGCGGCGGCTGCCGGGTCGGCCACCTCCGGCTCGGGTGGCCCAGCCGCCACCGGTGGGCCGTCAGCCCGCCGCTCGGTCAGCGCCCGGTAGGGGTTAACCACCGGGTAGGCGGTCCCGGCCGGTCCGGCCGGTCCCGGGTCACCGGTGGCGACCAGTTGCTCGGCCAGCGTTCCGGCCGGCAACTCCGGGTCGGCGGCGAGCAGCAGCGCTGCGGTGGCGGACACGAACGGGGCGGCGAAGCTGGAGCCGCTCCAGGTGGCGTGGTGCCCGGCAGGTGCGGCCGCCGCGGTGACCGCCTCGCCCGGCGCGACCAGGTCCAGAAACGGGCCGGCGGCCGAGGCCAGCTCCGGCGTCCCGTTCGCCCCGAGCTCGAACGACCCCACTCCGAGCACCCCGGGATAGGCGGCCGGATAAGGGATCGGAGCATCCGCGGACGGGTCCGGCTGCGCCGGGCCGACCGCCGCCACCACCACCACGCCTCGGTCCACCGCCCGGCCGACCGCCTCAGCGATCGCCGGGTCGTCCTGGTAGAAGACGACCGACACGTTGATCACTTGCGCGTCCTGTGCCACCGCCCAGTCAACCGCCCTGGCGAACGTGTCCGCGTCCACCTGCGACGGCCGGTCGGGGCCGGTGGTGGCGACTCCCTGCTCGGCCACCCGGATCGGCAGGATCTGCGCGTCCGGTGCGAGGCCGGCAAAGCCGATCCCGTCCACCGGCGTGGCGGCGATGATGCTGGCCACCGCGGTGCCGTGGGACTCGCAGTCGACGTGCGCGCCGGCCGGCTCGGAGAGCAGGTCGGTGCCGGCCAGCACCCGGGCGTCCCGCAGCTGCGGATGGCGGGTGTCCACCCCGGAGTCGATCACCGCCACCACCACGTCCTGGCCACGGGAGAGCGGCCGCAGCCGTTCCGGCGCGAACCACTGCTGCGCCCACGGGAGCTCCGGAACCTCTTGCGCCGGCTCCGGCGGCCGCCGGCAGGCGTCCTGGGTGGCGGAAGCGGTGCCGGCGGGCAGGACGGCCAGAAATCCGGCCGCAACCGCAGCGTAAATCCTCTGCAAAGTCGAGGTCCGTCGGTTGCGCTGCTGCTGCATAGTGGCCATGGGAGGAGCGTACCCCGGCTCGTCACGCGGGCGCCGCGGCGACAGCGTCGAGAGTGGACAGCAGCGGCGGACCCCAAAGCATGGACGGAGGTCAGCATGGACCGGGCGGCGATGCGGGCACAGGTGGAGCGCCTCCAGTCGCACCTGGAGGAGCTGCGGGCCGGTCACGCCCAGCTGCAGCGCTCGATCCGGGAGGTTCGGGTGACGGTCATCTCGGCCGACCAGCTGGTGACTGTGACGGTCGATGCCCGGGGCCAGGTGCAACGAGTGGAGCTGGATCCCCGGATCTACCAGCGGCCGGACTCGCGGCACCTGGCGGCGACCATCACGGCGACCATCCAGCAGGCCGGTGCCGAGGCGATGGCGCAGGTCACCGAGCTGGTGCGCCCGTACCTGCCGAGCGAGGCCCTGCAGGCGCACCTCGGGATCGACCTGGCGGAGATCCTCGAGCAGCGCGAGGCCGAGCTCCTCGAGAGGTGAGGACATGAGCTTCGGTGAGACCGAGCTGAACGCCGACGAGGTGGTGACCTACGCGGCCCGGCTGGCCGTGAGTTCGCAGGAGCTGGCGGAACGGATCGCGGGTCCGCTGGCTTCGATCCAAGCGATCAATGACGCCGCGCCGTGGGGCCAGGACAGCCCCGGGCGCGCGTTCCAGGAGTCCTATCTGGGCGCCGACCCGGACGGGGTGGACGGCGTCGTCGCCGCCACCGGCGCGCTCAGCGACCAGGCCAACATGGTCGCCGAGGTCACCGGGGTGGGGGCGATCCGGACCGAGCAGCAGGACGAGGAGACCCGGGCAGAGCTGATCCGGCAGGCCGGCGAGGCGGAAGCCGCCCACCAGCGGCTCGCCGAGCTGCGCGACGGGGGCGGCAGGCCGGCCGTGTTGGCGGACGAGCACGCCGCCCAGCAGCTCTGGGACCTGCGGTGGATGATCCAGGACCCCCGGGTGGCGGACCAGCTCGGCGACGACCAGATCGGCGAGATCGGTGAGTTCCTGGATGACGTCCAAGGGGCATCCGGCTAGCGCCGGAGCCGGAGATGTCCAGCCCGATCCAGCCGCCATCGGTTCCGGAGATGGTGCAGTGGGTGGTGGACGCGGTCGTCCACGGCGCCGGGTACGCCGGGCTCGCGGTCTCCGGTGACATGTGGCCGCAGGGCGACGAGTCCGAGCTGGAGCGGCTGGCCGAGCAGTGGCGCACGCTGGCCGAGGCGCTGGGCGGCGCCGAGGAGGAGCTCACCGCCGAGCTGACCGGCCTGGTCAACTCCTATCTCGGCACCACCGGCCAGGAGCTGGAGTTCAGTGCGTACCACCTGTTGGGCTACAGCGGCGGCGGCGGTGTGGTCCAGCTGATCCGCGCGTCGCTGGACCGGTACATGACCGTCAAGCTCGGCGCGATGAACATCGCGATCACCAAGCACGCGATCATCATGGAGGCGCTGGTCACCGCGATCGCGGTGCTGTACGCGATGATCATGGCCTACTTCACGGTCGGCACTAGCACCGCCTCGATCCCGTCGCTGGTGGGCGCCGGCCGGATGGCGGTGCTGCGGCACGCCGGCAACCTGCTGGCCCGGCTGGGCTCCCGGGAGGCGTTCAGCCGGCTGTCCTGGACGGCGGTCCGGGCGGCCGGAGTGGAGGCGCTCCAGGAAGCGGCCGAGGAGTCTTTCATCGCCGCCGGCACCCAGTTCATGACCCACGGTTGGAACTTCGACGAGTGGAACTGGGACCTGATCCGGACCGCCGCGATCGCCGGCGCGGTGGCCGGGCCGACCGGTGTGTTCATCTTCGGGTCGGACTTCTTCGGGCTGGGCAACGCGTACGCGCGAGGCCGGCTGCGGGACAGCGGGTTCGGGCAGATCGCGGTGCGGGCCGGCTTGGGGGCGATCCAGAACCCGCCGATCTCCGCGTTCGGTGGCTGGGTGGCCAGCGGCGGGGAGGTCAGCCTGTGGCAGGCGTTCCGGGACGGCGGCTTCGGCGCGGCGCTGGTCGGCGCCTCCCGGGGTGGGCTGACCGCCAGCGCCGGCCTGCTCGGGACGGCCGCCAACCCGGTCCAGGTCAGCCCGGTGACCGGCCTGGCCACCCCGCGGCTGGAGGGCGGGCTCGACCCCCGGTACGCCGATCCGGCGCGGCTGCCCAACCTGCAGCACATCCTCGGGCAGGCGAACCTCCCGCCCGGCTCGACCGCCATCCCCAGCTCTTTCCTGCCACCGGGCGCTTCGGGTTCGTCGGGTTCGCCAGCGTCCGCTGGCTCGCCGGGTTCCACGGGTTCGCCGGGGTCCCCGGGTCCGGCCGCTGCCGGCCAGCCGGCCGCCTCCTCCCGCGGCCGGGAGCCGATCGACCTGCTGGTCCCCGCCAGCAACGAGCAGGCGTCGGCGGACGTGAACCAGGTCCGGGGGGTGCTGGAGCGGCACCTCGGCGGCCTGGAACTGGCCGGGCAGCGGAGCCTGCAGGTGGAGTTCGCGGTGCCCGCCGAAGGCGGCACGCTGGTCGGTCTGACCATCCTGGACAGCGACGGCCAGCCGGTGGGGTCGATGACCCGGATGTTCGGCCGGGACCCGGACGGCACCGGGTTCGTCGAGCACATCAACACGGTGCTGGCAGACGGCCAGGGCCGGGACCAGAGCGGGCTGGTGGACAACGACCCGCGGCTGGAGGCGGCCTATCAGGAGCTGGGCTTCACGCAGGCGCGGCGGCTGCCGGGCGGACCGGGTGCGGTCGCCGCGGCAGCCGCCGGCTACCTGTTCAACCCGGACACCGCTTCGGCGGCGGCCGGCAACGTGCTCACCGTCGCGCGGGACCACCAGCCGCAGGCGCTGGAGGCGATCCAGGTGCGGCTCGGCCTGGACCCGGAGCGGCCGGACCCGCTCGGCGCCGCCCGGGCCGAGCGCCTCCTGCAGGAGCAGGCCACGTCGGTAGACGAGCTGCTCGGCCAGGTCGAGTCTGGCGCCCTACCCACTCCGCAGCAGATCCTGCAGATCGGCGACCTGGGCCGGATGGGGCTGGCGGGAGCCGAGTGGGCCGGTCACAAGCCGCTGGTCCCGCAGCCTGGCGAGGCGGCCCCGGAGGCTGCGACGCAGCCCGGTGGGGCCACCCCGGCCGACCAGGTGGTTGACCAGCTGCGCGGCTGGGCCGCCCATCAGGACCCGGCGGTCGCCGACCTGGTCCACAGTGCCGTGGCCGCCGAACAGGACCGGTCCGCGGCGGTCGCCGGGCTCTACCAGCTGTTGCTGCCGGCCGGCTGGACCGCGGTCCAGGTGAGCCAGCTCGCCGCCGCGGCCGCCGCCGACCTGGAGTCCGCGCGGGCGCGGCTGGGAGACCTGGCTCCGGAGCGGGCCCGGCGGGTGACCGGGCAGCTCGACACGCTGGCGGAGGCGCGGCAGACCCGGGCAGCCGCGCTGGCCGGCCTCGCTACGGCGGCCGCCGGTGCGCAGGTGGAGCGGGTCGAGTTGGTGGCGGCCGGACTGGATCTGCAGGCGGCCATCACAGACCTGGCGCAGCTGACCGACCGGCTGGTCCGCCAGCTGACCGATGCCGGGCTGCCGGCGGAGCTGGCCGCGCAGCTGGTGCGGCAGCTCGCGGAGGGCCGGGCGGCCAGCGCCGCACCGGCGGTGTACGAGTTCGACCGCTGGCAGCTCCAGGACGCGCTCGGGGGGCCGCGGCTGGCGCCGGACACCGCGCAGGCGGTCACCCGGCTGCCGGAGCGGCTGGTCCGCGCGGGCATACCATCGACCACAGTAGACATTCTGATCCAGGAGATGCGGGACGCGGTGGCCGGCATGTCCGATGTTACGGGTCCACAGCGGATGGTGGGCCAGGTGGTCGGGATCCTGGACAGCCTGCTGCCGGCCGAGCCGGCCGGGGCCAGCGCGCTGGCCGGGCCGCACCAGCCGGCGGCGGACGCGGCGGACCGCTACGCGGCCGAACTCGCCCAGCAACCCGGGGTACCCCTAACGCAGCCGCCGGCGCCTCCGAGCGACCCGGCACCGGCTGCCCCAGCGGCTGCCCAGGTGGCGGGCGAGGCCGGGCCGGTCTCGCTCCCGGAGCTCGCGTCGGACCTGCTCGGGACGCTCGGAACCGCCGAGTTCGCCGGGCTCCGGCTGCAGCTGCAGGAGCGCCCGGACGGTGGGCCGGACCTGACGGTGGAACCCGGCTTTGTGGTGGTCCGGCTGGCCGCCTACACCGCCGATGACCCGGGCTGGCCGGTCGGCCGGGTGGTGTTCACACTTGCCGAGGACGCCGGCGGACAGCGTTCGGTCGAGCACGTGCGGGTCATATTGCTAGACGGGGGCCGGCGCCGGCGCGGCTTTCTCACCGCCTGGCACGAGTACCTGGAGGCGTGGGCCCGGCAGGCCGGGTTCGGCCGGTTCGTGGTGCTGGCCGAGGACGAGGCCGGTGCGCTGCCGTGGCTCCGGCTGGGCTTCAACCCGCAGCTGGACACCCGGCACCAGGTCGACCCGGTGCTGGCAAAATTCGAGCAATGGGTGACCGGCCAGCCGGAGTCCGGCTGGGAGGCCAGCATCGTCCGGGACTTCCTGGACCGGGCCGACCGGAGTGCCTCTGGTTCGCCGTCGTTCCCGTCGATGGCCGAGGTGAGCCGGACGGAGATCGGCGTCGCGGCGCTGTGGGGCACCCGGATGCTGCTGGCCAAGGATCTCGCAGACAGCCAGCCGGCGCCCCCGCGCCGGGCCAGCTCCGGGGCACCCGAGCCGGCCGGGCAGGACAGCACCGGGGCACCGACCGGCCCCGAATACCATGCCGCCCAGCTGTACGGCCAATTGGAGCGGCTTGCCGTCGCGCTGGCCCCGGTGCCGGGCACCCCGGATGTGCTGGCGGTGGCCGAGGTCCACCTGCGAGGGATGCTGGACCAGGCGGCCGGCCTGGCTCCGCCACTGGCCGGTCCGCTGGCCGGGGTCCGGGCCGCGCTGGTCGGTGCCGTCGTCGCGGAGCTGCGGGCGCTGCACGACCACCAGACCGACGGCACCGCAACCCACGAACCACAGGAGCACGCGCAGCACCGGGCCAGGCGGGAGGAGATCGAGCGGGAGCTGGTCACGGCGGCCAGCGACCTGCCGGCGGTGGCCGACCTGGTGACCCACCTGGCCGACTTCGTACGCGCCAGCGTGCAGACCGTGAGCGAACCGCGGCACAGTGCCGGAGCCATGCTGGATCCGTTCGACCGCGCCGACCAGGCCCGGCGGAGCGCGCACCGGGCCATCGACCAGCTACTGTCCGGGGGCCTGGGCGATGTCGCGGCCGGTTCCGGCCCGGCCGACCCCTCCGGTACCGGCCCGGGCATCTCGCTGGCCGCCCCATCCCGCGCCGACCCGCGTCCCACTCCCGCAGACCCGCCCGGTGCCGGCCCGGACGGCACGCCCGGGAACGGTCCAGTGACCGGGCCACCGGACGCCCCGCCGCTCGGCCCGGGCGAAGACCTGGCCGCTCACCGGAATCAGCGGGTGGCGGATGCCGTCGCTGCCGCCACCCAGGCTGGCGAGCAGGGCGGGGTGGTCTCCGGTCCGCAAGTGCCGGGGCAGCCTTCGGTCCGGTTGCCGGAGCTCCCGGACCGGCCGGGGCCCGACCCGGCCAGCGCCGGATCGGAGCTGGTGCAGCTGGTCCTGGAACTCAGCCCGGTGGTGTCGGACACCCGGCATCCGGTCGACTCGGCGGCGGTGCTGTCCGGCGCGGGTCTGTTGCCTGCCCTGGCGGCGCTGTTCGACCAGCACCTCCCGGCGGACCAGGCGGGCCGCGCCCGGGCGGCGCTGCGGACCGCGTTGGAGTCCACCCTGGCCGAGCTGCAGGCCCGGGCGTACCTGCCCGGCCGGCTGATGGCCGCCGGACTGCCGCCGGTCGGGGCCGAGACCGCCGCTATCCTGGGATCGGCCCGATTGCAGGGAATCCTCCAGTCGCTGACCCTGTCGGAGACCGGGCCGAACCACGACTCGATCTCCATCCTGACCACGGTCCGGGAGGTCCAGCAGCTCAACGATGAACGCAGCCGGCAGCTACTGGAGCTTGCCCAGGCGGTCAGCGCGGTTCCCGAGCTGGCCGAGCTGTCCACTCAGGTGGTGGGGCTGCTCCGCAACGCCGTGCTGGCCGAGTATGCGGCGGAGGCGGTGCGGACCAAGCTGCGGGCGGTCGGCCGGAGCGGGGAGGAGGTCCAACAGGAGCTGGCGGAACTCCGCCGGCAGGCCGCACCGAAGCACCGGGCGCAGTTGATCCGGGGTGACCTGGAAGGCGAGATGATGCTGCTGGACCTGCTGTCCCGAGCGCAGAGCGCGGGAGCCGACGTCGCCACCGGGGTCGATGCCCTGGAAGCCGGGGCCGGCGCGCTGCTCCCGCATCCGGACGAGCCCGAGCCCGGCCGCTATCTCGACCTGGCGGACGCGGTCGGAGGCGTCTTTGCGGCCGGCGCCGCCGAACTACGAGCCTGGGCTGAGGAATTGGCCGCCGGGTTCGGGCGGGGCACCCCGCTGCCCGCGCCCGCGCGTGCCCTCCTGCCGGAGGCGTTGGTGGCCGCGGTCGCGCGTTGGCAGGCAATGTCGACACTGTCCACTCTGGTGGATGCGCTGGGCCGGGAGAGCGGGCTGACTCCGGGCGACGCGGAGTTGCTGCTCAGCCTCGCCGTGCAGGGCTATGCCGCGGACGAGATCGGGATCGAGGTCCACGCGGTGCTGGCCAGAATCGGGCGGACCGAGCTCACCGAGGTGATCGTCGCGGCGGTGGAGGGGCTGGCGGCGGCTGAGGCGCAGCTGAGGTCCGCCCGGTCGGCACTCGGGCGCGAGTTCACGCTGGGTGAGTCAGAGCAGACCGGAGGCTCGCTCGAGTGGTCCGACCTGCAACGGTTGCGGCTGTTCGCCGGCGACCGGGTCTGGAACTTGCTGGACCTGGTCAGCCAGCGGGGGCATCAGGCCATGCTGGAGGCCCGGCTCAACGAGGCGATTATCGCGTT
>Ga0214469_1000179_pt1 | contig 19904 bp, 16 predicted proteins | sample RVTome_10_FD_187340 | JGI IMG/M metagenome (GOLD analysis project Ga0214469, IMG submission 187340) | Soil microbial communities from uranium-contaminated site in the Upper Colorado River Basin, Wyoming, United States - RVT153D57 HiSeq ... | reverse complement strand
TACCTGACCGGTGGCGCCGGCTTGGCCCTCCTCGTGCGGCGCCGGGACAGCACCCCGACGGTGGAGGCCCGAGACCTCATCGTCCAGGCCGCCGCCACCAACAAGCTCGCCCGCTCCGGTCGGCGATCTGCTCCGGAGCGAGCCAAAGTGTCTTACCTTCCTGGGCCCCAGGCACGAACGGACACACGGTCCCAGGCCGGCCCAGATTCTCGTTGGGCCTTGACCAGGCAACGGCGGCCGGGGACGTATCCGGCTGAGCTGTGCGAGCGGGCGGTCCGCTTGGTTCGCGAGGGCGAGGCTGCGTACGGGTCGGAGTGGGAGGCGATCTGCGCGGTCGCCGAGATGCTGGGCCCGACGGCGGAAACGGTGCGCAAGTGGGTCCGTCGCGCCGAGGTCGACGCAGGCGGGCGCCCGGGGCTGGCCACGGACGAGCGTGAGCGGCTCAAGCGGCTGGAGCGGGAGAACTTCGAGCTGCGAATCGATCGACGACACTGACCTGTATAGGTCGACCACCAGACGCTAGGGGTCGACGGCGGCAGGATCTCCGCACTTCCGCTTCGATGTGTGCCCGGTGGCTCGGCTGCCTCGCGCGACGGGGTGGTGCGGTACCGAGTAACGAACGCCTAGCGGAGGGTCTCGGGTGACCCGAAGCCATAACGGCTGGCTCAGCGCTCGTCTCCGCGCACGTCGGCGGGGTCCTCGGTGCGGATCTGCTCCATAAAGCCGGCATCATCGGCCACGATGCGCCGCGCCTCAGCCACCACCTCGGCGATCTGCGTCGCGGGGACCGCCACCGCGCCCGAGGAGTCGGCGAACACGTAGTCCCCGGGTCGGATCCCGACACCGTCGATCACCACGGGCCGGTTGGCCTCGAAGGGCGTCACCACGTCGCCGCCCCACCGGGTCGCCTCGCCCCGGCACCACGTCGCGAACCCGAACCGGCGCAACTCTTCGAAGTCACGCAGGCGGCCGTCGGCGAGGATCCCCGCCAAGCCGTGGTTCTCCACCCGCGACATCTTCGTGCCGCCGCCCAAGGACACATCCGGATGGCCGTTGCTGGCCAACACCAGCACCCGGCCCTCGCCGCCGCCCTCGATCGCCTCGTAGAACAGCCGGGCGAAGTTGAACCGCTCCGGCGGCAGCGCGTCCGCGCACGACGGGAAGTACGAGATCGTCACCGCGGGGCCGAACAACACCCGATCCGGCGACGGGCTCACCAGATCCAACGCGGCGCACCGATGGCGATGCAGCCGGCCCATCGCGTCCACCAGATCGGCCGTGCGCAACCCATCAGCGGTCGGCACCGACGACCGCATGGTCGGATCGCCCGAAGACATGGAGCCAGGGTACGCCTGTGCGGGAGACGTGCGACCAGGACCATCGTGACCTTCGGGTTCGCTCCGAATCGGCAACGTTCACGGCTGGCCCACATCGCGCAACGCAAGGACCGCTTCTACGTCGTCGCCTACGCGGGGCCGACCCGATAGCGCGCAATGAACGACAGCGGTGGCACTCGGCCGGCAGCTCCCGCAAGGACACTCAGGCGATCTGGGCAAATCTCGGGGAACCCTGAAGGACTCCCCGAGATTCGCGCTCACGGTTGCGCGGCCGCCTGACGGCCCAGACGGCGGCCAAGCGTCGCTCGGGCCTTCCCGGCCGACGTTCTGTGCGCCTTCCGCGGCCAGTCCGCCGCGCGAGAACCGTCGTTGTGTCCGCCGTCCAGTGCGAGTCGCACCGACGCAGATGCCGTTCTGGCGCGTCGAGTCCTGGCTTCCGTTGAGCGTTCGGTGTACGTGTTCGGGTGTTCGCGCTCGATGTGACTCAGTCAGGAATGTGCGGGCCTGGTTCAGCTCCCGGACCCTGAACCCGCACGAGTGGGAACGGATCGGCAAATCCGCGGAGGCGTCGCGCACCGATCTCTTCGCCGCTCCCGAGCGCAGCTGCCGTTGCGGTGTCGCAGAGAACCTCCCCGAATCCGCCTTCTCTGGTGATGCGGGCGGCAAGATTGACCGCAGGGCCGAAATAGTCTCCCTGTGCTGGCATGACTGCGCCCGTGGCCATGCCGCCACGCGCTCCGCGGAGCAGCGCATAGTCTTCGACGGCTGCGACGAGCTCGCCCACGGTCCTCGCGACGCAGACGGGGTCGCGGTGGGCGAACATCGCCTCGTCGCCGATGAGCTTCACGAGCCGCGCTCCGCTCGACACTGCCGATGTCGATGCAAGTCGGGCGAAGTCAGCCATTGCGCGAACGACCTCCTGTGGCCCGCGTCGTTCGACCACGCTCGTCGAATCGACAAGGTCTACGAACCCAACCGTGAACTCGGTGAACTCCTGAGGAGCTTCGGCGTAGCGGAGAATCTGGTCCCCTGCGAGCGGAACATGCAGCCGGAACAGCAGATCCAGGGCACGCGGGATCTGTTCGATAAGTCGGGCGCCCCGCAGCGCCCACTCGGCGTAGGCCGCCTCCGACTGCCAGGACAGGGGATTGGCGTCGCGCGCCAACGCCAGCGTGGCTTCCGCCGACGCGCTCGCGGCGGCGCCCAGCGACCGCATAAACCCCGAGAGAGACTCCTCCCCGACGAGCGCGATGGCTGCCGCGGCTGCTTGCCAAAGCTCGACCTCAACTGCTGGACAAGAGCGCTCGCCGCCTGGGTCGGGAAGCCCGCACGCACGCCGAAGGCGCCGCAACGTGTCCTCGTCGAGGCCCGCTCGATCGGCCACCTCCCCCAAGGTCAGCCACTCGATATCTCCCCATAGGACCGACATCGTCTGTCCGGCAAAGAGCCGACCGCGGTCGTTCCCAGCTTTCAGGTAGGCGATCGACGTCCCGTGATCGATCATGTAACGAAGTGCAGCCAGACGGTCGGCGGCTGTCGGTGACGCAGGGTCGTACAGGCCGGCCTCCTCGAAGGCCCTCTCATCCTGCCGCCCAGTGTCGTCCTCCTCTGACGGCTCCATCCCCAGACCGGGACGCGCCGGCACCATGACCTGCACTGTAGGCCCACGGGGGGGATCCCCCAGAACGCCGCAGAACGCGCAGCTCCGACATAGCAGCGCGCACGGATGCGGGGGGATCTGTGCACGGGGACTGCGACCGCCCGACGCGCCGTTGAGGGCGTGCGGCGACGGCCGGGTGGGGAGGGGAGCGAGGTGTCCCGCAGCCGCCCCCTCGCGGGCTGGCGGATGGCGGGGGTGGCAGAGTGGCTGGCGGTGGCTGGGTCGGCTGCGAGACCGGATGCTGCGACTTTGTGGCGCCTGTATGTCGGTGAGGGGCGGGCGATCGGGGCGCTGGCGAAGCGGTGGGGGTGGCGGCGCAGACGGTGCACAACTGGCCGGTCGCTGCCGGTGTGCCTCGACGGCCGAGCCCGGCGGCGAGCCGCGCCGATGTCGGCGATGAGCAGGTCGTCGCCTTTATAGGCGGGGTCACACGGCGGCGGAGATCGCCGACCGGCTGGGCTGTAGCACCAGCTTGGTGTATTTCCGGCTCCAGCGTCGGGGTGTGGCGCGTCGGCCCCGGGCTTCCCGCGGTGGTGTCCGCAAGGCCGACGCTGAGCTGGCCCACCTGTACTGGGATTCGGCGCGGGTGATTCCTTCGGGCAGGTTGGCGTAACGATCCGTCGTGCTGAAGCCCTGGGGGCGCGCCTCGCTCGTCGACGAGCACGCGGGCAGTGACCGCGTGGCCCACGTTGCCCAGCGTGACATCGAAGCTGTCGCCGTCTCCCTGAGACCATGTCACGGTCTCGGTGAGCAGGAACGACGGCGCAAGGAGCACCGCGTCGTTGAGGAAGGTGGCGAGCTCGCGGATGTCGAACTCCTCGCCTTCGCCGTGGGCCACGCGAACCAGGCCGAGGAGCCTGCCGGACATCTCCCCGCGACCGGTGATGTAGCTGTCCACGCGGATCATGGGGACGACCCGGGCGAAGCGCAGGCGCATGACGAAGATGCGCGCCACGTCCGGCCCGGAGTTGAACTGGCATGCGTCAGCAGGCATCCAGGCTTGCCCGGCAGCCGAAACCGGCCCTCGAACTGGGCTTGGAACGTGCGGTCGCGTACCCGATCGGTCACACACCCGTGAACCGCAGGTAGTGCTGCGCGGCGTCGGGAAGATCGTGCAGGTCCTCTCGGTCACTGTTTGCTGAACCGACGTGCCCGGCCCGGAGCGCGGCTCTGGCGACCTCCCGGCAGAGCCTTGGGAACAACGCTCGCTGCGGCTGCTCACGGCCTTCCGTCGTCAGCGTTTGGCGACGGCCGGTCATCCCGCGATCACCACCCGATCCGGGAGTCTGGTCCGGGGAGCAGGAGCGGCGTCATGTCGCGTGATCGGCGGCGAGGTGGAAGGTGGTGCCGACACTGTTCTGGATGAAGGCCGCAGGGAACCGGTGAGCGAATGCGTGGGTCGCCTTCCAGCCGGTGCAGTGCGTGGGCACGATCACGTCAGGCGAGAGCTGTTCAAAAGCTTCGAGGGTGTCGCCGATGATGGGCTCGAACAGTGGTCCGTTGAGGTGGAACCAGCCGATGACTGCGTGCAGTCGATCGACGCCGGTGAGACGCTGGGCGTAGCGGCAGGTGTTGATGACACCGGCGTGGCCGCAGCCGGTCAACACGACGATGCCCTTGCCGGCGACGTTGGCGATCAGGGCTTGGTCGTCGAGGATGAGCGGGTCCGGGTCCCACGTGCCGTTGCGACGCGCCTGGTGGATCGGGAAGCCCTGTTCGAAGCCGCTGGTGCGGTCGACCTCGCCGGTGATGAGCACCGAGCGATCGAACAGGAACGACGGGTGTCGATGCTCGACGATGTCGAAGCCGGCGTCATCAAGCGCTCGCCGGCTGGTGGTGGGCAGCTCGAAGGGTTCCCTCCCCGGGGTGGCCAGGCGGCGATGGGCCCAGAACTCCGGGTGGATGACCACCGGCAGGCTGGCTATCCCGAGCTCCTCGATCAGCCCGGACAGCCCTGTGGTGTGATCGAAGTGCCCGTGGCTGCACACGATCACCTCGAGGTCCTCGGGATCGACGCCGAGACGACGGAGGTTGTTCACACAGCCCCTCGGGGTCAGGCCCGTGTCGAACAGTAGCCGGTGGGTCGTGGCGCCCTTCCGGACCTCGACCGCCACCGAGAAGCCGTGCTCAGCGTGCGGCGCATCCGGCGCCTTCCCCTCCTCCAGTGCTCGGGCCTCGAGGAGCGGGATGGCACCGCCGGTGACCGAGCCGCCGATCGGCAACCGCTTGGCCGGGCCCTCGTCGAGCAGAAAGATGTCGACGGTGTTGTCGCACACCGTGAGGATGCGCAGCTCATCGACCGGCTCCAGTGGCAGTACTTCCCCGGTCCATTCGGCATCCGCGGGGATCGTCTCGACCTCGGGGACGCGGCTGGGTCCGTGCTCCTGGCATATGGAATTCGCTCCTTCTAGACCGGCGCCGGCTCCCTTATCTTCGTCGGCTCGTGGGTTCGATTGTCGCGCCGGCGTTCGTGGCGGCGAGCCAGGAGAACGACGACAGCCATCACGACGGCGACGTCGACGAATCCGGCGATCGAAGTCCACGGCAGTTCGATGTCACCGGCTTCGAGGTTGTTGAAGAACGCGCCCAGCGGCGTGAGCAGCGGCCACAGAACCAACACGTTCTCAACCAGCCGGAACGCAATGGCGTAGACGACTCCGAGCCCGAACAGGAACACCATCTCCTCGGCACCCATCCCATAGCCGACGTGGTACACCGAGTAGAGCGCGGCAGCGCCGCCGACCGCCGGGGCGGTGCCGAAGCTGGCTTCGAGCCGGCCCTGGACGAAACCCCGGAAGAACACCGCCTCGAACGCGCCCACCACCAGGGACATGACCAGCAGCGGCACCCAGTTGACGGGCTTGGGCAAGTCGTAGCCCCACAGCGTCATCACGAACTGCATCCCCGCCAGCACCGACCCGAGGGCCACCGTGGCACGCAACCGGTGGGTTCCGATACCGAGGTCTCGCAGACGTCGGCGGCGATGCCACACCATGTAGATCACCGGCCCCGCCACACCCAGCAACAGGCCGGCCGCGAAGCTCACGAACAGGCCCGCCACCCGATCCGTGCCGAAGCCCTCGAACGCCAGGCGGAACAGGCCCACCACTCCCACGTAGAAGCCCCCGAGCGCAACAAAGTCCTGGCGGTCGACGGTTCTCTTCACCCAACGAACGCCGTGCGGCGGACGGTGACCCTGCGCGACAGCAACCACGAGGGCGGCAACCGGGACGACCACACCGATCCAGACAAGGTCGATCACGTCGAGGGAGAGCAGGACCACCACCAGCAACGCCACCCACACCGCGCCTGGCGGAACGCGCCTCCGTGCCCCCTGACGGATCCCAGGCCTCTCGGTCGTGGGCGTCTCCTCGAGCCTGAGCACAGGCAGTACCTCCTGTGACGGCGTGCCACCCCATGGTCGCGGCCTCCGACCGGGTTCGGGCAGGGTCGATGGTCCCCATTTGCCGGGCGAGGCTGTTCGTCCGTGCTCACGCACGTGCCCCCCGACGAAGGTGCGGTGCGTGATGGGGCAGTAGAAGCGAAGCGGCCCCCTTTGCATTCGGAGCGTGGCCCCGACGGGTGGGCGTTTCAGGGCCTCCTGACACTCGGATCAGGCGTCGGAGCTGGAGTCGCCACGAGATGCGGCAATGACGCCGGCATCCCAGCCGGGGGCTCGACCACCCGGCGGCGGGCCGATGTCGGAAGTGTCGTGCCCGGCGCGAGCCAACAGCCAGGACACGAGCGAGTTCGAGTTCCACATCTCACCCGTGCCCAGCTCGTCGCGACCCCAGGTGCGGGTTGGGAACTCCTGGACAAGATCGAGGATCCTTCGGGCTGTGTGCGGATCGCTGCTGATCGGGACGGGCCCGCCCACAGCGGCGACCAGGTCAGGGATCGACCCGCCAGGCCAGCAGCGGACCTCGTAGCGGAACAGCCGCGACCGTCCCAGGAGCTGGGCGCCGACGGGTCCCTCAGATACGACCCCTCGGTCACCGCGCTTCGTCCACACCGGCGCCATCTCGATGACGGCGGTCACGCCACTCAAAGTCACTTCGAGCGCGGAGTGAAAGAGGCTGCAGCGGGGCCGCCGAGCAAGTGTTGCTGCCACGACCTCGTAGAGCCGGCCGCTCCATTGCACGATGACACCGCCTGCGCCGGCGCCCAAGGGGATCCAGTACAGATCGACGCCATCGCGCGGCGCGTCGGGATGGTCGCCGTGGCACTCGGTGATCACGGCCGACACTCGGCGGGCGCCTGCACTCGCAGGGAAGCCGCAGGCTGCTTGTCGGTCTCGGCGAACGGGCGGCGGATGACCCACACCATCGGCCCGGAACTGACCTTCAGGCTGACCCGCAATGCAGCAAGACCAGCGCGGACGACGGCTCCTCGCCATCCCGTCGGCGGAGAGACGCTCGTGATCGACTCACTCATCCCGGCTCCGATGTCTCAGCGTTGGCCAGATGTCCTGCCAGAAGTGTGGCCGAAAGCCACGGCCAGCCGTACCCTCCCGCCGGCTCGATGCGCATCGGGAAGCGATCAAGCGACCGAGTGGTCGCTCTCGCGAGCGCGACATACTCGGCAGGGAGTATCGATCTGCTCGCGATCCGCGACGACAGAACAGTGTCCCAGAACGCTCACCGGCGTCTGGCGTTCATGCGCTGCGCCACCTACTGCGGGTCGGCAGGACGCTCGGGGAATCGTCGGCGTGGGTAGGAACTCGCAACGATGAAGCACTCCCCGAACCTCGCGCCACGATGGCTCGGCGGCGTGTCGATGAGCACCGCCAGAGCTGGGCTGTCGCGCATAAGCAGGGCGCTGGGTCGCGTGCCGGTCAGCGGTGGGGGGCGTGGAGCCGACCGACGGTCCCCAGGTCGGAGGCGGTCGCGACGGCAAGGCTGGCCGCGGCCAGACGGGCGCGTCGTGATCGGGCTGACGCCAGCGTCACGGCGGCGATGGCCGGGTTCGAGGCGGCGCGGGCCAGCAGCCATGGCCAGGACGGCCGCCCGACGTACAAGCCCAGCGCTAGGGCCAGGTCTACGAGGCCGACCGCGCGCATGTCGCCGGCCGGGGCGTCGACGCCGGCGAGGCGCGCTGTAGCGGCCGGGGCAAGTGTGCACGCCAGCCCCGCGACGAGGCTGATGGCGGCCACCGTCGTGACTGACGGGTCGCGCTCGTCGGGATTGACGGGCTGCTCCATCGCTTCTCCTCGCCGCGTGGGCTGTTCACGCCCGAACCTACCCTTGTCGTATCCGAACGGGCTTGATCTGCTGTCAAGGGGCGGCTCGGAGACCGCGGCGATCGATGTCGCCACGTCAGAGGCACGAATTGGTCGTTCCGGGTGCGTTCGACAGATCGGCGGCCGGCGACATCCATGCGGATGCTGGCGCACCTGGGATCCTGAGGAACTTGGAGCCGGTGCGGGGGCGAGGTGGGCTCATGGGTTTCAGGTGTCAGGGAGGCCGAACCCCTCCTCCATTTGGAACTCGCCGTAGGTCGGCTTGCCGGCCGGCTGGTACGCAGCCAGCACCGCGCCCTTGCCCATGGGCCTGCTCTCGACCAGCCGCAAGGCGGTTGCCGCGGTGCCGGGTTCGAACAACCGCTTGCCGGTGCCGAGCACCACCGGCTCGATGAACAGCCGATACTCGTCGATGAGCCTGTGGGTGTGCAGCGTCTGGGCCAGCCCGGCGCTGCCGTGAACCTGGATCTCGCCTGCATGCTGCCCCTTGAGCTTTGCTACCTCGGCCGGGACGTCGCCGCGCACGATCGTGGTGGGCTCCCAGTCGGCTTTCTCGAGCGTGGTCGAGACCACGTATTTGGGCAGGGTGTTGAGCCTCGACGCCACCGGGTCGTCCTTGTCAGGGAAGTTGGGCCAGCTGGCGGCAAAGATCTCGTACGTCCGGCGCCCGAGAAGGATGGCCTCGGCCTTGGCGAACGCATCGTTGATCACGTCGCCCATGTCCTCGCTGAAGTAGGGGAAGCTCCAGCCGCCGTGCTCGAACCCGCCGTCACGGTCCTCGTCGGGACCGCCAGGTGCCTGCATAACCCCGTCGAGGGTCATGAAGGTTGCGATGGTGAGGGTGCCCATGTCCTTGCTCCTGCCTGAGCCGTCGGTAGTGGTCACCGGCTAGGACTGCCGCGGCCGCCGGAACTCATCGGTCGATCGCAGGCCCTTGGCGATCCGGGCCAGGATGCGCAGCCTGCGCGTGTGGATGGCCCTGAGTAGTACGGCTGGGAGGCGTTCGCCGCGAGCCTCAGCGAGCTCCTTCGGTTCGCCTCGAGAGTCGATGACGCGCTCCGGACGAACCCCACCTCTGTCAGCGACGGCTGAAAACTGACCCCCTATCGACGCTGGAACCCGGGCGTCGCCAAGGGGTCAAGATTCGACCGCCGTTGACAACCTCGATGTCCCGTGGCGACCGAGCCTTTCACGGTGACGTTCCGGCTCCGCCGTCGAGACGATGGCGGCAAACCAGGCGTACTTCGAGCGCATCGATGCGACCGGCCGCACCCGCTGTCGAGCATCACGCCGAGGGTGGGAGACGACACCCCGACGACGTGGCTCCGCGCTTGTCTACCCGGCCACACGCCGAGCAGCTGGCGAGCGGGGGAAGACCCGCGCGTTGTGGATGGCCGCTCTTCGCCGCCGTAGGCGCAGACTGCGGGTGGTGCGGGGAATGCAGGCTATGCGGGTCGGCCGGGCCCTGGGGAGGTGCAGTCGCCGGGGTGAGCAGGCAAGCTAGGGCCGTGCGGACGGACGAGAGCGGCCACGCGGCCGCGCGAGTGGAGCGGTCGCGTTGGCCGGTCGGACCGACATGACGGACGGCTGGCCGCCCGTGATGTTGGTGGTGACCATCGATGATGAGTCCCGGGCCATCCTCGATGGGGAGCTGCGGCGCCGCTATGGAACGGACTACGAGGTCATCACCTGCCGCGGCTACGACCACGCGCGCGCGGTGCTCGACGGGTTGCGGCGATGGGAGCGCGATGTCGCAATGGTCTTTTCGTGCTTCAACCCGGCCGATCGGGAGGGGCTGGCCTTCCTGCGCCGGGCGCGATCGGTCCACCCGTCGGCCAAGCGCGCCGTCGTCGTCAAGTGGGGCGACTTCGAGAGCTCGGCGCCGGTCTTCCGGGCGATCGCCGAGGGCCACGCCGAGTCCCAGCTCGTCAGGCCGGAGCGGCGCCGCGACGAGGAGTTCCACGGTTCGGTCACCGACCTCCTCGACGACTGGCACCTCGCCCAGGGCCGCGGCTTCGAGGCGGTGCGCCTGATCGGCCGGCACGACGAGCGGACCCACACGCTGCGCGACGCCTTCGCCCGCAACCACATCCCCATCGGGTTCTACCCCGCCGACTCGGAGGCGGCGCGTCGCCTCCTCGCCGGCATGGAGCTGGAGGACCCGGAGCTGCCCGTGGTCGTGCTGCAGTTCACCTCGCCGCCGACCACGCTGGTGAACCCGAGCGACGTCGAGCTGGCCGACGCCTTCGGCCTGATGACCCCGCCCTCTGCCGACGCGGTCTACGACGTCGTGGTGATCGGCGCCGGGCCCGCGGGGCTGGCTACCGCCGTGTACGCCGCCTCCGAGGGGATCTCGACGCTGGTGATCGAGCGGCAGGCGGTGGGCGGTCAGGCCGGGACCAGCTCGCTGATCAGGAACTACCCGGGGTTCGCTCGCGGCGTGAGCGGCACCCACCTCGCGTTCCGCTCGTTCGAGCAGGCGTGGGCGTTCGGCGCCGAGTTCCTCTTCTTCCGGGAGGTCGTGGGGCTGCGCGCCGAGGGCGGTGAGCAGGTCCTCACCCTGTCGGACGGCACGAGCGTCCGGTCGCGGACGACGGTGGTGGCCACCGGGGTCGCCTACCGGCGGCTCGGCATCCCTGCGCTCGAGGAGCTGGTCGGTCGCGGCGTCTACTACGGGGCGGCCGTCACCGAGGCGCCCGCGATGGCGGGCCGCCCGGTCTTCGTCGTCGGCGGCGGCAACTCCGCCGGCCAGGCCGCCCTGCACCTCGCGAAGTACGCCCGGCACGTCACGCTGCTCGTCCGGGGCACGAGCCTGGCGGCCAGCATGTCCGACTACCTGATCGAGCAGATTCGCAGCACACGCAACGTCGACATCGTCCACCGGGCGACCGTCGTCGGCGGCACCGCGGTCGACGAGTCGCTCACCGAGATCGAGATGTCGCACCTCGACCAGGGCACGACCGAGGTCGTGCCCGCCGCAGGGCTGTTCCTCCTCATCGGCTCGACCCCTCACACCGGCTGGCTCGAGGGCACGGTGCAGCGCGACGAGGCGGGATACGTCCTGGTTGGGGCGGACGTCGACCGAGCTGCGCTGGCCGACCCCGCCCGAACACCGCTGCCGCTCGAGACGAGCGTGCCGGGCGTCTTCGCCATCGGTGACGTCCGGCGGGGATCGGTCAAGCGGGTGGCGACGGCGGTCGGCGACGGGGCCGCCGTCGTCCAGCTCGTCCACGGCTACCTCGCCGAGACGCCGTCCTCTGTCGGCCCGGCCCGCTAGCCGTGGCCGCCTCGGAGCACACCTCCGCGCCGGTGGCACCGGTGGCGTCGGTCGTCCCGGTGATGCGCCGGCTGCTGTACGTCGCTGCCGTGCTCGTGTTTCTGGCCGGCCTGCAACTGTTCGTGTTCCCGCAGCGGACCGCCCGCTACTTCGCCTGGACGATCGACTCGCCCATGACCGCCGTGTTCCTCGGGGCCTCGTACTGGTCGGCTGTGGGGCTCGAGTTCGGAGCCGCCCGGGCGGCGCGATGGTCCGGTGCTCGCATCGCCATCCCCGCCGTGTTCGTGTTCACGACGGTGACGCTGGCCGTGACCCTCGGGCACCTCGACACGTTCCACCTCGACGCCGACCTGCCGCTCACCACCCGGGCGGTGACCTGGGCCTGGTTGGCCGTCTACCTGGTCGTCCCGGTCCTCATGGTCGCAGCGACGGTCGCCCAGCGACGAGAGTCGACCGCGGTGCCCGCCCCCAGCGGGCTGCCCTTCGCGGTGCGGGCCGTTCTGGTCGCCTTGGCCGGCCTGCTGCTCGGACTCGGGCTGGCGTTGCTCGTCGCCCCCGGCTGGGCCGACGGCGCCTGGCCCTGGCCGCTCACGCCCCTCACCGGCCGCGCCGTCGGCGCGTGGCTGGTCGGCCTCGGCACCGCGGCTGCCCACGCCCGGCTGCTCGACGACCGGGGGTCGCTCCGGCCGCTGGGCATCACCGGCCTCGTCTTCGGCGTGCTCCAAGCCATCGCTCTCGTCCGCCACGGCGACGAACTCGACTGGGGCAGCGCTCCCGCCGCCGCCTACCTGGCGGTCCTCGCCGCCTTGGCCGTCATCAGCGCCTGGTCACTGCTCCCGTCGCCGGCGCAACCACGCTAGGATGAACCGCCCTGGATCCACCGGAGGCTCTGATCTCACAAGGAGACTGAGCCATGCCTGCGCTGAGGAAGTACGACCAGGAGACCCGTGACCGGGCGGTGAGGATGTACCAGGACCGCCGCCGGGACTTCCCGGATGAGTCAGCCCTGCAGGCCCGACGCCGGGTGGGTGAGCTGCTCGACGTGAAGCCCGAGACGCGCGCCACAGACCATCGACCAGCCACGCCGCGCCGGCCGGCCGGGACTGCACGACGGTGAGCGCGTCGCCGGCCTGTTCGACGACATCACCGCCGGCGTCGGGCTCGCCCAGGTACCGGTTGATCGAGCCGACCAGGCGGCGCAACCCCTCGGCATCCAGGCGGTCCTCGCGGCCCAGGTTCACCAGCACCTCGGCCTGGGTCACTCCATCGACGCGCCGGTTGTGGGCGAGTTGCACGTAGCGGACCACCGACCCGTCCCGGTTCCGCCGCTGCGTGGTCCGCAGATACAGGCCCACAGACTGACGCACCTGCCCCGTGACTGCAAGCACCTACACCAGAGTCGTGTGCCCACGATTTCGGGCCCCTCAAACCAGCCACAACCCCCTGACCAGCACGTTCGCGTCACCAACCCCGCTCATGTGCCCATCAACTGCGGAACTCGGGCTTACGTTGGCCGAGATGGCCGACGTCCTGCGCGTGTCGTACCACACGATCTCGAAGTGGACCCAGCGCGGCTTCCCCGACTTTCCGTCGGAGGCTTTCAAGCTGCCGAACGGCGAGTGGAGGTGTCGGCGGCGGGATCTGATGCGCTGGGCAGCGAAGAGGGCTGCGTAGCGGCCACAGCGGCAGCGGCCATGGCATCGTCGTTGGGGAGGACGCTGTCATAGAAGTCGACCATCGTCGCCACGGAGGCCCACCCGCCCCAGCGTGCAGCCGTTGTGAGCGCGACCCCCGAGCGCAACCAGCGGGTGCATGCAAGGTGCCGGAGGGCGTGCCGGTTCACGGTCGCGAGACGGTGAGGCGCCGGGAAGGCCACCTGGCGAGCAGGCTTCCATACATCGCGCTGAAGGTGAGGCACGTTCAGCGGTGTTCCACGCTCCGTGGAGAAAATGAGGGCATGTGGCTCCTTTCCCACAAACCCGGCCAGGTGGGCGCGAAGCACCGCGGCTTCCTGTGGCGGTAGGTATGTACGACGGCCTTTCGTGTTTCCCCTTGGCCCCTTGCCCTTCGTGCCACGGCGCTCCATCCTCTCTCCACTGTCTGTCCATCGGGAGCCAGGCGTCGCCAGATTCGAGCGAACGGTGATCCACATCCCGCCAGTTGGCACATCGTCTTCGCAGTGGCGTCGCTGCAAGGCCGCCGCCTCACCAATCCGCAGTCCGGCGCCGCCAAGCGTTGTCGGTAGGGCACACCATCGGGGGCCCGCGACAAGGCCGATGGCCCACCCCAGGACCCACATCTCGTCCACGGTGGGAACCTCGCCGACGTCCTCTACTGTCGAACGGCCCGCACCGCGAACCTTGAGACCTCGACTGAGACCTGCCGGGCAGCGCGGTCGACCGTCAGGGCCGAGCTCGAGGGCGCCCCAGTTCAGGACAGCCTTGACGGTTGTCCATCTGCGGCGCTCGGTGTTGGGTGCCCTTCCCTGACCCAACTCTGTGACGAGCTTGCGGAGATGGTCGCGGTCCAGCTCGCCGACGGGAAGGCTGTTAGCGACGAGCCATTCTCGGCCCTCAATAACCTCGCCGATCGTCCAGCGCTCGAAACGTCCGCGATCTCGGTGCGTGATGTCGCCAGACTCGTCAGCCTTCTCCACCAACTGCTCGTCAGTGGGCTCAGTCTCGGACTGGAATGCAATGACTCGAAGGTAGCCGTCGACACTGCCCGGGGGCTTCCGGGCGTTGCTGCGTACGAGGGTTCGAACCATGGCTCGGAGCGCGTAGCTAGCCGACTTGCGGCCGTTTCCGGATTGATGTCGCCAGGTCGCCGTTCTCCACGCGCACGCCAGCGTCCATGCCGTCTCCTGCGTGTCGCGTTTCTCGCTGCCAGCGAGGACCGGCTCGAAGTCGTCGGTGAACGACCAGCGCTGGCCGTGCTCGACAAGCCCGGCAGTTGCGTTCTCCAGTCGCTTGCGGTACGCATCAGCTCGCGCTCGGCCGCCGGTGCCGCGGAAGGCGCGACGCCGTTCGAGCGAGGTGCGCCGGCCTGGGAGGTAGAGCCGCCATCGCAACTCCCAGACCCCGTCCCCGATCTTGGTGGGCCCATAGATCCCGACCTTCTTGACTGCCGGCATGGAACAGAGCATACGGCAAGACGTGTGGCAGAGATGTGGCAGGCGACAACAAATGCGCGGGACAGGCCAGGTAACAGGCTTTATGGGACGTTCTCGAAGAAGGAACTGCGCGACCGCTTCGCCGACTACACGCTGCCGACGGCCTGAGCAGCCACGGGCCGGCGCCGGCTACAGCGCTGCGGTGCTCGTCCGGACGAAACGACGGTGACGGACTACGACGACGATGCGAACCGGCGGTGGGCCGCGGCGCTCAGCCGTTGGGCCATACCGGATGAGCTCGTCGCGGCCGCCGCCGAGTCGCCGTACTTCTTCAGCTCTGCGGTGTTCACCGCCGCAGCCGACGCCGCCCTCGATCGTGACGCCGATACGCCCTCGGACTGCGTCGCGTGCGAGGCGCTGCCGGACCGTGGCACCGTGCTCGACGTCGGTGTCGGCGCGGGCGCTGCCAGCCTGCGGCTACCTGCCGGCCTCGTGATCGGTGTCGACCCCAACGCCGAGCTGCTCGACGCGTTCGTGGCCCGTGCGGCTCGGCGCGGCATGCGGTCAACCGCCATCCGCGGCGCTTGGCCCGACGTGGAGTCCCGGACTCCGACCGCCGACATCGCCGTGTGCCATCACGTCGTCTACAACGTCGCGGACCTCGCCGGGTTCGCGGCTGGGCTGACGTCTCATGCGGACCGCCGCGTCGTCATCGAGCTCACCACCGTCCACCCGATGATGTGGATGGCCCCTTACTGGCATGCGCTGCACGGGATCAGCCAACCGGACCGACCGACCGTTGACGACGCCATCGCGGTTCTGACCGGACTGGGGCTCGATGTCCACCAACAGCGCTGGCAGCGTCCGGTGCAGATGATCGGCGAGAACGATGCGGACGCCGTCGCCCGGATCGCTCGCCGCTTGTGCCTGTCCACGGACCGGCACGACGAGCTCGCCCGGCTCCTCGCGCGGACGCCGCCCCCGACGACCCGTGACGTCGTGACGCTGTGGTGGGACCGAAAGTGAGCACCGCGGCCCGTTGACCACCCCGGATGGGCGGGAACACGTGTACGCAGCCTTGGCACGCTGGTCGACGCGATCTTGCCGAGTTCCGTCGACCGCGCGCCGGGCTGCAGCCGGAGGAACCCGCCTGTCCTCCGGCTGCCCCACCGCTGCCCGTGCCGCGCCCCAGGTACCGGGTCCCAGCGCGGCGTCGAGACCACGCTAGGGGCGACCGGCCGACGACGGATCCGTAGCACATACGTATTCGCTCTCCGACGGGCTGGATAGCATCTGTCGCTGTGGTCACGCGTTGGCCGCTGGTCGGGCGGGAGAAAGAGTTGGCGGAGCTGGAGCGCCTGTTGGCTCCCGTTGGGGGGCCGAGCGGTGCCGCGCTGTTCGGTGATGCGGGGGTAGGCAAGACGCGCCTGGTCGCCGAGGTCGTCGACACCCGGCGCACCAACGGGATGGCGGTCGAATGGGTGCGGACCACCGAGGCGGCGAAGAACATCCCCCTCGGGTCGTTCGCCCACGTCCTGACACCCGTCGACGACGCCCACCTCCCGGATGACCTGCTCCACCTGGCGCTGGCGGGACTCCGAGAGCGGTCCGGGGAGGCCGGCTTGCTCCTGGCAGTCGAGGACGCCCATCTGCTGGACGAGTCGTCGCTTGCCCTGCTGCACCTCGTCGTCACACAGTCGCCGGTGCAGGTGCTGGTGAGCGTCCGGACGGGAGAGCCGCTCCCGGCGGGCCTTGTCGGGCTGTGGAAGGACGAGCTTCTCGTACGCCTCGATGTCGGTCCGCTGACGCGCGACGCCACCGAGCAACTGGTCCTTGCCATGGTCAGCGGGCCGGCCGGTGAGGAGCAGGAGCAACGTCCCGACGGGAGGTGGCGCTCGGGCGGGAGCGTCCCGGCATCACTGCTCGACAGGATCTGGCGGCTCAGCCGCGGCAACCCGTTGTTCGTCCGCGAACTGGTCACCGCGGCCGTGGAACGCCGCCACGGTGGGATCGGTGGTCGGGTCCTCCTGCCGGCCGAGGGGCCACGGGAACGGCTGCGAGAGCTCGTCGAGGAGCGGCTCCGGCTCCTGGAACCGTCATGGCGCCGGGCGCTGGAGACGGTCGCCGTCGGCGAGCAGGTGCCGCTCGAGGCCGTCGAGCGCCTCTCGGAACCCGCGGATCTCGAGGAGCTGGAGCGTCGGGGGCTGGTGGAGATCGTCACTACGGGTCGCGCCAGCACGGTGCAGGTGGCTCACCCGCTGTACGGGGAGGTCCTGGCAACCTCCCTGCCCCGCCTGCGGCGTCGGACCCTGATCCGCGAGCTGATCGGGGCTGTCGAGGACCTCGATAAGTTCGACCGGCTGCGCCTGGCCACCTGGCGGCTCGAGTCGGGGCTTCCGGGCGACGCCGAGCAGCTGCTGCCTCTGGCCCGCGAGGCGCTGGGGCGCCTCGATCACCGCTTGGCCGAGCGCCTGGCCCTGGCGGCCGGCGGTACCAGCCGCGCCGACGCCGGCCTGGTCCTGGCCGAGTCACTGTCGGGCCAGGGTCGGATCGACGACGCCGAGGCGGTTCTCGCCGAGCTACGACCGGCCGACCCCGAGGAGGTTGCCCGGGTGGCGATCGCGCGGGCGAGCGAGCTCTTCCTGCATCTCGACCGGTCGGCCGAGGCGTTCGAGGTGCTCCAGGCCGCCACCGACGGCCTGGCCGGACATCCCGCCTGGCAGGCCGACTGCCGATCCGTCATGGCGCAGATGCTCATGTTCTCGCTCCGGTTGGGCGAGGCCGGGGCCATCGCCGACGAGCTGCTCGCCAACCCCTCGTCGCCGGAGACGGCGCGGCTGCGGGCCGCCACGGTCGCGCTCACCGTCCGCGGCGCCGAGGGCCGGCTGGACGCAGGTCTGGCCCTGCTCGACGACGGTCTCCACGCGTCGGCCCAGCGACACCGCCGTGACGTGCCGTTCGGCGACATCCAGCTGCGGATGGCCCGGTTCCAGGGCCTGTACTGGGCCGGACGGTTCCGGGAGCTCGACGCGTACACCGCCGACAACCTCGGGATCGAGCTGGAGCAGCCGCCTCCCTCCCTGGGGGGGATCCTGGCCGGCTTTCGTGGCGGGGCCCTGCTCGCCAGGGGCCACGCGCGTGCCGCACTGGCCGAGCTGCAGCGGTCGTCCCGCATGCTGGCGGAGTCCGATTGGTTCGGGCAGCGGCCGCTGGCGGAGGCGATGAGGGCACGGGCGGCCGCGTTCGCTGGAGACCTCGACGTGGCCGACGAGGCCATACGCGCGGCCGACGTCGCCTACGCGGCCGACATGCGACGCGGCGCCCGGACGCTGCCGTACATCGAACTGTCGCGGGCTTGGCTGCTCGCCGCCCGGGGAGAGGTGGCCGACGCCGCCGCGCGTTGCCTTGCGCTGGCAACGGCGATGGAGCACGTCGTGAAGCCGCTGGCGGTCGAGGTGCTGCACGCCGCGGTCCGGCTCGGCCGCGCCGCCGACGCCGTGGAGGCCATGGAACGCCTCGGCGGTGCCGTGGACGGTCCGTTCGTCGGCGTCGCCGCGCGTCACGCCCGCGCCCTGGTGCAGGGAGACGGGCCCCTCCTCGCCGGTGTGGCGGACGAGTTCGAGGAGCTCGGGGCCGACCTGCTGGCTGCCGAGGCCCAGCGGGCGGCGGAGAACGCTCACCGCCGGCAGGGGCGAGGTGCTTCGGCCTCGGTAGCGGGCCGCCGGGCGGACGAGCTCCTGCGACGCTGTGGCAACCAGCGGTCTCCCGCCCTCGAGCCCACGGTACCGATGGGGGAGGCGCTCACGGGCCGGGAGCGCGAAGTGGCGCTGTTGGCGGCCCGCGGTCGCACCAGTCCCCAGATCGCATCCGCCCTGTACCTCTCCGTGAGGACGGTCGACACGCATCTTTCTCGTGTGTACCGCAAGCTGATGATCGACGGTCGGCACGAGCTGGCGGACGCCCTGGGCATCGCCGTTGGGCCTCCAGAGGACGCGGTACGTAGCGGCTACTGACGCCGGCGCGGCCGTTCACCCGTACGATGCCAGTGTGGGCGAGCGTGAGAACAGTTGGCGCGTCGCCGTCGGGGCCGGTTCCCCCGCCGGCCCCGACACAGTCGCCCGGGACGATGGACCCGCATCGACTGATGTGGTGCAGGCTGTGGCCGACTTCGTCGACGATCTCGTCGAGGACCCCGCCGAAGGCCCCGCCCGGGATGCCGCCGGCGACGAAGACGACGCCTGAGTGCCGAGTCGCCACGGCGGAGCGGCGACTCTCCGGCCCGACCCCGACGGCCACCCCTGATGGCGTCGGTCTGCGACCGACCGCTCCTACGCTGAGGGTGTGGCCAAGGCCCGGTTCCTGTTGCAGCCGCGATGGCTGCTGTCCCACCTGTTCGTGGTTCTGCTCGTGGTGACCATGGTGAACCTGGGCTTCTGGCAGCTCCGGCGGCTGGACGAGAAGCGCGATCGCAACGCGCTCGTCGAGGCCCGGGCCGAGCAGCCCGTGACCCCGGTCGGTGAGCTGCTCGACCCGGGCGACGACGACGCCGCAGTCGACGGCGTCCGCTACCGACCGGTCACCGCCACCGGCACGTACGACGACACTGCGACCGTGGCCGTCCGCAACCGCACGCAGGACGGTGTTGCCGGTGCCTGGCTGGTGACCCCCCTGCGGCTGGAGGGCGGCGAGCGGGTGGGCGTGATCCGGGGATTCGTGGGCCTGACGTCCGACGGCTCGGTGGTCGACGCCCCCGCCCCCACGGGCGAGGTGACGGTGACCGGGCTGGTGGCCGATCCCAGCGGGCTCGACGGCACCGCGCCGCGCGACGTCGCCCCGCTCCTCGCCGCTGGAGCTGGCATGCTGCCCGCGCTCGTGCGGGCCGACGAGTCCGATCCACCAGAACCGAATGCCGCCGATCCCGCCCGGCCCGAGCCGGCGTCGATCCTCCCGGTGCCGCCTCCCGACCTGTCCGAAGGGCCCCACCTCGCCTACTCGGTCCAGTGGTTCATCTTCTCCGCCATCGCCGTCATCGGCTATCCGCTGGTGCTGCTGCGGGTGGCGGCGCGGCAGGGGAAGGAGGTCGACGACGGCGACGAGCTCGATCGCGAGCTCGACGACCTGCTTCGCCAGGGGGGCTGAGACCGGCAACTTCGGTCAATCGCTCGGGCCCTGGCCTACCGTCAATCGGTTGGGCCCTGGCCACTACCGTCAATCGGTTGCCACCACCTCGGCGAGCCGGCGGTGGATGAACGCCCGCTCGGGGGCGGGCGGCTCGAGCT
>Ga0214469_1000178_pt1 | contig 19944 bp, 22 predicted proteins | sample RVTome_10_FD_187340 | JGI IMG/M metagenome (GOLD analysis project Ga0214469, IMG submission 187340) | Soil microbial communities from uranium-contaminated site in the Upper Colorado River Basin, Wyoming, United States - RVT153D57 HiSeq ... | reverse complement strand
CCCCAGGCGGCCGCCCGGGTCCCGGTCTCGAAGGTGTCTGCGGCGAAGGTGCCGCCGAAGGGAAGCTCCATGTGGGTGTGGACGTCGATACCGCCGGGGAGGACCAGTTTTCCAGTGGCGTCGATCACCTCGTCGGGCTCGACGGTGTGCTCCCGACCGAGCAGTGCCACCACCTGGCCTCCGTCGACGAGGACGTCCGCTTCCATCTGCTCGACGGCGGTGACCACGGTGCCACCCTTGATGAGCGTCTTTGTCATTGTTGCTCCTCTCGTGCCCGGTCGATCGCCCGTGTCAGCTTGTCGAGACCTTCTTCGGCCTCTTCCTCGGTCAGAGAGAGGGGCGGGGCGATTCGCAGCGTGTTTCCGAATAGGCCGCCCTTTCCTATGAGGAGCCCCTCGGCTTTCGCCGCCTCCATCACACCGCCGGTCAGCTTCGTGTCAGGCGATCCGTCGGCCTTGGCGAACTCGACCCCGATCATGAGGCCCTTCCCCCTCACCTCGATGATCTCAGGGACATCGTCGGCGAGTCGATGGATGCCGTTCTTCAGTTGGTTGCCCACCTTGTGGGCATTGGTTTGTAGGTCGTGCTCGAGTATGTATTCCAGGTTGGCCAGAGCTCCCGCGGTAGCCAGTGGGTTACCCCCGAAAGTCGAGATGGAGTTGGCCTGCAGACAATCCATGATCTCGCCTCGCGCCACCACGCCCGCCATGGCCAAACCGTTGCCGAGACCCTTGGCGAACGTGAGCATGTCAGGTGTGATCCCGTGTGCCTGGTAGCCCCAGAAGTGCTCGCCCGTCCTCCCCCACCCGGTCTGGACCTCATCGGAGATGAAGAGGATCCCGTTCTGATCGAGGACCTCCTTCATCGCCCCGAAGAACCCGTCGGGTGGCGTGGCGAATCCTCCCACCCCCTGGATGGGCTCGGCGATCATGGCGGCGACGTCGCCGGACGTGGCGATGCCGAGCAGGTCGCGCAGGTCGTCGACACAGGCCTCGATGAACTCCTCGTCGGGAAGGTGGCCGAACGGGCTGCGCAGCTTGTAGCCGCCGTGGACGTAGGTGACGGCGAATGGTGACAGGCTCGTCGCCGACCACGCTCTCTGGCCCGTGATGGCCACGGTGGAGTGGGACTTGCCGTGATAGCTGCCCCTGACCGCCAGGATCTGGTTCGACTTCCGATACTGGGTGGCCAGCATGAGCGCGGCGTCGTTGGCCTCGGTGCCCGAGTTGGTGAAGAAGACCTTGGCGTCGGGGATCCCGCTGAGCGCGGCGATCTTCTCCGCCAGCTCGATCTGAGACTCGATCAGATATAGGGTGGAGGTGTGCAGCATGCGGTCCGCCTGGCCCTTGATCGCCGCCACCACCTCAGGCACTCGATAGCCCGACATCGTGGTGAGGATCCCGCCGAAGAAGTCGAGGTACTGGTTGCCCTCGGCGTCCACGACCCGCCGTCCCTCACCGTCGACGAGGGCGATGGGATCCTGGTAGTACAGGGCCATCCAGGAGGGGAGCACCTCCCGGTGTCTCGCCAGAAGCTCCGCGTGCTTGCCCACGGCCACTACGGAGCGACCAGGCTCTCGTAGGCGTCGGGGCGGCGATCCCGGTAGAAGGCCCAGACCTTGCGCACCTCGTCGATCATGTCGAGGTCGAGGTCCCGGATCACGACCTCCTCGTCGGTGTCCGAGGCGGCGTCACCGACCAACTGGCCTCGAGGATCGACGAAGTATGAGGAGCCGTAGAAGTCGTTGTCCCCGTACTCCTCTTTGCCCACCCGGTTGATGGCCCCGATGAAGTACTCGTTGGCGACGGCGGAGGCCGGTTGCTCCAGATTCCACAGATACATGGAGAGGCCGCGACTGGTCGCCGACGGGTTGAAGACGATCTTCGCCCCCGCCAGGCCCAGCGCCCTCCAACCCTCGGGGAAGTGGCGGTCGTAGCAGATGTAGACGCCGATCCGACCCACGGCTGTGTCGAAGACCGGGTAGCCGGTGTTTCCCGGACGGAAGTAGAACTTCTCCCAGAACCCGTTGACATGGGGGATGTGGGTCTTGCGGTATTTGCCGAGATAGGTCCCGTCGGCATCGATCACCGCAGCGCTGTTGTAGAGGAAGCCCTCGTCCTCCTTCTCGTAGATGGGAACCACGAGGACCATGCCGGTCTCCTTGGCCAACTCGATCATGCGTTGGGTGGTCGGCCCGTCGGGGATCGCCTCGGCCGTGTCTTTGTGCTCGTCGTCCTGCACCTGGCAGAAGTAGGGAGCGTTGAACAACTCCTGGAAGCACATCACCTGCGCCCCCTGCTCGGCGGCATCCCGGGCATACTTGACGTTCTTCTCGACCATCGACTCCTTGTCACCGGTCCATGTGGTCTGCACGATCGCGGCGCGCACGGTGTTGGCCATCGAAACCTCCTGACGTCTGACTGGCCCCAAAGCTAATCGTCTTCCGGGATCACTGCCTTGGTTCCTGTCACAACTGACAAAACGCGGAGTTTCGGCGACATCGCCACGACCTGCCCGGCTATTTTCCCGAGTGCGTCACGTTTGGATGGAGGAACGATGAGCGTCACCAGTCCCCCGCGGGTCGAGTTGAACTACGGCCTCGACGACGTACCAAGACCATTCCCCAAGGCCCTTGGGCTCGGGCTGCAGCACGTGCTGACCATGTTCGGCGCCACCATCCTGGTCCCGCTGATCCTGGGCCCGGCAATGGACATGGACAGGGTGGACACCGCCATCCTCATCAGCTCGGTCTTCATCTGCTCCGGGATCGCGACGTTCCTCCAGGTGACGATCGGATCGAGGCTGCCCATCATCCAGGGTGTCTCCTTCGCCTTCCTGGTCCCGTTCTTCGCCATCATCGCCGCCCACCCCGGGCCCGATGCGATGCGATACATCGCCGGAATGGTCCTGGTGGGAGCTCTCGTCGAGGTCACCATCGGCTTCGGCGGGCTCTTCGGCATCCTCCGCCGATTCGTCAGCCCGATAACGATCGCTCCGGTGATCGCCTTGATCGGGCTCTCCTTGTTCGGCCCGGCCGCCGACACATCGGCTGCGCATTGGCCGCTGGCGCTGCTGATGCTGGCGCTGGTCTTCGTCTATTCGCTTGTCCTGGCGCCCAAGTACCGGTTCTTCTCCCTGTTCCCGGTGCTCCTGGCCATCCTCACCTCGTATGCAGTCGCACTCGTCCTCACGTGGACCGGAGTGTTCGAGGCGGGAACCCCGGCGGCGGTGAATTTCGACGGCATCGGCGACGCCGACTGGATCAGAGGAGTGGCAGTCGGCGGCGGTGGGATCCTCTTCCCATGGGGCACTCCCCTGTTCGACTGGACATTGCTCATCGGGATCCTCGCCGCCTACCTGGCGTCGATGATCGAGTCCTTCGGCGACTATCACGCCGTTTCCCGCATAGCCACCGGGCGCGACCCCGACGCCAGCACCATCAACCGTGGGATCGGCTCCGAAGGTCTGGGGTGCTTCGCCACCGGCCTCTTCGGGGGGTTCGCCTCGACGTCCTACTCGGAGAACATCGGTCTGGTCGGATTGACCCGGGTGGCCAGTCGCTATGTGGTGCTGCTGGGGGCCGGTGCGCTCGTCGTCCTCGGCCTCATCGCCAAATTCGGAGCGGTCGTGGCCACCATCCCGTTGCCGATCGTCGGTGGCGCATATCTCGCCCTGTTCGGGCTCATCGCCGCCATCGGGCTCTCCCTGCTCCGCAGGGCCGACATGGACTCCCAGCGCAACCTGCTGATCGTCGGCTTCGTGCTCTTCTCCGGATTCGTGTTCCCCTACTACTTCGGCTCACCAGCGGCGGAGGCCTTCAGCCTCGGCCCCGACTGGCTCACCGACATCGTGAGGTCGATCGGCTCATCGGGGATCGCCACCGCGGCAGTGCTCGGGCTCCTGCTCGACAACGTCATCCCGGGAACACCCGAGGAGCGGGGGATCGCCACCGACTACGAAGAGGTGACCACCACCGGCGACACCCAGTAACCCAGCCGCTCGGGTCAGCCGTGGGTGGGGAATCCGAGGTCGACGCCGCGATGGATCGGGTCGGCCCAGCGCGAAATGACCACTTTCTGACGGGTGTAGAAGTGGACCCCCTCCGGGCCGTATATGGCGTGTGAGCCGAATATCGAGTCCTTCCACCCTCCGAAGCTGTAGAAGGAGAGAGGTACCGGTATCGGGACGTTTATCCCCACCATGCCCACCTGGATCTCCTGTTGGAACTTGCGGGCTGCGCCGCCGTCGTTGGTGAACACCGCCGTGCCGTTCCCGTAGGGGTTGGCGTTGATCAAGTCGATGGCCTCCTGGAAGTGCTCCATGCGCACCGTCGAGAGCACCGGGCCGAAAATCTCGTCCGTGTAGATCGACATCTCGGGCCGGACGTTGTCGAAAAGTGTGGGGCCGAGGAAGAAACCGTTCTCGTGCCCATCGACCACGAGATCCCGGCCGTCGGCGACCAGCACGGCGCCCTCCGACTCACCGGCGTCGACATAGCCGCGCACCTTCTCGAGATGTTGGCTGGTCACCAGCGGCCCCATCTCCACACCGGGCTGATCCCCGGGGCCCACGACCAACTTCTCGATGCGACTCTGCACCCCCTCGATCAGCCGATCGCCGGCTTCGCCGACGGCGACCACTGCCGAGATCGCCATGCAACGCTCACCGGCCGATCCGTAGCCGGCACTGACCGCGGCATCGGCGGCGAGGTCGATGTCGGCGTCGGGAAGCACGATCATGTGATTCTTGGCCCCTCCGAGTGCCTGGACCCTCTTCCCGTGCCCGGTCCCGGTCTCGTAGATGTAGCGGGCGATGGGTGTCGACCCGACGAAGGAGACGGCGGCCACATCGGGATGGGTGATCAGGGCGTCGACGGCTTCCTTGTCGCCATGGAGGACGTTGAAGACCCCATCGGGCAGCCCGGCCTCGGCGAACATCTCGGCGGCGAGTTGCGAGACGGATGGGTCCTTCTCGGACGGTTTCAGGACGAAGGTGTTGCCACAGGCGATGGCGATGGGGTACATCCACATCGGGACCATCGCCGGGAAGTTGAACGGGGTGATGCCGGCCACCACGCCAAGGGGCTGGCGGATGGTGTAGGTGTCGACACCGGTGGAAACCTGCTCGGAGAAGTCGCCCTTGAGGAGATGGGCGATGTTGCAGGCGAACTCGACGACTTCGAGACCCCGCTGCACTTCGCCGAGGGCGTCGTCGATAGTCTTTCCATGCTCCGAGGTGAGTGCTTCGGCGATCTCCCGGCGACGTGCCGCCACCAGCTCCCGGAAGGCGAACATGATGTTCTGACGCTGGGTCAGCGACGAGTACCGCCAGGTCTCGAATGTGTCACGAGCCGCCCTGACCGCCGTATCGACATCAGCAGCGGAGCCCAGGGCGACCTCCCCGGTTTGCTGTCCCGTGGCCGGGTTGTAGACAGGGCCGGTCCGACCGGACGTGCCGGGGACCCAGTCACCCGAGATCCAATGGCTTATCTGCTTCATGGGCACAAAACCTAGCGGTCCCGGGCGCGGCTGATGCCAAAGCGCCCATAGAGGTGTACTTTTCGAGCATGACCATCGAGATCGCAGCCCTCGCCACCGCCGTGCTCCTCTGCTGGGTCGCGCTCGTCCATGTGGCGCTGGCCGCGGGGATGCGTCGTGGTGACCTCGTTTGGTCCGGCCGCCAGCCGAGGCTGCTCGCACCCGAGCTCCGGGTGAGGTCGGCTCTGGCCGCGCTCTTGCTGCTCGTCTCCGGCGCCGTGCTCGCTGAGGCCACCGGGCTCATCGACACCGGGCTCATCGCGGACGCTTACATGCAGTCGGCCACGTTCGCGGTGATGGCGTTCCTCGGTGTCTATTTCATCTACGCGGTCTTCTGGGGATCGCGATGGGAGCGAATGCTCTTCGCCCCGATCACCTTCGCCGGCGCCTTGCTCGCCGGCTGGCTGACGTTCACCTGAGACGGTCAGGCCGTGGAGCGGTCGATCCGGATCGGCACCCAGGGGTCGGCGTCCTCCCAGTCGAGACGGGCCGCCGCCTGCCAGGCGTGCTCGTCGCACGTCAAGCCGTCGGGAATCATGAACACGGCCGGCTGCGCACACAGGCGGCATTGCCGGTAACGCGAGTTGTCCTCGAAGGTGATGCTGGCCTCGAAGATCTTGATGTCGTCGATCTCGGCCAGTGTCGGCTCGAAGTCCGGCCGAAGTTGCACGGCCTGTTCGACATACCGCAAGGTGACATGAGCGCATGTCTCGCACACCTCACGGGCCAATCCGGCCGTGATCGTCGTGATGGTGAATCTGTGCGAACAGATCCCGAAGTTCCGCCTCTGTTTCAAGCCTGCCTCCCAACAGGATGCCCTGGACAAACAAACTAGCCCGGGTCTTGCCTCACCACCAGACTCATGATGGAAAAGGTATTCCGGTCCCCGCCCGGCAACCATCTTAGGTGGCAGGCGCTCACCGAGAGTGAGTCGTCCGCCTCATGTTCGTCAAATCGGACGACAGCCAAAATGGTCACCAATTCAAGGGCCATGGGAGGCTTCTAAATGTTGTCCAGGAAAGGGCGGGTCGCACGCGGGCAGTGCAAGCACCCGAACACAATCACTGTTCGCAACGGCGGGATCGAGAGGACCGTGTGTGAGTCATGCGGTCACTTCACGTTCCGGGGCCTCGAAGGATTATCGGGGAAAGCCGACCGCAGCAAGTTCGAGCGTGACATAGAGCGCGCCGAGGAGACGGTCGGCCGCTAGCAACCACTAGGTTGAGTCGATGGCCCGAGCTTGGGAGCGGGCCTACGGCTCGAATATGACCTCCACCCAACTCTCAGCCATACAGGGCGACATCACGGAGTACGACGGAGACGCGGTCGTGAACGCCGCCAACCCACGGCTGGCAGGCGGCGGCGGGGTCGACGGAGCCATTCATCGCGCCGGCGGGCCCTCCATCCTCGAGGAATGCCGACGATGGGTGGCGGAGAACGGGTTGCTGCCCACGGGGGCAGCGATGGCCACGGGTGGCGGCGATCTCCCGGTCCGCAAGGTCATTCACACCGTTGGGCCCATCTGGGACGACCACGATCCCCACACCGCGCGCGACCTCCTCGCCTCGTGCTACCGGGCGAGTCTCCTGCTGGCCACCCGACACGATTGCTCTCGAGTCGCCTTCCCCAACATATCGACCGGCGTGTACGGATTCCCCAAACAGGAAGCAGCCGAGGTGGCGGTTACGACAGTCACCGACTGGGTGAATACCGAGGAAGCTCTCGAGGAAGTCGTCTTCGTGTGCTTCAGCGAAGAGAACCTGGAGATCTACTCCGGGTTGCTCGGAGTCTGAGCACTCGAATCGCGGTTGCGCTCCATCCAGGAGCGAACCCACCACAAATCGTCGTCGGCGTTGCCCGCACCGGGGATGGGCTTGCCCACGCCCGGCAGTTCGTCGAACTGACCAGCTTCCATTGCCTCGCGGATGATGCGGTCAGCAGCGGTCTCGAACTCACCGGGCTGTGAGGGGTGGGAATCGGGTGGGCCGGTAGGCATGGAGGAAGGACCCTACCGGCCGTCCCCGAGTCTTAGAGGGTCAGCGGATAGGCGGCCGGCCGTTGCGAGATCGTCGATTGTGAAACCCACGTCCCCTTGGACCACCGGCTCTATCTGCTGATCCTCTTAGGCCGCCGGCAGGGTCGCACCGGGCCGTCTGGAGACGGTCACCCGATAGCGACCCACCGACACCGAGCGCTCCTTGGGCAGGTTTGAAACGACTCTGTGGATGTCGGCTTGATGCCGGCGGTCTTCTTGAATTGCTCTTGCCAGGTCGAACATGGCCAATCCTTTCAGAAACTCTCGTTGCGGTAAGAATCATTACCGTTTACACTCATTACAGTAGACCATTCTCCGTAACGAGTCAAATGGATTTCTCCCATTACACGACCAAGCCGGTGGAGCTGGCGGTGGCCCTGGCCAACACCAGAGGTGTCACCACAGATGCCATTGGCGATCCCGAAGAGATGTTGGGCTTCTTCGAAGAGTTCCGACCTCTCTGGGACGGTGTCGCCAAGCCGCCGAAGAAGGGCGACCTGCCGGCCGTCCACGAGCTGCGAGATTCACTTCGCCAAGTCTTCGAGGCCCCCGACGAAGAGGAAGCGGCCAAGCGGGTCAATCGGTTGTTGGAGTCTTACGGTGCGACGCCCCGCCTCTCCACCCACAGCGGTGCCCCGCATCTCCACTTCGAGCCGATCGAGACGTCGATGGTCTGCTGGCTGGGGGCGGTGACTGCGATGGGTCTCGCCAGTGTCATCGTCGAGCACGGCGTCGAGCGCTTCGGCGTGTGTGACTCAGGCACGTGTATGGACGTCTACATCGACACCTCGCGGAATCGCTCCAGACGTCATTGCTCCAATACCTGCTCCACCAGGGAGGCAGTGGCCGCCTATCGCAAGCGGCAAACGGTCTGATCAGGCAAGGCTGGCGTCCAGCGTGATCTCCACGTTGCCGGCCAGGGCCTGAGACACCGGGCAGCCTTCCTTGGCGGAATTGGCCAGCTCCTGGAACTTCTCTTCACTGATCCCGGTGACGTCCCCGACCACTTTGAGCTCCATGGTCGTGATTCCCTCGCCGGGGACGAATGTTGCCGTGGCCGTCACATCGAGACTGGTCGGCGGGGTCTCGTTCTTGGCGAGAGCGCTGGAGAACGCCATCGAGTAGCAGGAGGAGTGGGCCGCGGCGATGAGCTCTTCGGGACTGGTCAGACCACCGTGCTCCTCTGTTCGGGCCTTCCATGTGACCTTCATGGGCTCGGCGGCCCCGCTCTCGAGACTTGCCGTGCCCGAGCCTTCGAAAAGGGTTCCTTCCCAGTGAGTGCGTCCCGTGCTCTTCAGTGCCATCGATGTTCCTCCTGTTGCTGTCACGTCGACACTACCCAGACAGGACGTCGTCGAATCCGGCGGTGTCCCTATCGGCCGAGAGCGTCGAGACCCCAGGCGCGGGTCCTGGTCACCAGGATCCGGATCCCGGCGGAGTAGTCCGAAGAGAACGACTCGGGTGTCCATCCGAGACGCTCGATCTCCCGGGCGTACTTGGTGACATAACCGGGAAAGTCCTCGGCCGGAGGCAGATCAGTGTCTCGTGTGGCGATGCCCTCGATCAAGACCGCCCCGGAGGCGCGCCGGTCACCGCGCAGATTCAGCGCGACCTTCGGGTTGACGGCGATCGAATCGAGACGCGGAGTGTCCGGCTTGTTGTAGACGACGATGTCGTCTCCGTCGCGGACGAACCAGACCGGCGACGTTTGTGGCTGCCCTCCTCGATCGACCGCGGTGAGGAATCCGATCAGGTCGTGATCGAGGATCGAGGCGACAGTTGGTGGATCGGTGGCCATGCGCTCAAGTTAGTGAGCTATACAGGCCGGGTGAGACGGGTCACCAAAATGGAGCGTCGGGCACGGCTCGCCATCCGCCACGGCCTTGCGGTCCCGCTGAGTGGCCCGGAAGACGTCGCCGCATCGCTGGTCGCGGTTCATTCGAGCGACCCGAGCAGTGTCTTCCTGGCGATGTGGTCTCGCATCCCGGGCTTCACGGTCGACGACCTGGAGAGAGCTCTATACGAGGATCGGTCCCTGGTTCGCCACTGGGCGATGCGACGGACACTCTGGGTGGCCCCGAGAGAGCTTCTCCCCGCCCTCATCGCATCCTCCACCAATTCCATCGGAAGGACCGAGCGTCGTCGCACGATCAAGATCATCGAAGACGGCGGTGTGGCCGCCGACGGCGATGCCTGGCTGGAGGAGGTCCTGCCCAAGACACTCGACGCGATACGCGCCAACGGGGAGATGTTCACCCGCAACCTCACGGCGATCGTGCCCGAGCTATCCGACAAGGTCACATTCACCGACAAGGCGGGAAGAGTCGTGGGCACCACCGGCATGGCCAGCCGCGCCCTGGTGCAGCTCGGGATGGAGTCGAAAGTCGTCCGATCCCGACCAGCGGGCTCGTGGGTGTCCGGCCAGTACAGCTGGGCGGCGATCGAGGACTGGCTGGGAGAGCCGCTCGCCCAGCTCGGTGTGAGCGCGGCAAGTGCCAAGGTCGCCCTTGCCTACCTGCGGTCCTTCGGGCCCGTCACCGAGACCGACCTGAGGTGGTGGACCGGTTGGGCTGCCGCTCGAGCCCGGGCTGCCCTCACCGACGTAGGATCGGTGGAGGTCGATCTCGAAGATGCTGGAGTCGGTTACCTGGATCCCAGCGACCTCGAGGAGGTCGGCGACCCGGGGCCATGGGTTGCTTTCCTGCCCTCATTGGACAGCACCACGATGGGGTGGAAAGACCGAGATTGGTACCTGGGCGAGCACGCCCCGGTCCTGTTCGATCGCAACGGAAACGCCGGGCCCACGGTCTGGGTAGACGGGAAGGTGGTCGGCGGTTGGGCGCAGCGCAGGGATGGCGAGGTCGTCTACGAGTTGCTCGAAGACGTCGGCGCCGACGCGAGAGAAGAGATCGAGAGTCGAAGCGCCCAACTGCGCGCCTGGCTGGGTGACGTCACCGTCACCCCTCGATTTCGCTCTCCCCACGATCGGCGTCTGGCACCATGAGACCAGCCACTCCCTTTCGGGACCGCCGGATGTCCATGCCGCTGACGAGGGCTGCCGCAATCACGAGTGCGAGGGCGGCGATCCACAGCCGTGTCGCCTGGAATGCCTCGACAGCCATCGAGAAGTCGGCGTCGAGAGAGACACCGAGCACCTCGATCTCACCGGTGCCCATGTCCCCCATCATCCCCGCCCTGTAGTCGGCGAGGAGACCCACACGGGAGAGACGCAGGCCGCTCCCATCCGGGACGGCCAGAGCGGTCGGATCGCCCTCGGTGCCGGTCGGAGCGTCACCGGGGATCGACCCCGTAGGGGTGGTGATGCCGGTGACGGCGGGCGACGAGTCGTCGTCCTGCCCATCCTCGACGATCGTCGGCCCGGGCTCGATGGTGGTCGATGTTCCCGTCGCGGCCGGCCCGGCCGCCGTGTCGATCGTCGTGGTTGGCGAGCCCGAGGGAGCAGCCGGAGAAGAGGTCGTGGTGCCGGTAGCCGGCGTGGTCGTGCTTGGTGATGTCCCGCCCGGTGTCGAGGTCGATGTGGTGGTAGGTGTGCTGGGTGTGGTGGTCGAGGTCGTCGAGGTGGTAGTCGTTGTGGTCGTGGTGGTGGAGGTCGTCGTCGCCACAGGGACCGAACCGATCACCTTCACATCGTCGATGTAGACCTTGTCCGCCAAGAGAAGTTGGCCTCCCAACAGAAATCTGACCTCGAAATCGTCACCCAGGTAGCCGGAGATGTCGACCGAGTCGGAATGTCCCCCGGCTTCGGTCAGGGCATAGTCGGCCACGCTCGACCAACCCGAGCCGTCACCCCTGACCTCGACTGAGAGTCTCCCCGTGGACACCAGCGGTGCCGGAATCAGGTGCGCCCTGAAGTGAAGTCGGGCTTCGACGAACTCTGAGAGATCCGCTTGACGGCGAATGATTGGCTGGCTGAGGATCCCTCCCCTCAACTCCAGGCACCTCCCTTCGTGGCAGCTTCCGCTGCTCACCACCCTTATGGCCCCGCTGCCCGGCCCATCGCTCTCACCGCCCTCCACCCAAGGCCCCGACCAGTCGAGCGATCCGTTGTTACCCGAGTAGCTCACGGTGTCGAAGTAGTCCTTGTAGGTCTCCTCACTCGCACCGCCACCAGAGGCACCGGCCACGACAGCCGGAACGAGGAGGACGACCACGATGATGGCGGCGGCCCACCTTCTCATGCGGAGAAGGCTCGAATCATCGAGGCTGCCGACTCGGGCTCTTCGGTCGCAGCCTCGACAACGGGAGCCCGTGGGAGGCTGACCACGAAGTAGGTCCTCCCACCGAAGCGCTGGTACTCGAGCTTGCCGCCCATCAATGTGGTGAGACGGGATGCCACGGCCAGCCCGAGCCCTATCGACCCGGTGAGCAGCGGCGCCTGTCCCTCGTGGATGAAGCGGTCGAAGAGACGCTCCATCTTCCCGTCGGCGACCCCCGGGCCGTTGTCCCACACCTCGATGTCGACGCGACCATCGCCCTCGCTCACCTCGATACCGACCCCGGGCCCCCCGTGCTTCGACGCATTGGAGAGGAGGTTGACCAGGACGTGTCGCAGCCGGGCGGCATCGGCGTGAGCGATCGCTGCCGTGGGCTGTCTCACCACGGTCAGCCCGGCCCTCTCGAATGGAGTGACTGCCGACTCGATGACGTCCTGGACCGGCACCGTGGCGATGTCGATCTCGACGCCGGTGCTCTCCAGCCGCGATGCCGCCAGAAGGTCATCGACCAGCCGGGTCATCTCCGCCGCTTCGTTGGCGATGATCTGAGCCGTCTCCTCAGTCGCCTCGGGGCCCTGGACACCTCCGGTGCTGAGGACCTCGGCGAACCCGTAAATCGACGTGAGTGGTGTGCGGAGCTCGTGGGAGAGCCCGGCGATGAAAGAGTCCTTGGCCCTGCTGATGGTCCGCTCGGCGTCGAGCTCGAGACGATTCTGCTCCCTGAGATCCTTCACCTGGCGTCGGGCGACGATGAAATAGGCGACCACCGCGGTGCCGGGAACGGCCAATGTGAGTATGAACACGACCCAGCCGTTGAGAGCCTGGCCATCGGCACTGTTCTCGTCGATCGCCTCCTGGATGGCCCCCTGCTCCACCATCAGCGACTCCGACAAGTCGAGATAGGCGGTCTCCACGTCGGTGCTCACCTGTCTCTTCGCCGCGGCGAACTCACCTCGCTCCAGGTCGAGCACAGCCTCGTCGACGGCGGCTATCAGTCTGGCGAAGGGCTCATCTGAGTCATGGTCGCGACCGATCGCCTGAAGTTCGGCGAGCTCCTCGGTGGTCCATGCCAATTGCTCCATCGCATACTCGAAATCGCCGTCATCGACCAGCCCGTTCTCCTCGAGCTCGCCGAAGGTGACGGCCTGGACGAGGCCGGCTCTGGCCAGTGCGGAGGTGCCCAGTGCCGCGTTGGTCCAATGCAGTGACTTCGCGTTGTTGGTGACGTTGGTGACGGATACCGAGTTGGCGAAAGCCAGACCGGCGATGAGGACCAGCACCAACAGGGCGGCTCCCACGGCAATGCCCACGGTCCGCCTACGTGACGTCGTTCGTTGAGCCGCCACCCTGGCCATGTGCCAATATCGACCCGAGCCCCTCGGTCCGATATAGGCCCAAAGCTCCATTGGCATGGCGCCCCGAACCGCTAGGTCCGAGCCATCGTCTCGGCGAAGTGTGCCAGTGTCGGCCTCGCTCTACTCGACCGGTTCCAAGAACACGAGCGGGATCTCCCTGTCGGTCCTCGACTGGTAGGCCCGGTATCCGTCGTAGGCGGCGACCACTCTCGGCCACCACGACGCACGCTCGTCCGTCGTCGCAGTGCGTGCCATCATCTCCCGTCGCGCCCCACCGATCTGAACTCGCACCCGAGGTGCTGCCACGAGGTTTCGATACCAGGCAGGATGGTCCGGGCGCCCCCCATACGAGGCGATGACCACGAGCCGAGGCGGGTCTTCCAGGTAGAGGAGAGGCACAATGTGCTCCCGCCCGCTGCGATGCCCTCGAGTGGTGAGCAGGAGCATAGGATTGGAGACCAAACGCCCACCCAGTATGCCTCTCGATGCCCGGTAGAGCCGAGCGTGCCGACGGGACCACCGCCTGACCGATGCGTCACGCATCAGCCGAGCACCGTCGCGAGGAGTTGTCTCAACAAGTCCAAGCGCATGGTCCCGTGGTTCAGGACCGTGGCATGGAACTCCCTCAGGTCGAAGCGATCCCCCAGCCGTCGCCTGGTGTCAGACCTGATGTCGAGCAGTTCCCTCTCCCCGAGCTTGTAGGCGATCGCCTGGCCGGGCCAGCCGAGATACCTGAGCACCTCGTCGTTCGCCTGAGCCGGAGTGCGGAACCCATAGACCCTCATGAACTCGACGGCGATATCGAAGTCCCACTTCGAGCCCGGGGCGATGGGAGAGCGATCGTCGACGGAGAGGCCGAGGTGCAGCCCGACGTCGACGAGGATCCGGGCGGTGCGGTACATCTGCTTGGCGAGCATCCCGAAGCGATGCCTTGGGTCCTCCAGGTAGCCGAGCTCACCCATCAGCACCTCTGCGTACATGCCCCATCCCTCTCCATACCCCGGGCACCAGGTGAGGAGACGCTGGAACCGACTGATCTCCTCGCGCCGGTACATGGCGGTGGCGATCTGGAGATGATGTCCCGGGAAACCTTCGTGGTAGGCCGTGGAAACGTGCTGGTAGAGGGGGAAGATCTGCTGGTCCCCTATCGAGTACCACACTCCTCCCGGCCTGGAGAAGTCCTCCGACGGTCTCCGGTAGTAGACGCCGAGAGGGCTGCCCGGGGGTGCCAACTGAACGGTCAACGGCCGGATCACGTCGGGCACCTCGAAATGCGAGCCGGCCAGGTCGGCCACGGCCTCGTCGAGAGTGGCCGAAGCAAACTCGAGCAGAGCCTTTGTGCCCTCGACCGTCACTGCTGGATCGGTCTCCAGATACTCCTTCGCCGCCTCCCAGCCGGCGCCGGGGACGATCGACCCTGCCAACTGCCCCATGTCGGCGAGCAGGCGGCCGAACTCATCCCAGCCCCAGTCGTAGGCCTCATCGGGATCGACCGGCATACCCACCAGCCGGTCGGCAGACCTCTCGTAGACCTCGCGGCCGACACCGTCGTCGTTCACGGCATGGGGGAGATAGCGAGCCTCCAGCCAATCGGCGAGCTCGCCGAACGCCGCCCGCGCCCCCTCGGCCGCGAGCGTTGTCTCCTCGTTGTCGCCACCTGCAGCCGTCACCCTGGCGACCACCGCGTCCAGGGAGGCCGGATCGCGGGACATGAAACGCAACTGCCCGATCACCGAACGGACCTGTCGGGAGGCAACCACCTCGCCCCGCTCCAAGCCCATCTCGAGCAGGCGGCGGTAGTCACCGAGAGGGACACCCACCGTTTCGAGGCGACGGGCAACGTCGGCACGCCCCCGCGGTGTGTCCACCGCCATCACGTCGAAGACCAGCCTGATCTGGTGGAGAGGCGAGGCCATGTGCCGCAGGTCGCGGAGATGGTCGCCGGCATCGAAGGCTGATTTGGCCTCGTCGAAAGATGCCAGCATCACCCGAGCCACCAGGCGCTCCCTGTGATCGGGGTCGTCGAGGGAAGGCTCGACAAGACTGCGGTATCGCTCGTCGAGGGCGAGCGAGGCGGCCAAACCGGCCGGGCCGAAGGAATCCCCCCATTCCCCGTCCGAGCCGGGGATGCCCAACTGAGTGCACAGCACCGGGTCGAGCGAGCAGGCCTCGTCGACGTAGTCGCTGGCCACTTGAAACGCCGAGGTCACCCTGCCCACGGTACCGGTGCCGGGGCGCGTCCCGACCATCGGTGGCTACGGTGCCGCCATGACACTCAAAGAACGCGCCACGACCGCATTCACCGCGGTCGAGGCCGACCTGCAAGCGCTCTCCCGTTGGATGTACGAGAACCCCGAGCTGGGACACCAGGAGGTCGAATCCTCTGCCCGCTTGGCGGCGCTGCTGCAGGGGCACGGCTTCGAAGTCACCCACCCCGCACACGGCCTGAACACAGCATTCGAGGCCAGGGTCGGCGCCGATGGCCCTCGCGTGGTGATCTGCGCCGAGTACGACGCACTTCCCGGTGTTGGCCACGCCTGCGGGCACAACATCATCGCGGCATCCTCGGTGGGCGCCGGCATCGCCCTGGCAGGCCTCGCCGACGAGCTGGGCATCAGAGTCACGGTCCTCGGCACTCCTGCCGAAGAGGGCGGGGGCGGCAAGATCGACCTGATCGAAGCGGGCGCATTCGAGGACGCAGCTGCCGCCATGATGGTCCACCCGAGCCCTCGAGACCTGGTCGACCCCAGTGTCCTCGCCGCCCAGGGGCTGACGGTGACGTTCCGGGGCAAGGAGTCGCACGCCGCCTTCGCCCCCCATATGGGTCTCAACGCTCTCGACGCCTTCGTCAACTCCTACAACGCCATCTCCACCCTTCGTCAGCAGTTCCTACCCGACGACCGGGTCCACGGCGTGATCGACGAAGGTGGTGTCGCCCCCAACGTCATCCCGGCCCTGACCAGGTCGCGCTGGATCGTTCGCTCAGGGACCGCCGAACGTTTCGAGACCTTGCGCGCCAAGATCCTCGCCTGTTTCGAGTCCGCCGCCCTGGCGACCGGATGTGAGCTGGGCATCGAGTACGAGGGCGAGCCCTACACCGACCTGATCACCAACCCGGTCATGGCCGCCCTCTTCTCGGCGAACTCCGTCGCCCTGGGCAGGGCGATGCCGACCGAAGCCGAGGCGGGGCCGGAAGGGGCAGGATCCACCGACATGGGCAACGTCAGTCACGTCGTCCCCTCGATCCATCCCTCCATGTCTGTCGAGACCGACTCGGTGAACCACCAACCAGAGTTCGCGGCAGCGACGGTCACCCCGTCTGGGGACCAGGCGCTCCGCGACGCGGCGCTGGCGATGGCGCACACCGTCATCGACATGGCCAACGAGGACGTTTGGGACAGCCTCTGAGACGTACTGTTCGCCCATGACGACCAAGCAACGAGCCGATGAGGCCTTTCAGTCAGTCGAAGCGGAGCTGTCCGAGCTCTCCCGCTGGATGTATGAGAACCCGGAGATCGGCTACCAGGAGCATCAGTCGTCGGCTCGTCTCGCCGCCTTCCTCGGAGAGCACGGTTTCACCGTGGACCATCCCACCCACGGCCTCGACACCGCCTTCGCGGCGACGGTGGGCACTTCAGGCCCCCGGGTCGTCATCTGCTGTGAGTACGACGCCCTCCCCGACATCGGCCATGCCTGCGGTCACAACATCATCGCCACGGCCGCCCTCGGGGCCGGGGTCGCCCTCGCCGGGCTGGCCGATGAGCTCGGCATCAGAGTGACGGTTCTGGGCACTCCCGCCGAGGAAGGGGGTGGCGGGAAGGTGGACCTGATCGACGCCGGGGCCCTGAGCGGTGCCGCTGCGGCAATGATGATCCACCCCAGCCCCGACGACCTCCTCGACCCTTCGTTCCAGGCTCGGAGCAGCTTCACCGTGGAGTACTTCGGAAAGGAGTCCCATGCCGCCTTCGCTCCCCATGTGGGCGTCAACGCCCTCGATGGCTTCGTCCAGGCCTATATGAACGTCGCCACCCTCCGTCAGCAGATACTTCCCACCGACCGGGTGCACTGCATCATCGACCACGGTGGCGAAGCGACCAACATCATCCCCTCCTACACCAGGTCGACCTGGGGGATTCGCTCCGGCGACGGGAGCCGCCTCGAAGAGCTCATCCCAAGGGTGCACGCCTGCTTCGAGGCTGCGGCGCAGGCAACCGGATGCCGGGTCGAGATCACCCCACTCGGCCACCCCTACATGAACATGATCAACGATCCCGTCATTACCTCCCTCTTCCAGGCCAATTCGACGGCCCTGGGCAGGCCTCTCCCGATCGAGGCCGAGGTGGGGGCCTCCGGGGGATCGTCGGACATGGGGAACATGAGCCAGGTCGTCCCGTCGATCCATCCGATGCTGGCCATCGAGGCCGACGGAGCCGTGAATCACCAACGGGAGTTCGCCGCCGCGACGATCAACGTCTCTGGGGAGAGAGCCATCCGGGACGGGGCCCGATCCATGGCCCACACCATCATCGACATGGCCGAGAACGACGTCTGGGATCGTCTGGGCAGCCATGGTCACGCGTGAGAGGGATCGACGACTGCGAGCGCGAGCGCACGACAAGGATTACGCTGCCGTGACTCAGCACGAGGGCAGCGTGTGACACAAACCGAAGTCAAGACCGTTCTCGAGGTCAAGGACCTCAGGACGCAGTTCGACACCCAGGACGGGATGGTCCACGCCGTCAACGGAATCAGCTTCGATCTCAAGCGCGGCGAGTTCCTCGGCGTCGTCGGGGAGTCGGGGTCGGGCAAGAGCGTCACCATGATGTCGTTGCTCCGGTTGATCCCGATGCCCCCGGGCGAGATCGTCTCGGGAGAGGCGAATTTCGGTGACAAGGACCTCATCTCGATCGACATCGACGAGCTCCGCCGGATCCGTGGGGGGAAGGTCGGCTTCATCTTCCAGGACCCGATGACGTCGCTCAACCCGGTGCTCACCGTGGGCTATCAGATCATGGAGTCGCTTCGCCTCCATACCGACCTGAGCGAGAAGGAGTGCCGGCCCCGAGCCGCGCAACTGCTGGACCTGGTTGGGATCCCCGACTCCGATGCCAGGCTGAGGAACTATCCGCATGAGTTGTCCGGCGGGATGCGGCAGAGGGTGATGATCGCAATGGCTCTCGCATGTGATCCCGAGGTGCTCATAGCCGACGAGCCGACCACCGCCCTCGACGTGACCATCCAGGCACAGATCATCGAGATAGTGCGGGAGTTGCGGGAGAAGCTGGGAACCGCCGTGATCTGGATCACCCACGATCTCGGGGTGATCGCCGGTCTCGCCGACCGGGTCATCGTGATGTACGGCGGACAGATCGTCGAGGAGGCGCCGGTCCAACTGCTCTACGCCAAACCGATGCACCCCTACACCGAAGGTCTCCTCGGGTCCCTGCCCCGCCTGGATCAGAAGGGCCAGGAGCTGGTCAACATCAAGGGCACGCCACCCAACCTCTACGAATTCCCGACCTACTGCCCCTTCTCCCCGCGTTGCCCGTATGTGATGGACAAGTGCCGTGAAGAGAACCCGCCGCTGATGGAAATCGGCAACGGCCGCAAGACCGCCTGCTGGTGGGATCTCGAGAACAACAGGCCCCGTTATGGCAGTTGACACCGCAGGCGTCCCGCCGGCGTCTGAGACATCAGATGATCGCGAGGTCATCGTCAGTGTCCGCGACCTGAAGAAGCATTTCCCGATCATGAAAGGAGTGTTCCGTCGTCAGGTCGGCGCTGTCCGCGCCGTCGATGGAGTCAGCTTCGACATCCGGAGAGGGGAGACTCTCGGTCTCGTGGGCGAGTCAGGGTCCGGCAAGTCGACCACCGGGCGGGTGATCCTCCAACTCGACCAGGCCACCGAGGGAACGATCCTCTTCGAGGGAACCGACCTCACGATGACCACGGGCAACGCCCTGCGGTCCCTGCGGCCGAAGATGCAGATGATCTTCCAGGATCCCCATGCGTCACTCAACCCCCGCATGACCGTCGCCTCGATCATCGGCGAGCCCTTGACCGAGCACAACCGCGCCAAGGGCCAGTCACGAAAGGACCGGATCGACGAGCTGCTCGCCCTCGTCGGCCTGGAGCCGAAGCACGCCAATCGCTACCCACACGAGTTCTCTGGCGGCCAGCGTCAGCGCATAGGCATAGCCCGCGCCATCGCCCTCAACCCCGACTTCATCGTGGCGGACGAGCCCATCGCGGCCCTCGACGTCTCCATCCAGGCGCAGGTGGTGAACCTCCTCGAGGAGCTCCAGGACGCGCTCGGTCTCACCTATCTCTTCATCAGCCACGACCTATCCATGGTCCGCCACATCGCCGACCGGGTGGCGGTGATGTACCTGGGCAAGATCATGGAGCTCGGCAGTGTCGACCAGCTCTACAACGACCCGAAACACCCCTACACGATGGCCTTGCTCTCGGCAGTGCCGGTGCCTGATCCCGTCCTGGAGGCGAACCGGGAGAGGGTGATCCTCGAAGGAGACATCCCCAGCCCGGCCAACCCCCCTCCGGGCTGCCCCTTCAACACACGGTGCCCCGTGGCTCAGGAGCGTTGTGTGACCGAGGTCCCCCAATTCCGGGAGATCGACCCCGGCCGCTGGGTAGCTTGCCATTTCGCCGAGTCTGCCTCCGAGCAGCTGCCCGACGTCACCCTCACCGACCTCTGATTGTCGGTAACCGGACGGTTACCGGTATGTGTCCTGAATTGGCACTTTCGACCCCCGAGAACGGGT
>Ga0214469_1000177_pt1 | contig 20002 bp, 18 predicted proteins | sample RVTome_10_FD_187340 | JGI IMG/M metagenome (GOLD analysis project Ga0214469, IMG submission 187340) | Soil microbial communities from uranium-contaminated site in the Upper Colorado River Basin, Wyoming, United States - RVT153D57 HiSeq ... | reverse complement strand
CTCAAGGTGATCGCGCCCTACTCCGCGGCCGACGCCAAGGGACTGCTCAAGGCCGCGATCCGCGACCCCAACCCGGTCGTGTTCCTCGAGAACGAGATCCTGTACGGCCACAGCTTCGACGTTCCCAAGCTCGACGACTTCGTGTTGCCGATCGGCAGGGCGAAGGTGCTGCGCGAGGGCGGCGACGTCACGATCGTCACCTTCTCCCTGATGGTCGAGCGCGCCCTGCAGGCGGCCGAGGCCCTGGCCGGTGAGGGCATCGAGGCGGAGGTCATCGATCTGCGCACGCTTCGCCCGCTGGATGTCGAGACCGTCGTGCGCTCGGTCAGGAAGACCAACCGTCTGGTCTCGGTCGAGGAGGGCTGGCCGCGCTTCGGGGTCGGCGCCGAGATGGCCGCGGTCATGATGGAGCATGCTTTCGACCATCTGGACGCGCCGGTTCACCGCGTCACCGGAAAGGACGTGCCGATGCCGTATGCCGCCAACCTCGAGCGGATGGCGTTGCCGCAGATCGAGGACGTGATCCAGGCGGCCAAGGCCGTCTGTTACCGCTGAGGCTCAAGAACAGGCCGACCACCAGGAGACGCCATGCCGATCGAGATCAGGATGCCGGCGCTCTCGCCCACCATGACCGAGGGCAATCTGGCGCGCTGGCTCAAGAAGGAGGGCGACGAGATCGCCCCGGGCGACGTGATCGCCGAGATCGAGACCGATAAGGCGACCATGGAGGTCGAGGCGATCGACGAGGGCAGACTCGGCAAGATCCTGGTGCCCGACGGCGCCGAGGGCGTTGCGGTCAACGCCGTGATCGGCCTTCTCCTGGAGGAGGGCGAGGAAGCATCGGCGCTCGAGGGGGCAAGGCCGGGCGATGGCGAGCCGGCGCCAAGCGCCGGCTCGCGGCCGGCTCCAGCCCAGGAGGGGGGCGAGACCGGCGCGCCGCCCGCTGCGGTGGCTCGTCCAGGCGAGCCCGGCGGCAGACCAGCCGACGCGGCGGTGCAGCCGGAGGCACGCAAAGAGCCGGCTGCCCGGCGCAAGGTGGGCAACGGCGCCGCCGGGCGGGGCGATCGGATCTTCGCGAGCCCGCTCGCCAAGCGCATGGCCGAGCAGGCCGGCATCGATCTCGCGAGGCTCCAGGGCAGCGGTCCGCACGGCCGGATCATCAAGGTCGACATCGAGCGTGCGATCAGGGAAGGCGCACCGGAGAAGGCGAGGCCTGTGGCGCCAGAGGCGGCCGAAGCGCCGCGGCCCGCCGAAGCGCCCGCAGCGCCCGTCCCGCCGGCCCCCATGGCGCCGCCGGCCGAGCCGTTCGAGGAGATCAAGCTCTCGAGCATGCGCAAGGTGATCGCGCGCCGGCTCACCGAAGCGAAGCAGCAGATCCCCCACTACTATCTGACCATCGACTGCGAGATCGATGCCGGCCTGCTCGGCCTGAGGGAGGAGCTGAACGCGCGCGAGGGCGCCGACTACAAGCTTTCGGTCAACGACTTCCTCATCAAGGCGCTCGCTCTGGCGCTGAGCAAGGTGCCGGCCGCCAACCGCTCCTGGGGCGGCGACAAGCTGTACCAGTACAAGGACGTCGACATTTCGGTCGCGGTCGCGATCCCGGACGGCCTGATCACGCCGATCATCCGGAGGGCCGATCAGAAAGGGCTCTCGACCATTTCCAAGGAGATGCGGGAGCTCGGTATCCGCGCGCGCGAGGGCAAGCTCAAGCCGGAGGAGTATCAGGGCGGCAGCTTCTCGATCTCGAACCTCGGCATGTACGGCATCCGGGAGTTCGCCGCCGTGATCAATCCGCCCCAAGCCGGCATCCTCGCGATCGGGGCGGGCGAGCAGCGGGCCGTGGTCAAGGACGGCGCGCTCGCCACGGCGACCATGATGTCCGTGACGCTCGCCGCCGATCACCGGGTGATCGACGGCGCCATCGGCGCCGAGCTGCTCGCCGCCTTCAAGGGCTACGTCCAGGATCCGCTCTCGATGCTGCTGTAGGCTAGGGCCATCGGGACCTGTAGGGTGGGTGGAGCGGAGCGGAGTCCGACGAGCCGGCCACGCGCTCGTACGCCAACGGTCGAGAACATGTCCAGCAAGGTTGCGATTCTCTACGACGAGGACTTCCACGCCTGGACGCAGGAGCAGGCGAAGGCCCTGCGCACGCACTTTCGCGGCGACAACCGGATTGACGTCGAGCATCTCGCAGAGGAGATCGAGGACCTGGGCAAATCCGAGCTGCACGCGGTCGAGAGCTATATCGAGAACGTAATCGAATACCTCCTGAAGCTCGATTACTCCGGGTGGGCCGAGGCGAGGAACCACTGGCGAGCCGAGATCGATGCGTTTCGGGGCAGCATCGAGCGCAAGATCACGCCGCAAATCCGCCAGCAGGTCGAGACGGAGCTCGAAGCGCTCTATCGCCGCGCTCGGCGCGCGGCAGCCGGCTCGCTGCACCAGCGCGAGCCGGACTTCGTCCGGCGGCTTCCCAAGACCTGTCCCTATAACTGGCCGACGATCTGGCACCGGGACGTGATGGCCGAGGCGGGCGTCGAGCTATCCGACTGAGCTCGGGCGCTGGCTCAACGAGACAAGGAGCGGCCTGATGGCGAAGCACGAGTTCGACGTGGTGGTGGTCGGCGGCGGCCCGGGCGGCTACGTGGCGGCGATCCGCTCGGCGCAGCTCGGCATGAGGACCGCGGTGGTCGAACGCGAGCATCTGGGCGGCATCTGCCTGAACTGGGGCTGTATCCCGACCAAAGCGCTGCTGCGCTCGGCCGAGATCTTCGAGCTGATGCACCACATCGGCGATTTCGGCTTCACCGCCAAAGACATAGGCTACGATTTCGAGAAAGTGATTGAGCGGTCGCGCAAGGTCGCCGGGCAGCTCAACCGCGGCGTCGCCCATCTCCTGAAGAAGAACAAGGTGCAGGTGTTCGACGGCCATGGGCGGCTCGACGGCAAGAAGACCGTCGCGGTCGCCAGGGACGGCAAGGACACCCTGAGCGTCGAGGCCGAGCACATCATCCTTGCGACCGGCGCCAGAGCACGCACGCTTCCCGGCCTCGAGCCCGACGGCGAGCATATATGGACCTACAAGGAAGCGATGGTGCCCAAGGCGATGCCCAAATCGGTCCTGGTCATCGGCTCGGGGGCGATCGGCATCGAATTCGCGAGCTTCTATGACCACCTGGGCGCCGACGTGACCGTGGTCGAGATCCTCGATCGCGTCCTGCCGGTCGAGGACGAGGAGATCTCCGCGTTCGCCCGCAAGGAGTTGGAGAAGCGCGGCCTGAAGATCCACACCAGCGCCAAGGTATCCGGACTCAGGGCTGCCAACGGCTCGGTCGCCGCCAGGCTCGAGCCGGATGGCAGCAAGCCGCAGGAGCTCGAGGTCGATCGGGTGGTCCTCGCGATCGGCATCACCGGCAACGTCGAAGACCTGGGGCTCGAGGCCACCAAGGTCAAAGTGGAAAAGGGCCATGTCGTGGTCGACGAGTGGCTGCGCACCGGCGAGCCCGGGGTCTACGCCATCGGCGATGTGGTCGGCGCGCCCTGGCTCGCCCACAAGGCAAGCCACGAGGGCGTGGTTTGCGTCGAGCGGATCAAGGGCCTGAACGAGGTCCACCCGCTCGACGTCACCAAGATCCCGGGCTGCACCTACTGTACGCCCCAGGTGGCGAGCGTCGGGCTGACCGAGAGGGCGGCCAGGGAGAATGGGCACGAGGTCAAGGTCGGCCGGTTTCCTTACATCGCCAACGGCAAGGCGATCGCGCTCGGCGAGACCGAAGGCATGGTCAAGACCGTATTCGACGCCACGACTGGCGAGCTCTTGGGCGCGCACATGGTCGGCGCCGAGGTGACGGAGCTGATCCAGGGCTACGTCATCGCGCGCCAGGTGGAGGCGACCGAGCTCGATCTCATGCATACGGTATTTCCACACCCCACCCTGTCGGAAATGATGCACGAGTCGGTGCTTGACGCCTACGGCCGCGCCATCCACTTCTGAGCGAGCGAGCGCGAGACGGCGGAGATCATGGCCGAGGTTCTGAACCAGACGAACGGCAGCGCTATACGCCGGAAGCCCCCGTGGATCCGGGTGAAGGCACCTGTCTCCGAGGGCTACCACGCCACGCGGGCGTTGATGCGGGCCAAGTCCCTGCACACGGTGTGCGAAGAGGCGGCCTGTCCCAACATCGGCGAGTGCTGGACCCAGGGCCACGCCACGGTGATGATCCTCGGCGACACCTGCACCCGGGCGTGCACCTTCTGCAACGTCAAGACCGGGCTGCCGCGCGCCGTCGATCCGCACGAGCCCGATCATCTCGCCGAGGCGCTGCGCGAACTCGGCCTCCGCCATATCGTGATCACCTCGGTCGACCGGGACGATCTGCCCGACGGCGGCGCCTTCCAGTTCGTGCGCTGCATCGAGCGGATACGGGAAACCTCGCCGGTCACGACGATAGAGATCCTGACGCCGGATTTTCTCCGCAAGCCGGGCGCGCTGGAGAAAGTCGTGGACGCCGGCCCCGACGTCTACAACCACAACCTCGAGACCGTGCCGCGGCTTTACCGCTCGGTGCGCCCGGGCGCGCGCTACTTCCACAGCCTGCGTCTGCTCGACCGGGTCAAGGAGCGCGATCCCTCGATGTTCACCAAGTCCGGCATCATGGTCGGCCTCGGCGAGGAGAAGCGCGAGATCTACCAGGTGATGGACGACATGCGCTCGGCCGGGATCGACTTCCTGACCATTGGTCAGTACCTCCAGCCGACACCCCGCCACCATCCGGTCGAGCGCTACGTGCCGCCCGATGAGTTCGAGGAGTACGCGCGGAGGGCGCGCGCCAAGGGCTTTCTAATGGTCTCCGCTTCGCCGCTCACCCGCAGCTCGTACCATGCCGGCGACGACTTCGAGCGCCTGCGCGCCGCCCGCCAGGCTGCGCTGGCGACCGCGGCCGAATAGTGCAGCGCCCATGCCGACCCACGCCGAGCAGCGCCATCTGCCCTACAGCCAGCGCCAACTGTTCGACCTCGTGGCCGGGGTCGAGAAGTATCCGGAGTTCCTGCCGTGGTGCACGGCGGCGCGCATCACCAAGCGCGAGGGCGACAGCTTTCTCGCCGATCTGATCGTCCGCTTCAAGGTGTTCCAGGAGCGCTTCACCTCGAGAGTGACGCTGCATCCGCACGCCCAGATCGACGTCGAGTACATCACCGGGCCGTTCCGCTACCTCAACAACCACTGGCACTTCATCGAGGCGGATGACGGCGGCTGCATCATCGACTTCTATGTCGACTTCGAGTTCAAGTCCAAAGTGCTGCAGAAGCTGATCGGCCTCCTGTTCGAGCAGGCGGTACACCGCATGGTCTCGGCCTTCGAGGCGCGCGCCAGGGGACTGTACGGCGAGCAGCGCGCCGCAGCGCGCGCGGCGGTCTCCGACCAACCTGCGACCAGCCGGGCTTAGATGGCGTCGCGACCTGGCGAAATTGCTCTGAAGGGTCCCCCAGAACACTGAATCGACGGAGAAGAGCTGGCATGGCGCAGTTCACCCTGCCCAAGAACTCGAGGATGAAGGAGGGCAAGACCCATGTCGCGCCGGCCGGCGCGCAGAAGGTCAAAACCTTCAAGATCTACCGCTGGGACCCCGACTTCGGCGGCAACCCGCGCATGGACAGCTTCGAGGTCGACCTCGCCGCCTGCGGCCCGATGGTCCTGGACGCCCTGATCAAGATCAAGACCGAGATGGACAGCGGCATCACCTTCCGGCGCTCCTGTCGCGAGGGGATCTGCGGCTCGTGCTCGATGAGCATCAACGGTCGCAACACGCTGGCTTGCACCAAGGCGATTGCCGACATCGAGGGCGACGTCAAGGTCTACCCCCTCCCTCACCAGGCGGTGATCAAGGATCTGGTGACCGATTTCTCGGAGTTCTGGGCACAGTACGAGGTGATCCAGCCCTGGTTGCAGACGGAGTCGCCGCCGCCCGAGCGCGAGCGGCCTCAAGCGCCGGAGGACCGCGCCCGGCTGGATGGACTGTACGAGTGCATCCTGTGCGCCTGCTGCTCGACCGCCTGCCCCAGCTACTGGTGGAACAGCGATCGGTTCCTCGGCCCGGCGGCGCTCATCCAGGCCTATCGCTGGCTCGCCGACTCGCGCGACGAGCACGCGGGCGAGCGCCTCGATCTGCTCGAGGACCCCTTTCGCCTGTACCGCTGCCACACCATCATGAATTGCGCCAACACCTGCCCTAAGGGTCTCAACCCGGCCAAGGCGATCGCCGAGATCAAAAAATTGATGGTTGAACGAAAGCTTTGATTTTCAACTAAATTCCGGGTTGCGCCAGCTGTGGAAAACCGCTACTTCTCATGACCTATACAAGACGCCGGAAAACCGGCACGCTCTTTGAGCATCACTCAGTCAAGGGAGGCCATCGGCCTCCTTTTTCTTGTCCCCATCTTGCGGCGCTCAGAAAACCTGGAACCGCTCGCCGTCGTCGCGGCGGGCTTGTCGTCGCTCGCCGCACGCGCATACTGGGGCTGCGCTTGCTAAACAGGAGGTGTGGCCATGAGGCTCAGGGATGCGGAGATGGCGCGGTTCGACGAGCAGGGCTATCTCTTTCTGCCGGCCGTCTTCTCGAGGCCCGAGGTCGACGTCCTGATGCGCGAGGTGCCCGGCATCCTCGGCCAGGACCGGCCCGAGGTGGTGCGCGAGAAGGACGGCACGACGCCGCGCACCGCGTTCGCCGCGCACACCTACAACGAGGCGTTCGGCCGGCTGGCGCGCCATCCGCGGCTGGTCGAGCCGGTGCGGCAGCTGCTCGACGGCCCCTGCTACGTCCACCAGTTCAAGATCAACGCCAAAGCCGCCTTCGACGGTGACGTCTGGCAGTGGCACCAGGACTATGGCACCTGGGCGCGCGACGACGAGATGCCCGAGCCGCGCGCCATGAACATCGCCGTCTTCCTGGACGACGTGACCGAGTTCAACGGGCCGTTGATGTTCGTGCCGAAGAGCCACAAGCGCGGCACCCTCGAGGCCGGCCACGACGTGGTCACGACCTCGTATCCGCTCTGGACTCTCGATCACGCGACCGTGGCCCGGCTGGTCGACGAGGGCGGCCTGGTCGCGCCCAAGGGGCCCGCGGGCTCCGTGTTGCTGTTCCACGGCTGCCTGGTGCACGGCTCGCCGTCCAACCTGTCGCCCTGGAACCGCACGATCGTCTATCTGACGCTCTGCCACGTGGACAACCACATCCGCCGCTTCAAGCGGCCGGAGTGGATCGCGCACCGCGACTTCACGCCGATAGAGAGCCTTGCCGACGACTGCCTGCTCGACGTCGCGCGCGAACCCGCCGCGTAACCTTGCTCAGTTAAGCGAGCGCGATCGCCGAGAGGAGAAGGCCGAAGCGATCGCCGCCGCTCAGGTGGGTACGCCTAGCGCTGAAGAAGCGCTCCTCGTCGGCGAAGGTGTCGTCGGCGAGCGCGATGCAATCCTCGATGCCCGATCGGGCGAGGCGCAACAGCGCATAGCCCTTGAGGTCGAGCAGCAGGCGATCGGACCCGGCGACCTGCTCGAACAGCGAAGCGCTCGCTGGGTCTTCCGCGACGAACTGCGTGCGGAGCTCCGGCCCGACCTGGTAGGAAGGCTGGGCGATGGAGGGGCCGACCGCGGCGCTCATCCGCTCCGGCCGGGCGCCCAGCTCCACCATGGCGCGCACCGCCGCCTCGATCACCCCGGAGAGCGCCCCGCGCCAGCCGGCATGGGCGGCGCCGATCACGCGGGCGGCCGGGTCGGCCAGCAGGACCGGGGCGCAGTCCGCCGACAGCACGCCGAGCGTCAGCAGGGGGCGGTCGGTGACCAGGGCATCGGCGGCCACGGCCGGCCGTCCCGGCTCGGATCGGCGCGCCACGAGCACCCCGATACGGTGCACCTGGCGAGCGGTGCACAAGCTCTCCGGCGCGAGATCCAGGCGACGCAGTGCCCGCGCGCGGTTCTCCGCCACGAGCCGCGGATTGTCGCCGCTCGAATAGCCGCAGTTCAGCGACGCGAAAACGCCTTCGCTGGCGCCGCCCGAGCGGTCGAAAAAGGCGTGCTTCAGGCTGGCCAGGGCCGCGAGATTGCCGGCGTGGATCATGGCGCGAGCGTCGGTGCGGAAAAGCCCGGAGGATGCGGATCGCCCGGCCGGCTCAGGACGAGGACCTTGAACAGCTCGCCCATGGCGCCCGGGTCGGTCAAGCGATGGAGGGCGGCGCGCAGCTCGCGCCGTTGGCCCGGCGCGGCGCGTTCCAGCAGCATCGCGGTCCGAACCTCGATGCCGAACGCGCGAAGAAACGTGCCCTGGGGCACCGGGCCGTAGACAGTGGCGCCGCCGGCGCAGGCTGCCTCGGCCAGCGCCCGCAAGTCCACATGGCTGGACAGATCGGCCTCGCCGGGGGCGCTCAGGGGGTGGTCCGCCCCGTGCCGCCGCACCGCCTGCAAGGAGTCGCCGGTCGGCCCCTCGAGCCAGGCGCCGTAATCGATCAGAAGCGCGATACCGCCATGGGCAGCGATGCGCACGCCGATCGCCCTCGCGAGCGCCGCGCGTGCCGGGCTGACCTCGGCGATCGTTCCGGGCGGAGTGCTCTCCGCCGCGCGAAGCTCGCGGGCAAGGGGCGATGGCTCATCGGACAGGTAGAACGCCAGGCGGCCCGTGTCGTCCAGGCCGACCACGCGTTCCCGCCAGCCATCCTCGGCGAGGACCAGCTGATGCACCGGCAGCGCGTCGAGAAACTCGTTGGCGATCACCAAGGATGGCCCTGGGGGCACCTCGGCGAGCTCGTCGTGCCATGCGATCTCGTGCCCGGCCAGGCACTCGCGCTGCCGGGCGCGCAGCGGACCGCTCGCCTCGACCAGATGGACCCGCAGCGCAACCAGGAAACCCGGGACTTTTGCCGCGATGCGCAACAGGTCGGCCATGAGCGTGCCGCGGCCGGGCCCCAGCTCCACCAGGCGCACCGGCGCCGGCCGGCCGACGCCTGCCCAGGCCTCGGCCAGCCAGCCCCCTAGAATCTCGCCGAACGCCTGGCCGATCTCGGGGGCGGTGGTGAAATCGCCGTCGGCGCCGATCGGCTCGCGGCGGCGATAATAGCCCAGGCTCGGATGGTTCAGGGCGAGGTCCATGTAGCGCGCGACCGGGATCGGCCCGCTGGCTCGTATCTCGGCCGCCAGCACAGGCTCAAGGCCGCCCGAGGGAGGAGTGCCGGAGGCCGGCATGGCTGCGCACCACCAGGAAGATGCCCAAGAGCGCGAGGGGCACGGACAGGAGCTGACCCATGGTCAGCCCGCCGAGCAGGAATCCGAGATGTGCATCCGGCTCGCGGAACAGCTCGGCGAAGCTGCGCGCGAGAGCGTAGCCGATGAAGAAGATGCCGGTCAGCCGGCCGGCGGTGCGCGGGTCGCGCGGCTGCCAAGCAAACCAGGCCATGATCGCGAACAGCACGAGACCCTCCAGCCCCGCCTCGTACAGTTGGCTCGGGTGGCGCGGCTCGGGTCCGCCGCGCGGGAACACCATCGCCCACGGCACGTCGCTCACCCGCCCGAACAGCTCGCCGTTGATGAAGTTCGCGAGCCGCCCGAGGAACAGGCCAATCGGCCCGGCGCAGCAGACCGCGTCGCCAATCTCCAGGACCGACCGATCGCGCCGGTATGCGAAGAGCGCGATCGCCAGGGCCACGCCGACCAGGCCGCCGTGGAACGACATGCCGCCCTCCCACACGGCGAGCGCCTCGAGCGGGTTGGCGAAATAGAAACCGGGCCGGTAGAACAGGACATAGCCGATGCGCCCGCCCAGCACGATGCCGAGCGTCACGTACAGCAGCAGATCGTCGAGCTCGTCGGCGGTGATCCGCCAGCCGGGCCGCTGCACCAGGCGGCGCAGATAACGCCAGCCGATCACGATGCCGAAGATGTAGGCGAGCGCATACCAGCGGATCGCGAACGGCCCGATCTCGATCAGCACCGGGTCGATCTGCGGGAAAGGCAGGGCGAGGGTCAGCACGGAAAGGGTTATAAAGTCAGCTCCGGACCGCCTGCAAGGCGCTCGTCCGATCGCGTTCACGCGAGGGTTCTGCGCGTCCTGAAACAAAGGATACAATCCGATGCGGCAATCGACATCGTCCTGAAACGCGCCATCGCTAGACGACCCGTGCGCGGGGCTCCGAGCGATCTCGATCGAGCCCATGGATGGAGCCGAGACATGGCTGTAGTGGCACTGATGGCGAGCCGGCACGAGCCTAACCGGGCTGCCGCGGCCAGCCGGGCGATATGGCTACGCCCGGCGCGAGGGACCGACTGCCGGCGGATCGCCCAGCTGTTCCGGATCTCCTCGGAAGGCGTGGCGGACTACGTGTGGAGCCAGCTGCAGGACGAGTTTCCGGGACTTTCACTCCTGGAGATCGGCGAGCGCCGCTATCGGCGCGAAGGCACGGCCTTCTCCTACCGGAACTGCCTGGTCGCCGAACGCGCCGGCGACGTGGTCGGCATGATGCATGCATTCGCGATCGAGCCGCCCGGCCCCGAGCAGACGCAAGATGAGGAGCCGCCCGACCCGGTGCTTCAACCGTACGCCGAGCTGGAGGCGCTCGGCAGCCTGTACATCGCCAGCCTCGCGCTGTTCCCTGAGCATCGCGCCCAGGGGATCGGAACGATGCTGCTCGCGGCCGCCCGGCAGAAAGCGCGCCGCAAGGGCACAGGCGAGCTCAGCCTCCTGTGCTTGGAGAGCAATACCGGCGCCCGCCGGCTCTACGAGCGCGAGGGTTTCCGGGTCGTCGACCGCCGGCTGGTCGTGCCACACCCGATGATCCACGCCGCCGGCGACGTCCTCCTGATGGCGGCGCCGGTTTGAGAGCTGGTCGCAACAGCACCGGAATCGAGGAGCAAGAGTCATGTTTCAGCGTCAATTTCAGCTAGCCCTTCTGTTGAGCAGCGCGCTCGTGGCGAGCGGCATGCTCGTCGGCCGCTCTGGAGCCGTCACCGAGGAAGCGGACGTCACGCAGCTGCTCGACCCGGCTTACATAGCGGCCGGCGTCTGCGGCATGGGCAGCAAGAGGGCGAGCGGGCTGAAGCCCGTGCAGCTTGCCATGGCGGGGGCGCTCGCCGCGACCGCGGCCGACCAGGCGCCGCCGCTCTGGGACAATCTGGGCGATCTCAGCTATCCGATCTCGACCCGGGACGAGATGGCCCAGCGCTATTTCGATCAGGGCCTGAGGCTCACTTACGCGTTCAACCACGCCGAGGCGGCGCGCGCCTTCAAGGAGGCGCAACGGCGGGATCCGGACTGCGCCATGTGCTACTGGGGCGAGGCGTTCGTGCTCGGGCCGAACATCAACGCGCCGATGGACGAGCAGGCGGAGAGCCCGGCCGAGGTGGCGATCTCCAAGGCGATCGCGCGCGCGGGCCAGGCGAACCCGAAGGAGCAGGCGCTGATCCAGGCGCTCGCCAAGCGTTACGCGAAGGGGACCGAGCGGACCGATCTGAACGCCGCCTATGCCGACGCCATGACCGCGGTGCACGCCGACTTCCCGGACGATCAAGACGTCGCGGTGCTGTTCGCCGATGCCGTGATGAACACCTCGCCCTGGGACTACTGGGAGCTCGATGGCCGAACGCCCAAGGGCCGGGCCGGCGAGGCGATCGCCGCCGTCGAGGGCGTGCTCGACGCGAACCCGGACCATCCAGGCGCGATCCATCTCTACATCCATCTCACCGAGGCTTCGTCGACCCCCGGGAAGGCCGAGCCCCATGCCGACCGGCTGGCCGCGCTGATGCCGGGCGCCGGGCACATCGTGCACATGCCGGCGCACGTCTACCTGCGGGTCGGCCGCTACCTGGATTCGCTCCACGTCAACATCAAAGCGGTCCAGGCCGACGAGGCGTTCCTCGCCCAGGGCGCGGTCGAGGGGATCTATCCGTACAGCTACTATCCCCACAACATCCACTTCGTGCTGGTCTCGGCGCAGATGGCGGGCGATGCCGAGCACATGCTCTGGGCGGCCGACCGTTTGGAGGGCAAGATCCCCGACGAGATCGCGGGCCAGATCGGCTGGATACAGGCGATTCTGCCGGCGCCCTACTTCGCGCACGCCCAGTACAGCGCACCCGACGTCGTGCTCGGCCTCGAGGATCCCGGCGACAAGTTCCCGTTCGTGAAGGCGATGTGGCACTACGCGCGCGGCGTCGCCTACGCGCGGAAGGGCGATCTCGAGGCGGCGCGTGCCGAGGCCGCGCGCATCTCGGACATCAACCAGAGCACCGATTTCGAGATGCTGCTCGCCTGGGCGGTCCCGGCACCCGACCTGCTGCGGATCGCCCGGCATGTGCTGGAGGGACGGATCGGTCAGGTCGAGGGCGATCTCGACAAGGCGGTCTCGGAGTTCGAGGTGGCGGTCCAGATCCAGGATTCCCTGCCGTACATGGAGCCGGCATACTGGTACTACCCGGTCCGCCAGTCGCTCGGCGCGACGCTCCTCATGGCCGGCAGAGCCAAGGAGGCCATCGAGGTGTTCCGCGCCGGGCTGATCGAGATGCCGAGCAACGGCTGGGCGCTGTACGGACTCATGGAGGCTCAGAAGGCAGAGGGCGATGCGGCCGGCGCCGCCGCGACCGGGAAGCTGCTCGAGAAGGCCTGGGCGGGCGATCGCGACGCTCTCGACCTTGCCCGCCTCTGAGCGGGCTGGCCCGCTCGATCCAGGAGCATCTTGACCGCATAGATGCGAAAGCCGCTTTCGGGCGAATGCGGCGCAAGGAGTCTTTCTACCAACAGTATTGACTTTCGCGCGCGGCCGGTTCACGCTACGCAGACTGGTGCAACCGAAGAAAGACCCGGCACGCATCGCAGCGTGCCGGGCCGAGTTTCTCATTGACGCTCTCTAAGGACGGTCGGAGGCACCCCGAATGCCTTCCGACCGTTTCTCTTAACGCTCTTCGGTAGAAAAATCAAGTAAATGTTCTAGTTATATAAAATTATAGCTAATTGTGAGTGACATCAGGAGAGAGAAAAGCGGCATGTTCTGAACGGCGCCCCCCGGTCTTATTTCTCCTGGCATCGCTGTAGGTCGGCCGATTGCATGGTGAAACGCATATGCAACAGGTTGGGGCGGATCGACAGACGGAGGCTCTGACCCTGATCGCTCATGACCCACGGGCCGGCGCAGGCGACCTTACTGGCTCTCCTCCCGCAGTTCGGGGTGGAGCATCGCCGATGTCCTTCAACGGTAGAGCGAGGAGACGATCGAACGTTGACCTTCCCCTAAGCCCCGGCCTCCGGCTGGAAGCGCCTGCGCTTGCGCTCGCCGCGCGCGCCGAGGGCCTTCAGGATGTCCTCGATCGCGTGGTCGTGCCGCAGGCGAAGCCGGCCGTCGTCGAGGATCTGAACCGGCAGGCGGCGATTGCCGAGATGCCAGGCGAGGCGGGCGAGACGCGTCGGATCGGTGGTCTGGATTTCAAGAACCTCCTCCTCGGCCGCGCGTACCCGAACCCAGCCGGCGTCGCCTTCCAGGCCGAGACCATCGCCGTCGGCCAGCGATACCGGCGGTGCGAGATCCAAAAGCACCGGCTCCCCCTGGTCGGTGATCAGCCGGAGGCGGGCCCGGCAGCGATCGTCGAAGCGGAGCGTGACTCTGCCGACCGCCTCCCGCGCCGGCCACTCGCCCGCCCTGGCCGCCCTAATCAGCCGCCGCATGGCATCAGGTCGCAAGACAGCGCTGCGCCATGGGCAGCACCGCGGCTGGCCCGATCCGCAGCAGCTCGCACTTCATCTCCCTCAGGAGTCGGAATCAGATCCAAGGCGGGTGTCCCTGCCGACTCTCGGTCGGTGAAGTATCGCTTCACGAGACCCCAGTCCACTTCGGATCTCGGCCGGGCGACCGGCCAGATTTCCTGCTGCACGCACGGATTTCCAGCAGCGTGCAACGCCCCTGTGGTGGACGAAACCAGCACGGAGTGAACTGGGCCGTCCTGAGCCCGACCTGATTCCGATCGCCGGGTCTGAGGCCGATGCGTACCATTCGGCCCGGAGAGGGATGGGTGTGGAGCTGGTCCGGTGCGCCTTGAGGCTAGGTGAGCAAGTCCTTCTCGCAGGGAGCACGGAAGGGCTCAGGCGCCCTTCAGTGCGCCATGATCACCGGCAGCTCGGCGTGCGCCAGGATGTGGCTGGTCGCGCCGCCGAAGATCATTTGCCGCAGGCGGCTGTGGGTATAGGCGCCCTTCACCAGCAGGTCGGCCCCGGCAGCGGCGGCCTCGTCGAGCATCGCCCGGCCGGGCGGCCGCCCGCTCGCCTGGATGTGCTTCTTCTTGGCCGCCACGCCGTTGCGGATCAGGTTCTGCACCACCTCCACCCCGCTCGGCCCCGGTACCATGCCCTCCTCGACGCTCAGCACCAGGACCTGCTGGGCCTTGACCAGGAACGGCATGGCCATGGCGATCGTGCGCGCGGTCTCGGTGCTCCCGTTCCAGGCGATGACCACGTTGTCGCCGAGGCTCGTCGGCGCGCGCGGCGGCGCGATCAGGATCGGCCGGCCGCTCTCGAACAGGGCCGCCTCCAGGGCGGCCATCGACGGCGCGCTCGTGCCCTCGCCGGGGCGACCGACCACGATCAGATCGTACACCCGCCCGGCGCTGCCGAGCGCCTCGCCGCCCGCCGAGACCTTCTCCTGCCAGTCGGCGGACATGTGGTCGCCAGCCAGGACGCTCCGGCTCTGCGGGATCTCGTTGTCGCGCATGAATCCTTCGAAGTGCTGCCGCAGCCGACGGGCGCGCTCGCGGTCGGCGCGCTCCAGGTCCTGGACCAGCTCGCTCGCCGGGATGAAGGCGCCCTCGGGCGCGACCGGCACCATGCGCGGCACACCGGGCCGGATGTGCAGCCCGTCAATATGCGCATCGAAGCGCCGGGCCGCGAGCAGCGTGCAGGCCAGCACCGATTCCAGAGCATCGTGCTCGTCGACGTGAACCAGGATCGTTTTCATGGTCGTGACCCCGAGCCTCCTTCGGGCCACCCCGCCCCTCGGTCCCGCCCCGCGGACGTTCCTCGGCACCGCATGGTGCCGCTCGCCGCGTTCGCGCCGACGGTAACCAGCTACAGCCGTCGCGACAAGCCTGCCGTGCGCAGGTCCCGCCCCGAGGTCAGACCAGCCCCAGGAAACGGGGAAAGAAGGTGCGGACGCTCCGGCCGTCGGGACTGCGGTGCAGGTCGACCAGATAGCGGCCGCGGTTGATCGTCGCTTCGACGTGCCCGCGGGCGAAGAACCGGACCAGGCCGAGCGCCATCAGCCCCTCGACGCTGCAGCCGACCCAGAAGCCGCCGATCGGCTTGTAGAGGGGCCGTCGGACGCCGTCGTCCTCGGCATGCCAGTGAAAGGCGAGCGTGACGACCTCCGGCACCTCGGTTCCGAACGCCGTCAGTCGGCCGGGCCGCCGATTCGGTCCATCGTAGCGCAGCCCGTCGAAGTCGATCGAGTCGGGCCGGCCCAGAAGGCCCCAGTCGTCGAGATAGTACTTGTACCAGAAATGATAGCCGTTGACGGCGCTCTGCCGCTGCTCGCCGACCATGACGTGCTCGAAGCCGGACAGATCGCGGCTGCGGCCTTCGTCGAACGGCCGGAACCAGAGATCGAACAGCAGCGCCTGAATGCCGTCGCGCGACTCGTCGACGCCGTACGCCTCGTGGAGATGGGCGCGCGCCGCTGCTATGGGGGCGCTGTCGGTGACCGCGTCGAGCAGCGCCAGGATCTCGCGCGCTTCCTCGGCGGTAGTATCCTCGGGCTTTGTCTGGTCGAGGCGGTAGTTGTCGAGCAGCCGCTGGCACAGATCGTAGGTGAGCCGCTTGTCCTCCGGGATGACGACCTCGACGAACAGGCGATGCTCGGGATCATCGCCGGCGCGCTCATCGATTCGGACGTAGCCGCGCCGCAAATCGCCCCGGCTGGCGGCCGCGAGCGCGGGGATTCCGCGCTGCTCCTGGTCGGCATCCCAGAGGCGCTGATAGATCGAGTCCGCGGCGGCGCCCGGCCGGGCTGCAGGGCCGACCCTGAAGCCGGCGAGCGCGGCGCCGCCGGTCAGATGGCCGAGAAAGCGGCGGCGGGTCGAGCCGAGCGCCATGCGGATGGGCTTTTCGCGATGTGGCCCTGCTCGCTCGGCTTTAGCCGCATCCATGGGCGCTGCGCAAGACCGCCGGCGGGCCGCATCGCGGGGCTACCGGTCGCGGCACCACGCCATCGCTGCGGGCGTGCTGCTCCGGGCCACTCCAGCGCTGCCCTCGGGCGTCGTCCTCTCGGACCCATCTGCCTACCGATCCTCGCCGAGCCTCGCGCAGGAGCAGATCGGCCCGAGCGCAGCGAGGCTCGACATCCCCACTGTCACATCGGGGATCGGTTTAGAACGGCCAGCGCCAGCGCAGAGCGCTCACGATGTCGGCGAAGTCGTCGCGCCAGGGACGCGCGTCGGGGCCCGCCTCGAGCCGGCGCCAGCGCGAATCCGCAGCGAGGTCGCCGAGATCCTCCGGGCGCCGCGCGATCGCCACCCAGGTGGCGGTGTTGCGATAGGCCCGCTGCGACTCGGCCGGCGGGCTATGGGTCTGCACCAGGGCGACCACGCCGGCATCTGCCGCCAGGTCGGCGACGATCGGCGCGAGGTCGAGATTGCGGTTCGAGACGTGCAAGGCGATCACCCCGCGCTCGCTCAGCCGGTCGAGATAGAGCCGCAGGGCCTCGCGGGTCAGAAGGTGGATCGGGATGGCATCCGAGCTGAACGCGTCGAGGATCAAAAGGTCGAACCGGGCGGCCGGCATTCCCTGGAGGCCGATGCGAGCATCGCCCAGGACCACCTCGGCGTCGGGCGCGCAGTCGGCGAGATAATGAAACAGGCGAGTGTCTCGGGCGATCCGCTCGACCAGCGGGTCGATTTCGAAGAAGATCCAGCGCTGGCCGGGCCGCCGGTAGCAGGCGACGGTGCCGGCACCGAGGCCGACCGCGCCAACGGTGCGGATCCGCCCCTCGTCGAGGGCCGCGAGCATCTGGCCGAGCGGCCCGGCCCGGTGAAAGTAGGTCAGCGGGGCGCGGCGATTGTGGCGCTCGACCGCCTGGGCGCCGTGCACCGTGGTACCGTGTACCAGGACGTGGTAGCCGGCCGGATCGTGCTTGACCGTATAGATGCCGAAGAAGCTGCGATCCCGGCTCAGCACCTCGTGCTGGCCGGCGCTCAGCAGGACCGCGGCGAGCGCGCCAGCGATCCCGAGGCCGAAGCGCAGCGGTCGCGACGCAGTCGCGTACAACAGGAGTGCCGCAGGGACCATCACTAGCAGCATGGCTGCGCCGCCGATCTCCGGCAGGCCGAGCGCACGCCGATAACCCCAGAGTAGGATCAGGAGCATCACCGCGATCGGCAGGACCGGATCGAGCAACCGCCGGGACCGGCCCTCCGCCGCCGGGCGCAGCAGGCAGGCGGCGGCAATCGCGAGCGGGTACTCCAGCACCGAATCGAACAGGAGCGGCGCCAGCACCGCCGCCAGCAGCCCGCCCAGCATGCCTCCGAGCGCCATCCAGAGATAGAACTCGGTCAGGCGCTCAGGCACCGGCCGCAGCCGCGCCAGCTCGCCATGGCAGACCATGGCGCTCACGAAGAATGTTGCGAGATGCAGAGGCACGCTGATCCAAAAGACGCTGTTCCAGGTGAACAGCAGCGCGAGCGGGATGATCAGGAATGGCTGCGCCCGCACCATCCAGGCGTGGCGCAGTGCCGGGCGCCGGGCGAACACGATGACGAAGGTGAGCAGATAGAGGTTGAGCGGGACCACCCAGAGCAGCGGCACCGCGGCGAGATCGGTCGAGATGTGGGCCGTGACGGCGAGCAGCAGGGCGGACGGCACCAGCGCGAGGACCAGCCAGCGCAGCCGGCATCGCCAGCCGAGGCCGACGCTTCCCTCGGAGGCCGCGGTGGCGTCGGGGGCCGTCGCCCGCCGGGCGGTCAGACCGCAGGCGACGACCAGGAGCGCTAGCGCGCCGAAGCCGAGCGCCCACAGCCGGCTCTGCTCGTCCAGGGTGCGCGCGGGCTCGAGCAGGAACGGGTAGCCGAGCAGCGCGAGGATGCTGCCGGTATTGCTGGCGCCATAGAGAAAGTAGGGGTCGCCGCCGGCCGGATGACCGCTCGTCGCGAACCACCTCTGCAGCAGGGGCGCGGTCGCCGAGACGGCGATGAACGGTACGCCGACGGACCAGCCGAGGAGCGCGATCAGCCACAGCACGGGCCAGCCCTCGGTCGGCGGCACCCAGCCCTCGCCGACGGCGATCGGCAAGGTCAGCGAGGCGGCCGCCAGGAGCGCCAGATGCACGAGCATCTGCCGGCGCGGCTCGAGCCAGCGGCCGATCGCATGGGCGTAGGCGTAGCCAGCCAGGAGCGCGCCCTGGAAGAACACCATGGCGGTGTTCCACACCGCCGGCGAGCCGCCGAGCATCGGCAGTACCATCCGGGTGAACAGCGGTTGCACCCAGAACAACAGGAAGGCGCCGAGCAGCAGCGTCGCGCCGAACAGCGCCAGCGTGGCGCCCTGATGCGCCGCCGCGAAGGGCGCCTCCAGAACACGCTCGCCCGATCCGGGATCGCCGCCCGCCATGCTCCCGCCAGCTCCAAGCCGCATCCTGTTGAGCTAACTATGCCCAGGATGGTTAACAAAGGGATAAGACTTGCGCCAAGCTCGGCGACCGGCTGCTATCTGCCGTGGATCCGCGATCTCGGGAGCAAACCGCCGTGACCTACCAGACCGGAACGAGAGTGCTCGGCCTCGCCGGCAGCCTGCGTCAAGGCTCGTACAATCGGGCGGCGCTCAGGGCGGCGGTCGAGCTGGCGCCTGCCGGCCTGACTATCGAGACCTTCGATCTCGCGCCGATCCAACCGTACAACGAGGACGTCAAAGAAAGGGGATTCCCGCCCCCCGAGCAGGAGCTTCGGGAGAAAATCCGGGCCGCGGGCGCGCTGTTGATCGTCACGCCGGAGTACAACCGGTCGATCCCGGGGGTGCTCAAGAACGCCATCGACTGGGCCTCGCGCCCGCCCGACCAGCCCTTCGACGGCAAGCCAACCGCCATTTTCGGGGTCAGCCCGGGCATGATCGGCACGGCGGTCGCCCAGTATGACCTGCGCCGCTGCCTGTCGGTTCTGAACGCACTGGTGATGAACCGGCCGAGCGTGATGATCGGCCAGGCAGGACAGAAGTTTGACGAGCAGGGGCGGCTGACCGACGAGAAGACGCGTGAGATGATCGGCAAGCTTCTCACCTCGCTCGCCGAGTGGACCCGGCGTCACGGGCCGAGCGCCGGCTGAGCCCGACGCAAGGATCGAGAGGACCCGTCATGAGCGAAGCCGGACAGGGCGGGGCGCTGCTCACAATCTTCCTCAAGCACCGACAGAGCATGAATCTCGCCGAGATCAACGAGAAGCTGGACCAGACGGGCGTCTGGCGCGATTTCCCGCCCGAGGGCGTCGAGGTCGTCTCGTGGTACGTGATGATGGGCACCGGCCGAGTGGTGACCGACAAGCTGCGCGAGGTCAACCTCGCGATCGAGCGATGCGCCTGGGCGCGTTCGAGACCCGGTTTCACCCCACCTACGACTTCCGCCCGGTCCGGCAGAGCATGAGAAAGTGGCGCCGCAGCGGAAGCCTAGTGCTGTCGCGCGGGCGCGAACCTGCACGAAGGAGCCCACCATGCCTCAAGGTACCATGACGAACGTCGTCCCATGCCTGCGCTACCGCGACGCTCCGGCCGCCATCGAATGGCTCGGAAGGGCGTTCGGCTTCGAGACGCATCTCGTTGTGCCCGGGCCGGATGGCGGCATCGCCCATGCCGAGCTGAGGCTGGGCAGAGGAGTCATCATGCTCGGCTCGGTCCGGGACGACGGCTTCAACTGGCAGCCGCCGCAAAAGGGCGGGCCGGTGACCCAGAGCGTCTACGCCGTCGTCGAGGATGCCGACGCGCATCACCGGCGCGCCAAG
>Ga0214469_1000176_pt1 | contig 20126 bp, 22 predicted proteins | sample RVTome_10_FD_187340 | JGI IMG/M metagenome (GOLD analysis project Ga0214469, IMG submission 187340) | Soil microbial communities from uranium-contaminated site in the Upper Colorado River Basin, Wyoming, United States - RVT153D57 HiSeq ... | reverse complement strand
GTATCGTATGTATTTATCATCTGGAGAATAGCGAGGCGGATGTGGATTTATAGTTATAGATCCACATGCAGGACAATCTAGTTTCAAGGTGTACCTCGCACAGCTTCTGCACAGCCTCATGAGATGCTTTTTCATAATCTACGAGTGGACCTTCCTGGATTGGTCTCTCTTGAATTCGAAGTTTCCCTTTTCCTGATTGATCGCACTTTTGATTTTCTCTAGTGCGTTATTCATAATCTTTTCTGCACTCTTAAAATTATCTGCTTTAACCACCATTCTGTATTTAGGAGCCGAAATATAGGTAATACTGATCGCAGTGTTGGCTTTTGACATTTCTACAGATCCGAGTAGATTCTTTATCCTTTCTATACCGTCCTCTTTGTTTAGGGATATTTCGAGGATTCCCATTATTTCTACGTGAGGAATTTGGATCTTGTTACTCTCTATCTCGATTGCTTTCATAATTTCTTCGGAGAGGCCCAGACTACGAATAGATTCGATCCCCTTCCTTGAAACAGTCTCAAACAAGTCGTAGATGAGATCAAATTTCTTTAGAATTTCATCTTCGAGGGTTGTCATCTCCGTGTCTGATAAATTTGCATTTTTCCTTACGATATCCATGAATGCCGAAGCTTTGTCATTTTTCTTGACTTCGATCAACTTCGATTTTCGTTCGTCGCCGGTAACTTGCTTAAGCGACAAGTCGACTTCAGCTCTTGACTTGTTTACCCGTATAACCTTTAAAACGGTCTTCTGTTTAGGCCGGATGTATCTCTCAATATTTCTGATCCATCCAGTAGCTATCTCGGAAATATGGAGAAAGCCTATCGTTTCGTCGTATTCGTCAAGAGTTATATACGCTCCATGGCCAGTTACCTCCTTTATTGTCACTAGAACGATTTCCCCTTCTTCAGGAAGCCGTCTAACCTCGGCAGTCATCATTAATAACGGTAAACGCCACACTTCGGCTACTTTAACGTTGCCATTAGGCTCCCGGCAGCGTGAATTGGGCAAATAATTCAGGTCAATTCATGTATTCTGCGATCTTGCCCATAGTCGAGGTAATCGAGCCTCGATGATCCTTTTTTTAAAAGCATGGGTTGCTTAATCATGCTTATTGACAAAGTAGAGCCTAAATTGGGGTCCTACAATACGGCTAAATGATACGCACAGGATCTAATAGTCAATACCCTTCATGGCTTTTACTCCATTTCTAAATGGGTGTTTTATTTCTTTCATTTCTGTAACCATGTCAGCAAGTTCTATTAATCTGGTTGGTGCATAGTTTCCTGTCAGGATTACTGAAGTCCGCCTCGCCTTGCACTTCAAAAGATCAAGGGCATCTTCTATAACGATGAGCTTTAGTTTCAATGCATAATTAATCTCATCTAAGATCACTACATCGTAGTCGCCAGAACTGACTTTCTTCTTTGCGATATCTATAGCTAGCTTTGCCGCCGCTTGATGCTCTTCCAAGGGAAGATCGTCGTCGATGATACCAACAAACCCTCTGCCTGATACTACCATGTCAAATTCAGGTTCGAGCCTTTTTGAGCTAGTTAGTTCCCCGTAATACCATTCTCCTTTGATGAACTGTATCATCGCTACCCGTTGACCATGTCCAACTGATCTCAAAACAATCCCTAGCGCTGCACTTGTCTTTCCTTTTCCCTTTCCAGTAAAGATCACAACTATTCCTTCTCCTTCAGACATAGCAGTTTGTTACCCGTACTCGACGGTATTGCTATATATTTGATATTAATAGTCATGATTTTGCTCACCCTCCTGCTTGAATCAATAGGATTCTTCCATTCACTGAATCGCCTTTGCAAAAAAGATTATACAATATTAATGCTGGTTAATAATGACAACTGGGTGATGAAAAAAACATTGCAATCCTTGCAGACGGTTGCTGGTAAAATATGCGAGTTTGTCCTTCCAATACGGTTATCTTATGCAATGGGAAATGGCAAAACAATTGCTATCTGCACACTCTCAGACATGAGCCTTCTGAAGGAAATTGTCTCCCGTAATGATATTATGTGCAAGCTATTTCTTGTCGGTAGGCTTCTTTCGGAAAATCGAGGAATCGAAAATATCCTTGAGACTGTTCACAATTACCCGCACTTGAGATATCTTATTTTGTGTGGGAGAGAAGGCAAGGGACACCTACCTGGACAAGCCCTGATTTCGCTCTACAACTATGGAACAAGGGAGGACGGGTATATAGCAGGTGCAAGAGGCAGCAATCCCAAATTAAAATCGACCAAAGAATTAATTTCTTACTTTAGGACTAATATTGAAATTGTCGACCTGATAGGCAGTAGAGATATCTTGCAATTAGAACTTTTGATAGATAAGTTGAGTGGACAATAAATTGAGGCTATTCTTATAAAGCCTTCCCAGCCAACATCAAAGGAAGCAGGCGATTAGAATTCATTAAAGTCGATGAACCTAAAATTGCGACACGATCAAATCTCAAGGACTAGTATTCAAAGCAAGTCGTATCTCATGGAGGTTTCATGCACTCTAAAACCGGCCTTCTGATAAAAACTGATGTTGTTGTCTGAACAATCCAATACTACCTTGTAGCAGCCGACCGTCCTTGCGAAATGTAATGCGTGGTTAATAAGTGCAGAGCCTATGCCAAGGCCCTCGAATCCCTTGCGAGTCACAACGTCCTCAATATGACCTGCCTTTCCCCCATCATGAATAAATTTCTGCTCGACAAGAAGTGTGGTCGCTCCGATTACCTCAGAAGTCTGTTTGTCTATTGCAACAAATATTCTGTGAAGTGGATTTGCATTGATATTGTTTAATATCAGTTCTGCTTTCTCTCTATTCCCTTCGACGTTTCCCAAATCAGACAAATTCTTAAGCGTACAGAAGTATCCATTTTTTAAATCTCCCAATTCAAGTTCTCTTACCTCGAATTTTAGATCTTCCTTGCTCATGCTCATAATACTTCCTCCAACAGTATCAGTCTTGAACCAAAGGTGTATCTTGACAATAGATCATTCTCACCTTCAATGAGCCCTACTTCGCTTATGTTTTTTGCTTTGAAGATATGCTAGCTTCATTTCCTTCACCCATGCATTTTTCTTCTTATAGATCCTCTTTCGCTCACGAGGCTTACACTCAGACATAATGAATGCTGCCAAGATGGGAAAATAAACTGATGAATCTCCGTAAACTATAACATTTCCATCATGAGCTGACTTGATTTTTCCCCAACTTTTGCCCTCTTGCAGTGTCGCGCCAGATAAACCCCCTGTATCTGGACGAGCATCTGTGAATTGGACGAGATAGTCCTGTCCTCCTTCCTTCAACTTAAGAATCTGGAACAAAGCAGGGCCGGTTTGTTGGAAAAAGTTCTTGGGAACTCCTCCTCCTAATTCAATTCCTCCAGAAATCTTATTCTTCCAAAGAATTGCCGCTGATTCCGCGACATCCAAAATCACGTTAGGGCTAACTTGTCTGTTTTCAAGGAGAAGAGGGAGCATATTTAGTCCAATCGAAGAATCAGCTACAGCAGGCAAATAGATCGGCACGTCATTTTCATATGCACATACGGAGAAAGACTTTTCAGGATATCCAGAGTTTTTTTTCGCAGACATGCCTAAAATGTTGCACAGGTCGGCTGTTGAGGAGTTGTCAAGCAAATTCTGTCTGTCTCTCTCTATAGCTGCCTTGACTATCTCATCTTGTTTCTGTAATGTCCCAATTTCCTTGATAAATACATCATAGATACGCACGATCTGCTTCGAATAGAGAATATTGTCATCAACATCGAAATACCCTTGTCTTACGGGAAGGTTGTAAGCAAAGTGAAGATCATGATAAACATTGGCGCCGGTAGACACAATCCAATCTATGAATCCGCGCTCTATCAAGGCTGAAATTGCTCTTCCCAGTCCAATTGGAGCAAGTGCACCTGCTAATGTTAAGCAAACGCAAGCCCCTTCGTTTATCATTTGCTTAGTGATCTGTAAAGCCTCATAAAGTCGCCGCGCATTGAAACCAGTTGCGCCAAAATATTCTACTAAATCGCGAATGTCCATATTGCCTGAAATGGCGGGAGGATCTATCTTGCGCCCAGAAAAATTGTGAAATCTGTTCACTCTTTAAAGAAGTCATGATAATCACTTTAAAATGTATATGCCAAGGTATGAACGAGCCGGACTTTGGTATCAAGTGACGTTGGTTCGGCAATGCTTAAAAATATCTATAGTATTGTTGAGAGTATGCGAGACTCAAACAACACTGACGACAAGGAGCATCCCCATGCCAAAGATAACTATTATGCCGGATATTTTTTCAGCAGCAGTAGTCTTCCCGGAAGAAAAACTGACGAGGAGCTTCGATCACTTGTAGCAGCGAGGTTAAAGAGCATATCTCACATAGACACAAGCAAGATCGTAATCAACGTTGTTGACCAGGTGGTATCTATCACAGGATCGGTACAAACTTATGAACACAAACGCCTAATTGGGGAAGAAATTTGGAAAATAGAAGGTGTTGTCAAGGTTCTTAATGAACTCCATGTTACTGAACCTTCCTCAGTCGGGCCAACAAGAAGAGATTAGGGGGAACGTTCTGAAATCGCCTACTTATCTGGTCAAATCAGATAAATTTCATTTGACATTCCCTTCAAGAATTTTAATAGTCACTGAGCATCTCAGACTTGATGGCGTGGTATTTGTTGTTTATCGTGGATAGAATTGATCCCATGAAAGGTATTTTATACGTCTGAAGTAATGAGAAGCGTGGGCAGTATAAGGAAGATAAGTCATCCCAAGACAAGAGCCGGATCGCGGCAAAACCCAACAGGCAAGAAGCCCAGAAAAATGAGTCCTTCGAATGATTTGTTAACGAGACCAATACGCGACTACGACTCGTATGGCGAATCAGACATGACCGAATTGGTTGAAAGGATGATGAATTCGGGAGGTTTTGAGGCAGTTAACCTCGCTAACGGCATTGAAATCCTAAAAGCTATGAACAGCGACGGAAACTGCGTAAAGTTCATCTCCTTTGTAGGTTCAATTATTTCAACAGGTACCAGGGGAATTATACGTGAGCTGATAAAGGAACGTGCTTTCGATTGTATTGTAACAACCTGTGGTGCTTTAGATCATGATATTGCCCGGACCTCTGCCAGTTATTATGCTGGAGATTTTAGACTAAACGACTCTTACCTCTTGAAAGAGGGCTTACATAGGTTGGGCAATGTGCTCATACCCTTTGCAAATTATGGAGAGGTGATTGAGAAGAAGATACGAACCTGTCTAAACGAATTGTACTATGATCAGAATAAGAAATTCATTGCACCCTCCGAGATCATGGATTTCGTAGGTAGCAAGTTGAATGATTCATCGTTCCTGTATTGGGCCAATAAGAATCACATACCTGTAATAGTTCCTGGAATAGTCGACGGAGCTGTGGGCAGCCAAATCTGGATGTTCCATCAGGAACACCGAGACTTTGGTCTCGATCTCCTCAAAGATCAGACCACCATTTCAGACATCGTTTATGATGACAAGCGAAGTGGTGCGTTCATGATCGGAGGAGGCATTTCTAAACATCACACCCTTTGGTGGAATCAATTCAAAGGGGGATTGGATTACGCAGTATATTTGACTACCAGTCCTGAATGGGACGGAAGTCTAAGTGGAGCCCTTGTCGAAGAAGCTGTATCATGGGGAAAGATAACTGCAAAAGCATCTCGTGTCACGATTCATGGCGAAGCTACTACATTATTGCCGTTTATTTACGCTGCCCTACACGAGAAGGGCTGATTGCAACCTTAGCAAATTTTGTTTACGCAAGATTGTACGGAGATAAGAATCCCGGATCAGAAAAAGTTTCTGCAAGTTCTACATAACGTGCCAATTGGTCAGATATGTCCAATACAAAATTCTTTGGTTGATAAACTAAACCTACAGAGAAAACTTGGCACAGAAATTCGAATACAGTAGACTGCAATACTGTTCCAATTCTTTAAGATAGGCAGCAGATTCTTTCACCATTTTTTGTACATCGATTTTCTCAGAAACCACCTCTGACTTGTAGGTTCTTAACCAAGACCGGATCATCTTATCGGTTACTTCCAAATGGAATTGAATTCCAATTAGAGAACCTACAGCAAAAGCCTCTGGATAAAGTTTGGAGCGAGCCAAAATTCTTGCCGTTTTAGGGAGGGAGAAGGTGTCTCCATGCCACTGAAAAACCATCGGTCTAGAATTTTGAAACCCAGAAAATAGATCCTCATTTCCAGAGCCTTCAATCATAATTTCATGCCAACCAATTTCCTTTTTTGGACCTTTGAATACCGTTCCTCCAGAAGATTGCGCGACAATTTGTGAACCTAAGCATATTCCCAGTAATGGTATCTCCTTCTTACTTGATATCCTAGCGAGATTGATTTGGTCATTTATGAACCCGCTATTCTCATAAACTGACATAGGACCACCTAAAATGACTATTGCACTATATAGGGTTGGATCTATCGGAACCCTCTGTGTCGTAACGTTAACTTTCTCAATATCGAATCCATCATTCAAAAATAACGCCTCGAAGTTACCGAGGGTCTCACATGGTATATTTTGAAGACATAGGATAGGTTTTGTCATCTATTCTGTATTCCTAAATTTTCTTTATTATTCACGTATGCCTATAAAACTGATACTTTGTGCAAATTAAAGGGATTGACGGTGAGCTGCCAATTCGATTATCCCTCAACAAGGTATGTCAATTTTTCTGAATAAGGCGACATTAATAACAAAAGATTCAACATGCTAAATTTTAGTAAACCATAAGTACTAATACTTCCACTTTTTTGTATGGAATTTTTCGACACCAGCATTGTCGAACAAATTGAAATGAAAATGATAAGATCTTCTCAATTTGCTGTGCGAGATAGATTTCAGCGTCTGTCAGACGACGATCATTGTCTAATCATAAGCATTAGGGAACACGGACTTTTACAACCGATTTTAATTCGACCTCTCTCCCACGGTTTTGAGATAGTTGCTGGTCATCGCAGATTTCATGCATGCAGATCTTTGCGTTGGCGCTTCATTCCTTGCAAGATTAGAGAGTTGGCTGACAAAGAGGCATATGAAATTCAGTTAACTGAAAATATGCAACGAAAATCTATGGATCCCATAGAGGAGGCAGAGGCGTTTCGAAGATACGTCGTTGATTTTGGGTGGGGAGGGGTCACCGAGCTAGCCGCAAAAATAGGAAAGAGCGAAGAATATGTTTCGCACCGGATACAACTCCTAAAACTTCCAGAAGAAGTGAAACAACACGTAATCGAGAACCGTCTTAATGTGAGCTCAGCATTGGAATTAACAAGCATTCCCTCTGAGAAGCAGAACATGATTGCGCAACAAATAAACTCAAGCGACCTAACAGTGAGACAAATTAGAGAAATGAAGTCGTTGATGAAAACTAATACCTTTGCTATTAATTCAGGATCCGATCAGATCAGTCAGTCAACTCCGAGATTACTAAACAGGAAATCCCATGTATTGAAACTTACTAAAAAGACTATTCTGGCACTCCGCATAACTCTAGCAAGGATAGATAACCTGATCGACGAAGTCCATTCAACTGTCGAACCTTCAGAAAGAGCAGAGATCGTTAGCTTTCTAATGGGAACTAGACTTAGGATTCATTCCTTAATTGATGAGACAATTAGGTACAAGAACACAAATACGCGAAAGGAAGAACCGAGACTGTAAGAGAGCGGACAAAGCAGTTCTTAACTATCGCCCGAGGAACGGAGGAATCCACTCCTCCAGAAACCTCTTGTATTCTTCTGGAGTATGTGTAAGTGAATGGTATGATGGCTCCTTCATCGGGATGAAATCATATACTTCGTAAGATTGTATTATGTCTCCAAAGAGGTTACGGTATATATCGCTCTCTTCATCAGCCATCTCTTCATTAAGAAATGACTGGACGCAGATCCAATCGTATCCTCCACGGGTACGTCCTGAGAAAAGCACAAAAGGTGCATCGGCTAAGTATTTCTTGAGCCCTTCAATTCGGCTTGCCAGATGCTGCGAAAACTTGAACCTTACCAATGCTACCCGAATAATCCGACGACGGATCTTTTTGGTGTTTACGGAAATGGTGTAGCCAGTTATCACTTGATCATCTTCTAATCTCAAGATTCTTGACTCTATCTCATCTTCGCTTAAATTATAACCATGATCTCGAAGGAAATCCCATATTTCTCTTGTATCTTGTTTGGAATCTTTACTAAGAGCAGAAATTATGAGTTCATCAATATTGTCAATCATCAAAATTAATACGCATCTTAAATGCTAAAGCCGTTATTAAATATAATTTCTAATATACATAGAATACGCAAATAACACAGATTAATCTTCGTCGAGGCGTAATTCTTTCATATCGAGGAGAAATTCGGACCGAAGGTCATTTTGAATATATTCCTTTATATACTCTACGGATGGCGATCTAATACTTGACCTCGATACTGTCTGAGGGTATCGGATATGTCATACTTCTTGGTGTTGGATTGGTAATGGCAATTTCGGTGACGTTGTTAGTTAGGGTCGAGCACAAATGGCTTGGAACAAGAAAAACATTCGAATGGTTTTACACTGCGGGCAGGAATGTGAAGACTGGACTAATAGCGGCTTCTCTAGTCTCTGCTTGGACTTGGGCGGCTACTCTTTTGCAATCCTCTACTGTGGCATATCAGTTCGGCATTAGTGGCCCATTTTGGTATGCAGCCGGGGCTAGCATCCAGATGGTTCTATTTGGTATTCTCGTGATCGAGCTGAAGAGAAAGGCGCCATCATCTCATACCTTTCCCGAGATCATAAACGCAAGATTCGGGGTAAGCGCCCATAAGGTTTTCCTTTTCTTCGCGCTTATGACCAATACCATAGTAACCGCCATGCTTGTTCTTGGAGGAGCTGCCGTGATACATTCTTTGACAGGAGTTAATATTTACCTCGCATCGTTTCTTATTCCGGTTGGGGTAATAGTGTATACCTTCTTTGGAGGACTGAAGGCGACCTTCTTCGCAGAATATCTCAATGCGGCGTTCATCTTTGGAGTTGTTCTTGTCTTCGTTACATCAATCTATTTTCTGAATCCAGATTTGGGAGGTGTGGTAGGAATGTATGAAAAATTAACAGAGGCAGCTTCACTCAGGCCGGTCGCAGGTAATTCGGAGGGTGCATACCTTACAATGGCTTCTACCGGTGCTTTGGTCTTTGGTATAATCAATATCGTTGGCAATTTCGGTACTATCTTCGTTGACCAAGCATATTGGCAAAAGGCAATCGCTGCAAGGCCGAGATCAGCTGTAAAAGGATTTCTTATCGGCGGTCTTGCATGGTTTGCCATTCCATTCGCACTAGCCACTACTCTCGGACTGGCTGCTGTGGCCATTGACGTATCCTTAACTCCGGAGCAAATTGAGAGCGGACTTGTCGCCCCTGCGGCTGCTTCCCTTATCTTGGGAGATGCTGGAGCAATACTGCTTTTATCGGTGCTATTCACTGCCGTAACGACCGCAGGTTCAGCTGAATTAGTGTCGGTATCATCATTGGTTACCTATGATGTCTATCGTACTTATGTAAAACCTTGGGCCACAGGTCGGCAGCTAATGCGAGTATCTAGGTTCACAATAATCGGATTTGGCTTAGGTATGGGTATCCTCTCGTCATTTTTGTTGGAGTTAGGAGCAAGTTTGCAATACATATATTTGGCAATGGGTATTCTAATTGGCCCAGCCGTTGTTCCGATTGCCTTGACTGTATCATGGAAGAAAACGAACAAAAATGCAGCAATACTGGGATCGCTACTTGGTCTTACTGCAGGGATTTGTTCCTGGACAACAACCACGTGGCTGCTGTATGGCCAGCTGTCTATTATTACAACCGGGGAGATGACGCCACTTCTTATTGGAAATGTTGTCTCTATCTCGGTAGGAGCTGCAGTCGTAATCATTGGAAGTCTATTCAAACCACAAAACTTCAACTTTGAACTGATGAAACAAAAGATCCTTGTTGTCGACGATAGGATCAGATCCATTATAGAAAAAGACACAAACGAGATCCAACTTAAGCGTGATGCTAGATTTACTTACCGCTATGCGATAGCTCTTTCTCTTGTCCTTGTTGTAGTCTGGCCTCTCCCACTTTATTTTTCAGGTTATGTATTCTCGTTGTATATTTATTCAATTTGGGTTGGATTAGCGTTCGCGTGGGCAAGTATAGCTGCGTGTGTTATTGTATTGTTACCACTAATAGAATCTAGAGTTGGGATAATCCAAGTAATGAGGAAAATTGCTGGCGGATCCGTCTCATTGCGGCAGGTCAGAAGGGAACGTAGGCCTCAGCACTACGAATCCAACCTTCGCACTCATAACGATGAAAATGGGATTGTGCAGTCCAAAAAAGTACTGGTCGCCGTGGACGGATCTCTGGCGTCATTACGGGCGTTAAGTTACGCAAACACCTTATTCACGTCTAAGTCTAAACCGAGAATTTACATGATGCATGTTATGGAGTGGACTGATGAGGAAGATGAGATAGTTGATGAAGATTTGGTGTCTCAAATGGAGCAAGAGGGAAGGAAAATGTTACGGAGTGTGGCATTAACATCAAGAAATCCAGATTGTGAAAGAATAGTCAAACTCGGTGATCCTGCGATTAAGATCGCTGAGATGGCAGATAAACTCGAGGTTGATATTATCATCATGGGAACAAGAGGATTGGGTAGGACAGATGAGAGTGTAGGTCATGTTACTGGTAAAGTACTCCATCTGACGTCCAGACCTGTAGTTCTGATCAAGTAGCATCAATTGTTGTATGGAATCTCGCGATGCTTGGACTTTACTTTAGTCGACGTCGGCACATTAGCATTAGAATTATGCTCCATGGTCTTCTTTTCAATCGGGTCTGGAATCTTGGATTAACGGATCACTTACTTCGTTTACAAGGGGTTGAGAGAGACGGTGTGATCCATAGGTTGCATCGTCTTGGTAACTGCCTTAATAAATGGCATTACTGCACAAATTGTTAAAGAATACCTTTACAATTACAATCTAGTTTGATAGGCGGATTAGAGGCTTTATTATTGTCTGTAGTAACACTTCAAATAGCAGGTCCTGCTGACTACTCTACTGGAAATCCTGCACTAGATTTCTTTTACACACTGTTTAACGGCATCAGCGAAGTTCCACTATTCAGCTCACCGATCAATGGAATTCTGATTCTGGCTGGTGTCATCATTGCATCAAGATACGCAGGAGCAATGATGGTAATATCGGGTCTGGTCGGAGCGGGGATGGCTATTTTACTGGGGGCACCTTACGGGCTTGTTACGTTTGGTCTCTTCGGGTATAACTCAATCTTGACGGGTATGGCCTTCTGGTCAGGTCCGTTTACTAAGACAAATAAAGCAACGTTCTGGCTCTCCATATACGGTGCTGCTGCGACTGCAATAGTATGGATGGCATTTTCTCATTTGATGGGCGATATGTTCAGCCAGTGCCTTGGTCCGCCCGACGCAGCGTGTACATCGAATTCATGGGCTATTCCTGGCTTCACTTCATCATTCATCTTCACGACGTGGGCCATGATGTATGCTTCACAAAGATATGGACGTGATATTTGGCCCGGTCCGCCACCACCACCAACTGCTGCCAAGCTCATTGCAGCTAGTAGCAATCCCGATACCAAGGATGACTTTAAGTGGACAGCTAAGGAATTCATGGTAGCGACACTAAAGGGCGTGTCTCAAGTTACTTTTGTCGAGAACTGGAAGACGGGTATTTTCTGGGTCGTAGGGCTCACCTTAGCATTCGAACTTGCTCCCCTTGTGGACGTCAATGGCGACCCTATGAATCAAGGCCGTCCTTGGTGGACAAACGGCTTCACGGCAGGATGGGATCCCTTATCCCCCTTGTTTCTGGGAGGAGTAATGGCTCTTATCGGATCGGCTATAGGAGCGGCGTGTGCGATATTAACGAAAATACCGACTGCTGAGATTAGATTGGGCCTTCATGGATTTAACCAAGTCTTGGTCATGATAGCTCTAACTAGCTTCCTTCCACTAACTGTGCAGTCTTTCCTAATCGCTGTCTTTATGACTGTAGCCTGTTCGCTGTTCGTGATGCCTGCCTTGCAGAGGTTCTTTGGTATGTGGGGCCTACCTGCTTTAACCGGACCATTCGTGTTTACTGCATGGGTCGCATTGTTGGGGATATCCGGATTCGAGAATATTCCTGCAGGTATTGGATGGTCACGTCCTTAGATCGAAAGAAGGCCTCGAGCCTGACCACTCCTCTATTCTGTTTTGGAAGCCGCTATTGTGATACCTTTACATAGATGCTAAGTGTTACCCTTCTGTAATCGGATTGGAGCCCGAACAGTTTCATGAATTTTTGAAGTACTCAAAGGGTAGAATGGAAGGTCTTGCCGATCCCAGTAAATTACACTTGTTTATGGATTGGTGCAACAGGAAGGACTTTGAAGAACTTATATTGCGCCTCAGCTCCGAGTCAAGGGGTGGCTGGGGAGAGAACATCTTCCTCGATTTTACTACAAAAAGAATAATTATCAGCAAAAAGAAGTTTTTTAGGAAATTTCTGGACTTGGGCTACGTTGCTGGAATGGCGCCCTATCCGTACCTCGTCATGAGCGAGAAGATTAAGAATTCAGACATCATGAAAAAATCGGCCTTTATAGACGTTAATTCAATTTTGCTTAGACCTCAAAGTTTCTATCTATGGTATGGTGACGTGGAGCGCATTGAGATTCGGAAGGGTACCGAGACTATCGTCCATAATATGATGGGATCCATGATTCAAAATAATTTTCTTACGATCACGACGAGTGAAAAGACCTATGATTTCAAGTTGCCTACAAAAAAGGATGGACACTTCGATAGAATCTTTTTTTGGCTAGATTCGGTGATCCCGGTTACGGTGATAAAATCTTAAGAACCGCAATAAATTGTAGCTACTAGGATAACGGATTATTGTCGATGTCGACTCAATTCTAAACTGATTTTGGGTGCCGAATAATTGTCGATATTTTTTTAGACTTAAATAATTCAAGTATTTAGTAGTAGATGAGGTATTTGGAAATATGATGTTAGCACCTAGAGAGGTGGATAAGATGATGATCTGGACAGCTGCTCAGATCGCAAAAGGAAGAAAGGATAGGGGCGTTAAATTGAATTATCCTGAGACTGTGGCATATATTGCAGATCATGTTGTTGAAGGAGCAAGGGACGGAAAGAGTGTTGCCGAATTGATGAAGTCTGCTAGAACTGTATTGAAAAAAGCTGACGTGATGTCAGGCGTTCCTGATATGATACACACAGTACAAGTAGAGTGCACCTTTCCCGATGGCACAAAGCTAGTGACCGTTCACGACCCAGTTCAATAGTTAGATGGAGTATGATACGAATGATTAAGAAGACAAAAGCAAAAGCAACCGATAAAAAAAACAACAACCCCGCAGAAAGGAGGTATCTAATCGCATGATTGCCGGAGAATATGTTTTGAGGTCAGAACCTGTTATCTGTAATGAAAACAGGAAGACAGTTAAAATAAAGGTCAAGAATACCGGTGACAGGCCGTGCCAAATAGGTTCGCATACTCACTTCTTCGAAGTGAACAAGGCATTGGACTTCCCTAGAGAAAAGGCTTATGGATTCAGACTGAATATCCCAGCCGGAACAGGAGTTCGATTTGAACCAGGCGATGAGAAGGAAGTAGAACTGACTGAAATAGGTGGAGCGAGGATCGTTTACGGATTCAATGGTCTTACGATGGGCGGGCTAAGATCGTCTCATATAAAGAGTGCTGCTCTGGAAAAGGCTAAGAGAGCAGGATACAAAGGAGCTTAGATCGAAATGGTTCTAAAATTAACAAGAAAACAGTATACTGACTTATTTGGCCCAACTAAAGGCGACAAGATAAGACTTGGAGATTCTGAGTTGTTTATAGAGGTAGAAAAGGACTTGATCACCCCTGGCGATGAGTGTGTTTTTGGCGGAGGGAAAACGCTTAGAGACGGCTTGGCTCAGACCCCTGGCGTTACAAACGCCAATGGCGCCCTTGATTATCTCATTACAAATGCCGTGGTCCTTGACCCAGTACTTGGAATCATAAAAGGTGATATTGGCATAAAGGATGGCAAGATCGCAGGAATTGGCAAAGCCGGTAACCCGTATACCATGGATAAGGTCGATCATCGCTTGGTGGTATCTGCTTGCACGGAGGCCACTGCAGGTGAGCACACGATTTGCACACCAGGACATTTCGACACCCACATACACATGATCTCTCCGCAGCAGTATATTGATGGTATCAGCAATGGTATCTGCAACATGATTGGTGGGGGAACAGGGCCTGCGGATGGCACTAATGCGACCACATGCACACCAGGTGTGTTTAATATCAGTAGAATGATGGAAGCCGTAGAGGATACACCAATGAATTGGGGATTTTTGGGGAAAGGAAATGACTCTCATCCGTCGTTAGTTACTTTATTGGAACAGATCGAGGCAGGTGCGTGTGGACTTAAGGATCACGAAGACTGGGGAACTACGGCCTCCGTTCTTGATGCATCCTTGAAAGCATGCGACGCAACGGACACGCAGTTGGCAATTCATACAGACTCCATAAATGAGTGCGCCTACGTCGAGGATACGATTGATGCTATCGACGGAAGAACACTGCACACCTATCACACTGAAGGCGCAGGTGGTGGACATGCACCAGATATAATGAAGATTGCAGGAGAACATTTTGCCTTACCATCATCCACGAATCCAACACGACCATATACCGTCAACACCATAGACGAGCATTTGGACATGCTCATGTTCTGCCATCACCTTAATCCAGCAGTAGCAGAAGATGTTGCCTTTGCAGAATCCAGAATCAGAGCCGAAACCATTGCTGCAGAAGATGTTCTACACGATGAAGGTGTCCTAAGCATGTACTCTTCTGATAGTCAGGCAATGGGCAGAATCGGTGAAGTAGTAATTAGAGCATGGCAGACTGCTGACAAGATGAAGAAAATGAAAGGAAAGTCCAAAGAAGAGACCGGCGATAATGACAATATGAGAGCAAAACGATACATAGCAAAAACCACAATTAATCCCGCGATAACTCACGGTGTGGCTGATTATCTGGGCTCACTTGAAACTGGCAAGTATGCCGACATTGCCATGTATAATACTGCGTTCTTCCCAGCGAAACCAAAAATGGTCTTTAAGGGAGGATTTATTGCATGGTCCATCATGGGAGACCCGAACGCCTCGTTACCTACACCAGAACCTGTTTACTATAGACCTATGTTTGGCGCCCTCGGAAGAGCTGTCAAGAAAACATGCTTTACATTCACTTCAAAGGCAGCTATGAAAATGGGTGTTCCAGAAAAGTTAGGCCTGGAAAAGATTATGCTTCCAGTCAAGAATTGCAGAAGCATTAGTAAGAAGGATATGGTGTGGAACGACAAGACTCCTGATATCACCATCGATCCGGAAACATACGAGGTGAAACTGGATGGTAAAGTCGCGACTGTAGAACCAGCCAAGGAATTGTCCTCCGCACAAAGGTACTTCATGGCGTAAAAGAATGTCGTAAAATCCTTTTTTTTATTTTTTTAGCTGCAATTTAGAGAGCCCGGTAAAAGGGACAACCTGCGGTAGTTGCGATCCTAACTACTGGTTTTTTAGCCTCTAACCTCAATCTTTATTTCTTGCTTGTGAAGATAGTTGCTTGATGTCGAATGCTAATTTTGGTGTATGGAGACCTATGGCTGAGAGTGTAGAATTCAACGCCCTAGAATCAAATTCCAATGCTGTTACTGCCGTTGCAGATACTGTGAGGACAACTTTGGGACCTAAGGGATTGGATAAGCTCTTAATCGATCAAGCCATGAATCGTCACATTTCTAATGATGGGGTTACCATACTTCTTTCTCTGCGCGCGATACATCCAGTAGCACGTATGATTGTTGAAATAGCGGAAAGGCAAGAACAGTTAGTTGGAGACGGCACCACTACCGCAGTGGTCATGGCTGCTGAGATGATCAAAGAAGGTAAAAGACTAGTAAAAGAGTTGGGCGTGCATCCTACAAAAGTGGTTGAAGGAATAGATAGTGGAGTTAAACACGCTTGCGACCTGTTGCGGGAGGAGACCAAGATCATTTCCATCTCCGAGATAGGACTTGAACAAGTAGTTCGGACATCCTTGTCTTCAAAACTTGACGGGCTTAAACTTTCAAAGCTTGTGATATCTGCATTGAGAACAGTAGGTGACAATGCGAAATACCATAAACTGTATGATTTTGACAAATCTATAATGGTAATAAGACGCACAAACATGGATGATGCTGTTGTTAATGGTATAGTTTTGGAACGGAAGAAGGTCGATCCTGAAATGCCGACCGAAGTGAAGGAAGCAAAAATCCTAATCGTTAAGATGGATCTAAAACCAGTCAAAGAATCATGGCTAAAAGAGGGAAGCAAGTACGATGAAATCTTGAATATGGAAAAGGATAGGGTATCAAAATCAAAAGAGATTGTGGATAAATTAGTATCTACCGGCGCAAATACAATTCTAATAGCTTCTACAGAAGTCGATCAAGTGATTGAAGATCTGCTAGTTGCAAGAAAAATATTTGCAGTACGAATCTCAACGGAGGAGATTGAATATGTATCAAGGTACACAAAAGCAAAGCCAATCAGAATGGTCGAGGAGCTTAGCAGCGCGGGAAAATTAGGAGAAAACAACGATCAATTGTTAGGATATGCAGATGTTGTGAGGGAAGATGAAGAGAATGCGGTGGTTTACATAGAAAATGGCGCAGGTAAAAATATCGTTACTATGATAGTTTCAGGAACGACCAAGGAAACATCGCTTGAACGATGGAGAGCTGCGATCGATGGAGTGAATGCAGCAGAAGCTGCTCTTAATGAAGGCGTGGTAGCAGGTGGAGGGTCGGCTGAGCTGCATGTTATCGATAAAGTGAAGAAACTAAGGCTTAAAGGGCTGGAGCAGGTAGGACTTGAGGTTGTTGTATCGGCTCTTGAAAGCATCATGCGACAAATTCTGACAAATGCAGGTTATAATGGATTGGAAAAAGTAATGGCAGCAAAAGCCTCACCTTCTGGCTTCGGGATTGATATAGATTCGGGGGAACCAGTTGATATGTGGAAGAGGGGGATATTGGACCCTTTAAAGGTAAAGACAATGGCTCTAGAAGCTGCTGCCGAGATATCTAAATCGGTTCTCCGAATAGACAGAAATTTGGCAGCTGAAGATTTAAGTCCTCAATCACTTTCTGATTCGAAGAGGTAATAAAGAGGAGGAGGGGAGAATTTCATCCTTGCTAATACGTCACTGTGTCGAGGAAAGTAATATAGACGAAAATTATCTGGTGACAGATCCAACTCGAATAAAACATGTTATAGTTTCTGGTGGCAAGATCCATTCGATGTCTGGATTCATCGATCCAACTTCTCACCTGAATGTTGACTATGCTCTACATAAAGTAACAAAATGCGTTATCGCCGAAAAATTTGAAATAGGAGCTCAAGTCAAGATAGGAGATAATGGGTTGGTTTTTGCTCTAGTTGTTCCGTCATCATATGGTCATTACGGCAGTGTTGATTATACTCAGAGATTGACAGATATGATAGATAAGGTAAAGGAAAATGCAAAAGTATCTCCCACGGCGTCAGTCCAAACTTCCGCTTCAAATTCCAACACCGCTAATCCAGACACAAAAGCATGAAATAGAGGTAGAGGTAGAGAAAATTAGTGTTAACGGTCAACCGAATTCTGGGTAATATATACAACGATAAACACTTAGACACTTCTTTCAAGGAGTTGGCTTCAAAACAGCAAAATGAAACTTTTTTAATTACCCGAACGGAATCGCAGAGGCAGAGGATGAGAAAGGTCTCCAATAAAGGAACGGACATTGCTTTGAGCCTCGATTCTGGGAGCCATCATCTGAGACATGGAGACGTACTTCTCTTAAATGATGATCAGATCGTAGTTGTTGAAATTGAACCAGAAAATGTACTACAAGTAGAGATCAGCAAAGATACACTCACAGGCGATGCTGATAGTGCAATTCAAATACCTGTCCAAATAGGCCATACCATTGGAAATCTACACAGACCAATTAAGCTTGATGGATCCAGAATTTACTTTCCAATTCAAGCTGAATCTGAAATTGACATGTTCCGAAAAATGTTTCACCCTTTTCATCACCATATAGAGATCCAAAGCAAAAAAATTGTGTTTGAACCTGATGAGAACATGAATGTGCATGACCACTAGGAGATCAAATGGATAGTGATTGCCATATGAGCCGAAAAGATAAGATCAATACCAAGAACTCTGAAATGAAGAATTTTGATTTTGAACTGCGACCAGAGGATATAGGACTGTTACAGTTATCAGATTCATTCTTTCCTACAGGAATGTATACAATGTCAAATGGATTAGAAGCTATATTTTATGGTAACAAAAAGTCAATAACTAATCCGATGGATCTGCTCAATCTCTTAAAAGTGTATATAGAGAATCAGATTGGGCCTGCTGATTGCACTGCTCTGGGAGCTGCTTATGACCAGATTGTCACAAACGATCTACCTAAACTTATTGAAGTAGATAACCTCATTTTTTCAATGAAGCTGGTTGAAGAAATAAGAAACGCTTCTTCTAGATCAGGAACACAGTTGCTACGATGCGTTGGATCATTTGTCACGGATCATTTGACATTGAATGGATATCTAAAAGCCATTTCTGCAAAGAAAGCAACAGGAGTGTTTCCAGTTGCCTTAGCAGTGTCAGCTCAAAGCCTCGGGATCCCCAGGAATAAAGCTGCGCTGATCATGCTGTACGGGTTCACGGTGAGTATGGTGGGAGCTGCTCTGAGGTTGGGGATTTTGCAACACTTTGACGGTCAGATGATCATACATCAATTAAGAAACACGCTTATAAGTACAATCAAGTCAAATATAGACAGGCCGTTAACCGGAATTTGGCAATTTGCTCCCGGTATAGATCTCATACAGATTTCACATGAGAAAATGCTTTCAAAAATGTTTATAACCTAAACCACTAGTACAATTTTTATGAGTTCTAAAAGGATCCCTCGTGTAGGAGTCGGCGGGCCAGTAGGTTCAGGTAAAACGATGCTCATAGAGCAGTTTGTACCTCTTTTAGCTGCTAAAGGTTACAATCTTGGCATAATATCAAACGATGTAGTATCAAAGGAAGACGCAGAAAGGATGAGAAAAAATTTGGCAACTGAGAGAGGGTTAATGCCCGAAGATCTCGTTATCGGTTTGGCTACAGGAGGATGTCCCCATACAGCCGTCAGAGAAGATCCATCTATGAACTTGTCAGTAGTTGAAGAGATGGAAACAAAATATACGAATTTGGACCTGATAATTATTGAGAGTGGGGGAGACAATATTACAACTACCTTTAGTCCTGCTCTCGCAGACTACTTTATTTATATAATTGATGTAACAGGAGGTGATAAGTATCCACGAAAGAGAGGTCTTGGAATTGAGACATGCGACCTACTTGTGATTAACAAGATCGACATTGCCCCGATTGTCGGCGCAGATCTGAGCATAATGGAAAGGGATGCAAAGATCGTTAGAGGCGACAAACCTTATGTTTTTGTCAATTCAAAGAAAGGACAAGGAGTTGAGGAGGTTGCCAATCACATTACCAAATACGTCCTATTTGATCAGCCACCAAGAGCTATTACTCCAAAGGCGAATCAGTAAATGCCTTTGAAATAACGTTTGATTGTAGTACAGCATACTTCTTAAAGAAGCGTGGGTGAATTGTTCTGTGACAAGTAACGATATCAATGACATTGGCGGCTCGATTGGCAACTCAAAAGAAAAGATTGAGCCCGATTTCTCCGATACTGGTTCAGGTGATACTAGCTCGCCAGATTTTTATATTCCATCGGACACTCCACCGGAAGTTCTTGCGTATGGATCAGACCTTCCACAGTTGGAAGTGGGAAGATCAGGAAAGATAGGCGCCCTCACTATAGAATTAGAAGATGACAGCG
>Ga0214469_1000175_pt1 | contig 20151 bp, 17 predicted proteins | sample RVTome_10_FD_187340 | JGI IMG/M metagenome (GOLD analysis project Ga0214469, IMG submission 187340) | Soil microbial communities from uranium-contaminated site in the Upper Colorado River Basin, Wyoming, United States - RVT153D57 HiSeq ... | reverse complement strand
GCCGTGACGTTTCCTGCGTTCGACGGGTTAGCCTGGACGGATGTCCCTGTCTCAGGAGTCTATGGCTGCGCGCCCACCGGGCGATGGCCCGGCCGCGGGTGCCGTGCCGCTGGTCGTCGCGCGGGGCCTCACCAAACGCTTTGGGACCTTCACCGCTGTCGACGGTGTCGACTTCGAGGTCCGCCCCGGCGAGGTGTTCGGGTTCCTCGGTCCCAACGGAGCCGGCAAGACGTCGACCATGCGCATGATCGCGGCGGTCTCGCCGGTCAGCGATGGCGTCCTGCGCGTGCTCGACCGCGATCCGGCGACCCAAGGCGCGAAGATCCGCGCTCAGATCGGGGTCGTCCCGCAGGAGAACAACCTCGACGAGGAGCTGTCGGTCTCCGACAACCTGTTCATCTACGGCCGCTACTTCGGCCTGCCCCGAGCGACCGTGCGCGCACGGATCGTCGAGCTGCTCGAGTTCGCGCAGCTCAGCGAGCGGGCCAACGACAAGGTGACGGTGTTGTCCGGCGGCATGAAGCGACGGCTGGTCATCGCGCGGGCACTGATCAACGCACCGTCCATGGTGCTGCTCGACGAACCCACCACCGGACTGGATCCGCAGGCGCGGCACCTGGTGTGGGAACGGTTGCGGTCGCTGACCGATCGGGGGGTCACGCTGCTGCTGACGACCCACTACATGGATGAGGCCGAGCAGCTGTGCGACCGCCTGCTGGTCATGAGCGACGCCCGCATCGTCGCGGAGGGGTCGCCGGACGCGCTGATCGCCGAACACGCCGGCCGGGAGGTGCTCGAGTTGCGCTTCGCGCCGGGTGCGCTGCCGGCGGCGGCCGGCAGGGTGGCCGGCATCGGGACGCGCCAGGAGGTGCTGCCCGACCGGGTGGTCATCTACGGTCATGACGCCGAACAGCTGACCGCGGCCGTCAACGAGCGTGGCGCTGATATCACCAGCATGCTGGTGCGGCGGGCGTCGTTGGAGGACGTGTTCCTGCGGTTGACCGGCCGCGCCCTGATCGAGCCGTGACGCACACGGTCGGCGGTCGCGTGACCGGTGCGCTGCGGGTGCTGGAGGGACGGCTGGTCGAGTATCGGCGCAACTGGCGTGCCAGTGCGTTCAGCACGTTCATCAACCCGGTGCTGTTCCTGGCCGCCATGGGCGTGGGGCTCGGTTCACTGGTCGATCGCGGGCAGCAGCTCGGTGAGCTGTCGTACCTGGCGTTCTACGCGTCGGGTCTGCTGGCCGCGCAGGGCATGCAGACCGCGGTGGGGGACTCCAGCTACCCGGTCATGGCGGGCATGCGGTGGGTCAAGACCTACCACGCCGCCCTGGCCACGCCGGTGGGCACCGGCGATCTGGTGTTCGGGCACGTCTGCTATGTCCTGTTGCGTCTGCTCGCGGCCGGTGTCGCGTTCGCCACCGCGGCGGCGATGTTCGGCGCGTTCTCGTGGTTGCGCGGCCTGGCGGCGGTGCCGCTGGTGATCCTGTGCGGCCTGGCGTACGCCACGCCGGTCATGGCCTTCACCGGCGCGTTGAAGCATGAGGGAGCGCTGGCGGGGTTGTTCCGCTTCGGTGTCGTGCCGATGTTCCTGCTGTCGGGGACGTTCTTCCCGCTGGAGCAGTTGCCGGCGTGGTTGCAGCAGGTGGCGCAGGCCGTGCCCCTGTGGCACGCGATCGAGCTCGTGCGGGGCATCACGCTCGGCGTTACCCCGGCGTGGCCCTACGGTGGCCACGTCGCCTACCTGATGGCCTGGCTGGTGACCGGCACCGTGCTGGCACTGTGGGTCTTTCGCCGGCGGTTGGTCCCGTGACGGTCTCGTTGCTGCGCCTGCTGGTGCCACCCGCGGTGCGCGGTGGCAGCCGGGCGCCGCGGGTGATCGAGCGCAACCTGCTCGTGGCGCGCAGGACGTGGCTGGTAGTGCTGTCGGGGTTCGTTGAGCCGGTGTTCTACCTGCTGGCGATCGACGTGGGGCTGGGTCGCCTGGTGGGCGACGTGACCGGTCCGGCAGGTGCCCCGGTGCCCTACGCGGCGTTCGCGGCGCCGGCGCTGCTCGCGGCATCGGCGATGAACGGAGCGGTCTACGAGTCGACGTTCAACATCTTCTTCCGGTTGCGCTACGGCAAGCTCTACGACGCCATGCTCGCCACGCCGCTGTCGTCGGTCGACATCGCGCTCGGCGAGATCGGCTACTCGCAACTGCGTGGCCTGGGCTACGCGGGCGCGTTCATGGGTGTCATGGCCGCCTTGGGGCTGATCGCCTCACCATGGGCGGTCCTGGCGGTGCCCGCGGCCATCCTGTTGGGATTCGCGTTCGGTGCCGTCGGCCTGGCTGCCGTGACCTTCATGCGCAGCTGGGTCGATCTGGACATGGTCAACCTGGCGCTGCTCCCGCTCTTCCTGTTCTCGGCCACCTTCTACCCACTGGACGTGTACCCGCCGGTTCTGCAGATGCTGACCCGGCTGTCGCCGCTGTACCACGGCGTCGAGCTGATCCGCAGCCTGACGCTGGGCGTCGTCGACCCGGGGTTGCTGGGCCATGCGGCGTTCCTGCTCGCCATGGCGGGGGTGGGCGCGGTGATCGCCGCGCGCCGCCTGCATCGTCAGCTCGCCCCGTAGCCGCCGCAGCCGCGCGGGAAGGTTTGGCCGACCTCCGGCGTTGGAGGTAGAGGCCATACCATGGCCATGCTGCGAGAGGAGACGCGCATGCTGTTCGGACGCAAGAAGACGCAGATGGTCGACCCGACCGAGGCGCTGCAGGGGCGCGACACGCCCCTTCCGACCGCGCGGACCCACCACGTCAACGGCGCGTCGCTGCACCCCCCGTTTCCCGAGGGCACCAGGCAGGCCGTGTTCGGCATGGGTTGCTTCTGGGGCGCCGAGCGCCTGTTCTGGCAGACCGACGGCGTCGTGACCACAGCGGCGGGATACGCCGGTGGCCACACACCGAACCCGACCTACGAAGAGGTGTGTTCGGGGCAGACAGGTCACGCCGAGGTGGTGCTGGTCGTCTACGACCCCGCCGCAGTGTCCTATGACACCCTGCTGAAGGTGTTCTGGGAGAACCACGACCCGACTCAGGGGATGCGGCAGGGCAACGACGTGGGCACGCAGTACCGTTCGGCGATCTACGTGACCGACGACGAGCAGCGCGAAGCCGCGAAGCGCTCACAGGAGGCCTACCAGCGTGCGCTGACGGACTCCGGCTACGGCGACATCACCACCGAGATCGCCGACGCGGGGCCGTTCTACTACGCCGAGGACTACCACCAGCAGTACCTGTCGAAGAACCCCTACGGCTACTGCAACCACGGCTTCTGCCAGGTCGGCTACGAGGCCGAGCCGGCGACCGGCTGACGAGATCTGGCCCTGCGTCCGCGCAGGGCTCAGACGTCCCACCAGGCCGTGACGACCTCGCGTTCGGCGGGTACGCCGATCCGATCGATCATCGCGCGCAGGTCGTCGTCGCGGTCGGCGCCCAGCGCGAGGCGCTTGCGGAGAAACTCCACCCGCGCGTCCATCGGCGCGCGGTGCAGGCTGTTGGGACGCATCCAGCGATCGTCGCGCGGGTGCAGTCCCATGTCGCGCAGGACGGTGAGGGCGTCGTCGGCGGTCGGACCATGGGGCCGGTCGATGTCGTGGAACGCCCGCCAGTAGGGCGCCAGCCACGCCAGCGGATGCCGCACCGGCAACTCCAGCACCACCCGATGCCGCGCGCGATCCGACAGCGCCTGCACGAACGGCACGAGATCGCCAACGTTGTAGACGACGTGGGCACACACCACGACGTCGGCGACCGGCGCCGCGCGCGCGACCGCGGGCCAGGTGCCCTCGACCGTCTGCGCCTCCACGCCACGTTGAGTGGCGGCCCGGGCAAAGGCCGCGAGCATGCCGGCGCTCTGATCGACGCCCATCAGCCGCCCGGCCGGTGGGGCCAGCGGCAGGCTGGCGGCACCGCCGCCACAGCCGATGTCGAGCACATCGCCACCGTCGGGCAGGACGGCGCGCGCCCGCTCGTGGGTGCGTGTCGGTGGCTGCCGCAGCGCTTCGGCGGCCAGTTCGGTGAACCGCTCGACCGAGAAGCGGTGCGGGTCGTCCGGGGCCCGCTGCAGGATGTGCTCCGGTATCGCCCAGTCCGCCAGGTCGGCCGCCCAGCGGACGGCGGCCGTGCCGGTGGTCATGGCGCGGCCAGCATGGCCCGCCCGAGCGAGCGCGTCAGCGTGAGCGTGGTCATGGGTGTCAACGCTCCTTTCCCGAACGCCAGGTCCGCGAGCAGCTCCAGCGTGGCCGGAGACCCCGCCGAGGCGCGCACCAGGTGGTCGAGCATGCCGCTGCGCCCGGCCAGCAACGACAGCCAGCGTGTGCTGCGCAGGTGTCCACCGAGCGCGGCATGCAGCATCGCACGATATCCCGGAAGCGGCGCGGCGGGGGAGCGCACGGCGGCCGATGCCGCGAGCCGACCGCTGAGCAAGGCGTAGTAGATGCCCTCCCCGGTGATCGGGTTGATGAGCGCGGCGGCGTCACCGGCCAGCAGGACCGGCCCGCCACCGAGGCGCACCCCACCGCTGGACAGTGGCAGCCGGTGGCCCCGGACGCTGCCCGGCTCGGCGCGGTCGCCATGGTCGAGCAGTGCGGTCATCCGCGCGATGAGCGCGTCCCGGCGCGGCGGGTGCCGCGTGCCGAAGACCCCGTAACCGATGTTGCAGCGGTGCTCGTCGATCGGGAACGACCACGCGTAGGCCAGCACGGCGGCGCGTTCCCAAACCAGGAGCAGTTCGCGGGGGCCGTCGGGCGCCGGCGCGTAGCCGCGCACCGCAACGCCCATGTGCCGCGCGCGGACGGGCGCGGACGGCCCACGGCGACGAACAGTGGAGTTGGCGCCGTCGGCGCCGATCACGACCTTGCCGGCCACCGGTTGTCGTGTGGTCTCGACCACGACGCCGCCGGACGTCGGGCGCAACCCCCGGACCGACGCGTCGTGCCAGTCGACGCCGCACGCGCGGGCCGCGTCGGCCAGCCGTGCGTCGAAGATCATCCGAGGGATCACATAGCCCACGGCCGGTGGCGCGTCGGCGACCTCGCCGCCCCCGGGTGCCCGCAGGCGCAGCCGGTCGATCGGGGCGAAGCCGCGCACCGCGTCGCTGACGCCGAGCTTGGCCAGTTCAGCGACCGCGTCGGGGCTGATGGCGTCACCACAGGTCTTGTCCCGTGGGAACCGCGCGCGTTCGATCACCGCGACGCTGGCCGCCGGCGCGACCCTGCGCGCGGTCAGGGCCGCCGCCGCCCCCGCGGGTCCGGCGCCGACGATCACCACGTCGTAGACCATGCGCCCAGCCTGACACCGTCGCCGCGCGACCGACACAACTACCATCGGTGCGCGTGAGCGCCAAGTCCTCCTGCAGCTTCTGCCAGATCGTCGCGGACGACGATCCTGACGTGCTCGTCTACCGCTCCGACGAGGTCGTCGGCTTCCTCGACACCCGACCCGTGTTCCACGGCCACTGCCTGCTGGTGCCCAGGACCCACTACGAGACCCTCGACCAGGTGCCGTTGGAGCTGGCGCAACCGCTGCTGCACGCCACGCAGCTGACCATGCGCGGCCTCGCCGAAGCGGTCGGCGCACACGGCACCTTCGTCGCCAACAACAACGTCATCAGCCAGAGCGTGGCGCACCTGCACGTCCACGTGGTGCCGCGCCGGCGCAAGGACGGGTTGCGCGGGTTCTTCTGGCCCCGTCACCCGTATGAGGACGCAGCGGCCCTTGACGCGATGCGCAAGCGTGTGCGGACGGCCATCGAGGCGGCCGCGCACGCGTGAGCGGATCGACCGGCGCGGCGCGGCAAGACGGCGCCGCCAGGAACCTGCTGCTGGGCGCACTCCTGGCCAGCACGGTCGTGGTGCTGCCGACGATCATGCTCGGCGCGCTGGCCGTGCTCGTCCGCGAGGAGCTGCAGTTCGGCGAGGCCGCGCTCGGACTGGCTGCCGCGCTGTTCGCCGCCTCTGCCACCGCGGTGTCCGCGCCAGGTGGCCGCCTGTCGGAGCGCATCGGCGCCGCACGGACGATGACAGCGGGTGCGTTGATCGCCGGAGCGGCGCTGGTGGCCATCGCCGTGCTGGCCAACTCGTGGGCGACGCTCGTGGCGTGCCTGATGGTGGCAGGCATCGGCAACGGATTGACCCAACCAGCGACCAACGGCGTGCTGTCGGGCGCCATCAGCCCCCAACGGCAGGGCCTGGCGTTCGGCTTCAAGCAGGCGGCGATCCCTCTGGCGGGCATGCTCAGCGGACTGGCGCTGCCCCTGATCGGCCTGCGGGTCGGGTGGCGCTGGGCGTTCGCGGCCGGCGGTGTGCTGGCGCTCGGCGTTGCGCTCATGGTGCCGCGCGCGCGTGCGGCGCTGCGCCTGCGGCAGGCGCAGGCGCCACCGCCTCGGGTCGACGGTGAGGACAGTGCGCCGCTGGGGCCTCTGCTGGTCATCACCTTCGCGGGCGGCATGGCGTCGGCGTCGGCGAACGTGATCGGGGCGTTCTTCGTCGAGTCGACGGTCGCCAGCGGCGTCCTCGAGGCGCAGGCCGGCTATTGGCTGACCGGCGCCGGCGCCTGCGGGATCGTGGCGCGCACGCTCTGGGGATGGCTCGCCGACCGCCGTACCGGGCGGCACCTGCCGTTCGTGTCTTGGCTGATGGCCGTGGGCGCGGTCGGCCTGGGTGTGCTCGCATTGAGACCGGCCGGCGGACCCGGTCTGGTCGTGGGCGCGGTGCTCGCGTACGGCGCGGCGTGGGGATGGCCGGGCCTGTTCAACTACGCGATCGTGCGCCAGAGCCGCGCCGCACCGGCGGCGGCGACCGGCGTCACGCAGTCGGGCCTGTTCGCCGGGCTCCTCGTGGGGCCACCGACGTTCGGGTGGCTGGTGGAGACCACGTCCTACCAGGTGGCCTGGGGAGTGTTCGCGCTGTTGCTTCTGCTGGCCGCGGCGCTGTTGCAGGTCGGACGGGTCCGCCTGCTGCGGTCACGCGGTTAGTGCTGCGCCACCCGGGCCGCTACTTCGGTGTCGTGGTCCGCCGCAGGTGGCGCCACAGCAACGCGTGGCCGGTGACGCCCATGATGAGCAGCGCGGTGGCGGTCCATTGGCCGGCGAGCGCGGTCATGATCGCCGCGATGACCGCACCGGCGACCAGGACCGCCCGCATTGCGTTGACCTGTTGCATGTTGAGTTCCTCGACATCGACCGCGGCCGTGCTCCCACGGCGGTCCGGCCATGGTAGATGACCGGCCCCACGACGGCCGCCGACAGCGCGGCATCGGCGGGCTGCTCCCTCACGGCGACGAACAGCAGGCCCAGCGCGAGCACGAGCATCACCAGCAGGAGTCCGACCCACAGCATGATCTGGCGCGTCTGGCGCTTCTCATCGTCGACCGGCCCGCCGGCGGATGGCGGTGCCGGGGCGTCCGCCCGCTGGGATGCCGTGCCCGCGACCGTCGGGGTGGAGTCGTGCACCGTGACCGAGCCCGGCAATTTGACCGGCCCGGCGACGTCGGCCAGCGCGGCGTCGACCTCGGCGACGCTGGGACGCTCGCCGGGGTCCTTGACGAGCAGGGACTCGATGATCGGCTCGAGCGGACCCAGCTCGACGCCGGGCCGGTGGGGCCGTGTCCTCACCGCCTGGGTGGTCTCCCAGGAGTTGCTCTCCGCGAACGGCGCTCTGCCCTCGACCGCGAAGTACAGTGTCGCGCCGAGCCCGTAGAGGTCAGCCTGCGGTCCGGGGCGGCGGCCCAGCGCCTGCTCGGGGGCCATGTACGCCGGTGTCCCCAGCACCGAACCGGCGGCGGTCAGCGTCGGGTCGTCACCGAACAGCGCGATGCCGAAGTCGGTCAGCCGCAGCGTGTCGCCGTCGACCAGGATGTTGCTGGGCTTGACGTCGCGGTGGATGACACCGGCCCGGTGTATGGCGTCGAGTGTCGCCAGGATCGAGCGGCCCGCGACCGCTGCCCCCGCCGGGTCCAGCGGGCCGTCGCGGCGGACCAGTCGCGCCAGGCTGGGCGCGTCGACGAACTCCATGACCAGGTAGACGTACGGCCCGACGTCGATCACGTCGTAGACCTGCACCACACCCGGCGTGCGGAGTTGCGCGACCGCCTGAGCCTCGCGGCGCGCCCGCGCGCGACTGCGGGTGCTGCGCTGCTCGTTGGCCACGATCTGCTTGATGGCGACCGGGCGGACCAGGTGCAGGTCCTCGGCACGCCAGACCGCGCCGGTGCCACCCCGGCCGATCATTGAGAGGAGCCGGTACCTCTCGGCCACCAGCCCCACATCCGGCTGTGTCTCAGTCACGTCAGTCTTCCGCCGGCAGGACGTACGCCAATGCCGGCACACCGCAGCACGGTGCATTTCCCGGGGCGACCTCGTACGACGCAACAGGTCTGATTCTCCCGCTGTGACGGTAGCGTAGCCGAGCGCACGCCACAGGGGAACGGATGGGCATGTCACGCCAGCAGAAGGTCGCGGTGGTCACCGGTGCGTCCAGTGGCATCGGTGAGGCGATCGCCCGGCGGCTGGCCGGGGGAGGGATGAGCGTCGTCGCGGTCGCCCGACGTGCCGAACGCCTCGCGGCTCTCGCACAGCGGGACCAGCGCATCGTCCCGTTTCCCGCCGACGTCACGCGGCGCACCGCCGTCGCGGCTCTCGCCGATCACGTCGCGGCCGAGCATGGTCGTTGCGACGTGCTGGTCAACAACGCCGGCATCCCCGGTGGTCAGTTCCGCGGGCCCGACGATCTCGACGACGTCGTGCGCACCATGCAGGTCAACTTCATGGGTACCGTCAACTGCATCGCCATGTTCCGCGACCTGCTGGTGGCCAGCGCACCCAGCCATGTCATCAACGTCGCGTCGGTGGCGGGCAAGATCGGCAGCGGCAGACCCGGGTATGCGGCGTCGAAGTTCGCAACCGTCGGCTTCTCGGAAGCGTTGAACATGGCCTGGGCCCGCGACGGCATCACGATCACGCAGCTGAACCCCGGCCTCACCGCCACCGAGGGCTTCCCGCAGACACAGGCGCTGCAGAGCCCCTACGCCCGTCTGGTCGCCAAACCCGAGGACGTCGCCGATGCCGTGGTCGACGTGCTGGTCCGCCGGCCGCGGGAGCGCACCGTCCCGCGCTGGTACCGCGGTCTCGTGGTGCTGCGCCACGTGGTGCCCGGGCCGTTCTGGGCCATCGCGTCGCGGACGCGGCGCGGGCAGGGCGCCGCCGAGCACCCGAGGGACCGGTAGGCTCCGGGCGCGTTGGCCGCGAGGGAGCGAGGGAGGATGTGGACGACCGTTCTTCGGTGGTCTTCCCCCTCGGTGTCGCCTCGGGTGATCCGGCACCCGACGGTGTGGTGTTGTGGACGCGCGTCGAGCCATCCCCGTCCGGCCCGGTGACGGTGGCCTGGGATGTCGCGCGGGACGCCGCCATGCGCGACATCGTCGTCAGCGGCCACGCCGTGGCCGCAGCCGCTCACGACTGGACCATCAAGGTGCGGGTCCGTAGCCCGGCGCTGACACCGTTCACGTCCTACTGGTATCGCTTCCGCGCACTGGGGACGGCGAGCAGACCCGGGCGGTTCAAGACGCTGCCGAACCCGGGTCGCCCGCTCGACCGGCTGCGACTGGGCTACGTCTCGTGCCAGGACTTCACCGCCGGCCGCTTCACTGCGCTGCGCGAACTGGCCGGCACCGACGTCGACTACGTCGTGCACCTCGGTGACTACATCTATGAGACCGTCGGCGATCCCGACTTCCAGAACCGGGGGCCGCGGAACCGGCGGCTGCAACTGCCCGGGAACCGACTGCGTGCCGAGTCGCTCGACGACTACCGCTGGTTGTACCGCACCTACCGCGCCGACCCCGACCTGCAGCGGCTCCACGAGCGCCACACCGTCATCGCCATCTGGGACGACCACGAGTTCGCCAACGACGGCTACGGGATCCACGACACCGATTCGGCCGACGAGTCGGCCAATGCCGACCCCCAGCGCCGCAGTGCCGCGTCGCAGGCATGGAGCGAGTACGTGCCCGCCGACGTCACGTTCCGCCCGGATGCGCCGCCGACGGAGCAGATCCGCGTGTACCGGTCGTTCGTGTTCGGCGACCTGGCCGAACTGGTGCTGACCGACGAACGCATGTATCGCGACGGTCCACCCTGCGGCCTGCTCCGGGCGCAACGCTACGCCACGCCGGGATGTCCCCAACAGCACGCACCGGATCGCACCATGCTGGGCGCCGACCAACGTTCGTGGCTCATCGAGCGGCTCACGACGTCGACCAGGCGATGGAAGCTGTGGGGCAACGAGACGATGCTCATGCCCTTCCGGCTGCCCGGTTGGCTCGCGCGGCGCCTGCATCCACGTGACGGCGACGTACCGATGCTCGACGAGCTCTACGTCAGCCTCGATCAGTGGGACGGGTTCCAGGCGGAACGGGCCGCCCTCGTGCGCGCGCTGTCAGACGTCGAGGGTCTGATCGTGCTGACCGGAGATCTGCACTCGTTCATCAGTGGCACGCTGCGGACGCCCGACGGCCGTGATGTGGCTACGTGCCTGATGGTCGGTTCGGCGACCTCGGCGAACCTCGCGGAGATGCTCGCTGGGCGCACGCTGCCGAGCCTGCCATTGCCGCTGGATGCGCTTGTGCGATCGACCAACCCACACCTGGACTACGTCAACTCGAGCACCCACGGGTTCAACGTCCTTGACGTCGATCATGCGCGGGCACGGTGCCGGATGACGGCGGTCAATGGTGTGCGCGCCCCGTGGGCGTTCACCTGGCCGCTGCGCGACATCGAGGTCGTCCACCCGGACGGCTGATCGACGCGGATCCTCGACTTCCGCCGAGCTTTCAGGCATCGTCTGTCCATGGGAACACCAGCTAGCGGAATCGTCGAACGGCGGGACCTGTCCACGCTTCCGAAGGTGCACCTCCACCTGCACCTCATCGGCTCGATGCGTCCACGGACGCTCGCCGACCTGGCGAGGCGCAACGGTGAGCGCCTGCCCGCGGAGCTGTCCGCGCTGACCTGCAGGGTGGCGTCACCGTCGACGGCCTCACTGACCGGGTCATGCGCACAGGACGATCTGTGGCCGACCGCTGCGCCGGCCGAGGCCGATGTGCGGGGCTTCGCGCGCTTCGACGCGTTCTACGTCGCCGCCAAACGACAGGTCCGCGGGATCGACGATCTCGCCCGGCTCGTCCTCGAGCTTGCGGCCGACGAGGCGGCCGCCGGGTCGCGGTGGGTCGAGGTGACGGCCAACCCCGCGCTCTACCAGGGCCGGCTCGGACCCGACGAAGCGGTGCTGGAGGGTCTGCTCGACGCCGGCGCGGTGGCGGCCGCCTCGACCGGTGTCGGTGTGGGGTGGGTGATCAGCGCGGACCGCCGCTTTCCCGACGACGCGGCCGCTCTGGCGAAGCTGGGGGTGCGCTACCGCGAGCATGGCGTGGTCGGGTTCGGCCTGGCCAACGACGAGGCGGCCAACCCGAGCGGGGCGTTCGGGCACGCGTTCGACGTCGCCCGCGACGGCGGGCTGCTGGCCGTGCCGCATGCGGGGGAGCTGACCGACGCACGCGATGTGTGGCAGGCGGTCGACCGCCTGGGCGCCACGCGCATCGGCCACGGCATCCGTGCCGTCGATGATCCCCGCCTGCTGGACCGGCTGGTCGATCAGGACGTATGCCTCGAGGTCTGTCCCGCTTCCAACGTGGCGTTGGGCGCCATCGACCACCTGGCGGACCACCCACTGCCGCAGCTGCGCGCCGCAGGGTGCGCGGTCACGCTGGCCGCCGACGATCCACTGCTGTTCGGCGCCGGGCTCACCGACCAGTACCGCATCGCACGGCGGGTGTTCGGCTTCGACGACGGCGAGCTGGCCGAGCTCGCCCGTTGCGGCATCCGCGCCGCCGGCTGTCCCGACCAACTGCGGCGTGACCTGCTTGGTGACGTCGATGCGTGGCTGGCGCGGGACGCGGAGCCGAACTCGTACCGGCCGCTGATCGCAGCCACGTCCGATGACACGTGGGCCGACCGGATCGGCCTCCACCGGGCGCTTGGGTAGCGCGGGTGGTCAGCCCCGCGCCAGATCGCGTGCCTGCGTGAACACCGCGTCGAGCATCGCCGGCGTCAGCCGCCCGGTGAAGGTGTTCTGCTGGCTGGGGTGGTAGCTGCCCAGCATGGTCAGGTCGCCCAGGCGGGCGGTCGCGCCGTGGCCGAACCTCGGCTTGGGCCGGACCGGGCCGAGCACGCGCGCGAGCACGTCCCAGGCGAACCCCCCGAGGGCGACCAGCACGGCCACCGGCAGCGCCCCGAGCTCCCGCTGGAGGAACGGTGCGCAGCGGTCACGCTCGTCGGGGTGCGGGCGGTTCTGCGGAGGAGCGCAACGGACGGCGGCGGTCACCCAGCAGCCTGTCAGGGTCAGGCCGTCGCCCCGCTGCTCCGACGTGGGCTGGGAGGCGAAGCCCGTGCGGTGCAGCGCTGCGTACAGGAAGTCGCCCGAACGGTCGCCGGTGAACATGCGTCCCGTGCGGTTCGCGCCATGGGCGGCGGGCGCAAGCCCCACGATCGCCACGGCGGCGGCGGGGTCGCCGAAGCCGGGGACCGGCCGGCCCCAGTACTCCCAGTCGCGGTAGGCGGCACGCCTGTCCTGCGCCACCCGCTCACGCCACGCGACCAGGCGCGGGCACGCGCGGCACGACGTCACCTCGTCGGTGATGCGGGCGAGGCCGTCGCCGTCGGTCACCGCGACCGTGGTCCGCCGACCGCTTCGGCGCAGGGACGTCGGCCTGTCACGGGATGACAAGCCCTTCGAGGTCGTCCGGCGCCGCAGGCCGCTGGAGGTCCATGCCGCGCAACGTGCTGACGAGCAACTCCGCGATGACCGCGTCGCGGACCCACTTGCGGTCGGCCGGCACGACGTACCAGGATGCCCAGTCGCTTGACGTCTCAGCGATGGCCTCCTCGTAGGCCGCGGTGAAGTCGTCCCAGCGGGCACGCATGTCGATGTCGTCGTGGTTGAACTTCCACCGCTTGGCGGGGTCGTCGATCCGAGCCTGCAGCCGCTCGCGTTGCTCGTCGCGTGAGATGTGGAGGAAGACCTTCAGCACGGTCGTGCCCTCGTCGTGCAGCAGGCGTTCGAACTCGCGGATGTGTCGGAACCGGGCCCTCCAGCGGGCCTCCTCGACGAGGTCGAGCACCCGGACGACCGCGACGTCCTCGTAGTGCGAGCGGTTGAAGATGCCCAGCTCGCCTCGTCGCGGAACGACCCGGTGCACGCGCCAGAGGTAATCGTGATCCAGTTCGTTGTCGGACGGCGCCTTGAACCCGGCGACGCGCACACCCTGCGGGTTGACGCCGCTGAAGATGCGGCGGATCGTGCCGTCCTTGCCGGCCGTGTCCATGCCCTGCAGCACCAGCAGCACCGCCCTGCGGTCCTCGGCCCACAGCAGCGCCTGCAGGTCGGCCAGTTCGGTCAGCAGGGTGTCGCGGTAGCGGTGCCCGTCCTTCTTGCCGCCCAGACCCAGCCGGGCGCCGGGATCGCGGTCGGGCAGACCCGGCGTGGTGCCCGGTGCGATCCGGACCTGCTCGATGAGCTCAGCCTTCATGGGGGCGATCCTACGTGGTGCCACGGGCGTGGCGCTTCTTCTCCGGCTCCCGTCTACAGGAGCAGCTTCCAGACCTCCTCGGCCAGCAGCGTCTCGTAGCCCACCCATTCCTGGGCGATCCGCAACCCGCCGACCAGCAGGTTGCGGACGTCGGCGCGCAGCGGTTCAGCGAGCCACGCGGCGAGCTCGCGCGCCTCGGTCACCGGGGACGGGACGGTCACGGACGGGCGGCCGTGGCGCAGCAGCAGCTCATACAGCGGCATGGCGGGCTCGACGGGCGGCAGGCCCTCGGCGAGTGCGTGGCCTGTGGCGCTGGCGGGCGTGGCCAGGTCCGCCGCGTCGAGGTCGCCGAAGTACAGGATGCGCTCGACCGTCCGGTCGAGGGTGCGCAGGAACGGGATGGCCGACGCGAAGTAGCCCCCGGCGCCGTGCACCACCAGCCCGACAGGCGTGGCGGGCGCCTCGACCAGGGTGCGGCGGATGCTGGCGAACGTCTCGTGTCCCGACACCACGAGCATGGTCGCGCCGGGACCGACCGGGCTCCACACCAGCGGCGGTGGCACCGGGGCGCAGGCCAGCAGATCCCACGTCAGCCGGTCGGGCCCGAACAGCTTGGAGCGGGACATCTCGTGCAGGCGGTCTTCGTGGCCTGAGCCGAACAGTTGCAGAGAGCGCTCGCGCGGTGGAACGATGACCCGTGGGCGCTCGACGCTGAGCCATTCGTTGATGCGCAGCAGGTCCTCGTGGTCCTGATCCGACAGTGTCAGAGCGGCCGCCCACGACATCTCCGGCCGCCATGATGTCCCCCGCCCCACCCCCACGCGCGTCGCTCGCTGGGTGGGTGCGACGATCCGCACCGCGCGGGGCAGCGGGGGATCGCGTGCGCGGTCATAGGCGTTCGGGTCGGACGGCAGAGCCAGCCAGCTCTCGGCGACCAGTTCGTCGATCGCCTGGCGCAGCCGGTGACGTCGGTCGGGCGCGGTCACCAGATCGGGCGACATGCCCAGCAGGCACGCCCACACCTCGGCCAGAAAGATGAGCTCGCGATCCAGTGACACCAGGCAGCGTCGCAGCCGCCACGCCGCCGGGCTGAGCTCGGTCACAGCAGGTCGGCGACAGGCGCTGCGCCATTGCCGGCTCTCCGCCACATGTGCGTCGCCGACACGTTCGTGGAGGCGACCTGCACGTCGTCGGGCGCGTCGCCGTCGACGACCTCGACGTGCTGGTTGCCGGTGCGGGCGTCGCTGCGCTCGTTGCGCAGCCTGATCCAGTGCGGCAGCACGCCTACGGCCTCGCGGTCGTCGACCGCGGTCGTGTAGACCAGTTGCACGCCCATGGCGTCGGCGACCCGCCGTTGCAGCCGCAGCAACGTGACGTTCGACGACTTACCGATGGGGTTGTCGAGCGTGAGGACCCCCGCGGTGCTCTCCGCCTGCCGCGCCTGCGCCCGCAGCCGTGCGAGGGTGCAGTACAGCAGGATCGCCGCGGTCAGCTGCTCGCCCCCTGAGAAGGTCGCGAGCTCGGTCACCGGCACACGTTCGGGTCGAAGCGCGGGGTTCGGTTTGAGGATGCGCACTCCGAAGCCCGTGGCACCGACGGCCGCGTGGGTCGCACGCTGCAGCAACGGCACACCCGACGGCCGCACGCCTTCGTCGACGAGCTGATCGACCATCGCCTCGAGCCGTTCGACCAGTTCGTCGTCGACTGCTGGAGTGGCGAAGCGGATGTGCAGAAAGCGCTGCTCGGACCAGTCCCCGAAGCCCGACGGCAACGCCGAGACCTGATCGGCCTGACGCAGGAGCCACAGGCCACGCTGCACGTTGGCCGCGATCTCGCGGACCAGCAGCCGCCGGTGCTGCGTCAGCTCCTCGAGCTTCTGCTCGCACTGCTGCAGGCGCATCGCAAGCTGCTCGAGCAGGGCGCCGTCGTCGTGCACCACTGCGACCGGGTCGGCCGACAGCCGGGAGCGGATAGGCCCGTCGAGCGTGGCGAACCGAGCGTCGCTGACGAAGCGGCGGACCTCCGCGGCGGACTGCGACAGCGTGCGGGAGGTCCGCTCGGCCTCGTCGACACGTTCGGCGAGCCGGGCGCGCAACGCGTCGACGGCCGTGCGGGCCTGCTCTGGGTCGTCGGCGATGTCGGGCGTGGCGGCCTCGCCGACCTCCGTGTCGGGACGGCCACGCAGTTCGACGGCGAGCAGCTCGGCCAGGTGGCCGAACCGGTCGCCGTGGCGCGCATCATCTCTCGCGCCGTCGCGCGTGCGTTCCGCTTCGTCCCGGCTCGCGGCTGCAGCCGCCCGGGCCAGGTCGGCCGCGGCGATGAGCTGCTGCTCGAGTGCCCGAGCGGCGTCGGCCGTCTCGGGTCGCGGCCCATCGAAGGCGCCGGCGGGCAGCCGGTCACGGGTTGCGCGGGCGGCACGGACGCGCTCGGCCGCTTCGGCGCGGGTGCTCAACGCAGCGTCGCGCGCATGTTCGGTGCTGCGCAGCAGGGCCGTCCGTGCGTCGCGGGTGCGGCCTTCCGTGCTGCGCAGCAGGTCCCTGGCCAGTGCGATGGTGGCGTCGTCACCACGCGCGAGCTCGCGGTCGAGCTCGGAGCGCCGCTCGATCAACAGGCGCCGGCGCTCGCCGAGCGTCGAACCGGCGACGGCGGCGTCGACCTGCACGCTCAGCGTCCGCACCCGTTGCTCGAGGACCTCGAGCGGCTCGTCTGCGTCGTCGCCGTCGTCGCCGTCGTCGTCCTGGGGCGCCGCCAGATCGACACGCCGGTCACGCAACCGGTCCGCATGTTCACGATGGTGCTGAGCGGTCATGTGGTGGTCGGCGGCCGCCCGGCGCAGCTGCTGGGCATGGGCCGTGGCCGCCGCGGCCTGTTCCTGGGCCTGCTGTGCCCGCTGCGCGAGCTCGTCGGTGTCGTCGGATTCGGCCATCTCCGACAGCAGCAGTTCGACGCCCGACAGCAGCGACGTCAGCTCACCCAGGGTGCGCGGCGCATCCGCCTGCGCGCCCGCCAGGGCCGTGCGGTGCTCGTGCAGCTGGTCAAGGCGTTCATGCAGGGCGTCGCGTTCGGCGCGCAGCCGCCCGCACGCCATCGAGGCCTGTTCGACCGCGTCGTCGATCGCAGCGCGCTGGTCGGAGGGGTAGGTCGACAGCAGCCGGCGCAGCCGGTCCGCCAGGGCCGCGTCGCGCGCCCGCCCGGCAACGACGGCCGCACGCCGGCGGTCCGCGTCCTGCAGTCGACTCCGCAGGCGGATGCGTGCGTCCTCCGCGCGGGCGCGGTCGTACAGCGCGGGGTCCACCGGCGCGGTGACCATGTCGGCCGCCGGTTCGACGTCGACGTCGGGTGCGGACGCGACGACCACGATGGTCGACAGCGGGTCGGCCATGTTGGCCACGATGTCGCGGGCCTGCCCCAGGCGGCGCTCGTCGGCGACCACCACGCCGTCGACCACGGCGGGCGTCTGCGTGATCAGCGCTTCGCGGCGCTCGGCGGTCACACGTTCGGCAAGGTGGCGCCAACCGGAGCTCGCCGTGATGCCGGCGCGCTCGAGCATGTCGACCACGTGCTGGACGTCGCGACGCGCCGGCAGCAGGCCGTCGGTCTGCAACCCCGCGAGCCCGGCCCGGTCGGCGGCCTCCGCGACCGCGTCGTCGGCGAGCCGGCGGTCCGCGTCATCGACGAGCCGCTCCAGCCGGTCGACGAGCATGGGACCGGCGTCCCAGATGTCGATGTCGGCGGTCTCGGCGAGCTCGTGCAACCGCTCCTGCGCCACCAACGCCTCGGCGGCCTCCGTGAGCTGCTCGCGGGCGTGGACCCGATCGCTGAGGCGTCCACGCGCTTCGACGTGCGCGTCGTCGATGCGGGCGACCTGGGCGTACCCCTCCCGCAGCTCGGCGTCGACCTGCGCGAGCTCCCGGTCACGGTCGGCCTGCTGCCGCTGTCCGGCGCGCAACAGCGCGCGCAGCCGCTCGTGTGCATCGCGAGGGTCCTCGTCGCTGCCGAGCGCCCCGCGGTCGACGAGCGCCTGCTGGCGCCGTTGCCTGGCCTCACCGCGTTCGGCCAGCGTCGTCCGGGCCTGCTCGGCGCGGCCGCGTTCGGCCACCATCCGTTGCGCCTCGCGTTCGGCCGCCTCCGCGTCGGCGTTGCATTCGGACGCACGGCGCTCGGCCTCCTGCGCGGCGGCTCGCAGGTCGCGTTCCTCGCTGACCAGCCGGCGATGTAGGCGGGCCTGCGCGCGGAGCAGGTCCTGCGCGATCTCCGGCTGATCAGCCTCGAGACGGCGGTCGATCGTGGCGATCTCGGCACCGAGCTGCATGCTGCGTGCCAGCGGTTCGAGCAGCGCCACCGCGGCCAGGCGCGCATCGAGGCCGGCCAGGTCGGCAACCGCCCGCTCCAGGCGGTGTTCGGCATCTGCGACGTCGAGCTCGGCGGCACAGCGGCGGACCGCCACGGCCCGCGCCCGTTGCTCGCGGGCATGTTCGTCGTGCCGGCGCGCGGCGTGCTCATGATCGCGCGCCTGCGTTTCGTGGTCCGATACGCGCGCCTGTGCGTCGGCGGCCGCCCGCCGCAGGCCTTCGGTCATCGCCGCCACGTCACCGAGCACCGCGGCGAGCGCAGACTGCGCCTGCTTCCGCTGCTGCGAGGCCGCGATGACCGGGTCGAGGCGCTCCAGCGCACCGGCGAGGAACGTCCTGTTGCGTTCGACGTCCGGCCGCCGCGCGAGCTCGTCGGCGTACCGCGTGTACACGTCGGCCACCCGGTCGGACTGCTCGTCGGCGACGGCCAGCTCCAGCAGCAGGTCCACGAAATCGGACTCGGTCCGACAGCGCCGCTTGAACAGGTCGCTCGCGCCACCCTCCTCACGGTTCATCTGCAGCTGGTAGCGCAGTACCTCCGGGTCGAGGTCGTGCTGCTCGAGCTCCCGCCGCCACTCCGCCTGACTGGTCGGTGTGACCAGACGCAGCGACGAGTCGCCCGCGGCGATGGCGCGCAGGCGCTCGCGGAAGCGCGCCAGCGACAGCCGCCGGTCGTCTTCGGTGATGGGCAGCGTGTCGAACGTCAGCGTGGGGTCGAACTCGAGCAATCCTGGTGGCATGTGGTCGCTGGGCACGAACGCGTACCACAGCCGGCGCAACCGCGATTCGTCTGACGACCGCACGCGGTCACGCCACTCCAGGCACATGCCCGTCACCAGCGACGGTGTGCGGGCGCCTGGTTCCCCCCACTCGACGTAGACGTGGCTGGTGTCGCCGGCCAGCACGTAGTCGGCGAGCCGGCGGTCCTTGCCGTCCTCGTTGGAGCCGAGGAACTCGCGGCGGTTGGGCCGGACCACGGCGAAGACGAGGTTGAGCAGCGACGACTTGCCCCCGCCGTTGCGCAACCACAGCACGCTGTGCGTGGGCCGACCGTCGTCACCGGTCAGACGTAGTTCGAGCGGTGCGAACCGCGCGTTGGGGTGGCCGACCGACTCCAGCCGGATGCGCCGTAGCTGCAGCATGCGCTCAGGACCCGGGGCGCCGGCCGCGCTGCGCCAACAGGTCGCGCAGCCAGTGCGCGCTCTGCTTGGCGATGCGGGCCTGCGTCTCGTAGTCGACGTAGATGATGCCGAAGCGCTGCTCGTAACCCTCCGCCCACTCGAAGTTGTCGAGGAACGACCAGGCGATGTATCCGGCGAGCGGCACACCCTGGTCGCGGGCATCGAGCGCGGCGCTCAGGTGGGATTCGAGGTAGCGGACACGCGCCTCGTCGGCGACCGTGCCGTCAGGGCCGGGTCCGGTGTCGTAGGCCGCCCCGTTCTCGGTGATCCACAGCTCGATCGGGCCATAGTCGTTGTGGACGCGCACCAGCAGTTCGGTCAGCGCCTCCGGCCGAACGACCCAACCCATGGTCGTGTGCTCACCTTCGACCGGCCGCGTCTTGACGTGGTCGATCCCGGGCCCGATCGCGTCGTCGCCAGGCGGGCCGCCCGCCACCGACTCCGGCGTGTAGTAGTTGATGCCGAGCCAGTCGATTGGCGAGGAGATCACGTCGAGGTCCTCCGGGCGGAGGCCGTCGGTGTCGACGACCGACTCGAACACCTGCAGCACGTCGGCGGGGTAGGAGCCGCGCAGCACGGGGTCGAACCACCAGCGGTTGCGGACGCCGTCGGCCAGGTCCGCCGCCGCGATGTCCTCGGGACGGTCGGACGCCGGCCACACGACGGTCGGGTTGAGCACGATGCCGACCTTGCCGAGGGTGACCGTTCGCAGCGCCTGCGTGGCGAGACCATGGCCGAGCAGGAGGTGGTGTGCGGCGTCGACGGCGGCCTGGACGTCGCGGATGCCGGGAGCGTGCTCGCCGGTCAGGTGACCGACGAACGCCGCGACCCATGGTTCGTTGAGCGTGGCCCACATGGTCACCCGGTCACCGAGCGTCCTGGCGACGGTCAGCGCGTACTCGGCAAACTGCTCGGCGGTGTCACGGTTGGGCCACCCGCCCTTCTGCTGGAGCGCTTCGGGCAGATCCCAGTGGTAGAGCGTCACGGATGGC
>Ga0214469_1000174_pt1 | contig 20155 bp, 14 predicted proteins | sample RVTome_10_FD_187340 | JGI IMG/M metagenome (GOLD analysis project Ga0214469, IMG submission 187340) | Soil microbial communities from uranium-contaminated site in the Upper Colorado River Basin, Wyoming, United States - RVT153D57 HiSeq ... | reverse complement strand
CGGCCTGGGGGGTTCACGGCCGGGACCGGGCTGGTCCACACCGACCTGAGCCATTTCACCTGGGACGGTTTGGCCGACCGCATCGGCCATGTCCGTCGCTGCGCCGGACCCCGGTTCGACGACCTGGAGCTGTCCGTGCTCGTGCAACGGGTGGCGATCGTCGACGATGCGCGCGTTGCGGCCGAGGAGTTCGCGGGCGGTGCCGACGTCGACGTCGACGTCGACATGTTGCTCGACAGCCCGTTCGTGCAGTTCGGCCCCGAGTCGGCCCTAGCCGACCAGCTCGAGCGGCTCCGCGCCGAGCACGGCGTCACGTACGTGACGACGTTCGAGCACTCGGCGGAGGCGCTCGGCGCCGTCCGTGGCCACTTGTCGAGGCAATAGGGTCCGCGCTGGCACTCTCGAGGCAATACCGACCGGCCTCAGGTCCTGATTGCCTCGAGAGCCTGCGGACGGTCCCTATTGCCTCGGCTCGTCGGACGAGTCAACCCGCCGGCGGTGGGAACTCGAACCAGTAACCGGGAAAGTCGGGGTTGACCTCCGTCCCATCGCCATCGCCTGTGAGTGCCGCCACGGCCGCCATCATGTCGGCCGCCAGGTCCCAACCGGCCGAGTTGGTCTCCTCGTAGTGCCCCTCGGCCTCACCCAGCGTCTGGCCGTAGCGGCAGCTCGCCGACACTGCCAAGGCGGCGTCCGGCGGATAGGCGTCTAGTCGCGACGGGTCCTCCGTGATCGCCTTGCACGTGGTGCCCGCCACGGCGTCCGGGTGCTCGATCACCCCGGCGTCGTGGAGCGCCTGGCAAGTGCCCGGCCCGGCGAACTCGTCGGCCACGCAAGCCACCCGCCAGTTGCTGATCGGGAATATGTAGCCCAGCTCGTCGTTGCCGAGCCCAATCGTGAACTCGTAGCGGTCGTGCATCCGCTGGAGCACGTAGCCGCCGGTCGTGAAGTCGTCGCCGAAGGCGTGCAGGCCGGCCGGCTCGTCGTACCAACGCGCTGGGTCGGAGCGGAACTCGGCCGGCAGGCCGACCACCAGCTCGCCGGCCACCTCGCCGGGGAGGAACATCATCCCCACCGAACCGATCTGCAGATACCCCACCCCGCTGCGCAGGTGGTCACCCGTCCGGATCGTGCCCGCGACCGCGTCCTCCTGGGTGGCGAACCCTACGTCGGTGCAGGTCTCGTCGGTCTTGGGCCCGGTGGCCGGGCAGGTGTAAGCGGTCGGCGGCAGGTGGCCCAGCTGCGTGAACCCGGTGGCCGGGTCCACGACCAACAGCACCCGGAACCCGAGATGGGACAGCCGGGAGTAAAAGTCCTGGCTGCGGTACGAGATCGTCGGACGGCCGATCCACTCGCCGCCGTCGATGATGTCCAACGCCGCCCTCGCCGCCTGCTCACCGATGACCACGGCGCGGCGGAAGTTCTCGTCGCTGTAGGTGAAGCCGTCACCTCCCGGCACCGCCGCACCCGCGGGTGGATGGAACTGGTCGCCCAGCGGGTGCTGGCGGTCGACCTCCCATACGCTGGCGCCGCCCGGCCCGACGATCTCACCCAGGGCACCCACGAAGTAGAGCGTCTCGCCGCCCACCTCCTCGGAGATCGCGTTCGACAGCACGCCGGCGTAGTCGGATGTGAAGTAGCGCCCCTCGGCCGTGCAGTTGTCTCCCGTCCAGCCCAGCGACGCGCACGCCGACCCGATGTCCGCCGGCGGTGCCCACCCCAGCGTGGTCTCGGGGTGGTTGTTCCACTGCACCACGGTGCCGATGACCCGTCCGTTGGTGGCGACCGCCTGCAGCACGTTCATGCGGGGGTCGATGACCTGCGGGTCCGTCCCGTCGTCCATGCCGAACCAGTGCTTGCCCTCGCCGACTCGCAACCGGGCGGGTCGCAGCTCGCCAACCGCCTCGACCACGGCGTCGGCCGCCTGGTCGGTCATGTGCTCGTACCAGTCGTGGTTGACGTCGAAGGCGGTGTCGGGTCCGTGATGGTTGTGCGTGGACCCCACCAGCACCTGGACGCGGCCCTTCAGCTTGCGGGGCAGGCGGTCATCGACCTTGGCCCGGATGGAGTCGGCGTCGGTCCGGAAGATCATGTACAGGTCGGCGGCGAGCAGCACGGTGACGTCCTTGGACGACCGCTCCCGCAGCGCCAGCGCCCGCACCCGGAGGTCGTCGTGCACCCAGTGCGACTCGGCGTCGCCGTTGCCCACGGCTATCCGGCCATCGTCCCATGCGGGTACGAAGATGCCGGGCGTGATCGCGTCGTGCGCTGACGGGAACCCGGCGCTGGTGTAGCTCAAGGATCCATCCACCAACGGCAGGACCGAGCGGCTGGCGGCCCCGGCCATGACCACTCCTCCCGGCTGCCCCGGGGCCTCGCCGCGGGCCGTCCCGGCCGCCGCTGGAACTGCGCCCAGCGCCAATGCGGTCGCCAGCATGGCCACCAGCATCGTCTTCCGCATCACGATCCCCCTCACCGTTTCACGGTTCGTCGCCAGTATGTCTTGCCCGGCAGGCCCAAGGGTGGCCCGCCGCGCTGGGCTGGGCTCCGCGGCGAATGGGAGGCTTGTGGGGTGATCGACTGGTCTGACATCGACGCCGTGGTGGGGCAGAACTGGTACCGGCTCGACCCCGACTTCCAGGACCGGGTGCGGCGCGACTGCCCAGCCGACGACCTGGCCTGGGCGGAGGCCACGCTCGACGGGTTCGGTGGCCTGGTGGGCGACCGCATCGCCCGGGCCGCCGACACCATCGACGCCCACCCACCCGAGCTGGTCCGCTACGACCGCTGGGCCAACGACGTGGGCGAGATCGCCCATCATCCGGCCATGCTCGACGCCAAGCGGGCGCTGTGGCAGGCGGGCTATCCGTCGGGGTTCGCCGCCGGTGCCATGGAGCGCGGGCGGCCGACGCCGGGCGTGGTGCTCGGCGGCGCCAGCTACCTGCTGTCCCAGGCCGACACGGGCATGGTGTGCAGCCTGGGCATGACCTCCGGGGTCGCCGGTCTGGTCGACGCCTACGCCCCACCCGACGTGCGCGACTGGCTGCTGGCAGGCCTACGGGCCGCAGACGTCGACCAGGCCGTGGACGGGTCGATGTTCCTGACAGAACGTGACGGCGGGTCCGACCTGGGGCGCACCGTCCACTGCGCGGCGCGAGACCTCGGCGACGGTCGGGTGGAGATCAGTGGCGAGAAGTGGTTCTGCTCCAACGTCGACGGCGCCGCGATCGTGCTGCTGGCCCGACCGGAGGGCGCCCCGGACGGGCCCGCCGGGCTCGGTCTCTACCTCGTGCCCCGGCTGCTGGACGACGGGTCGCCGAATCGCTACGCGATCCGCCGGCTGAAGCAGAAGCTGGGCACCAAGAGCGTCCCCACCGGCGAGGTCGAGTTCCATCGCGCGCTCGGCTACGCGTTGCGGCCACCGAGGACCGGGGACCCGGCGGCGCCGACGGGGTCGACCGACGCCATCGACCGGTCCACGTCGGATGCGGGCGGACTGGCACGGATGATGGAGATGGTCAACGGCAGCCGGTTCGGCGTCGCGCTCATGGGGCTCGGCATCGCCCGGCGCTGCTTTGCCGAGGCGGCCGCCTGGGCCCACCACCGGCAGGCCAAGGGCCGGGCGCTGGTCGACCTGCCGCTCGTGCGCGAGCAGCTCGTCGACCAGCTGGCCGAGCTCGAGGCCGCGGTGGCGCTGGGCTTCGAGTGCGCCGCCTCCAGCGGGTTCGCAGACGGCGCCCGGCTGCGCCGCATCCTGGTGCCGGCGGCCAAGGTGCGCCTTTGCCGGCTCGGCGTCGAGGCGGCGTCGTATGCGGTCGAGCTGCATGGCGGCAACGGCTATTGCGAGGACTGGGGCCTGACCCGCCAGCTGCGCGACGCGCAGTGCCATCCCATCTGGGAGGGCAGCGAGAACATCTGCGTGCTGGACGTGCTGCGGACCATCCGCCGGGACGCCGCCCACGAGGCGGTGGTGGTCCGGATCGACCAGGCGGTGGCGACGGCCCGTGGCGGCGCGCCCGGCTGGGCCCAGCCCGCGGTCGACGCCGTCGTCACGGCGCGCGCCGAACTGGTGGGTCGAGTGGACGCCCTGCGCGGGCTGGAACCCGACGTGGCCGAGGCGCTGTCGGGCCGGATGTGCGATCACCTGGTGCGCACCACGTCGGCGGCGCTGCTGCTGGAGCAGGCCGGGGAGGGTGGCGAGCGGGCGATCCACAAGGGCCTCGTCGGGGTTCGCTACGCCCGCCGTCATCTGCTGCCCGGCGCAGCGTGGACCGACGCCATCGCCGCCACGCTCGCGCGCGAGCTGCTGGCGTTCGCGGCCGTCAGGGACGACGCCGCGGCCACGGCCGCAGCCTGACGGTCGGGACGGAAACGGCCCCTGTCCCTACTCTGCGCGACCTGGTTGACTTTCGCCGGGCGGGCAGTCTCCCCGGGAGGGAACACCATGGCGTCTGTAGCCAAGACGATCGAGCTGAGCGCCGAGTCATCCGAGAGCTTCGAGGATGCCCTCAGGGTGGGCATCGCCAAGGCCGGCGAAACCGTCCACAACATCGAGGCCGCCTACGTCAAGGAGCAGAAGGCGATCGTCACCGGCGGGCAGGTGAGCGGCTTCCGCGTGCACATGCAGGTCACGTTCGTCGTCGACTGACGCTCCCGGCCGGGTCGTCGGGCCAGTCGTGCTTCGGGTAGCGGCCGGCCATCTGCTTGCGCACCTCACCCCACGACCCGGCCCAGAAACCGGCCAGGTCGCTTGTCACCTGTACCGGCCGCCCCGCCGGCGACAGCAGGTGCAGCACCACCGGCACCCGCCCGCCGGCGACGACGGGCGTCTCGCGGGAGCCGAACATCTCCTGCACCCGCACCGCCAGGACCGGGGGATCGCCCGGTGTCCCACCGCTCCGGTAGTCGAGCGGAACCCGGCGGCCGCTCGGCACGGTCGCCGCGGCCGGCGCCAGGCGATCGAGGTCGCCCGCCACCCCGGCGGGAACCATGGCGCGCAGCGCCCGGACCAGATCGACGCGCTCGAGGTCGGCGCGCCCGGTGGCGCCGGCGGCGGCCAGCTGCGGGGCCAGCCAGTCGTCGAGGTGGCGGCGCAACGCCCCGTCCGAGAGGTCGGGCCACGGCTCGCCCAGAACGGCGCGCAGGAAGCCGACCCGGGCCTGGAGCGACCGGCCGGCGTCGCTCCAGGGCAGCACCGCCAGATTGGTGGACCGCACCCGGTCGATCAGCGCGGCGGTGGTAGCCGTCCCCGGCGGCGGGCGTCGTTCGACCACGCCAAGCCGCAGCCGCCCGAGCCGGCGCTCGACACGGGCTACGAGGTCGTCGCGCTCCCGGTCCCAGACCATGCGGGCGTGCTCGTCGATCTGCTGGGCGGCGATCTCGTCGAGCTGGGTGGCGTCGAGGGGTGCCGCCAGGCGGATCCGTCCGTTGCGCCGCCGGCCGTCGACCTCGGCCACCGCCAGGAACGGCTCGCGTGCCAGGGCGTCGTCGGCGGCCAGCCAGCCCTCGGTGCCCGCCCGAAGCACGAAGCGTCCAGGGCCGCCCCGCGCCTGGGCGATGCGGTCGGGGTAGGCGACGCCGAGCAACGGCCCCGCCTCGGCGGGGTCGCCCCCGCCGGCGACCACCCCCAGCCGCCGGGCCAGGTCGTGGGCACGGTCCCGGGCGCCCCGCAGCGCCCGCCCGTCCGCTTGCGCGTGCCGGAAGGTCGGATCATCGAGCAAGGCCACACGCAGCCCGACGTCGGCGGGCACCTCGTCGGGCCGGCCGCGTAGCACATCACGGTCCTCCAGCAGGGCGGCCAGCAGGCAGCCGAACCAGCCCTGCCCGCGGTCGCGGGCAGCGAGCAGCATGCGGGCCAGTCGGGGATGCAACGGCAGCGCCACCATCTCCCGGCCGGCCTCGGTCGGGAGCCCATCCCCGTCGAGCGCGCCGAGGTCGGTGAGCAGGCGCCGCGCGTCTTCCAAGGCCCGGGGCGGTGGGGGATCCAGGAACCGTAGGTCGCCGGCCTCGGTGCCCCAGACCGCCAGTTCCAGCGCCAGGCCCGCCAGGTCGGCCTGGCGGATCTCCGGCTCGCCGAACCGAGGGCGCGCCGCATGCTCGACCTTCGACCACAGCCGCACCGCCACGCCCGGTCCTAGCCGGCCGGCCCGTCCCGCCCGCTGGTCGGCCGACGCCCGTGAAGCGGGTGCGGTGGCCAGTCGGGTCAGCCCCGTGCCGGCGTCGAACACGGGCCTGCGGGCCAGGCCGGCGTCGATCACCACGCGCACACCCTCGACCGTGAGGCTGGTCTCGGCGATGTCGGTGGCCAGCACCACCTTGCGCCGCCCGGGCAGGCCGGCGGCCAGGGCCGCGTCCTGATCGCCGGCCGGCAACGCCCCGTACAGCGGGTGGACGTCGACGGCCGAGTCGGTGCCGAGCGCGGCGACGAGCTGGTCGGCGGTCCGCACGATCTCGGCGGCGCCGGGCAGGAAGGCGAGCACGTCGCCCTCGACCTCGGTGGCGGCGGTCTCGCGCAGCACCCGGCGGATGGCGGTGACCATGGCGGGCTCCAGGTGCTCGCGGGGCCGCCGCGGCGCCCAGCGCACGTCGATGGCGTGCGAGCGGGCCTCGCTGGTGATCACCGGCACCGCCTCTCGCCCCGGCGCCGTCAGCAGCCCGGAGACCCGGGCCCCGTCGAGGGTCGCCGACATGACCAGCAACCGGAGGTCGGCGCGCAGGTGGCGGCGGGCGTCGAGGGCCAGTGCCAGCCCGAGGTCGGCCTGGAGGCTGCGCTCGTGGAACTCGTCGAAGACCACCAGGCCCACACCCTCGAGCCCCGGGTCGCGCTGCAGCCGCCGGGTGAGGATGCCCTCGGTCACCACCTCGATGCGGGTGGCGGGGCCGACCCTCCTATCGTCCCGGGTGCGGTAGCCGACGGTCTCGCCGACCCGCTCCCGTAGCAGCGCCGCCATGCGTCGGGCCGCGGCCCGGGTGGCGAGCCGGCGCGGTTCGAGCATGACGAGCCGTCGTCCCTCCAGCCACGGCTCGTCCACCACGGCCAAGGGCACCACGGTGGTCTTGCCCGCCCCGGGCGGCGCCTGCAACACCGCATGCCCGGCCCCGGCGAGCGCCGCCCGCAGGTCGTCGAGGCAGTCGACGACCGGTAGCGACGCGGCGGCGGGCGGCAGGGTCACGAGACTGGTCGTAGCGGTGGGGACAGGCGGTGCACAACTACAACCAGAACGAGGCCGGTCAGCCGGCAACCAGGACGAGGCCGGTCAACCGGGATCCGTAAGCTGCAGCTCGCGGATGAGCTGGTCGCGGGCCCGCGCGACCCGTGAGCGGATGGTTCCGACCGGGCATCCGCAGACGGCCGCGGCGCCGGCGTAGTCGAAACCCAGCAGCTGGGTGAGGACGAAGGCGGTCCGTCGGTCGGGATCGAGACGGGCGAGCAACTGGTCGCTGAGCGCCGTGTCACCCAGGCTGATCTCGACGGTCGTCGGTTCGGTGCGGTCGGCGAGCAGCCTGTTCAGCCGCCGACGCCGTGACGCCACGCGGACGGCGTCGACCGCCGCCCGCCGGGCGATCGACAGCAGCCAGGTGCGGGCGCCGGCGTCGCCGCGATAGGCGGGCAGGGCCCGGATGGCCCGCACATAGGTGTCCTGGGCGGCGTCCTCCGCGAGGTCGCGGCCCGCCACGGCGGTCACCAGCCGGACGACATCGGTCCACGTCCGGCGGACGAACGACGACAGCGCCAGGTCGTCGCCGTCCCTGGCCGCCAGCGCCAGCGCGGTCACATCGTCCACTGCGCCGCAACGTAGGGGCTCGGCCGGGCCGGATGCCATCTCCTGATGTACGGCCGGACCGCCCGTGGGGTTCCAGGGAACCGGATCGGGTCCCCGCACGACTGTTCCCACATGCGCTGTACCCGCTTCCGCGAGGCGATCTCTGCCCGGATCGATGGCGAGGACCCGGGCCTGGCTGCTGGGGAGCTCGACGCTCACCTTGCCGAGTGCCCGGACTGTCGGTCCTGGGCAACCGCCGCCGCGTCGCCGGCGCTCGGTGCGATGGCCTCGCCAGGCGATCCGGTCCCGCTCGCCCCGGCCATCCTCGCCCAGCTCGTAGGGCCGGCAACCGTGGCCGAGCCCGCTCGTCGCGGGCTGATCTCGCCGGTGGAGTGGCGCTTGCTGCTGGCGCTGGTCGGGGTGACGCAGGTAGTGCTGGCCTGGCCAGGTGTGTTTCTCCATGACGGCCACGCGTCCATCCACTTGGCCCACGAGCTCACGGCGTGGGACATGGGCCTGGCGGTTGGTTTCCTGTTCGTCGCCTGGCGACCGGCGCGCGCCTGGGGGATGCTGCCGCTGGTTGCCGTCCTGGTCGCCGCCATGGTCGTCACGTCCGGTGTCGACCTGGCGTCGGGCCATGCGTTGCTCGGGCGTGAGGCGGTCCACGCCTTGGCGCTCGCGGGGCTCGGCTGCCTGTGGGCGCTGGCGCGCCGGGCGCCCCGCCCGTCGCTCGTGGTGCGCGTTTCGTGAGCCTGCGACGCCTGGCTGGGGCGGGCGTCCTGGTTGCGGCCGTCGCCACCGCCGGCTTGGCACTAAGCGCGGCGCCCGCCAGCGCCCACGCCGAGCTGATCTCGACCGAGCCGGCGTCGGGTGAGCAGCTGGACGCGGCGCCGGGGCAGGTGGTGCTCCGTTTCACCGAGGCGGTGAACGTGGCCGACGACGCCGTCGAGGTCCTCACCGCCGGCGGCGACCGCATGGACGTGGGTGATCCCGAGCATCCAGGCGGCGACCGGTCGTCGGTCGCGGTCGATCTGCCGGGCCTCGACGACGGTACGTACGTGGTGTCGTGGCGGGTCGTCTCCTCCGACAGCCATCCGGTCAGCGGCGCCTTCACGTTCGGCGTCGGTGACGCCGCTGGGTTGTCGGAGGCCGATGCACAGGCACTTGTCGACGATGCCCAGGCCGGCGCCGGGTCGGATCGCGGGGTAGGTGTCACCTACGGCGTCGTCCGGTTCGCGGCCTTCGCCGGGCTGGTGGCGCTGATCGGTGGGGCCGTCTTCGTGGCGGCGCTGTGGCCCGCGGGCGCCGACGACGCCCGGGCCCGGCGGATCCTGGCGACGGCCTGGTGGGTGGCGTTGGCCGCCACCGTGCTCAGCATCCCGCTCCAGGCCGCCTACGCCGCAGGCGGATCGTTGGCCGACGCCTTCGACCCGTCGGTCATCGGCGACGAGCTCGGCGCCCGGACCGGTCGGGCCCGGCTCATCCGCCTGGCATTGCTGGCGCCGGTGGCGGTGGTGGGCCCGCGCGTGGCCCGGCGGGCTACGGAGCGCCGCACCGAGACACTGGCGGCCGTCGTCGGCGTGGGGTTGGCGCTCCTGGCCACCATCACGTTCACGGGTCACGCCATGTCCGGGGACCTCGTGGGGTTGGCGGTGGTGACCGACATCGTCCACCTGTCGGCGGTCAGTGTGTGGCTCGGGGGACTGGCCGTGCTGCTCGGAGCCGTGCTGTGGCCGACCTCCGAGGTCGCCGACAGCAGCGCCGAAAGCGTTGTCGCCCGATTCTCGGACGTCGCGTTCGGGGCCGTCATCGTGATCGTGGCGAGCGGGGTCGTCCAGGCGTGGCGCCAGCTCGGGTCGTGGGCCGCCCTGGTCGACACCAGCTATGGCCGGCTGCTGCTGGTCAAGGTGGGGTTCGTCGTTCTCATGCTGGCGGCGGCGGCGGCCAGCCGGTCGTGGGTACGCCAGCGCGCGCAGGCCCGCACGGCGAGCCTGGCGCTGTCGCCGGGTCCCGGCGCCACGGCGGTGTCGCCTTCGGGACGCGCCCCGCTGGCGGCGCTCCGGCGGTCGGTGGCGATCGAGGTGGGGTTGGCCGTGGCCGTGCTGGCGACGACGGCGGCGCTGGTCAACGCCGTCCCGGGAGCGTCGGCGGTGGACGAGGGTGCCGCCACCGGTGGGACGTTCTCGTCGTTGGTCCACGGCAGCCTCACGGCGATCGAGGTCACCGTCGATCCGGCGGCCGTGGGTGCAGCGGACATCGACGTCACCGTCACCGACCACGTCGGCGAGCCGCTGGAGCCCGAAGAGGTGACGGCGTCCCTGACACTGCCGGAGCGAGACATCGGCCCGCTCGATCTCCCCCTTCAAGCCGTGGGGCCCGGCCGCTACGTGGCCGAGGCCACACAGATCCCGTTCTCCGGCACCTGGGAGCTGGAGGTGGTGGCCCGCACCACCGACATCGACCAGGACCGGGTGATCTTCGAGGTCCCCGTCGCCTGATCCCGATCTCTGAACCACCGATCCGAAAGGAACGATCCACGTGAACATCCGTCGATTGACCCGAGTCCTCGGCGTCGCGGGACTCGCGATCGTCGTCGTCGCCCCGATGGCGGACGCGCACGTCACGGTCAACCCCGGCGAGGCGCCCAAGGGAGGGTTTGCGAAGCTGGCGTTCCGGGTTCCCAACGAGCGCCCCGATTCGGGCACCACGACCCTGGAAGTGAACCTCCCCGAGGACCATCCGATCGCCAACGTGAGCGTGCGGCCCAAGCAGGGGTGGATGTACCAAGTCGAGACCCGCCAGCTTGACGAGCCAATCGACAACCACGGCGAGGAGCTGACCGAAGTCGTCTCGAAGATCACGTGGACCGGCGGGGTGATCCAACCGGGCGAGTTCGACGAGTTCGAGGTGTCGGTGGGGCCGCTGCCCGAGGATGCCGACCAGATCCTGTTCCCGTCGTTGCAGACCTACCAGAGCGGCGAAGTGGTCCGCTGGATCGACGAGCCGCTGCCGAGCGGTGAGGAGCCCGAGCGTCCGGCCCCGCTCCTGACGTTGGTGGACGCGGAGGACGAGCATGGCGGCTCGAGCGACGAGGCGGAGCGGGCAGCCGACGGCGAGCCAGCGGCCGACTCGGGCGGCGTGACCGTCGAGAACGCGGCCACGCAGGACGACGTCGACTCCGCCAACCTCCTCGGCATCATCGGCATCGTGGTCGGCGCCCTTGGCTTGCTGGCCGGCGGTCTTGCCCTGTTCCGGCGCCGGAGCGCGTGACCGGAGAGCCCGGAGGCAGTCACCGCCGGCGCCCGTCATCCACACCCTGATCAGCGCGGTCGCCGCAACCTCACCGATCCATCGATGAATCTGTGTAGCTATCGCTCGCCCGACTCGACGCGCGCCGCCTCGTCGGCCTCGTCGTCGGCCAGTGCCCGCTCGCCCTTCGGGAAGATCAGGTAGCCGGCGACGAGGGTGCCGAGCACCAGCACGAGAGCCACGCCGGTGGCCGCGCGGATGCCCTCCACGAATGCGTCGTCGGCCGCCTGCTCCAGCTCGGGCCTCTCCTTCAGGTCGGCGTCGAGCGGCTTGCCCGGCGCGATCAGCGCAGTGATCGCACGGGGGTTGGCGTCTTCGACCACCTCGTCGACGGCTTCCTCACGCTGCTGCTCGTCGGGCAGGTAAGGCTCGAACTTGCCCGGCAGGGTGAGGGAGACGACCGCGGCGAGCACGCTGCCCATGATGGCGAAGCCGGCCGTCGAACCCAGCGCGCGCTGGGCGCTCAGGATGCCCGACGCCATGCCTGATCGGTCCCCCGGGATCGAGCTCATCGCCACGCTCGTCGCCGGTGCCACCGCGAGACCGCCCGCCGACCCGAGTAGTGCCAGCCCCACCAGCGTCCATGCGAGGGCGCCTCCGACGGTCGCCGTCAGGATGGCGAGACCTGCAGCGATCATCGACACCCCGATCAGCGTGGGCCGGCGGCCACCGCGGCGGGCGGTGACTCGACCGGCGATAGGAGCCAGCACGATCACCGGCAGCGTCATCGAGATCATCAGGAACCCGGCGTCCTCCGCGCTGTAGTCGCGGATGTTCTGGAAGTACTGCGTGATCACCAACATCGTCCCGTAGATGCCGAACAGAACGCAGAAGATGGTGATGATCGCCGTGTTGTAGACACGGTCCTCGAACACCCGCAGGTCCATCATCGGGTCGGTCACGCGGCGCTCGACGCGGACGAACGCGGTGATGATGACCACGGATCCGAGCAGCAGGGCGAGGATCAAGGGTGAGGTCCAGCCGCTGTGCGGTCCCTCGACGAGGGCGTAGGTGATGGCGGCGATCCCCGCGATGAACAGCGCCTGCCCTGCCCAGTCGAAGCGACGTCGGGTCGGGTCGCGCGACTCGCGGACGAAGAGCAGGGTGAGCACGACCGCCGCCGCGCCGATCACCGGGTTGACCCAGAAGATGCTGCGCCAGCCGAACTCGTCGGTGAGCACGCCGCCGACGGTCGGACCGATGGCCAGGCCGACCGCCGCGATGCCGGTCCAGCTCCCGATGGCCTTGGCCTTCGCGGCAGGATCGGTGAAAGCCGCGCCGACGAGTGCCAGTGAGGCGACGTTGACTATCGCCGCGCCGGCTCCCTGGAGACCCCGCGAGATGTTCAGCACCAGCAGCGACGGCGCGACACCGCAACCGATCGAGGCCACGCAGAACAGGATGATGCCGCTGACGTACGCGAGCCGTCGCCCACGCGCGTCCGAGAGCGTGGCCGCGGACATGATGAACATGCCCATCGTCAGGCTGTACGCGGCGACGACCCATTGCAGTCCCTGTTCGCCCGCGTCGAACTCGTCCTGGATGTCTGGGAGGGCCACGTTCACGATGGTGGCGTCGAGGAAGATCATGAACAGCCCGAGGCCGGTGGCCACCAGCACCCGCAGGGACCGGGCCTCCGCCGGCCGTTCGTCCATGCGCCGAAGCTAGACCCCCGCTGTGTCCGACGCCCGTGGTCCGCAATCGTCGATCGCGCCGCCATCCGACGCACGTGCTCGAGCCGACGGCTGGGCCACGCCCGCCGGACATCGTTGGAATTATCCGGATCTGCGGGAACAAGGCGGGCAGGCGATGGGTTGGAGCCGGCAAGGCCGTGGGACGCCGATCCTGTTCCTCCCCCTGTCAGGATCTGGCTGGCACCGCCGTCACCGTCGAACTCCCCCTGCGACGGTGGCGGCGGCCCCGGTCTTGCTCTCGCTCCCGCTCGAATGGTCGTCGGGGAGCACCAGGCCGCTGCCCCAGACCACGAGGCCGGCGGACGCCACCGCCAGCGCCAGGGCCAGGGTGGTGCCGGCCCGGTCGAGCCAGGCGTCGAGCAACGTCGGCAGCACCGGCTTCGACAGCACGTCGAGGCGGAGCACACCCCATCCGGCGACCGCCGCCGCAGCCGCCAGCGTCATGGCGGCGACGGCGCGGCGCCCCATTCGCCGGCCCACGGTGATCGCCAACCCGGCGGCGGCCACCCCCGCCAGCGGGACCGCGACCAGAAGCGGACTCGCGCCGCTGCCGGCCGGTGCATCCGCCCGCTGGGCCCAGCCGACGCCGACGGCCAGCGCCGACGCCACCAGGGCCGCGACGGAGGCAACCATCAGGGGTCGACGGCGACCGGCGAGCACGACCGCGGCGGCGGCCGCCAGCCCCAGCGCCGCCCAGGGCAGCGGGCTCACGCCGTCGACGAGGGCCAGCGTTCCGCTGATGCGGGTGGGGGTGCCGTCGACCTCGATGTCGACGGCCCAGGGTCGCGTCCACTCGCCGGGCTCGGCGCCGTCCGGTCGCTCCGATCCCATCCAGTGGATGCGGTGGTCGTGCCAGGCGTACGCGCCGCCGTCGGCCACGGTCTCCCAGTCGGGGTCGGCCTCGGGATCGGCGCTTGTCGGCACCTCGGCGGTGGCGTCGCGGCTGTCGTTGACGTACGTGGCGGGCGATCGGCGGTTGCGCTGTACCGTGCCGTCGGGACGGAACCGCACGTAGGGCTCCCCCTGATAGCCGGTGACCACCACCTGGAGACCGCGATCCACGATCAGCTCCAGGAAGGCGTCGCCGCCCACCACCTCGGCGCGCACACCTTGGGCCGCGGGCTCGATGGCCTCGACCCTCGAGCGGTAGTCGGTCGGTACGGGCGGGTCGGCGGCCGCCGGATCGGCCCGCACCAGCGCGATGAGGGCGACCGTGGCGGCGACCGCGGCTGTCGCCCCGATCGGCCGCCGGGTCACGTCTCGGCCTTCGGTCCCGCTGTCGTGCCTCCCGACATCTCGGATGCCTTGCCTGCGGTACGGACAGCCTCCAGCTCCTCGAACTGCGCCTCCTCGGCGGCTGCCTCGCTGCGGTAGCGGCGCACCGTCCGCAGGGCGAGGAAGCCACCGCCGAAGACCACCACGGCGGCGGCGCCGACGAGCCAGATCGGCATGCCGCTGTCGCCGCCGTCGCTGGCGGCAGCCTCGCCGCTGGCCCCGGTGTCGTCGTCGGCGGGGGCGAACCCACCCTCGCCGCTGTCACTGGAGGCGGCAGCCGGGTCGTCTGCGAGCGTGGCCGGTGGGGCCTCGACCGTCTGGCTGACCTTGGCGGCACCCGTCGGGTCGATCGAGGTGAACCGCACCGTCCACGCACCGGATGACCCGAAGTCGATGGCGTTGGCGTAGCGGCCGTCGTCGTCGACGGGGGCGAGGGTGACGGGAGTGAGCTGGGTACCGTCGCCGCCGACGGCGGTGGCGGTCACGACCGCGTCGGCGGCGGGATGGCCGTCGTTCTCCCATGTGACCCGCACGATGAAGTGGATTGACGTGCCGGCCGGGTGGGCGGCCTCCATGGTGATGATCCCGTCGCCGTCGTGCGCCCCGGCCCGGGCGCCGGGCAACACGCCGGCCAGCGCGACGGCGGCGACGGCGAGGACGACGGCGATCATGAACGAGCGGATTTTCATCGGATCGGTACCTCGAAGCTGAAGACCAGTGGCGAACCCGTCCGTACGGCGGTGACCTCGATAGTCCAGGTGCCGGCCGACGGCAATGTCGCGCCGGTGACCGATACATGGTCGGTGGTCACGGGGGTCACGGGCAACCTGCGGGCGGGCACGTCGGTGGTGGCGGCCGTGACCTGGACCGCGTCGACCGCCAGCGGGCCCCCGTCTCCCTCGAGGAAGTACAGGTGGATGGCGTTGCTGCCGGCCCGGGCCGGGTCGACGGTGGCGTCGAGCACGGCATCGAGCCCGGCGTCGTCGGCACCGGCCTCCGCCGGTTCGGCGGTCACCGTGATGGCGAACGGGCCCGCAGATGTCGCTCGCGCCGGTGGCTGGTGGACGAGGGCCGCCGTCAGCGCCAGCACCGCACCGGCCACCACGGCCTCGACCCGGAGCGATCGGGTGAGCGGCGCGACGCTCCGCCGCACGAGCGGCACCAGCCGGGTGCGGTTGGCCCAGCCGATCGCCACCAGGACGGCGACCCCGGCGACCTTGGCCAACAGCAGCTGGCCGTAACTCGTGGATGTCAGGCCGTCGAGCGTGCGCACTTGCTCCAGCCCGGAGATCGCCCCGCTGGCGGCCACCAGGGCGACGAGGACCAGGGCCAACGCCGAGAACCGGACGGACAGCCGCACCGGGTCCGCGGCCCGCCGCAGAGCGACCAACAGCGCCACCAAGCCGCCGATCCACACCGCCACCGCCCCGAGGTGGACCGCGTCCGAGGCCACCGCCAGGGCGCGCGACGGCGCGGTCCACGCATGGCCGGCGAGCGACGCGGTCACGAGCGAACCGACGGCGAGCACCAGCGCGGGCCACGGTGTCCGCCGCCAGAGCGGCATGATGGCGGCGGCGCCGGCCGCCGCCAGGGCCAGCCCGGCCCGCGCCAGCGCCAGTTGGCCGGTTCGCCCGTCGGGCGCCAGGTCCGGCACCAGGCTCAGGGCGTCGGGTAGGCTCCGGCCGGCGCTCTCCGCAACCGAGGCCACCAGAGCGAGGAGCACCCCGGCAGCGCCGACGAGCGCGCCCGTCACCGCCAGGGGACGCAGCCGGCGGCGTACGGCCTGATCGGGATCGGCCGCGCCCCCGGCGATCAGTGCCAGGACGGCGGCGCCGACGGCCACGAACGTCCCCGCGAAGCCGAGCCACCGGCCGATGCCACCTGCCAACTCGGTGCTGCCGTCGTCGCCGTCGTCGAGGTCGACGGCGCCGGTGCGTGTGCCCACGTGGAAGACGAACGACCCCGACAGCGTGTGGCTGTCCTCGCTGGTGACGCGCCAGGCGACGGTGTAGGTGCCCTCGGCGTCGCCACGACCGCCCTCCAGCGCGGCCCGCAGTGTGGCACCCCCGTCGGCGACCTCGACCTGCGGCCGATCGACCCGTTCGCCGTCGGGCCCGAACACCCGCACCGCGTCATCCCGTGCCTCGACGGGCTCGTCGAAGCGCAGCTCCACCTGATCTGGAGCCGCCTCGAGCAGCGCGTCGGCGCCAGGCGTGGTGGCGATGAGCGTGGCGTGCGCGCCAGCCGGGGCGGCGCCGAGGATCAGCGCCAGCGAAACGGTCAACAAGGCAACGAGCGGGCTGAAGGCGATGGTGGCGCGGCGACGGGCGCGCCAATGCTGTCGGGTCAAGCTCGATCTCCTGATCGCCGGTCAGGCTATGGCGCGGGTCGTACCACGCCCCAACGGCTGCGGCCGGGCGTTGGGGGCGCCGAGCACCGAACCCGACGGGCCGGTGCGCATCACCCGCGGGGAGGGGGCGCCCTAGGCCGACCAGTCGGGGCGGCGTCCGAAGGCGGTTATGAGCCGGTCCTGGGGATCGTCCGGGGCGTCGCCGGGTGGGCGCTCGGCGATGGCTCCCGCATTGCGGAAGTCGGCCTCGCGTTCGGCGAACCACACGGCCAGCGCGTTGACGAGCTCGGGGTCGAACCGCCGGTCCCCGCCGGTGGCGGCGGCCAGGTCCCAGCCGTGGATCAGATGGTCCGCGGCCAGCTGGTAGGCGTACTCCTCTGCCGGGGTGTCTCCGAAGGACAGGTGCACGGTGCGGCCCGCCACCAGGCCACTGGCGGCGGCGATGATGGCGGCGTCGGCGGCGGCCCGCCCGGCGGCCACCGGATCGTTGCCCAGCAGGTCGCCCTCGAAGCGGTCGCCCACCTCCGCGACCGTTGCCCCGTCCATCAACGGCACGGTCCAGACATCCTCGTAGACCACGTGGTTGACCAGTGCACGCACGTCCCAGTCCCGGCACGGGGTCGGCGCGTCCCACTGGTCGCCGACCCCGTCCAGCCGCTTCACGAACTCGGCGACGGTGCGCTGGTGGAGATCGGTCACATCCATGTCGTCCTCCTCGTCCGGCTGCGACGATAGATGGCGTGAGCACGGCGCACGCCCACGGTCACGGACATTCGCACCGCCCGCCGGCCGACGACCACGCCGCCGCCCGCTACAAGGGACGGCTGGTGGCGGCGCTGGCCGTGCTCGGCGTCGCGACCGTGGTCGAGGTCGTCGCCGGTTTCGCCACCCGGTCCCTGGCCCTGGTCTCCGACGCCGGCCACATGCTCACCGATGTCGGCGGGCTGGGCATGGCGCTGGCGGCCATCCACGTGGCCGACCGTTCGTCGCCCAGAGGTCGAGCCGATCGGCGAGGCCCCGGCCCGAGCGGCCGTGGAGCGGGGAACTCGCGTCGAAGCCCGAGCGGCCCGGCGCCGGCGGCGCCAAGAGCGGGGAACAACGCATCGCTCTCGGCGGCGCAGCCGCCGAGGACGAGCGAACGTGACTCGTCCGCACAACCGCCCAGCCGGGGACGCACCTTCGGCCTCTACCGCCTGGAGATACTGGCGGCGCTGGCCAACGCGCTGCTGCTGTTCGGGGTGGCGATCTACGTTCTGGTCGAGGCCGTGCGGCGTTGGAACGATCCGGCCGACGTGCTGGCCTTGCCCATGCTGGTGGTGGCGGTGGTCGGGCTCGTCGCCAACGTCGTCGCGTTCGGGCTGCTGCGCGAGGGGTCGCGGAACAGCCTCAACGTCCAGGGGGCCTACCTCGAAGTCCTGTCCGACCTGCTGGGCTCGCTCGGCGTCATCCTGGCCGCGGTGGTGCTCCAGGTGACCGGCTGGGACTGGGTCGACCCCGCCGTCGGCGTGGCCATCGGGGTGTTCATCCTGCCCCGGGCCTGGCGCCTCGGCGCCCAGGCGGTGCGGATCCTGGTGCAGGCGGCGCCGCTCGGCACCGACCTGGTCGCGATCGAGGCGGAGCTCGAGGCCATCGAGGGTGTCGTCGACGTCCATGACCTGCACGTGTGGACGCTGACGTCGGAGATGGACGTCGCCTCCGTGCACCTCATGGTGCGCGACGGGACCGACAGCCACGGAGTGCTCGACCGGGCCCGGGTCGTGCTGCGCGACGGTTACGGGATCGGGCATGCGACGCTCCAGGTCGAGCCCGACACCCACGAGGGCTGTGACGAACTGGCGTGGTAAAGGCCCAGCGGATTGGGCGCTCGAAGGGTACCCCCGTGTGGGCATTTGCTGCCGGGTCGCAGCCCAGCAGCTGGGCCTCACGGGAGCGCTGACCACCGTAAGCCACGAGGACGTGCCTATCTGCGCAGTTCTAACGGCGTAACGGCCGGGCAGTACCCGATCAGGAACCGACCAGCCCGTCAGCTCGTTACGCCCGTCACGGCCCGGAAGACGATCTCCGTGTCCTCGGTGGGCGGGACGCCGAGCTCGTCGAGCTGGCGAAGACACGTGTGCATGGCCCGGCGGGCGGCGGCGCGGTCACCCCGGGCGACGTGGGCTGCCACCGCCAGCCGATGGGCCGGCTCGGACCACGGCTCGGCCTCCAGGGCCCGCGACGCGAGGTGCAGGGCCTCGTCGGGATCGCCGGCGGCGAGCGTCAGCTCCCCCGCCCGCACGGCGCCGCCGACGAATCTGGCGACGAGGCGGTCGCGATGCGGCAGCGCCCACTCCTCGTAGCCGGCGTCGGTCAGGTAGGGACCGCGATAGAGCAGCGTCGCCGCGCGGTAGCTGTCGAGGGCTGCCGACGGCTCCCCGAGGCTCTCGGCGTGGGGCCCGAAGTCGAGCAGGCGTTCCATCTCCCAGGCATCGACCCGTAGCCACTCGTGGCCGGTGAGGCGCAGCCCCGCCCCCTCGGCCCGCACGAAGCACGACGGCGCTCCCTCGGCGCGGTCGGGCTCCAACACCGCCAGGAGGTACGACAGGGTGACCCGCAGGTTACGCATGGCGGCCGTGGAGTCCAGGTCTGGCCACAGCGCGCCCGCGAGCTCCTCGCGAGTGCCGCCGCCCCGGGTCATGAGCAGCAGCAACAGGGCGCGGACCCGCTCACGGCGCCAGTGCGGATGGTCCACCGGCCGGCCGTCGCGCCTCAGAGTCGTCGGGCCCAACAGCCCCAGCTCCAGTGGGGCCGCCGGCACCGTGGGCAGGGCGTCGAGCAGCGAACGGGCCCAGGTCCGGAGCGCCCGCGGTGCGCTCGGTCGGTCCGCGACCTGGCGGAGGGCGGGGCGGGCCACGGGGCCGAGGTCCTTGACCAGGGCCTCGGCGTCGCTCTGCCCGCCGGCCACCGCCGAGCACGCCAGCTCGGCGCGCCAACTCACCGGTAGGAAGGCCCGGGCCGCGGCCCAGTGCTCGGGGGTGAGAGCGGCTGCCGGGCCCAGGTCGCCGCCCTCGCGGCTGGCGACGAGCGCCTGGGCGAGCGCCAGGCCGGTCTCGTACTCGGGCCCGAGCTCCAGGTGCTCGAACGGGATTCGCGTCTCGGGGGCCAGCACGTACAACAGCGCGATGCGCCGGAGGTGCCCGTATGCCTGGCGCCCCTCGGTGAGCTTGTGCTCGGCCAACTGGGTTGCGAACAGGGCCGCGGCGCCGGTCTCGTCCCCGATGGCCAACGCCAGCGACGCCTCGGCGGCCAGCATCGAGGCCTGGAGCGAAGGACGCGGGCTGGGTCCCGCGTGCTGCCGGGCTCGTGCCATGTGCTGCTCGGCCCGCTCGACGTCCCCGTCGAGCGCGCAACGCGCCACCACCATGGTGTGGGCGATGGCGAGCAGATGGTCGTTGCCGGCCGGGGCCAGCTGGGTGAGCATCCGGTCGAGGGCGGCTGCGGCTGCGTCGTGCTCCCCGCAGTGGGTGAGTGCGTTGACCTGGAGCATGGTCAGCCCACCCCGCAGCGACGGCCCGGCCTCGGCCACCGCCACGTCGACCCGCCGCCGCGCCGCCTCCGGGAAGCCGAGCGCGAGCAGGGCGGTGGCCCGCAGCCACGCCACCTGCGGCAACCAGTACGGTCCGAGCGCTCCGGGGTCGATGGCGTCGAGGGCCGCCAGCACCCCGTGGGCGTCGCCGGCCGTGTCCGCCAACAGGGCCTGCCCCAGGCCCAGCAGTCCCTGCGCC
>Ga0214469_1000173_pt1 | contig 20178 bp, 19 predicted proteins | sample RVTome_10_FD_187340 | JGI IMG/M metagenome (GOLD analysis project Ga0214469, IMG submission 187340) | Soil microbial communities from uranium-contaminated site in the Upper Colorado River Basin, Wyoming, United States - RVT153D57 HiSeq ... | reverse complement strand
CCGGCGGCTCGCGCGCCCGCGTCGGCCTTGGTGAGGTCGTGCACGCCGGTGAGCAGCTTGGGCAGGTAGAGGAACATGGCGACGAAGCCGCCGAAGGCGAGGAAGTAGAACAGCGTGAGCGCCCATGCGCGGCCGCTCGTGCGGAACACGGACAGCGAGGCGAGCATCCCGGCCGGCCGGCCCGCCTGCGCTGCCGCCGGGGGGTCGCGGGCGAGGAGCCAGAAGACGGCGCCCACCACGACCATCAGGCCGGTGGCCACCCAGAACGGCGCCGCCAGCCCCCATTCGTCGGCGATGGTCGGCGCCGTGAGCCCGGCGAGCACGGTGCCGCCCATGCCCATGCCGTAGACGCCGAGCGCGAACCCGCGGCGCTCGGGCGGGTACCAGCCGTTGACGAACGGGATGCCGACGGCGAACGACGCGCCCGTGAACCCGAGCAGGAACCCGAGGACGATGATCGCCGCCAGCGAGTCGTGCCAGACCGCGAGCGCGATCAGCGGCAGCAGCGTGTACGCCATCAGCGCGCTGAAGACGCGCCGGCCCCCGTGGCGATCGGTCAGCCACCCGAGCGGGATCCGCATCAGCGAGCCCAGCAGCACCGGGACCGCCACCATGATCGACGTCTCGACGTCCGAGAGGCCGAGCTCGTCCTGGAGATCGGGGGCGAGCGGGCCGATCAGGCTCCAGGCGAAGAAGCAGACCGTGAACGCCAGCGTGGCGAGCGCCAGCTCGATCCCCGGGCGTGCTCTGCCGTTCATCGTGGCCGGCCGGAGCCGGCGGCGTAGCGCCGGCGGTACAGGATGTAGGGACGCCCCAGGTACTGCAGCGGGATGCTCCACGCGTGCACCAGCCGGCTGAAGGGGAACAGCGCCCAGAACGCCCACGCGACGATCGCGTGCAGCTGGTAGACGGTGTTGGCGCCCTGGACGGCCTCGACGTCGGGCTGCAGGATGAACAGCGAGCGCCACCACTCGGAGACCGTCTCGCGGTAGTCGTACGGCGATGCGGTGATCAGGTTGTGCGCGAACGTCATCCAGCAGCCCATCCCGATCAGCACGACCAGCAGGAAGTAGACGAGCAGGTCGGTCCGCGAGGTCGTGCGGCGGACGCGGACGTTCGTGATCCGCCGGTAGACGAGCCCGACGAAGCCGATGACGCAGACCGCGCCCGCCACGGCGCCGGCGATCGCCGAGAACCAGCGGTACGTGCCCTCGGACATGCCGATGGCCTCGGTGAACGACTTCGGGATCATCAGGCCGATGACATGGCCGCCGACGGCCGCGAGCGCGCCGTAGTGGAAGGCCGGACCCGCCCACCCGAGGATCTTCTGCTCGAACAGCTGGGTCGACCCGCTCGTCCAGCCGAACTGGTCGGCGCGGTAGCGCCACCAGGTGCCGACGACGAACGTCGTCACCGCGGCGTACGGCAGGATGATCCAGAGCAGGATCTCGCCGGCGCTCACGCCCGTGCCCCCGTCGGCATCGCCTCGGGCGGCCCGTAGGGCTCCAGGCCGACCGCCTCGTCGGGTGGGCCTTCGCGCGCCAGCCGTGCGACCTCGCCGCGCTCGGTCACGGTGAGCGCGGGAAGCCCGGCCGCGATCGCGTCGAGCACGTGCGCGTACGGGCTCTGGAGGTCGTGCAGCGAGAGCCGCAGCAGCTCGATCGCCGGGCGGTGCTCGGCGAGCAGCGCCTCGCCCTGCGCCAGCGCGGCGAGCGCCGCGAACGCCAGCATCACCGTCAGGTGGTCGGGCAGCTCGGACGACTCCATCGGCAGCCCCGCGGCGCGGTAGAGCTTCTTCAGCCGCAGCAGCGCCATCCCGCGCTCGCGGGTGTCACCGTGCGCGTAGTAGGTGAGATGCAGGCTCGCGCGGCGGCGCAGGTCGAACGTCTCCACGTAGCGCGCCGCCAACGCCGTCTGATCGCCCGTCCAGCCGGCCAGGAACCGCTCCAGCGCCGCGCGCACCGGCCCCTCCGGCAGTACGGACACCTCGCCGGCGATCTCCTCTCGCGCGCCGGCCACGCGCGCGTCGGGATAGCGCAGCAGGTAGGACAGCAGCGCCCACGGCATCGGCGGCGGATCGGCGCGGCGGCGTCTCATGCTCCACGGCGCTCGTCGCGCTTGAGGATGTCGATCAGGTGGAAACGCTCGCCGTCGTAGGGCACCACCGGCGAGGATGTGTCCGGCCGCGGGTCGACGGCTCCGCAGTTCCCCGGGCCGCCCTCGAAGTCCAAGCCACAGCCGCCCTGCTCCTGCATCAGCCGCTCGCCGAGCTCCGCGTGCGCCTGCGGGATCACGTAGCGGTCCTCGTAGTCGGCGATCGCGAGCAGCCGGTACATGCGCTCGAGCTCAGGGCCGGTCAGCCCGACGCGGCCGGGAAGCTGGTCGTCGACCTCGCCGAGCACCTCGCGCTTGCGCATGTACGAGCGCATCGCGGCGAGACGGTGCAGGACCGCGCGCACGACCTCGACGTCGCCCGCGGCGAGCAGGTGGGCGATGTACTCGAGCGGGATCCGCAGGTTGTCGATCGCGCCGAAGACGTCGTCGGGGTCCGCCTCGTAGCCGTCGGTCTCCAGCGTCGAGACCACGGGCGACAGCGGCGGCACGTACCAGACCATCGGCAGCGTGCGGAACTCGGGATGCAGCGGCAGCGCGACGCCCCAGCGCATCGCCAGGTCGTAGATCGGCGAGCGCCGCGCCGCGTCGATCCAGTCGCGCGGGATGCCGTCGCTCAGCGCCGCCGCCTGCACGTCGGGGTCCTCGGGGTCGAGGAACACGTCGCGCTGCGCGGCGAGCAGGTCGCGTTCGTCGGGCACCGAGGCGGCCGCCCGCACGCGGTCGGCGTCGTAGAGCACCAGGCCGAGGTAGCGGATGCGCCCGACGCAGGTCTCCGAGCAGATCGTCGGCTGGCCGATCTCGATCCGCGGATAGCAGAGCGTGCACTTCTCGGCCTTGCCGGTGCGGTGGTTGAAGTAGACCTTCTTGTACGGGCAGCCCGAGACGCAGTAGCGCCACCCGCGGCAGCGCTCCTGGTCGACGAGCACGATGCCGTCCTCCTCGCGCTTGTACATCGCGCCCGAGGGGCAGCTCGCCACGCAGGACGGGTTGAGGCAGTGCTCGCAGATGCGCGGCAGGAAGAACATGAACGCCTGCTCGTAGGTCAGGCGCACCTCCTCCTCCATGGCCTGGAGGTGGGGGTCCTTGGGCGCATGCTCCGGGCCGCCGGCCAGCCCTTCGTCCCAGTTGGGACCCCACCTGACGTCCATCGGCCTGCCGGTGAGCTGGGAGTGCGGGCGCGCGACGGGGTCGCGATCGCCGAGCGGCGCGTCGACGAGCGTCTGGTAGTCGTAGGTGAACGGCTCGTAGTAGTCGTCGATCGCGGGCAGATCCGGGTTGGAGAAGATCGTCAGGAGCTTCTTGACCCGGCCGCCCGCCTTCAGCCGCAACCGGCCTCTACGGTCGAGCTCCCAGCCGCCGTTCCAGCGCGCCTGGTCGGCCCACTGGCGCGGATACCCCTGGCCCGGCGCGGTCTCGACGTTGTTGAACCACACGTACTCGGTGCCGGGCCGGTTGGTCCACACCTGCTTGCAGGTGACCGAGCAGGTGTGACACCCGATGCACTTGTCGAGGTTCATCACCATCGCGACCTGCGCCTTGACGCGCATCAGTACTCGACCTCCTGGCTGCGCTTGCGCACGACGGTGATCGAGTCGCGGTTGGACCCCGTGGGCCCGTAGTAGTTCGGCGCCCATGAGAGCTGGGCGTAGCCGCCGATCATGTGCGTCGGCTTCATCGCGATCGTGGTGAGCGCGTTCTCGGTCCCCCCGCGACGCCCGTCGATCTCCGACCGCGGCGTGCCGATCTGCCGGTCCTTGGAGTGGTACATCAGGCAGACGCCCTGCGGCACGCGATGCGAGACCACCACGCGGGTGACGACGATGCCGTTGCGGTTGTGCGCCTCGACCCAGTCGTTGTCGCGCACGTCGATCGCCTCGGCGTCCTGCGGGCTCATCCACAGGCCGGAGCCGCCCCGGAAGAGCGTCAGCATGTGCAGGTTGTCCTGGTACTCGGAGTGGATCGACCACTTCGAATGCGGCGTCAGGTAGCGCAGCGTGACTTCGGCCCCGCCCGCCCCGCCGATCGGCTGCGCGCCGGCGAGCATCAGCCGATGGTCGACCGGCGGCCGGTACGCGGGCAGGCCCTCGCCGAGCTCGAGCATCCAGGCGTGGTCGAGGTAGAGGTGCATGCGTCCCGACAGCGTGTGCCACGGCTTGTCGTGCTCGACGTTGATCGTGAACGCGGCGTAGGCGCGGCCCTCCTCGTCGATCCCGGACCACTCGGGGGAGGTGATCACCCGCCGCGGCTGCACCTGCGCGTCCTGGAACGTGATCCGCATCTCCTCGGCGCCCTCCGCCAGGCCGGCGAGCGGGACGCCGCAGCGCTCCTCGAGTGACCGGAAGCCGGCCAGGGCGAGCCGCCCGTTCGACACGCCCGACAGCGCGAGGATCGCCTCGGCGGCCTGCTCGGCGCGCTCCAGCGACGGCCGTCCGGCGGCCGTCCGCCCGTTGCGCGCGGCCAGCCACCGCACCTCGCGATCCGGGATCCACGATGCGCTCTTGACGCTTGCGCCGAGCTGCTCGGCGAGCGGGCCGAGCGCCGCCCACTGCTCGGCCACGGCGCCGTAGTCGCGCTCGACGACGGTCAGCGCCGGCATCGTCCGGCCGGGCACCGGCTCGCACTCCCCCGCCCGCCAGTCGGCCACCTCGCCGCGCGGCTGCGAGAGCTCGCCGGGCGAGTCGTGCAGGACCGGCGTCGCCACGACGTCGCGGCGGACGCCCAGGTGCTGGGCGGCCAGCTCGGAGAACCTGCGCGCGATCGTGCGGAACGTGTCCCAGTCGGTCCGCGCCTCCCACGGCGGCGGCACGGCCTGGTTGAACGAATGCACGAACGGGTGCATGTCGGTCATCGACAGGTCGTACTTCTCGTACCAGGTCGCGGCCGGCAGCACGACGTCGGAGTACAGGCCGGTCGTCGTCATGCGGAAGTCGACGTTGACCAGCAGGTCGAGCTTGCCGCGCGGGATCTCCTCGCGCCAGCGCACGCTCGACGGGCGCTCCTCCGGCGGCAGTGGCTCCGCCAGCGGGCCGTCGTGGGCCGCGCCGATGAGATGCCGCAGGAAGTACTCCTGGCCCTTCCCCGAGGACCCGAGGAGGTTCGAGCGCCAGACGAAGAACACGCGCGGGAAGTTCGACGGCGCGCTCGGGTCGTCGACCGCGAACCCCAGGCGGCCGGCCTTGAGCTCGGACACGACGTGCTCGGAGGGGTCGACTCCCGCCGCCGCGGCCTCGTCGGCGAGCTCGAGGGGATTGCGGTCGAACGTGGGGAACGACGGCATCCAGCCGATCCGCACCGCCTTGGCGTGGGCGTCGATCGCGGCCTGCCCCTCGAACAGGCCTGCGCCGAGCGGTGAGGCGAAGCGGTCCGGGCGCAGCCGGTCGTAGCGCCACTGCTCGGTGTGCTGGTAGAACCACGACGTGCCCTGGGCCTGGCGCGGCGGGCGCCGCCAGTCGAGCGCGAACGCGAGCGTCTGCCAGCCCGCGAACGTGCGGATCTTCTCCTGGCCCACGTAATGCGCCCAGCCGCCGCCGTTGATGCCGACGCAGCCGCCGAGCAGGAGCAGCGCGATGAACGAGCGGTAGGTCTCGTCGGAGTGGAACCAGTGGTTGGTGCCCGCGCCCATGCAGATCATCGACCGGCCGCCGCTGACCTCCGCGTTGCGCGCGAACTCGCGCGCGACCTTGACCGCCAGGCGCCGGTCGACCGACGTGATGGCCTCCTGCCACGCCGGCGTGTAGGGCTGCGAGGCGTCGTCGTAGCTCGCCGGCCACTCGCCCGGCAGCCCGTCGCGCGTGACGCCGTACGTCGCGAGCATGAGGTCGAGCACGGTGGTCACGAGCCGGCCGCCGACCCGGATCGCCGGCACCCCGCGGCGCATGACGGCGCCGCCGGGGCCGTCGCCGACGTCGAAGCGGGGCAGCGCGACCTCGACCGTCTCCTCGTGGCGGCCGTGCAGCGAGAGCACGGGATCGAGCGCCCCGAGACGCAGGTTCCAGCGACCCTTGCCCTGCTCGCCGTAGCGGAAGCCGACCGAGCCGTTCGGCACCGCCGGCTCGCCGGTGACGGCATCGAGCACGACCGGCTTCCAATCGGCGTGCTCGCTCTCGTCGCCGATGTCGGCGGCCATGACGAAGCGCCCCGGCACGTGCACGCCGTCGCGCGACTCGAGCGACACGAGCAGGGGCAGGTCCGTGAAGCGCCTGCCGTAGTCCTGGAAACGCGGGACCTGCCGGTCGACCCAGAACTCCTTGAGCATCACGTGGCCCATCGCCATCGCGAGCGCCCCGTCGGTGCCCGGCTGCGCCGGCAGCCAGTCGTCGGCGAACTTGACGTGATCCGAGTAGTCGGGCGAGACGACGACGACCTTCTGCCCGCGGTAGCGCGCCTCGGTCATGAAGTGGGCGTCCGGCGTGCGCGTGATCGGCAGGTTGGTGCCCCAGACCATCAGGTAGCTCGCGTCCCACCAGTCCGCCGACTCGGGCACGTCGGTCTGGTCGCCGAAGACCTGCGGCGACGCGGGCGGCAGGTCCGCGTACCAGTCGTAGAACGTCGTCGTGTGCCCGCCGATCAGCGAGAGGAAGCGCGTGCCGGCGGCGAACGAGACCGGCGACATCGCCGGGATCGGCGTGAAGCCGCCGACGCGGTCCGGCCCGTGCTCGCGGATCGCGTGCACGGTGGCGGCGGCGATGAGCTCGCTGGCCTCCTCCCAGTCGCAGCGCACGAAGCCGCCGCGGCCGCGCTCACCGCGATAGCCGCCCTCCGCCGCGACCTCGGCGAACGCCGCGACGGGATCGAAGCCGTTCGCGCGCGCCGCGCGCCAGCGCTCGATCAGGCTGCCCCGGACATAGGGGTACCGGAGCCGGACGGGCGAGTACGTGTACCAGGAGAACGACGCACCGCGCGGGCACCCGCGCGGCTCGTGGTCGGGCCGGTCGGGATCGGTTCGTGGGTAGTCGACCGCCTGGCTCTCCCAGGTGATCAGGCCGTCCTTCACGTAGACGTTCCACGAGCACGAGCCGGTGCAGTTGACGCCGTGCGTCGAGCGGACGACCTTGTCGTGCCGCCAGCGGTCGCGGTAGGCCGACTCCCAGCCCCGGCCCTTCGCGATCAGCATGCTCCAGCCCTCCGCGCTGGCCTCCCCCTTGCGGAAGAACTCGTGCGCGGCCACCAGCCGCGAGTCCGCGTCTACAGGCGGTCGCGCAGCCACGGCTCCGTGCACGGCGTCGGCAGGGTCATCGCACGTCCCGCCGTCCGGCGGGCGCTGGCAACGTACCATGGGTCGACGCTTTCTCCCAACGGGGTGTGAAAACTGGTTGGCGTCGATCTCCCCGAGCCCGACGGGGACCACCTGCTCGTCCAGCCGACCCGCCGGCGGCTGTTCGCCCTGCTGGCCGAGACCGGTGGCTCCGCCACGACCGACGAGCTCGCCCGGCGGCTCGACATGCACCCCAACGGCGTCCGGACGCACCTCCGCCGGATGAGCGAGGCCGGCCTCGTCGTCCGCCGCCGGAGCGCCCAGCCGCGAGGCCGGCCCCGGGACGAATGGGCGATCTCGCCCACCGCCCAGCCCGGCGTTGAGCCGCCGCGGGCCTATGGCGCGCTGGCCCGCTGGCTCGCCCGGGCCATACCGGCCACCCCTCAGCGGCTGGCGGAGGTCGAGGCGACGGGCCGCCTCGTCGGCCGCGAGCTCGCATCATCGGCAGCGTCCCCGTCTCCTCGACGGGCGATCGGCGACCAGCTGACCGCGCTCGGCTTCCAACCGCAGGTCGAGCCTGAGCCGCCCGAGCGACTCACGTGCCGGCTGCGCAACTGCCCTTACCGCGACTCGGTGCGCGAGAACCAGGCCGTCGTCTGCGAGCTGCACCGCGGGCTCGTGCGCGGGATGCTCGACCAGCTGGCGCCGGACGCCACGCTCGACCGGTTCGTGCCGCACGACCCCGACCAGGCCGGCTGCGAGATCGAGATCGGCGGCCTCGCCCCCACGGCCGCTTGAAACGCAGCGACGCGCTCGCCCAGCTCTCCCGCGACCACCACCACGGCCTCGTGGTCGCCCAGCGTCTCCGTCGCGCCACTCCGCTTGCGACAACGAGCGCGTACATCGACGCGGCTCTATTTGCATTGTTCGATACAGCCGCTACCGTCGATGCGGTGGGTAGACCGCCCTCCTCTCAGGAGGCGGCGGTCATGAGCCGGCTGTCGACGCTCGATCGCTTCCTGCCGTTCTGGATCGCCGTCGCGATGGCGGCGGGGTTGGCGCTCGGCGCGCTGATCCCGGGCTTCGACGACGCCCTCGACGAGCTGCGCATCGGCACGGTCTCGCTACCGATCGCGCTCGGGCTGCTGCTGATGATGTACCCGGTCCTCGCCAAGGTCCGCTACGAGGAGCTCGGCCGGTTGACGGGCGAGCGCCGCCTGATGGGCGCGTCGCTCGCGCTGAACTGGGTGTTCGGGCCGCTGCTGATGTTCGCGCTCGCTTGGCTGTTCCTCGCGGACCATCCTGAGTACCGGACGGGCCTGATCATCGTCGGGCTCGCCCGCTGCATCGCGATGGTCCTCATCTGGTCCGACCTCGCGCGCGCGGACAACGAGGCGACCGCCCTGCTCGTGGCGATCAACTCGCTGTTCCAGATCGTTGCCTACTCGCTGCTCGGGTGGCTGTACCTGACCGGGCTGCCGCAGCTTCTCGGCCTCGACACGCAGGGCTTCGAGGTCTCGATCTGGGAGGTCGCGCGGACGGTGCTGATCTTCCTCGGCATCCCGCTCGTCGCCGGCTACCTCACGCGCCGCATCGGCATCCGGCGGCGCGGCGCAGCGTGGTACCGGGAGCGGTTCCTGCCGCGGATCGGGCCGCTGGCGCTCTACGGCCTGCTGTTCACGATCGTGATGCTGTTCGCCATCCAGGGCGACGCCATCACCTCGCAGCCGCTCGACGTCGTGCTCATCGCCGTCCCGCTGCTCATCTACTTCGTCGTCATGTTCTTCGCCTCGTTCTGGCTCGGGCGAGCCCTCGGCCTGAGCTACCCGCGCACGGCGACGCTCGCGTTCACCGCGGCCTCGAACAACTTCGAACTGGCGATCGCCGTTGCCATCGGCGTCTTCGGCGCAACGTCCGGACAGGCGCTCGCCGGTGTCGTCGGACCGCTCATCGAGGTCCCGGTCCTCGTCGGCCTGGTCTACGTCGCGCTGTGGCTCGGACGCCGCTGGTTCGGGACCGCGGAGGTCGATCGGCACCCCATCGCCGCCGCCCAAGCGTCCGAGAATCCAGAGGCGGCGTGAACTGCTTGGACTGTCTTCCCGCCGAGCAGCCCGCCGTCGCCGTCTGCGGTCGGTGCGGCGCCGGCGTCTGTGGTCAACATGTTGTGCAGGGGCCGGGAGGTGCCGACGGTCCGCATGCCGATCAGCGTTCAGGTTGCGGTCGAACCTCCCGCTCGCCGCCTGCGCTGCACCGTCTGCGATGCGGCCGAAGCGAGTCAGCGGTCAGGTCGGCCGTCGCGGGTCAGGCGTGCTTGAGCGCGACGCTGCGAACCGCGCGGCCGGCACCTCTGCAAGCCGCTTGCGCCCGTTCGAGCCGGGTCAGCGCAATGTCGACTCCGACGGCCGCACGCGGCTCGGCGCCCTGGCCCAGCGCTCGCGCCCGGGCCGGACGAACCACGTTGCGCCACTCGGCATAGAGCTCGTCCGCGCGATCGAGATGCGCATGACAGTCAGCTCCGGTGCCGTCGAGATGGTCGATGGCCGCCGCGATCTCTCGGACCCCGTCGCGTATGACGCCGGCGAGCGCGTCCCACGGCGCTGCGCGACGCGACACCTGGCTCATCGCGTAGGCGGCCTCCTCCAAGCTCCCCGCGAGGTCCTGCAGCGTACGGGCGATCCCGACGATGTCCTCGCGATCGACGCCGCCTCCGAACATGCTCGCCGCGGCGAGAGCCGCCCGATGCGATTCGCGCTCCGCGTCGACGGCAGCGCGCATCGCGTCGTGTGGGTCACTCTCGGCCCGTGCCGTCCCCTCGACGGCAGCCGCGGCCCCAGCGCAAGCATGAGCCGCGTGAGACAATCGCCGGGCGACCCGGCGCGGGATGCGCGCCAGCCCTCGTAACGCCACGTGGCAAGCGTATGGGCAGCCGGAGCATGATGGCCCCGGAGGAGCTCTCGGCGCTCGTCGGACTCCTGCTCGACCACACCGAGCGCGTGCTGCACCGTCGCGCGATCGCCGTGCTCGACGCCGCCACGCCTGACGTGGCGTGGCTGCTTCCGCGCAAGGACATCGTCGCCGGCGCAGCACGCCGTGGACGGCCCCGCGACGCTGCTACCTCGCCGTGGGCGCGTCGCGGTCGACGACCGCGGGTATGCCCGAAGGGTCCCTTCCATGCTTCCGCGGCGACGGCTGCTACGGTCCCGCGCGCCGACTTCACAAGTCGCTAACAAATCAATGCCCCGCTTCAGCCTCGTCCCCAAGGATCGCGAGTTCTTCGAGCTCTTCAGTGAGGCCGGCAGCAACATCCGCCGTGTCGGCGAGCTGCTGGATGACCTGATGGCGCGCTGGCCCGACGAGGAGGGCCTGCGTCGCGAGATCCTGATCTGCGAGCAAGAGGGCGACCGGATCACGCACGACATCATCTATCGCCTGAACGCCACGTCGGTCACGCCGCTGGACCGCGAGGACATCTACGCTCTGGCCGCCGTCCTCGACGACATCGTCGACTATGCCGAGGAGGTCGCGGACTACCTCGGCCTCTACCAGGTGGAGGCGCCCAACGACCAGGCACAGGCGCTCTCGGGAATCCTCCGCGAGGCGTGCCGCAACGTCGACGAGGCGCTCACGCGGCTCCGAGGCATGCGCGACCTCAACCACTACTTCGTGGAGATCAACCGCCTCGAGAACGACGGCGACCGTGTCGTGCGAGAGGCGATCGCCTCGCTGTTCGTCGGCGGTATCGACCCGACGTTGATCATCCGCTGGAAGGACCTGTTCGAACGCCTCGAGCAGTCGATCGACAGCTGCGAGCGCGCCGCGAACATCCTCGAGGGCATCGTCGTCAAGCACGCGTAGCAGGCCGGGGTGCCGTGGACTCCGATCTGATCCTCCTCACAATCGTCGTCGCGCTCGCGCTGATCTTCGACTTCACGAACGGCTTCCACGACGCGGCCAACGCCATCGCGACGTCGGTTTCGACGCGCGCGCTGCGCCCCCGTACTGCGGTCATCATGGCCGGGCTGTTGAACTTCGCCGGGGCGTTCGTCTCGATCGAGGTGGCCGCGAGCGTGGCGACCGGCATCGTCGAGTCGGCCGACGTGACGATGACTGTGCTCACGGCGGGGCTGATCGGGTCGATCACCTGGAACGTCACCACGTGGTGGCTCGGGCTGCCGACCAGCTCGTCTCATGCGTTGATCGGCGGCATGGTCGGCGCGGTCGGCGCGGCGACTGCATTCGGGGGCATCAAGTGGAACGGGCTCGTCGAGAAGGTGCTGCTCCCGTCCGCTGCAGCGCCGGTGATCGGGTTCCTGGTGGCGGCGCTGCTCGGCATCGCCCTGGCCTGGGTGATCCGGGGCTTCAGCCACTACCGCGTCAACCGGGTGTTCCGCGTCCTCCAGGTCGGGTCCGCAGGGTTCATGGCCTTCACGCACGGGACGAACGACGCCCAGAAGACGATGGGCCTCATCGCGCTGGCGCTGATCGCACACGGCACGATCGATGCCGACCAGTTCGAGGTCCCCGTCTGGGTCATCGTGTCCGCGGCGAGCGCCATGGCGCTCGGCACCTACGCCGGCGGCTGGCGGATCATCCGCACGCTGGGGACCCGCGTGGTGAAGCTCGAGCCGCCGCAGGGCTTCGCGGCCGAGACGGCCGCCGGGTCGGTGCTGCTGTTCACGGGGCACGTCGGGTTCCCGGTCTCGACCACGCACACGATCAGCGGCGCGATCATGGGCGCCGGCGCGTCCCGGCGCGTCTCCGCCGTGCGGTGGGGAATAGCCGGACGGATCCTGATGGCCTGGCTCGTGACGATCCCCGCCTCCGCCGGCGTCGGCGCGTTCTGCTATGCGGTCACTCGGCTGCCTGCCGGCGGGTATCTGCTGACCATCCTGACCGCCGCGGTCAGCGCGCTGGCATTCATACGCTGGCGTCGTAGCCGCGAAGCGGCCGCGATCAGCGCGAGTCCCTACGCGCCGCCCGCCTGAGCCGCCCGGCCCGCGGGGTGCGAGGCATCCGAGAACTCTCGGAACAGGCCGGTCACCACGAACGCGACCTGCTCGCCTATGTCGACCGCGTTGTCGCCGATCCGCTCGAGCGCTCGCGCGACGAGCATCATCGTCATCGCCCACTCGCGGCGATCCTCGTCGGTCCCGATCTCGACTGCGCGCCGGAACACCTCGCGGTTCAGCGCGTTGATCTCCTCGTCCTGCCGCACCAGGTCCTCCGCCAGCGAGACGTCGCGAAGCTCGAACGCCTGCTTGGCCTGGGCGACCTCCGACCGGGCGAGCCGGCCCATCTTGTAGAGCCGCTGCATGAGCTCCTCGTCGACGGGCGCCTCGTACCCCGTCAAGGGCAGGACCTTCGCGACGTTGACGCACTGGTCGCCCATCCGCTCGGCGTGCTTGATCACGTGCAGCAGCGCCGCGACCGTCCGTAGGTCGCCCGCGACCGGCGCCTGCAGCGCCAGCAGCGACAGGATCCCCTGGTGGACCTCCAGGAACCGCCCGTCGATCCGGTCGTCGTCGTGCACGACGATCGACGCCAGCTCGATGTCCCGCTGCTCGAGCGCCTCGAGGGTGCGGTCGAGCGTGCTGACGACGAGATCCAGCGCGCCCAGCGCCTGAAGCTCGAGAGCGCGCAGCTCATCCTGGAAGTGCTGGCGTGCCTGCTCGACCACGTCAGCCCACCTTGCCGGTGACGTAGTCCTCCGTGCGCTTGTCGGCCGGGTTGGTGAAGATCTTGTCGGTCGGCGCGTACTCCACGACCCGGCCGGTGCGGTGCTTCTCGCCCTCGTCGAGCTCCACCGTGAAGAACGCCGTCATGTCGGAGACGCGCGCCGCCTGCTGCATGTTGTGCGTGACGATGACGATCGAGTACGTGGACTTCAGCTCGAGCATCAGGTCCTCGATCCGGGCCGTCGAGATCGGGTCCAGCGCCGAGCACGGCTCGTCCATCAGGATCACGTCGGGCTCGGTGGCCAGTGCGCGGGCGATGCACAGCCGCTGCTGCTGGCCGCCGGACATCCCGTACGCGTTCGTCTTCAGGCGGTCCTTGACCTCGTCCCACAGCGCCGCGCCGCGAATCGCGCGCTCGACGATCTCGTCCATGTCGCCCTTCATCCCGATCACGCGCGGGCCGAACGCGACGTTGTCGTAGATCGACTTCGGGAACGGGTTCGGCTTCTGGAACACCATCCCGATCCGCTTGCGCACCTCGACGGGATCGATCTCCGGGTCGTAGAGGTTCTGCCCGTGGTAGATGACCTCGCCCTCCACCCTGGCGGCGGGGATCAGGTCGTTCATCCGGTTCAGGCAGCGGATCAGCGTCGACTTGCCGCAACCGGAGGGCCCGATCAGCGCGGTGATCTCCCGCTGGAAGACGGGGAACGTCATGTCGCGCACCGCGGGCACGGCGTCGTAGTAGACGCTGATGTTCCGCAGGTCGAACACGGCGGGCCGGTCCGGGTCCGGCGGCGGCGAGATCCTGGGCGCGTCGCCGGAAGCCGCCTCGCGGGCGACGTGCACGTCCGGCCGTGTGCGAGCGGGCTCAGGCTCCACGGCGCGGGTGGCGTCGGCAGTTCGGTCGGACACGGGGAGCGGTCACCACTTTCTCTGGTAGCGATTGCGGAGCAGGATTGCGGCGGCGTTCATGGTCAGGAGGATCACAAGGAGTACCACGATCGCGGCCGCGGCGAGCGTCTGGAACTCCTCCTGAGGCCGCGAGATCCAGTTGAAGATCTGGATCGGCAGCACGGTGAACGCGCTGTCGAGGCCCTCGGGGTTGAAGGTGATGAACGTCAGCGCACCGAGCAGCACGAGCGGCGCCGCCTCGCCGATCGCACGCGACAGCGCGAGGATCGAGCCTGTGGCGATGCCCGGGATCGCGCCCGGCAGGACCTGCCGGCGGATCGTCTGCCACTTCGTCGCGCCGAGCGCCATCGAGCCCTCGCGGATCGACGGCGGCACCGCGCGGATCGCCTCGCGCGAGGCGATGATCACGATCGGCAGGACGAGGAGCGCGAGCGTCATGGCTCCGGCGAGCACCACCTGGCCGAGCCCGAACGCCCCGCGCACGAGGAACGCCAGGCCGAGGATGCCGTAGACGATCGAAGGCACCGCCGCCAGGTTCTGGATGTTCAGCTCGATCGCACGGTTCCACCACCGCTCCCGGTCGGCGTACTCCTCCAGGTAGATGGCCGCGCCGACGCCCACGGGGATGCACATCAGCCCGGTGAGGCCGATCACCCAGATCGTCCCGAAGATCGCCGACTGCGCGCCGGCGTTCTCCGGAATGCCCGACGGGAAGTTGGTCAGCAGGTCGCCGTTGAGCCGCGCGGCGCCCGAGATGACCACGTCCGCCAGCAGCGCGATGAGCGTGATCAAGCCGAGCGCCAGGCTCGAAAGCAGCGCGAGACGGAAGAGCGTCCCCTTGACGCGGTCGCTCTGCGGCCCGCGGCCGATCGGAGCGTCGACGGTGCTCACTCGTACACCTCCCGGTACTTGCGCACGAGCCGGATCGAGAGGACGTTCATCAGTAGCGTCGCGACGAACAGGGTCGACCCGACGGCGAACAAGGTCTTGTAGCCGACCGAGCCGGTCGGTTGGTCGCCGATCCCGGCGGCGGCGATGAACGCGGTCATCGTCTGCCCGGGCTCGGTCGGGATGAACGACAGGTTGGGGGTTCCGCCGGCGGCGACAAGGACGATCATCGTCTCGCCCACCGCGCGCGAGATCCCGAGCACGAACGAGGCGACGATGCCCGACAGCGCTGCCGGGACGACGATGCGCGTCGCGACCTGCATCTTGCTGGCCCCCATCCCGTACGCGCCCTCGCGAAGGGCCTGCGGGACCGCGGTCAGGGCGTCCTCGGACAGGGAGGCCACGGTCGGCAGGATCATCACGCCCATGACGAGCCCGGCGGCCAGCATGTTGAAGATCTGGGGCGGGTCGCCGAGGAATCCCGGCCACACGTCCTGCAGCAGCGGCGTGAGGAACGTCAGCGCGAAGAAGCCGTAGACGACGGTGGGGATGCCGGCGAGGATCTCCAGGACCGGCTTGAGGACCTTGCGGGCGCGCGGGTGGGCGTACTCGGACAGGTAGATGGCGGCGCCCAGCCCGGCGGGGATGCAGACGCACAGCGCGACGAACGTCGTGGTGAGCGTCGCCGTGATCAGCGGCAGCACCCCGAAGCTCGGCGGGCTGAAGAGCGGAGCCCACTCGGTCCCGAACAGGAAGTCGCCGATCGGGACTTCGCCGAAGAACGAGATCGTCGGCTCGACCAGCGCGACGACGATGCAGACCGTCGTCACGACGGAGACCGCCGCGCACAGGAAGAGCAGGCCCTGGATGGCCCGCTCTCCCCAGCGCGGCCGCGCGCGCCCCAGCGGCCTGACGGCCGGCTGGGACAGCGCGCTCGCGTCGGTTGCTTGCATCAGCTCGCGATCAGGACCCGCCGCCGGCAAGGCTGGCGACCTTCTCCTCGGACGCGGTCACCTGCTCGTCCGTCATCGGGACGAACAGCGCCTGCTCGGTGATCGCCTGCTGGTTCGCGATGTAGAACTCGACGAAGGCCTTGACCTCGGGCCGCTGCAGCGCCTTGTCCGACGGATAGACGAACAGCGGGCGGCCGAGGGGCGTGTAGTCGCCGCTCTGGACCGTCTCGGAGCTCGGAGCCACGCACCCGTCGCCGCCGTCCACCTCGGCGGCCACGATCTTGCCCTCGTTCTCGTTGACGTACGACAGACCGAAGTAGCCGATGCCGCCCCTGGAGCCGGAGACACCCTGGACGGTGACGTTGTCGTCCTCGGTCGCCTGGTAATCCGAGCGGCTGCGGCCCTCCTCGCCGTTGACGGCGTCGGTGAAGTAGTCGAAGGTCCCGGAGTCGGTGCCCGCCCCGAACAGCTGCATCTCCTCGTCCGGGAAGCTCGGATCCACCTGGTTCCAGTTGTCGACCTCCGAGCCGCGGTCCCAGATCGTCTTGAGCTGCTCGACGGTCAGGCAGCTCGCCCAGTCGTTCTCCGGGTTGATGACCACCGCGAGGCCGTCGTTGGCGACCTGCACCTCCTCCCAGGCGATGCCGTTCTCCTCGCACGCGGCGACCTCGTCGTCCTCGATCGCCCGTGACGCGTCGGAGATGTCGGTCTCGCCGGCGCAGAACTTCTCGAAGCCGCCGCCGGTGCCCGACGTGCCGACCGTGACGCGAACGCCCGGGTTCTCGGCCTGGAACATCTCGGCGGCCGCCTCGCTCAGCGGGGCGACCGTGCTCGAGCCGTCGATCCTGATCGTGCCGGAGAGCTCGCCGCCCTCCGCCGCGGACGACTCCTCGGCGGTGTTCTCGCCCGACGTCTCGCCCTCCTCGCCGCCGCAGGCGGCGACGCCGAATGCCAGCGCGCACATGGCGCCGAGCACCAGCAGCAGACGGTTGTAGCTCATCGATCCCTTCCTCATCTTGGATTCCAGACCCATGCGACGCTTCCAGCGCCGCCACGGCATGGTGTTACGGCGTCGTCGCCGAGTTGCTAAGAACCTGTGATCGCGTCGGCTCCCAGCGGTAGCCGAAGCCGAAATGCGTGTGAATGAAGCGCCAGTCGGGCAGCACGCCGCCCAACTTGGTCCGGAGCTTGTGGACGTAGACGTCCACCGAGCGATCGCTCTTCTCCATCTCGCCGCCCCACACCTCGGCGTAGAGCTGCTCGCGCGGAATCACCCGGCCTGGCGCACGTGCGAGGAAGACCAGCAGGCCGAACTCGCGCCGGGAGAGCACGAGGACCTCGCCTCGCGCGCTGGCGGTGTACTGGGCCGGGCGGATCAGCAGCTCCCCCGCCTGGATGATCTCTTCGGCGCCCTTTGCCGTATCCACAACGCGCACTCTGGCGGGCCGGGCGCGCGAGCCGGTTAACAAGTTGTGATCGTCCGTTGACCGGCGTGGAAACTGCCGCGTGCGGCCACTAGGGTCGCCTCATGTGGCCGCTGAAGCCGAGGCCGGACGCCGAGCTGTTGCGCCTCTTCGAGCTGTCCGGGCAGAACGTTCAGCGCGCGGCCGCACTGATGCGCGATCTTCTCGTGTCCTATCCGGAGCGGCCGGAGCTCGCCGGCGAGCTCATCGACTGCGAGCACCAGGGCGACCAGATCGTTCACGACATCATGCACCGGCTGGCCGAGCGAGGCGCGCGCCGCGCGCACATGGAGTCGGCCGACGTGCACGCTCTCGCGGGGGCGCTCGATGACGTCGTCGATCACACCGAGGAGGCCGCCGGCCAGCTCAACCTCTACGGCATCGAGGCGCCGATGGACGCTGCGCTCGAGATCGCGGAGATCCTCGTGCGCGCGGCCGACGGCGTCGCCGCGAGCCTCGGTCTGCTGCGCAGCGGCGCCGACCTCCGTGCCCAGCTGGTCGAGATCCACCGGCTCGAGAACGAGGCGGATGCGATCGTCCGCGGAGCGGTGGCGTCGCTGTTCGCCACCGGGATCGACCCGATGATCGTCATCCGCTGGAAGGACATCTTCGAGACGCTCGAGCGCGCCGTCGACGCGTGCGAAACCGTCGCCAACGTGCTCGAGGGCATCGTCCTCAAGCGGCACGGCGCCTGAGTGGGGGCCTACGGCGCCCACCCGGTCGCTCCCTCGTCGATCAGAGCGGGCCCTTGCGCCAGGGTCCCGAGATCGCGATCGTCATCCCCTCGTCGGCGTGAGGTTGCCGTCGCTCATGCGCGAGCCGATCCAGCCGAACGTGGTGTACGTGAAGCCTTCGGCAGGGCGAGGATCTCGCTCCACGTGGCCCGGTCGTTCGTCGGGTACAGCGGGCCGTACGGGCTCTTCCCGCCGCGCGGAATGTCCGCGCAGGTGCCCGTCGAAGCCCGGTCGACGCTATGTGCTCGCGGCGCGGGTGATGTTCACGACCCGTTACCCGAGGGCGCGACCTCGGAGAGAAGGCGGCGGACACGCTCCGCGATCTCGTCGCGGATCCTGCGAACGCCATCGAGGTCCTCGTCCGCGGGATCGGCGACGACCCAGTCCTCGTACCGCTTCCCGGGATAGATCGGGCACGCGTCGCCGCAGCCCATCGTGATCACCGCATCTGCCGCGCGCACGACCTCGTCGGTCATCGGCTTGGGGAACTCCTTGCCGATGTCGACGCCGATCTCCGCCATCGCGGCCACCACGTGGGGGTTCACCTGATCGGCGGGATCACTGCCGGCGGAGCGGACGTGGACGCGGCCCTCGCCGAAATGGTCGAGCAGTGCCGCCGCCACCTGGCTGCGGCCGGCGTTCTGCACGCAGACGAACAGCACCTCCGGCACGGTCTTGGTGATCGTTCCCTCGACCTGGCCGAGCGCGCGCAGCCGCTCGCGTGCGAACCGGTGTACGAACAGCGGCACGTAATCCTGGAAGCGGGCGCCCGACAGCGCGTCGAGCGACTCGGCCATGAAGCGCTCGATCGTCTCCGGCGAGAAGATGCCGGCGAACTCGTCGCCCAGAGCCTCCAGCCCCTTGAGCAGATGCCCGCGGGTGACGACGTCCACCTCGAGCTCTCGTAGCTGCGTCACCATCGTCGCGTCTCCTCCACTCTCGAACGGGTGACCCCTTCAGATACCTGGGCCTGGCGACGACCGTGTGACGAGAATGTGAACGCCTGACCTCCGGCGCCGTGTGGCCTCGGTCGCTCAGCGACGCGCCGGCTGATCGCCGACGCGGCGTGCTCGTGCACACGATGGGCCCCGACGATCTCGATGTCGAGCAGCCCGGCGGCCTCGAGATCGAGCATGGACGACTTGTCGCCCGACAGGTCGATCGCGCAGTTGGAGATGATCACGTCGACCGACGCGTCCGGCAGCGGCACGTCCTCGATCGTGCCCTTCGGGTCAGCCGCTGTAGTGCTTGCGGCTTGACGGAGTAGTAGTAGGCCCAGAGACCCTGGCGCTCGGAGTCGACGATGCCGGCGTCGCGGTGCTTCTTGATACGCAGACCTTTCCGGCGTGCTTGCGCAGGACGTCCACAGCTGGAGGCGGATCGGGTCACCGAGCGCGCTCCCGGATGCGGTCGGCCACCGCGGGCGTCCGGCGGTGCGCCCGGATCCCGGCCGCCCGCGCGCGCATGTGTGCGAGGAGCCGTGGCGCGCCAAACAGGGCCGCGATCAGGGCGCGGTCCTCGTCGATCGCGAAGGCCGCGGCGACGACGCCGTTGATCTCGCCGACGAGAAGCTGGCCATCCGGCCAGTCCGCTTCGTCGGCCCAGCCGAGGCGGACGAGCTCGGGTACATCGTCGAGGCGGGCATCACGGATGACGTATGAACTGGCGGAATACATGGCGAGGCTCCTGGCGGGTTCGTGGGATGAGGCAGCGCCCGGGGCGCCGGCGGCTCGGCCGGCGCCCCGAACATGGCCGTGGCTAGACGGCGACGCGCGTGCGCCGGGCCACACGGACGCGGATCGCCGTCGCGCAGCCGACGAGGATCGCCGTGCCTGCGAGGCCGATCGCGAGCAGGGGCCACGGAGTGCGGTCGCCGGCGGCGGCGCGCGCCGGGTCGGGCGCCGGCGCCTCGTACTCGTAGGACCAGTAGACCGGTCCGGGCGCGCTGTCCGACGTCGTTCCGGCCAGGCTCGAGGTGCGGAGGCCGTTGCCCGCCTTCAGCCGCCGAAGGTCCTGGACGCGCTCCGCCTTGGCGGCGGCCGCGTGGGCCTGGGGCGAGGCCGGACCGCTCGGCCGGGCGGACGAGGCCGGGGCGACGATCGTCGCGATCGCCAGCGCGGCGATCAGCGTGCGCATGAGGAAGTGGCGGTGGAGCATGAGGGTGTCTCCTCGTGGTTTGGGACGGTCACGCTCGGACGCGATGCCCGGCGCAGTTCGGCGTGTCGCAGGTCGCCGTCGCGC
>Ga0214469_1000172_pt1 | contig 20247 bp, 18 predicted proteins | sample RVTome_10_FD_187340 | JGI IMG/M metagenome (GOLD analysis project Ga0214469, IMG submission 187340) | Soil microbial communities from uranium-contaminated site in the Upper Colorado River Basin, Wyoming, United States - RVT153D57 HiSeq ... | reverse complement strand
CGCGGCGCTGATCGGCGGCATCGTCGGCGCCCGCGCCTACTTCCTGGTCGAGAACTACGACACGGTCAGCGACGACCTGCTCGGCAACCTCTTCTCCGGCGACGGCCTGGTCTGGTACGGCGGCGCGATCGGCGGCGCGATTGGTGTGCTGCTCTGGGCCTGGTACCGCGACTTCCTCCGCCTCTCCCTGCTCGACCTGGCGGCGCCGGCCCTGGCGCTCGGCTACGCGGTCGGCCGGATCGGCTGCCAGCTCTCCGGGGACGGCGACTACGGGATCGAGTGGGACGGCCCCTGGGCGATGGCCTACCCCGACGGCACCGTTCCGACTGAGGCCACAGTCCACCCGACCCCCGTCTACGAGGCCCTGGCGATGGGGTTCGGCGCCTGGCTGCTCTGGCGGCTGCGCGACCGCTTCCGCACCGGCATCCTCTTCGCTCTCTACCTGCTCTACGCGGGCGCCGAGCGCTTCCTGGTCGAGTTCGTCCGCCGCAACGACGAGGTTCTCGCCGGCCTCACCGAGGCGCAGCTGACCAGCCTGGCGATGATCGCCGCCGGCGTCGTGTGGATGCTCGCCGTCCGCAACCGCTATGGAACTCTCGCCCGCTCAGGCGGGCAATGACTCGACGAAACGCTTCAACTTCTGCGGGTCGCGCAGCGGCGGCCCGTGGCCGAAACAGACCAGCTCCGGCTCGAGCGCGGCCAGACGCCTCGCCGACTCGCGGTTCTGCGCCGGGTCGAAGCTGAACAGCCTGGGCGGCTCTCGCAGCCCGCCCATCATCAGGAACGGGTTGTAGCCGAAGACCACGTCTCCGCAGAGCAGGGTGCGGTCGGATTCTCGCCAGTAGCTGACGTGGCCGGGCGAGTGACCGGGGGTCTCGACCACCTTGAAGCCGCCGACCTCGTCGCCCTCGCGCAGGCCTTTGTCGACCGGGTGTGCCGCCGGCCCCGGGAACCAGCCGCCGAAGAAGCGCGTCGCCGTCTGCCCCCGCTCCACCGACTCGACGTCGTCGGCACCGCACCAGAGCGGCAGGCCGAGGTCCTTGCACAGCGCGTGGCTGGCGCCGAGATGGTCGGGGTGGGCGTGGGTCAGCGCGTGGGCGGAGATCTCCCGGCCCATGATCTGCTTGGCGATCCGGCCTTTGTCGAAGGGCATGCCGGCGTCCACGAGGATGTCCCCGATCACGTAGACGTTGACGTTGTTCTTCGGGAAGCCGTCGAGCTGCCAGACCCCCTCCGCCAGTTCCCGCATGGCCCCGACCCTATTGAACGCGAGCGATCGCCGCCATAATCAAGACTTCTACACCCGGGCGGTTAGCTCAGTTGGGAGAGCGCCTGCCTTACAAGCCTCGGGCCGAAAGCCGGATTTTGGCTCTGTTAGTGGGAATCGTGACGGATTCGGCGGTGGCCGTTTCGGTCGGTTTCGGCCCGGTTTGGGGGGGTTTGGGCAGCGAAGCGGCCCTGCTGCCCAACGACCCCTCCCCCTTCTCGTGGGGGAACGCACCCCCATCCCTGGCAAGCACAACGGACCCGCGCGCACGCTACACCCAAAAATTGCTTCTGATTGCGCTGGGCGGCTTGGGACTTCCCCGACTCGTACAACTCCCCAGGAGCTGCTGAACGGCACCGGACGAGGTTGGCGACCTGTAGCCCGCTCCCGCCAGGGGCGTCAACGCAAGAGGCAGGCCGAATGCAGCCGTTAACTGTCACCCGAGCATCAGCGCAGGGGGTGGCAGACAAGGCACACGCTGGGCTACCGCCTTTGAGCTAGTGAAGCACCAAAGCCCGTAGTTGGATTCTCAGACGAGAACACCGGACGGCCAGGGGGGCGTGAACGGAGCGGAATCGCGACTGCCATATAGCAGGGGTTGAGCTTTCGTGCGGTTCCGACAGCCAACTCCCTCTGAAATCGCTGCACCAAGGACGGAGCAGCATTCCGCCCGGCTGGTGAGTAGCCTCATGCCCCAGTGATGGGCAAGCGGATACAGGGCCCTAGATGGGCTTAGCGGCCAACAACCCAACCGAGTCCGAGGCAGCCCGCCATGGGCATTCCCCGGCGTATCGAACTCGTCTCGGCGCTATGTACGAGACGACCTTCGAGGACTTCCTAGCTTCGCGCAGCGGGACGGTCCGACTCGGCAAGACTCAGCTGATATTCACATCGCCGCCGTTTCCCCTCAATCGTAAGAAGCGCTACGGCAACAAGGTTGGCGAGGAATACGTCGATTGGCTGGCGTCCTTCGCCGAGCCACTCACCGATCTCTTGACCGAAGACGGCTCAATTGTGTTGGAGCTCGGCAACGCTTGGGAACCTGGAAGACCGGTCATGTCAACGCTCGCCCTACGCGCCTTGCTTCGCTTCTTAGAATCAGCGGATCTCAACTTATGCCAACAATTTGTGTGCCACAACCCAGCCAAACTGCCGACACCAGCCCAATGGGTGAACGTAGAGCGCATTCGGGTGAAGGACTCTTTTACTCACTTGTGGTGGATGTCGCCAACTGATCGGCCCAAGGCAAGTAACCGAGAGGTGCTTACTCAATACAGCGACTCAATGAAGAGTCTGCTTAAGAGTAAAACGTACAACGGCGGCACCAGGCCGTCTCAGCACAAGATCGGCGACACCTCATTTCTCAGCGACAACGGCGGTGCGATTCCGCCAAACGTACTGACGTTTTCAAATACATTGTCGACTGACCCTTACCGGGAATACTGTCGTGCCAACGCCTTGTCGCTACACCCTGCACGCATGCCGCCAGGCCTAGCGGAGTTTTTCATCAACTTTTTGACCGACCCAGGTGACCTTGTCTTAGATCCCTTTGCCGGTAGCAACACGACTGGTGCCGCTGCAGAAGAACTAGACCGTCGCTGGGTCGCTATCGAACCGACCGCAGACTATGTTGCTGGCTCGCATGGACGGTTCAGATCCGTAATGACTAGCTAATTCTGCATGGCTGCGTGGCGACTTACTCACCGACCGCGCAACTGGCAGCGTGAGGCTCTAAGCAGGTGGCAGAAGCAAGGTAGGAGCGGCATCGCCCAGGTGGTCACGGGTGCCGGAAAGACCGTGCTAGCTGAACTTTGCATTCTGGACTTCCTCGAAGCAACTCCTGAGGGCCACATCGTCATCGTTGTACCAACGGTTGCTCTCCTCGATCAATGGTATGTAGATCTTCAGGAGGACATGGGTGCTATAGAGACTGACATAGCGACCTTTTCCGGGGGCGGCCGCACCGCAAGATCCGCACCAATCAATCTGATGGTGCTGAATACTGCCCGGTCTGAGGCCCCTCGGCTAGCTTCGGAGAAGCCGACACTTTTGATTGTTGACGAGTGCCACCGAGCAGCATCGACAGAAAACGCCAAGGCGCTGCGAGGTAATCACGCTGCGACTCTCGGCCTCTCTGCGACACCGGAACGCCAGTATGACGAGGGCCTAGCCGATGTCCTTAAGCCCGCACTCGGCGACATTGTTTTCACGTACGGATACGATGATGCGCGCCGCGACGGCGTTATCTCTGATTTCGTGCTGGTCAACGTGGGCGTGTCGCTGCTTCCAGAAGAACAAGCCCTGTACGACGATCTGTCGAAAAAGATTGGGCCGGCCGTTAGGGCGATGAAGGAAGGTCTAGATGATGGACAGCGATTGCGTATAGCGCTGCAGAAACGTGCAGCCGTCGCTAACCGAGCCGCGATGCGGGTTCCCGTGTCATGCTGGCTCGCAGACAAGCATCGCGGTGAACGAACCGTCATTTTCCACGAGGAGATCGCGGCGGCTGAACGTATACATCAACTGCTGGCGGATAGTGGCCAAAACGTCACCTTGTACCACTCGCGGATTGCGCCTGCGATACGGCGTGACAATTTGAGGCTCTTTCGAAGCGGTGCATTCCAAAGCTTGGTTAGCTGTCGTGCCTTGGATGAAGGTATGAACGTCCCCGAGACGGCGGTCGGGATAATCGCTGCATCCACCGCCAGCACGCGGCAGCGCATTCAGCGCCTCGGTCGCTTGTTAAGACCAGCGGAGGGAAAGCGCCAAGCGACTGTCTACACACTTTATGCAACAGAGGTGGAGCAAAAGCGACTTGCTGAGGAGGCCGCAACGCTAGAGGCGGCTTCCGAGGTCAAGTGGCAGGAAGCGAACACGGGCGTTGCCAAGGCTTTTCATTGAAGGAAGAAAATATGAAGCACTAGGGTCAACGGCCCTGCTCGAACGCGAGTACGAGGCTCTTCTTGTGCAGCACTCCCGCGAGCTGTTCCCTGGCTTGCTGACGCTCCCTTTCAAGCCAACGGTCGTCTATGACAATCAGGCAAGAACCCCGGATCTCGCGTTAATTGAGCCTGACTACAGTGCGTGGTGGGTTGGAGAGGTCGAGCTTGCCCATCACTCGCTCGAAGGTCACGTCGCGCCGCAGGTTGAAGTGCTCGCACGGGCAACCTATGGAGACGCAGAAGCTGCCTGGCTGGCCGACCGGGAGGGGCACTTAGATCGTGCATTACTTAGACAGATGATGCGGGGGGCGCAGCCTCGGATCCTTGTCGTTGTCAACGCTCCATGCCCAGATTGGGTGCCCCGCCTCCGCCCAGATGCAGAGGTCATGGTCGTTGAGCCATTTAGATCAGAGCATGATCGCTACATTTTCCGCCAGAATGGCTTCGAGGTAACGGTCGGGGGGTCTACCGTGTCGATCTGTAGGGCAGATCATCAAATGCCGCGCATGCTCGTTGTTGATTCGCCAGCTGCTGTCCTGAGTCGCAACGAAGACCCGCTCCAAATCGACCACGCAGGAACGGAAAGTATCTGGCACGTTATTTCTGCACAGGACCGTGTTTGGCTTTCGCCTGAGCGCGGTAGCCCGTTCCCCTTAGAAGGTGACGTTGCGCTATGCGAGCGGGAAGACGGGACACTGTTCTTTGAACCCAATCCATGAGGTGTTAGCTATGACTGATCTTACTTTTAAACTCGGCCTTGACACGATCACCTCATACAGACGGCTGGCGTACACGGTGTGGCATGCCTTGGCTGAATTTGTGGACAATAGTACGCAGTCTTACTTCAACAATAGTGAAGAGCTTGACGCAGCCTTCGCAGGTGAAGACGAAGACTTGCGGGTTGACATTACCTATGGCAGAGACGAGGGACTAATCCGCATTAGCGACAACGCGATGGGGATGTCTCGCGAGGAGTTGGACTACGCGCTGGTTGTAGGCAACAGGCCAGCGAATCAGTCCGGGCGGTCGAAGTACGGAATGGGGATGAAGACTGCTGCTTGCTGGCTTGGCAACAACTGGACTGTCCGAACAAAGAAGCTCGGAGAGTCAGCAGAAATCCGCGTTGAAATTGATGTCCAAAGGATTGCTGCCGGAGACACCGAGCTTCCTACGCGTGAAATAGATGGCCAACCTCCAGAAGCTCACTACACGATTATTGAGATTACAGACCTTAACCGGCCCCTCTATGGACGCCAGCACGGCAAACTTCGAGACTTTCTGTGCTCTATGTATCGCCAAGACCTTAAGGACGAGACGCTCGATCTTCGTTTCCAAGGTGAAAAGCTCGAATGGTCTTTTCCTGACGACCTATTTCTTCAAGCTAGAGATGGGACTCGGTACAAAAAGTCGTTTGATTTCGAGATCAGTGGCAAGGCAGCAAAGGGTTGGATCGGCATTTTGGAGCGCGGCAGTCGTGCCAAGGCAGGCTTTTCAATTTTGCATGCTGGCCGCGTTGTAAAGGGATGGCCCGAGGCGTGGCGGCCTGGGTCGATCTATGGACAAGTTCAAGGTTCAAACGATCTGATCAATCAACGCGTTGTTGGTGAGATCGAGCTTGACGACTTTGACATCACCCATACAAAAGACGACATCCTCTGGTCAGGGGAGGAGGCCGATGAGGTTGAAGAGAAGCTGAAAGATGTGGCTGCGGACTACGTGGCGGTCGCCCGCCGACATCGGAAGCGTGGGGAAGGCTCCGAAGGTCCAACAGAAATCGAGGTCCAGACAGCTGTCGAAGAGTTTCAGTCAGAGCTTACGTCGGCTGAACTCGCAGACCTCGTCTCAGTCGATGATGTTCCACCCCCGGAAGCAGTCCGAGCGAGTCTTGAGCCAATAGTCGAGGCAATTGCGGGTGAAGAGCCGGACTTTAGTGCGACGATCAATTCGCTAGTTATACGTGGCTACACGGCAACCGACATGTCGCCGAATGATCCCTATGTGGTCGCCGATGCTCCCGGTGAGACTGGGGTTATTGTCATCGTGAACATGCGGCATCCGCATGTGCGCGACTTGGTCGGCGCGGAGGGAGTCCTCAACTTTCTACGACACTGCACCTACGATGCGATTGCAGAGTGGAAAGCGCAGCAGCGCATGGCTGATCTCGACCCGGATACTGTCAAGTTAATAAAGGATGGGCTACTGCGGGTATCAATGCAGATTGAGATGCATGGGCCTGCGGATTCCGAAGAAGACTAGGTAGGGAAGCACCTTGGCTTCGCTAGTCAGATTGCGCATCGTGTCGTTCGAGAGGCGGCACGGGAAGTCCTCAGACGGTGCGCGCAAGAGAAACCGGCAGCGCAGTTGCAAGAAGCGCCCGAGCGGCTGCTCGATTCCAGCTGACCCACTGCCCAGATCGCTGACTAACCGTAAGTAGTGAGTGGGGCGGCGTGCGCCCGGAGCGCGGGACTTACGCTTGGGATCGGACTCATAGGCCCGCGGGCCAGGTCGAAACCGCGAGGTTGGCTAGATGTTTCTGGCGCTCGATGATGGCTTCCTCCGTCCAATCTTCGGCATCCGCAAGCATTTTGGTCAAGAGATACGGGGACTCTGAATAAGTGGTCCGCTTTTCAGAGAAGTCAGCACTCTTGAAGTCGGAGTTACTACTGGACCGTAGTAGCGCCAAATTGCCGATGCGAGTCACCAAGCGACTGACATCCTCAGGGCTGAACTGCGTCCAGTCGTCAGTCGGTTTCTTTGGCAACACGTGCTCCAGGTTGATGATCTGCGGATCGTCCTGCGGAACGAACCAGGGCTCCGACTCTTCTTTCGCGGAAATTTCCATAGAGCGGAGGTAGTAGCGAGCCAGTCGAGCATTCGAAACCTTCGCCGTTTCGAATGCTTCTCGGAATGCATCATCACCGGGCGTAATGTCCAGCAGTTGTTTCCGAAGTGTGGACGCATCCTCAATCTTTCCGTCAGCGACCAGCTGCGAAGCTTCGGCGAGGGGCAGTTCGACGGAGCTAGTCCGCGTGCTTGAAGCAATCATTAGGCGGACGCCGAGGGCGATGAGGAACCTGAACGCGCTTGCGCCCTCCTTCGGTTCCATCGCGGCGGCGATTCCCAGCATAAGCGGCCGCATTGGCTTGATGTCAAAGAGATTTAGAACCTCGACGGACTTGCGACCGGCTGCTGGGTAATCGTTCCAACGCTCATGATCCAGATTGAACGTGGCGACATACGCAGTCGAGAGATTTTCGAGACTTGCCGCAAGAGTGACCGCCGCCTGTTCAGATTTGACGGTGTCCTGAACGGCGTCGTAGACATCCGCTTTTCGGAGATACCCCTGCTGCGTGATGAGTGCGTGGCGAAGGAACGTCATCGTTATTTCCGGGTCATCGCTCGTTGACTCTAACGCTCCACGCATGTAGGACCACCGGGTTTGGACCTCGCCTACGCGTTCACCTGAATGACCGAACAGATAGTTTTTAATGAGGTCGGCTTGGGAGGTCCGCAGGCCGCGGTCATTGAGAGTTTCAAACATCTTGAATGCGTCTGCATCGCTGGGGACCTTGAGCAGAATGGCCTGCGCCTGAAACTCGATATACGAAACCCAGCGGTTGAGCACGTCGCCATGCTCCTTGCTATCGAACGGCGCGACGATGCGTTGCACCTGGGCTCGCGCCTCGCTCTGCGCATAGAGGAGGCGATCATGAGACGCCCTCTGGGGTGTAAAGCCTGAGCCCTCTTCCAGCGGATTTGTGATGATCTGCGCGAAAAGCTCATTGTCGTCGTGATTGAGCGTGAGATTGGGAAACAGCTGGCGTTTGTCTCGGTCGATCCCACAAAGGAACTCGGTGTCGAGCGACTTAACGAGAAACTCCTCCTCTCGCTCTCGCGCATAATCGCGAATCGCAGCGAGCAAGATTGCGGTCGTTGCAAGTCGTTGCTGACCATCGACTACCTCTAGCGTCCCCTCTTCGCGGGGGATCGTGACGATGGTGCCTAGGAAGTAGGGATTGCCGCTATTGATGGCCAGGGCTAGGTCTTGGAACAGGTCCGTGATTTCCCGCTCTTCCCATGCGTACTCGCGTTGATTTGGCGGAACCCGCAGCCGATACCGTTTGAGAAGGCTCCCCAGGCCAAGTTCTTCGAATGCGATCTGCGCTCTAACGTCAGTCACGCGGGCCCTCAAGCCGGATCGGATCAACAAATGGAATCTGCTGCCCCGTGCTTTCGAGATCGCGAATCGCAGCGAGTCTAAGTCGTTCTCTGACCCAGGAAGAGAGGGCAATCCCGGCCAGTTCAACTGCTAGCTGAAAGCCCTGCTTTTCGTCTTCGGTCAATCGGATTTGGAGGGCCTTGCCCTTTGCCATAACCGACTTGTACTGTATTTCAAAGCCGCGATGGACGCCGAGGTCTTCCTGATCGACCTGGCGCGATTCCCGGGAATGACTGTGCTCGTACCCCTGGCAGCCTGCAATCAAGGTCCGCTCTGGGCGCTAGGTAGCGCGACCAGCTAGCAGGAGGGATCGTCGCGGAAGTCCGCCGTTTCACACAGGTAGTTCTGGACCTTGTCTTGGGTGAGCGGCCCTTGCTTGAGCTCCTGTCCAGCCTCTTCCAAGTCCTCGGTACCGTCCTTAGAGCAGCCACCGATTTCGCTGATCGCCCCAAAGACGAGCAAAATCACAAAGACGGCGGCAAGCTTTCCGCCTAATCCCGGTTCAGCAGGTGGCCGTGATGCAGGAGTGGTTTGCGGATATCTAAGCGGGGACGAATCGGCGTACTGCTGAGAGTCGCTAGCTGCTGCGCGAGAGCTGTCCTGGGACTGTGGCGGACCTGCCGATCGCCACGATCCGGGATAGCCACGCCAGGGCGCAGCTTCGCCTTCGGGGGTCATGCCGGGTGTGTCGTCCGAGTCTGGCGAGTGGTCCATGTTCCGGCCTTCGATCACTGCGCCTCCTAGGGAACGGGATGGATCTGGATGGTCGTCGTCTGCTCGCTCTCGTCTACTTGTCCGAGGGGGCAAGGCTCGGCATAGGGGTTCTCGCGGCAGTACTCCTCGTCATAGCTGTCGGCCCAGCATCCACTTAGCGCGAGTGCGCTTACAGAAGCGACAGCAAGGGCGAGAAACCTGCGGTTGGCGGTGAGGCTCATGTGGTCGCATATCGGCAGGCTGAGCGATGGCTTGAATTGTTTTGTCTGCAAGACAAGTCCATCCGATAGAGCACTTATCCTTTGTAAGTGCAATGCAGGCGCTCAGAGACTTCGAGATGGCGCTGGAGACGCAGGGGGCGTCGAAAATCCGTAAGGAGGACCACCTGCGCGTGCTGCGCAAGCTGGATGCCTTCCTCGGGTTGAAGTCTGTCTGCCACGCCGATGGCTCCGACCTTGCCGCCTACCTAGCCCATCGGCGCGAGTGCGAAGGGATCGCTGCGAACTCCGCGCGCAAGGAACGACAGCTCGCCCTTGCGTTCTTCGCTTGGGCGCATGAAACCGGGCAGATCGGCGCTGAAACCCTGGAAGCACTGCGGAAAACGGCGAAACCCAACGGTTCAACCGCGAAAGTTGATCCAAAGCCGTATGCGCCCAAGGAAATCCGTGAACTTGGCGAGGTGCTCGATTTGCGCTGGCCGCACCTGGATGATCGCGAGGCGGAAAGGCGTGTCCAGCGCTGGATAAGGGGAACGGGTCGCTACTCACGGATTCGAAAGCACGCGATCCGCCTTCAACTTGACGCCGTAATCGCGCTGGGCCTTTATTGCGGCTTGCGCCGTGGGGAGATTCAGGCGCTGAACCTTGACGATCTGCACTTCGACAACGCTTTCGTCGTCGTCTGGCGCGGAGAGCGGTGGGCCGGTCCTTATCGCGAGGTTCCCTTCACCGGAGCCGCCCGCGCGAAAGTGGCGGTGTGGCTTGAACTCCGCGCTGCCATGCACGTCGATCACGAGTATCCGTGGCTCAATCTCTGGTCCGAGAAAACGGCGCGGAAGCCGATCACGCACGACACCTTCGCGAAGCTGCTCTCCGGCCACGTCGGTCCCAAGTGGAACTTTCGACGGCTTCGCCACACCTGCGCGGCCAAATGGCTTAAGGCCGGGATGACGCCGGTGGAGGTTCAGCAGTACCTCGGCTACGCGGAACTCAAGGAGTTGGCTCCCTATCTGGCTGCTGCCAGTGCGCCGCTTGAGCGGCGAGTGGAACGGCTACAAGCTCCGTTTGCCAGAGCCTTGACACTGGCCTGACCGGCCCAGCCGCTGCAAGATCCGATATGCGTGCGTGCGCGTTCCGTAGCTGATTAGGCGTAGTCGAGTAAAACCCTCGGGACTCTCACCCGACCGTGCAGAAAAATGCATCGCCGGTCGTACATTAGGTGGCATAGGCATGATCTACTGCAGTCACACTTCGCATTGCCGCTTGCTTAGCTGCTTCTGGCCGTCCAATGCACGTGTGCGCATCAAATCGACGATGCGCAGCCATCATGGGTAACCCCGGACACTACCGCAGGCGATGCAGACCACGTCGCAGCCCACCTTGGTGGAGGCAGGCAAAGTCGAGGCTGTGAGGCCGGTAATGGTCTCTTCTCAGGAGGACAGCAAGCCGCCGGATGGCCGTCGGCCCTGTGTTCCCTGGGGGGAGGCGCAGTGACCGCACCCGTCCACCTCGACGGCACTAGCATCGAGGCTATCGCGCGCCGCGTGGCCGAACTGCTGGTTGGTGAACATGGAAGTGGAATTTGGATCGATGCGACCGAGGTTGCCCGACGGTTCGGGTTCTCCCGCGACTACGTGTATAGGCACGCTGACGAGCTTGGAGCTGTGAGAATAGGAGATGGACCCAACGCGCGGTTACGGTTTGATGTGAGCGTTCTCACCGAGAAACTAAGGGGGTTCAGTTCGCGTGGTGCGGAACTGCCCAAGCGAGCAACCCAGCGTTCGGTTCGTAGTCTCTCGGCCGCCGACCTACTGCCGATTCGGGGGCGCTTACCGTAAATGCCACCTCACAGTAGCTGCGTGGAGACTGTGGACAAATAGTTAGGTTGTGAGTGTCGGATCGTAAGTGTAGGTTTGAAACCGTAGGCAAAAGCGGCGACCCGCTGCGGTGGAGCGCAAGCGGGCCGCCTGACCACAAGGAGGCATAGCTCCTCATGGCTGACCGCAATCCTACGGGCAGCGACCCTTCCGTCGCGCTCGACATCCCCACTGACCACCACGCCTTCCTGCGTAGCGTCTTTGAAACGGCGCGCGAGGGAATCCAAGGCGATCTGGCTGACTTCCCCGAGCGCCTGCGCGAACCCGAGCGGCTGCGGCGGGAAGAGGCTGCCTACGGGCGGCTGCTCGCAGCGCTCGATGCTGGCGTGATCGTGCCCGACCGGGACGTGCGCTGCGTGCTCGGCAGGTTGGCGAGGGTGATCGACGCGGCCAACGACTTCGAGCGGGTCCTTTTCGAGCATCGAGCAATCTGTCGCTTGCTCGTCCAGGTCGATCCAGCGGGCGGGCAGTGTTGATGCCGCGCAAGGCGACCGGCAGCGTCATCGAGCCGAGGGATGGGCGAGCCTGGGCGATCCGGTTCCGGGCTTACGGAGAGCGCCGCTACGTCACCCTCGGCACAACCGAGGAGGGTTGGAACCGCCAGAAGGCGGAAGCGGAGCTGCGGCACGTCTTGGCCGATGTGGAGCGGGGAATCTGGAAGCCGAACGAACCGGTGGCGGTCGAGGCTCCGGCGGAAGCGCCGACATTCCATGAATTCGCGAGTGAATGGCTGCGTGACGGCGAACCGGGGTGGCGATCAAAGACGATCAGCGACTACCGCTGGGCCTTGGAGTTGCACTTGCTGCCGTACTTCGCTCGGCATCGGTTGACCGAAATCACGGTTGAGGAGGTTGACCGCTACAAGGCCGCCAAGCTCCGAGAGGACAAGCTCTCTCCCAACGCGATCAATAAGACCTTGACGCGACTCGCGCAGATTCTCGAAGTCGCGGTCGAGTACGGCCATATTGAGCGCAACCCGGCAAAGGGGAAGCGCCGCCGAGTCAAAGGCACGGAGCCGTGCCGCTCCTGGGTGGAGCCGGAGCAGCTTCCGGCGCTGCTTGACGCTGCGGACGCCTATTTACGACCGCTGATTGCGACTCTGGCCGGTGCCGGGCTGCGAATTGGCGAAGCAGTGGCGCTCGACTGGCGCGATGTGAAGCTTGGGACGGGAACGCTGATTGTCCGAGAGTCCAAGACCGCAGCGGGGGAGGGGCGCGAGGTCGATCTGCCGGTGGGTCTGCGGGAGGAGTTGGCGACCTGGCGGGCGCAGTGTCCGGGTAGCGAGCCGGACGATCCCGTATTCGTCAGCCGGGCGCGTCGTGGGCACCATGCCCGCCAGACGTCGCGCAACGTGCAGGCGCGACTCGCAACGGCGGTCAAGGCCGCGAATCGCAAGCTCGCTGCGTCTGGCATCGAGCCGATAGGCAAGGTGTCGCCTCACTCCCTGCGCCGCACCTACGCGAGCTTGCGGGCGGCACTCCGCGACGATCCCGTTTACATCGCCGAGCAGCTTGGACACCGGGACGCTCGCTTCACCTTCCGCGTCTACCAGCGGGCGGCGAAGCGGCGGGAGAGGCTGGCCGGAGCGCACCTGGAGGCATTCGAGCGGGCGCTCGAATGGGCAGCAACGGGCAGCGGCAGCCATTCCGGCGCTACCCTGACGGAGTCAGCACTTTCCAACGGAAGCGCTGAAATGGCTTCACAGAGCCGAGAAGCAGAAGCCCCGGGCGGTTAGCTCAGTTGGGAGAGCGCCTGCCTTACAAGCAGGAGGTCGCTGGTTCGAGCCCGGCACCGCCCACTTACCGCGGAGTTAGACCAGGCTCGGGGTCCGGGTGCCGCCGCGGGAGCGCTCGCCGCGGATGACGACGTCGAAGAAGTAGTCGTTGCGGCCGCGGCGGATGAAGTGGGGCATGACGCGGTGGGCGCGGCGGTGGGCGGCGGCGACGGACCTGAAGGCTGTCTCGCGGGCGGACGTCCAGCGGATGCCGAAGATCTCCCGCACCCGCGGCGGCAGGGTGCCTTTGATGACCAGGTTCTGGGTGGCAAGATTGCCGCGGGCGGGGAGCGGCACCGGCTGGCGGAAGGCGACCAGGGGCGCCATCTCCAGCGCGTGCGCTGTCGCGTGCAGGTCAGGGGATTCCAGCCGCTCGCGGAACCACTCGGTGAACTCGCGATGGGTCTGCGGCGCGACGTCGCGTGGCATCCCGAACAGCTCGCCGAAGCGCATGTAGTCCTGCCAGAGGCCCTCGCGCTCCACGTCGGACAGCGGTCTGACCAGCGTTTCGTACATCTCCCGGCCCGAGTCGGCGATCACCGCCAGCGTCCAGAGCATCAGCTCCGGGTCGAAGGCGGAGTAGGCGGCGCCGGCGGGGTGCTTGCCGGCCGCATTCGGCAGTGCGCCCTCCACACGTCGGTGGACCCGGTGAACCGCGGCGAGCGCCTCGTCGGCCTCCTCGCGGGTGCCGAGCAGGACCGTCTCCTGGATCTTCGCCGTGCGCGCCAGGCGCTCGAAGGGCCGGTCGCCCGACTTGGTGCTCAGCATCGTGCCGGTGTAGGTGAGCGGCTCCAGCGCCCCGATCAGCAGCGCCCGCTGCCCGTAGAGCAGGCCGACCGACCGCTCGCCGTGCACGCGACGGGCGACGGAGCGACCCGGCGGGAAGTAGTGGTCGGAGTCGCCGTCTGCGGCCATCCCGGCAAAGCGTAGTCGGTCCCCGCCGGAGCACAGCGCCGAACGTCCCGGGATGCCTGCTACGCGGGGTGCTCCGGGACGTTCGGCGGGTTGGAGGCTAGGCCTGCGGCTGGTCTCGCGTCGCGGCCACGCCCGACAGCTCGACCAGGGTGCCGCGCTTGCGGGGGCCGCGCGCCTCGCGCAGCTCGTGGGCGGCGAAGATCTCGTCCAGCTCCTCGCGCGCCAGCGTCTCCCGCTCCAGCGCCGTCGCGGCCAGGTCGTCGAGGCAGCGGCGGTTGGCGACGAGCAGCTTTCGCGCCCGGGCGTAGGCGTCGCGGGAGAGGGTCATCGCGCCGAGGTCGACGTCGCGGCGGGTGCTGTCGGCGAGCGCGTAGTCGCCGGTCGGCAGCGCGATCGGCGACTCGGCGCCCGCTTCGGGCGTGACGCCCATCCCGAACTCGGCGACCATCTGCTTGCAGACCTCGTGCACCCGGGCCAGGTCGTCGGCGGCGCCCGAATAGGGCTCGCCGAACGCCTCCTCCTCGGCGGCCCGCCCGCCGAGGAGCGTCACCACCTCGTCGAACAGCTCCTCGCGGGAGCGCAGGTAGCTGTCCTCCTGCGGCGAGTGGGCGACGAAGCCGAGCGCCGGGCCGCGCGGGACGATGCTGAGGATCTCCGGCGGGTCGAGGCCCAGCAGCCGCCGGCAGAGCGCGTGCCCGGCCTCGTGGTAGGCGACGATCCGCCGCTCGCGTGAGGTCAGGCGCCGCGCCTGCTGCGAGCCGACCGACTGGCGCAGCAGCGACTCGTCCAGGTCGGCGCGGGAGATCGCCTTGCGCCTCGCGCGCCCGGCGATGATCGCCGCCTCGTTGAGCGCGTTCGCGAGCTGGGCGCCGGTCATCCCGGTCGTCTTGCGGGCGACGTCGGCGAGGTCGAGGTCGCGCGCCAGCGGTTTGCCGCGTGCGTGGCTGGTGAGGATTGCCTCACGGCCGTCGCGATCCGGCGCCGAGACCAGCACGCGGCGGTCGAACCGCCCCGGGCGCAGCAGCGCCCTGTCGAGCTTGTCGACGTGGTTGGAGGCGGCGACCACGATCACCGTGCCGGGGTCGCGCTCGAAGCCGTCCAGCTCGACCAGCAGCTGGTTGAGCGCCTGCTCGCGCTCGCTGGAGCCGCCGTCGCCCCCGGTGCCGCGGGCGCCGCCCACCGCGTCCAGCTCGTCGATGAAGATCACCGCCCGCCCGGCCTTGCGCGCCTCCTTGAAGAGGCGGCGGATGCGCGCCGCGCCGCGGCCGACGAACATCTCGACGAAGCTTGAGCCCGAGGCGGCGAAGAAGTCGACCCCGGCCTGGGCGGCAACCGCCCGCGCCAGCATCGTCTTGCCGGTGCCGGGCGGCCCGTAGAGCAGGACGCCGCGCGGCGGGCTGGCGCCGAGGCCCTTGAAGCGCTCCGGGTCGCGCAGCCACTCGGCCACGTCCATCAGCTCCTCTTTGGCGGAGTCGACGCCCTGCACCTCCTGCCAGAGGACCGGAGCGGTGCGGCTCGCCTTCACCGTCTCCGGGCGCGTCGTGCGCATCGTGCCCTTCAGCAGCAGGGCGAAGACGATCAGCAGGCCCGCCATGAAGATGACCCCGAACACGGGGTACCACTCGAATATGAAGTCTTGGACGCCCACGGTCCTCGCCCGCGCGGCCCGCTCGGTTCGGGGCTGGCGAAAAGTGTGCATGGAGTGTGAGGGGTCTTCCCACGCGCTCCCATCGCACATGCGTCCAAAATGCTCAGCCGGGCTAAAGGCCACTGGAGCCATGCTCGGCTCGCCGTTGCGTCCGCGCCCCGCCTAGGATCGACGGCGATGGGCATGGAGCGAGCTACCCCGGAGGGGCCGCGCGCCGCCACCGCGGCGGAGCTGAAGGCGCAGATCGAGGCCGAGCGGACGGGCCGTCCCTTCCTCGTCTTCCGCGACGTGGAGGGGGAGCAGCGCATCCTCGGGGTCGAGGAGGGGCGAGCGGAGCTCTGGGTCGGGCGCAGCGAGGCGGCCGACCTGCGCCTCGACTGGGACGAGGAGGTCTCCGCCCTGCACGCCCAGCTGGAGGTCGTCCGCGACGAGTGCACGCTGCTCGACGACGGCCTCTCCCGCAACGGCTCCTTCGTCAACGGGGAGCGGGTACAGGGCCGCCGTCACCTGCGCGACGGCGACACGGTTCGCTTCGGCCGCACCCTCGTCCTCTACCGGCGACCGGGGGAGCCGGCGCCGGAAGCAACCGTTGCCGCTGCCGAGACCCCCGCCGCCGCCACGGTCTCTCCCGGTCAGCGGCGGGTGCTGGTCGCCCTCTGCCGCCCATTCAAGGACGGCGCCTCCTTCGCCACCCCGGCCACCAACCAGCAGATCGCCGAGGAGCTGCACCTCAGCGTCGACGCGGTCAAGACCCATCTGCGCGCCCTCTACGAGAAGCTCGAGGTCGAAGGGCTGCCGCAGAACCGCAAGCGCGTGGCGCTGGTCGAGCGGGCGCTGCAGAGCGGCCTGGTCGCCGAGCGCGACCTCTGAGCGGAGTCCGCAGCGGGCGCGGAGCCCGCGCCGCCGGCCCCACCAAGGGGTGGTTCGCCTCATACCTCCGGGGGGTCGAATCCAGCCCCCGGGCCCCTGGGCGCGGCGACTGCGCGGGCCGACACTGCGGTCACGGTGATTCGCACCCGACAGACACGACACAGGAGGAACCCGATGACCCGCAGCAACCCCGACACCAAGACCCAGCCCACCGCTCGCCGCCTCGGACGCCGCCTCGGCGCCTCCGCCGCCGTCGCAGCAGTCGCCCTGATGCTCGCTCCGGCCGCGGGCCAGGCAGCCAAGTACGGCCACTACAAGTTCGGCGCCGAGCTGAACCCGACCGTGCAGCCGTCCAACTCGGTGCCGTCTCATCCATGCGAGCCGGTTCCCGGCCAGGCCTGCACCCGCGTCTCGATGGAGGCCTACGGTCGTCCCGACGGAGGCGAGCGCGCCCCGCGGCACGGCGTGATCAAGCGAGTCCGCCTGATCGCGGGGGAGGCGGGCAGCTTCCGCCCGCTGCTGGCCCGGGCCAACCCCGACACGCAGCGGGCGAAGCTCTCCCGCTACGGCCCGAAGATCGACTACGAGGGCCAGGACCAGGCCAACTGGGACAGCGACCAGTACAAGGTCGAGTCCTTCCGGGTCAACATCCCGGTCAGGCGCGGAGAGCGCCTGGGCGCGCTCGGCCGCTACACGAGCATGGTCCGCTGCAGCTCCGGCGGGGCCAACCAGCTCCTCTTCCAGCCGCGGCTGCTCAAGTCCCCGGTCCAGACGGCCGATGAGACGGATGGCTGCTGGCTGCTGATGGAAGCAGTCGTCAAGTACCGCCGCCGGTAGCCGAATCGGTTCATCTCTCTCCCTCTGACGAGGCCCCGCCCCCCGGCGGGGCCTCGTTGCGTTCGGGCTCAGCCGGGGATCAGCCGCGCTCCACCTGCGAGCCGCCGACGATCGCCTCCTCGCCGGAGTCGGCGAACCGGACCCAGGCCTTGTTGCCGCCGTCGTAGTCCGGCGCCCAGAGCTTCAGGGTCGCCTCCCTGCCCCAAACCGAGCACGGTTCCTCGCCGACCTCGTCGAGACCGCGCCAGACGCGGACGAAGGGGTTCGACTCCCACTCCTCGCCGATCGTCGTCGGCTCGCGGTGGCCGGGGTGGACACGGGTCTCGGCGGGCAGCTCCATCAGCTTCATCACCGAGTCGCGCAGGTCGTCGAGGCCGGTGGCTCCCGGCGCCATCGTGCCGCCCACCGTTCCCTTGAAGAGGACGTCGGCGGTGAAGACGTCGCTACCGTCGACCAGGAATGCGAGGTGTCCCGCGGCGTGGCCGGGCGTGGAGATCGCCTCGATCTCCAGCTCGCCGCTGCGAAGCGTCTCCCCGCCGGCGATCGTCTCGACTTCCCCGCCCAGCGCCGCGCCGGTCGCCTCGTGGGCGACGAACGGAGGCCCGCCGAGCCGCTCGCGCGCCTCGTCGAGGCCGGCGACGTGGTCGGGGTGGGGGTGGGTGACGAGCACGTGCCCGATCTCGATCCCGTCGCGCTCGGCCCGCTCCAGCAGCGGCCCGAGATCGTCGTTGCCGTCGATCAGCACGCCGCTGCCGCCGGGGCCGGTGGCAACCAGGTAGGCGTTGGAAAGCCAGACCGGATTCTCGGTTCGCTCGACGATCAAAGTCTCGCTCCCTTCGTCGGAGGTTCTCTCCCGAGCCACCGTAGTCGAGACCGGCGAGGCCGAGATTCCAGAACCCGATTTTCCCGTGAGTCGGCCGGTCAGGAACCGCTTTTTGAGCACCGGTTTTCCATAACTCAGAAACGCTCTCGTTCTCCACGTACACTCGCCGTTCGAACCGGGTGGCGCCACGTTCGACCAGGCCCCTTGCACTGGAAGGCAATTGGCACATCGGTTCGCAGCGCCGACACCCGCTCCTACATCTTCAACCGGCTCCGGGGGGAGGGCGCAGGCGCGGTCGCAGGCTGAGCGGGTGCCTGGCGGCGGTTGTCGCGACGGCCCTTTGGGCGGCGGTGCCCGCGATCGCCGAACGTGAAGCGGCGCCGACCGGTGGCTCCCACGTGCGGGACGTGGTGCTGGGCGCGCCGAGCCTGCCGGCGGCTCTCGTCTCCGCGACGGCGACCTCCCACCACTACCCGGTTGGCGATGCCGCAGGTCGCGCCGTGGAGGTCGCCATGACAATCGCCTGCCGGCACCACTGCACCGCAGCCGACCCGGAGAAGATCGCCGAGTTCCTCGGCACGCTCGCGCATGCCAGCGAGATGAACCTGCTCAAGGTGCAGCTGAGCACGCCGAGGGAGATCGCCTACAGCTGCGGCGCGGGAGTGCAGGCCTGCTACTACCCGCTGGGCAACCGGATGGTGATCAACGGCAATGACACGGTCGCCGACGACGGCGCCACGCGCGCTTTCGTCATCGCCCACGAGTACGGGCACCACCTCGCGAACCACCGGCCGGCGCCGCCTCCCGGCAGTCCCGCCATCTCCTGGGGGACGCCCCGCTGGGCCAGCCACGAGCGGGTCTGCAGGATCAAGGGCCGCGGCCTCTACTTCCGCAATCCCGGCGAGGCGTTTGCCGAGGCATTTGCCTTCAGCCGGTTTCCGGATGCGGCGGTGCGGTGGGCTTGGAGCTGGTCGCTGAAGCCGGACGCCGGCGCCTTCGCTGCGATTGGCGACGATGTGCTCGCCCCGTGGCGCAGGATGGGCAGGTCGCGCTTCAGTCGCCGGCTGCCCGGGGGCGGCAGCACGACGCACAAGTTCTCCGCGCGCTTCGACGGCATGGTCACCGTGCGGCTGAGGAGCTCGAGCCCGCGGCGGTTCAAGCTCCGCTTGTTCGATTCCCATGGCCAGCTGCTTGCCGACGGAGTCGGCCGGCGCCGGGGCGCAGCCCTCCGCTACTCGCTCTGCGGGCAGCGGAAGCTGCGCCTCGTCGTGCGGCGCCGCGGCCCGGCCGCCGGCCGCTACCGGCTCTCGATTCAGGCGCCCTGAGGCTGCAAGCGATCTTGCGGACGCCCGCCGGAGACGTGGGTCGTGTCACACAGGAGGCGCTCTCCGGGCCATACTAGGCGACTCTTCGCGACCGCAGCATCGATTCGCAGACCGTGTTGAGACCAATCGTGAGGCCCATGCCAAGCGCGACGCCGCGCGCTCGCGCGGCGCTGCTCGCGGCCGCTGCCGCGGCCATCCTTCTCATCCTGCCCGGGACGGCCGGGGCCGCCACCGGCGGCGCCACGGAGCCGGAGTCCGTTCCGTCCGAGCCGGCCGGGAAAGCGCCAGCCGGGAAGACCCCGTTCGACCGGCAGGGGATGTGGATCTGGTACGTGTCGCGGGCCCACGGCGGCAGCGTCGGCAGGATCGTCGCTCGCGCCAAGCGCTCCGGAGTCGGCACCCTCTACGTAAAGGCCGGCGACGCCGGCAACACCTGGAGCCAGTTCTCGCCGTCGCTGGTTCGCCGTCTGAAGCGGGCCGGCCTCGATGTCTGCGCCTGGCAGTTCGTCTACGGCAGCAACCCGGTCGCCGAGGCCCGCGCCGCCGCCGTGGCGATCGCCCGCGGCGCGGACTGCTTCGTGATCGACGCCGAGGGCCACTACGAGGGGCGCTACGCGGCGGCCGACCGCTACGTCCGCATCCTGCGTCGACGCGCAGGCCCGGACTACCCGATCTCCCTCGCCTCCTTCCCCTATGTCGACTACCACCCGTCCTTCCCCTACTCGGTCTTCTTCGGGCCGGGCGGCGCCACCTACAACCAGCCGCAGATGTACTGGAAGACGATCGGCACCTCGGTGCGGCGGGTCTACGAGCACACT
>Ga0214469_1000171_pt1 | contig 20291 bp, 19 predicted proteins | sample RVTome_10_FD_187340 | JGI IMG/M metagenome (GOLD analysis project Ga0214469, IMG submission 187340) | Soil microbial communities from uranium-contaminated site in the Upper Colorado River Basin, Wyoming, United States - RVT153D57 HiSeq ... | reverse complement strand
CAGCAGGGGCGGCTCACCGAGCCGGTACTACGCGAGGCCGCCGCCGACCACTACGCGCCCGTGTCGTGGGACGAGGCTTTCGAGATCATCGCGGGCGAGCTCGCCGCGATGGATTCACCGGATCAGGCGGCCTTCTATACCTCTGGGCGCACGAGCAACGAGGCCGCCTTCGTGTACCAGCTGTTCGCCCGCAGGCTCGGCACGAACAACCTGCCGGACTGCTCGAACATGTGCCACGAATCGTCCAGTGCCGCCCTGACCGAAACCATCGGCGTCGGCAAGGGCAGCGTCACCCTCGCCGACATCACCGACCACGCCGATCTGATCGTCGTCGTGGGGCAGAACCCCGGGACGAACCACCCGCGCATGCTGACGGCCCTGGAGCAGGCCAAGGATCGTGGCGCTCGCATCGTCGCCATCAACCCCCTGCCCGAGGCCGGCTTGATGACGTTCAAGAACCCGCAGCGGGTGCGTGGGATCGTCGGACGCGGCACACCCCTCGCCGACCGGTTCCTGCAGATCAAGGTGGCCGGAGATCTCGCCTTCTTCCAGGCCGTCAACAGACTTCTGCTCGAAGCGGACGAGTCGACCCCCGGCGGCGTGTTCGACCGGGACTTCCTCGAGGCGCATACAACGGGTCTCAGGGAGGCCGCAGCGGCGTGGCGCGCCCTGGACTGGGCCGACGTGACAGCGGCCACCGGGCTCGACCGGGCGCAGCTCGTGGAGTTCGTGGCCGACGTTCGCGAAGCGTCCAGCGTGATCGTCTGCTGGGCGATGGGGCTCACCCAGCACCGGCAGGCGGTGCCGACGATCCGCGAGATCGTCAACTTCCTGTTGCTGCGCGGGAACATCGGCCGGCCCGGAGCCGGTGCCTGCCCGGTGCGGGGCCACAGCAACGTGCAGGGCGACCGCACGATGGGAATCTGCGAGCGGCCGACGCAGGCATTCCTCGACGCGCTCGAGGCCGAGTTCGGCTTCGGACCGCCGCGAACGCCCGGCCACGACACCGTCAACACGATCCGCGCCATGCGCGACGGCCGGATCCGCGTCTTCATGGCGGTTGGGGGCAACTTCGCGGCCGCTACACCGGACAGCGCGGTAACCGCAGACGCCCTGCGATCGGTGCCGCTGACCGTGCACGTGTCCACGAAGCTGAACCGGACGCACGTGGTGCCGGGACGGCGCTCGCTGATCCTGCCCTGCCTGGGGCGGACGGAGGTCGACACGACCGGCGGTCGCGAGCAGTTCGTCACGGTCGAGGACTCGATGAGCGTCGTGCACGCCTCGCGAGGAACCTTGCCTCCGGCCTCACCGGAACTCCGGAGCGAAGTGGCGATCGTGTGCACTCTCGCCCGGCAGGTTCTCGGGCCCGGCGATCCCACGCCCTGGGAGAGCTTCGCGTCGGATTATGCGGCCATCCGCGACCGTATCTCCCGCGTCGTGCCCGGGTTCGACGACTTCGAGAACCGGGTGACGGCGCCGGGCGGGTTCGTCCTGCCACACCCACCTCGGGACCAGCGGAGCTTCCCCACCGCCACCGGGAAGGCGCGATTCACGGCGAACGCGCTGTCGGTCGTCCGAGTGCCCGAAGGGCGCCTGCTGCTGCAGACCATCCGGTCGCACGATCAGTTCAACACCACGATCTACGGAATGGACGACAGGTATCGCGGCGTGCGCGGTGGGCGACACGTCGTCTACGTGAACCCGGACGATCTGGCTGAACTCGGCGTCCGCGACGGCCAGACCGTCGACCTGGTGAGCGAGTGGTCAGACGGCGAGCGGCGCGCCGCCGGCTTTCGGGTCGTCGCGTACCCGACGGCGCGGGGGTGTGCGGCCGCGTACTTCCCGGAGACCAACGTCCTGGTCCCGCTCGACCACACGGCGGAGGTCAGCGGCACTCCAGTGTCAAAGTCGATCGTCGTCCGCCTCGAGCCTGCCGTTCGATCACGTTCGGCAGGCGGCGCCACGTAGCTACATGCATGCGGGCCTGTAGGTAAGTCGCTCCGCCTGCCGAACGTGATCGAACGGAATCAGGCGGGTGAAAGCCAATAGAGCAGGGTGCGGACGCCGAACGCCGTCCCGCCCTTGACCAGTTCCTCGGAGTCCCCGTCCGAACGGCCCGTCCCGGCGATGTCCAGGTGCGCCCACGGGACGTCACGCGCGAATCGCTCGAGGAACAGTGCGGCGGTGATCGAGCCGCCACCCATCCTGCGAGTCTCGATGTGGGCCACGTCGGCGACGTCGGACTCCAGCGCTTCGCGGTAGTCGGAAACGAGCGGCATCCGCCACAGTTTCTCGCCGGCCGCCGCGCCCGCCGTGACGAGCGCATCGGCCAGCGAATCCGCCGTGGCGTACAAGGCGGCGTGCCGGCGGCCCAGCGCGACAGTCGCCGCGCCGGTGAGGGTGGCTACGTCGACGATCATGTCGGGGTCCTTCGTCGCGACCGCGTAACCGATCGCATCGGCGAGCACCAAGCGGCCTTCGGCATCGGTGTTGAGCACCTCGACGGTGGTCCCGTCATACTGCCGGATCACGTCGCTCGGGCGCTGTGCGCTGCCGCTGGGCAGGTTCTCCGCGGCCGGGATCAGGCCCGTGACGCGCATCGGGCACCCGAGCGCGCGCAGCGCCGAGAGCACACCGATGACGACCGCACCACCTGACATGTCGGTCTTCATGGCGACCATCGAGTCGCGAGGCTTGAGTGACAACCCGCCGCTGTCGTACGTGATGCCCTTGCCGACGAGCACGACATGTGGCGTGTTGGGGCCGGCGTGTGGAGGTGAGTAGGTCAGCTCGATGAGCCGTGGCGGGCGCTCGGAACCCATCCCGACAGCCACGATCCCGCCGAAGCCGGCGGCGGCGAGCTCCTGCTCGTCCCAGATCCGGACGTCGAGGCCGCCGCGCTCTGCGGTGGTCCGCGCCTGGTCGGCGAGCCAGGCCGGATCCTTGATGTTCGACGGCGTGTGTACCAGGTCGCGGGCGAACCATGCGGCGCCGGCAACGGTGGCCGCGGCGTCGACAGCCACTGCCCGTTCAGGGGTCGACCGCGTGAGCACCAGCGCCTCCACCGGAGACTTGGCCCGGCCCCGGACCCGCCACCCGTACGATGCCAGGACGACGCCTTCCACGAAGGCTCGCAGCTCCGCGTCTCCCGCCTCGGCCGTCACCGTGCTGGCCAGCCGTGACATGCCCCGGGCCGCCCTCGCGACGGCCGCGCCGGCCTTGCGGAAGTCGGCCGGAGATCCGTCACCGACACCGACGAGCATGACGCGCGAGATGTCGCCGGTGCCGGGCAGCCGGAGCAGCTCGCCGGCCTTGCCGGTCTTGTCCTCACGGCGTAGGGCCTCCGCCGGGTCGATCGCGACGGCCTCGGCAAGGATCGCCGACCCGGCACCGATTCGCGGTCCCTCGGCCGAATCCGGCCACACGGGTATGGCGATCACCGAGGCGCCGACGTCGAGCGGGCCGCCCGGATCATGTTCCACGGCCGGTGGGGCCACGGCGATCATTGCGGACGCGGTCTTGTCAGCCGACACGGCAGGCTCCACTGGTTGATCGGAGAATTGCATGGCGTGGCCCCGGCCGGCACACCGACCGGGGCCTGGCAACTTCGGGCCATCGCCTTCAGCCGACGGCGACCTTCAGCGCATCACCGAGCGCGTTGGCCTCTTCGGCAGACAACTCGACGACGAGCCGCCCTCCACCTTCGAGCGGGACGCGCATGACGATGCCGCGACCCTCCTTGGTGACCTCGAGTGGCCCATCACCAGTCCGCGGCTTCATCGCCGCCATCCGCGCACCCCTTCCTATCCAAGCGCACACGCAGGCCCCCAGACGTCGGGCGACGGTCCCGCGTGCGTCACGATGGCACCTATTATCCCCGATCTGACCGTGCGGTGGGAGCCGCCTCCCCCGGGTCGGTCACACATCATGTCCGACCGACCAGGCAGGATATGAAGGTCATGAATGCCAGATCCGCGCTCTTCGACCTGTACGGCGACCATTTGCGGTCGCGCGGCGGGTCGGCGCCGGTCGCGTCGCTCGTCGCTCTGCTGGCGCCGCTTGGCATCACGGCGCCCGCGGTGCGGACCGCTGTGTCGCGCATGGTCAAACAGGGTTGGCTGCAGCCGGTCAGGCTCGCTGGAGCCGCCGGGTACGCGCTCACACCGAAGGCCGAACACCGTCTCGACAACGCCGCGGCCCGTATCTACCGAACCACCTCCAACGACGAATGGGACGGCTATTGGCACCTGATCATCCCCGACCGCCCGAACGACCGGGCCGCCCGTGAGCGGCTGCGCAGCGGGCTGGCATACCTCGGATACGCACCGTTGGGTGACGGCACCTGGCTTGCCGCCCGCCCGTCCCCGGAGCTCGGCGCTCTGCTACAGGGCGAACGCATCACCGCGGAAGGCTTCCTGGCCCGGCACCAGGACGACGACGCTGCGCTGATCCGGCGAGCCTGGGATCTCAACGCGGTCGGACGCTCGTACCGCCGTTGGCTCGCCGAGGCCGAGGAACTCGTCGCAAGCCTGCCGTCGGCCCCTGCCGACGAGAAGGTCTTCGCGGTGCGCAGCCGGCTGGTTCACGAGTGGCGCAAGTTCCTGTTCACCGACCCTGGCCTGCCGCGCGCGCTGTTGCCCGCTGACTGGCCGGGAGACGAGGCGGCCGCCTACTTCGACGCAGAGGCGTCCAGGCTGCTGCCGGCGAGCGCCCGCTTCGTCGACGCCTGCCTTTCCGCCCCCCGCAACGACCGAGATTCGAACGGAGCCAGCTCGTGACCGATCAACCCGTGCTGTACGGCATCGACGCCGGCGTCGCGACCATCACGCTCAACCGTCCCGAGGCGATGAACAGCCTCGACACGACGACCAAGGTCGCATTGCGAGACGACATCCGCCGTGCCGCCGACGACCAGTCGGTCCGTGCCGTCGTCCTGACCGGAAGCGGGCGGGCGTTCTGCGTGGGCCAGGACCTCAATGAGCATGCCGATGCGCTGCGGTCGGGATCGGCGTCGCTCGGCACGACGGTCGAACAGCATTACAACCCGATCGTGTACGGCCTGGCCACAATGGAAAAACCGGTCGTGGCCGCCGTCAACGGCGTGGCCGCCGGTGCAGGTGCGTCGTTCGCCTTCGCCTGCGACTTCCGCATCGTGGGCCAGTCCGCGGGCTTCAACCTGGCCTTCACCGCCATCGGACTGTCCTGCGACAGCGGGTCGTCGTGGACGTTGCCCCGTCTCGTCGGATGGGCCAAGGCGCGAGAGCTGCTCATGCTCCCCCGCACTGTGCGGGCCCACGAGGCGTTGGCGCTCGGGCTCGCCACCGAGGTCGTGTCCGATGACACCGTGCTGACCCGAGCCCGTGAGCTGGCCCGGCAACTCGCCAGCGGTCCGACGCTCGCCTACGCCGCCGTCCGCGACGTGCTCAACTACTCGGCCACCCACTCGCTGGAAGAGTCCCTGGCACGCGAGGGAGAGATGATGAACCGGACCGGCGCCACCGAGGACCATCGGTCCGCGGTCACGGCGTTCCTGGCCAAGCAGAAGGCCGAGTTCAGCGGCCGATGAACGACGTGGTTCCAGGCCCGGACGGCGAGCCGCGCTGTCCCTGGGCGGTCAGCACCGCCGATTACCTCGCGTACCACGACGATGAGTGGGGGCGCCCGGTCCACGGCGACGCCCCCCTTTACGAACGGCTGACGCTCGAGGCCTTCCAATCCGGCCTGTCCTGGCTGACGATCCTGCGCAAACGCGCGGGCTTTCGAGCGGCGTTCTCCGGATTCGACCCGGACGTGGTCGCGGGCTTCGACGACGCCGACATCGAGCGGCTCATGTCCGATGGTCGAATAGTTCGCAATCGGGCGAAGATCGTGGCCGCCGTCACCAACGCCCGGGCCCTCGTGAAACTTCGCGAGGATGAAGGTGAACCTGCGCTGGACCGGCTGATCTGGTCGTTCGCGCCCGACGGCGCGCGGCAGGCCCCCAGGACTCTCGCGGACGTGCCGTCGACGACGCCTGAATCGGTGGCGCTGGCCAAGGCGCTCAAGCGCCGCGGGTTCGTCTTCGTGGGCCCGACGACGGCCTACGCGACGATGCAGGCCGCCGGGGTGGTCAACGACCACCTCGCCCGGTGTGTGGCCCGCTAGCCCGTATTCTCGTCCGAGTGCCGGGGCTCGGCAGGGGCACTCACTTGATCGTTCTGGACCGTTGGCATCGGCCCGGTATCGACACCCGGTCGGCGGTTACCTGCGTACCCGGCGGCCGACTGCACCGTCTGGGCGTGGACGATCCGCTCCAGCCGGCCGATGTGCTGGTCACGCCTGATCAGCTCCTCGGCCAACCGGTCGAGCACTGAGTCCACCTGGTCCATCCGGTAGCCGCGAAAGGCCACCGCGAAGTGGACGTCGTCGATGTCGACCGCTTCGACCTTGCCGTCGGGGAGATACGGCCGTTCCATGTCCGGGAACGGCTCCTCGAGCCCGCCGCCGTGACCGACGGCCGCCGCCGCGACCGCGAAGACCACGACCGCCGCCACGACCACGAACACGATGTACATGGACACGGCTGCCTCCATATCCCGTCCAGATTGGGTCGGCGTCCCACCCTAAACGACGATCGTGCCACGCTGGTCCTGCTCGACCACGGGAGGAGGCCGCTTTGGCGCAACAGGGACCGCCGGTCGACGGTACGTTACGCCTCGGAACGCGGGCCTTCCCGCCGGGGACCTACGCCGTCATGGCCATCGTCAACCGGACGCCTGACTCCTTCTACGACAAAGGTGCGACATTCGCACTCGATGCGGCGCTGGCTCGGGTGGACAAGGCCGTCAGCGAGGGCGCGGACATCGTCGACGTGGGCGGGGTCAAGGCCGGTCACGGCCCGCCGGTCAGCGAAGACGAGGAGATCGCGCGGACGGCCGACCTGGTCGCGGCAGTGCGCGAACTCCATGGCGGCATCGTGATCAGCGTCGACACCTACCGGAACCGCGTGGCCGACGCGGTCTGCCGCGCCGGAGCCGATCTGATCAACGAGACCTGGGCCGGCGCGGATCCGGACCTGGCGAATGTCGCCGCGGAGCATGGCGTCGGTCTGGTCTGCAGCCACACCGGCGGGCTGCCGCCGCGGACCGACCCGCACCGGGTGCGCTACGACGACGTGGTGGCCGACGTCATCGCGGGCACCACCGCACTGGCCGACAAGGCGGTCGCGGCAGGGGTCCGGCCGGACGGGCTGCTGGTCGATCCGACGCACGATTTCGGCAAGAACACCTACCACTCGCTCGAACTGACCCGCCGGCTCGGCGAACTCGTGGCCACCGGTTGGCCGGTCCTTGTCGCGCTCTCACGCAAGGACTTCGTCGGCGAGACGCTCGACCTGCCGGTGGATGACCGGCTTGCCGGCACTCTCGCGGCAACGGTCATCTCCGCCTGGCACGGTGCCCGAGTGTTCCGCGCCCACGACGTGGCGGCCACCCGGCAGGCGCTGGACATGGTGGGCTCGATCCGCGGCACCCGCCCGCCGGCGGTCGCGCGCCGTGGACTGGCTTAGGCCGCCGCCGCAGGCAGCCGAAGGTCGAACCGGCACCCGCCATCGACATTGATCACGTTGACCGTCCCGCCGTGGGCCGCCATCACCTCGCGCACGATCGCAAGTCCCAGACCACTGCCCGGGTGGCCGTTACCTCCTCGGCCGGGGTCGCCGCGCCAGCCGACCTCGAACAGCCGCGGTAGATCCTCTGATGCGATGCCACCGCAGCCGTCACACACACTGAGCACGACCATGCCATCAGCGGTGGCGCCCGCCACCGTCACCGCGCCGCCGGTCGGCGTATGCCTTATCGCGTTACTCAGGAGGTTGGCAACCGCCCTGGTGAGCTCACCGCCGTCGCCATGGACCGCCAGGCGGGCACCTAGCTCGCACCGCAGCCGCACCCCGACCGCCTCCGCTTCCGGCCGCACCTCGGCCACGACGTCGTCGGCAAGTTCGCGCATGCTGACCAGCGAATCGCGACCACTGCGGGGGAGCGACCTCAGCCTGGACAGTTCGAACAGGTCATCGACCATCCGCGCCATGCGGTCGGTGTTGGCCCGCAACTGGGCCAGTGCCTGCGGCACGTCGTCGACGATCCCGTCCTCGAGTCCCTCGGCCAAGGCCCGAATGCCCGCCAAGGGGGTGCGCAGATCATGGCTCAGAGCGGCCACCAGATCCCGGCGACTCGCTTCGATGGCCTGCTCGCGAGCCCGGGAAGCCGCCAGTTTGCGATGGACCTCGTCCAGCTGAGCGGTCAGCGTGGCCAACTCCGCCGAGGCGGGCCGCTCGCCGTCGACCGGCTGGCCGGCGTACTCCTCGGTCAGCCGGCTGAGCCGAGTGCCCACGATGCGCGACCATGCGGTGATCCGGCGGCCGAGCAGCACTGCCAGCACGACGGCCAGCACGGCTGCCGTCGTCAGTACGACGGCGATCACATCGGCGTCATGGTCGGACAGGAACATCGCCCTGACATTGACCTGGACGGCCACGATGACGGCCACCATCGGCACGAGCGCACAGATCACAACGGCGACTGTCACCGAGCGCCGGCGGGTGGCGTGCAGGGCGAACCATCCGGCGACACCTACGCCGATGCAGCTGGCGGCCGTCGCAGTGAGCATGAAGACCAGGTCACTCACCGGTTCACCTCGCCTTCACGCGCAAGCTCCGCGGCTTTCGCGAACCGGTATCCCGTGCCTCGAACCGTGATCACCAGTTGCGGGTCGGACGGGTCCTGCTCGATCTTCTCGCGGAGCCGGCGAACGTGCACGATCACTGTGGAGTTGTCGCCGAAGTCCCATCCCCACACCCGGCGCAGCAGGTCGCGTTTGGTGAACGTCTGGCCGGGGTTTCGCATCAGGAACACCAGCAGGTCGAACTCGCGAGAGGTGAGCGCTACCGGCTCGCCGTCGACTGTGACGGTATGGGCGCCCGTATCGATCGCGACCGGGCCGGCCCGGAGCGTCCTGGGCACGACAGCGGAGCCGGCCAGCCGCTCCTCGCGGCGCAGCAGGCCCGCGATCCGCAGCATCAGCTCACGTGGGCTGAACGGCTTGACCAGGTAGTCGTCCGCTCCCACCTCCAGCCCGACGACCCGATCCTCCTCCTCGCCGCGGGCGCTCAACACCACGACGAGGGTGTGGTCACCGTCGGCGCGCAGCCGCCGCAGAATGTCCAGCCCCGCGCGGCCCGGCAGCATCAGATCAAGCACGACCACGTCCGGTCGCCACTCCCGCCACGCCCGCTCCGCGGCGAGCCCGTCGGCCGCCACCCGGGCCTCGAAACCCGAATCACGAACGTAGGCCGCAACGACCGAGGACACGGCGGCGTCGTCCTCGACGACAAGAACTCGCGCGGTGTTCATCGGAGCATGTCCTCGAACCGCAGCTGCCAGTCGAACCAGCCGTTCTCGACGACGAAGCCGAGCAGCTCCTTGTCCAGGCCAGTGGCTATCGCAAGCCCGAACATGATGAAGAACACCCCGAGCACCCGGCGGAACCACCCGTGCGGGTCGACACCCCAACCGAGCGCCCTGACCGCGCGGCGTCCGCCGACGACGATCACAACCATCATCATGGCCAGCCCGACCAGATAGGCGACCAGGTAGCCCGCACCCTCGGCCGGTGTCACCGGCAGGATCACGGCCACGATGAGGGCGTACGTCGGGCTGCACGCGCTGAATGCCGGGCCTAGGCTCGCCCCGAGTACGAGGTCGCCCGCCCTGCTCTGCCGGCCGATGCCGAACCGCGCACCACGGTCGCCGACCTCGGCGAACCGCAGTCGAGTGCTGAGCCAGTCCCAGAGCTGCGGGACGACAGACACCACGCCGAACCCGACGAGGATCGCACCAGCGACGTACTGCCACACCCGCTGCGGCACGTCGACCAGCAGCGTCGTCGCCCGGAACAGCATGGTGAAAATGAAGATCGACGCGCACAACCCGATGATGACCAGGATCGCGCTGTGCGTCCGGCTCCCGGGTGCGACCGAGCGGCCGATCAAGATGGGCAGCAGCCCCACCACGCACGGCGCCAGGACCGACAACGCACCGGCGAACAGAGCTACTGCAGCCAGCGGCACCGCATTACCCCAGCTGTCGGAGGAGGTTGTCGACGGAGCGGTCCTGCTCGTAGCCGACCCAATTCGAGATCATCTCACCGGAGTCGTCCACCTTGACGAAGGTGGTCTGGATGTCCACGCCGTACTTGTCCTTGAGAGCGGTCTCGGTGTCGTAGTCGGCCTTCAGGATCTGTACCCCATCGGGAATCGGGCCGGCCTCGATCGCCTGCTCGAAAGCACGGCACTCCGGACACCAGGAGGCGTGGAAGAAGATGATGTTCGTTTCGTAACCGGCCTCGGCCAGCGCGTCCTCGCTGTAGTCGCGATAGGTGCCGGCGGCCAGATCGGACTCCTGGTCGGCCTCAGCCGGAGCCTCGGTTGTCTCCTCGGCGGCGCCTTCGGTCATCTCGGCTTCGCCGGTCGCCGAGGGCGACGGATCTGTCATCGGTTCGGTCGCTGCCGCCCCAGAACCGGAATCCGTGATCGCCCCGTCATCGCCGGCACCGCCACACGCCGTGAGTACCAGGACTCCGGCGGTGAGCAGACCCGCCGCGGCGGCGACGCGGCGGCAGCAGGCATCAACGTCTGCGCGCATGGGTCAACCGTAGGCGGTTCCGGCGCTGAACCCTACCCGCCGGCGATTACGGCTCGCTGACGGCACGTCTGGCGTTCTCTGCCAGCAGGGCCGCCGTGTACTCCGCACGCGCCTCATCGGCCCGCTTGATGACCTCGATCACTTCGTCGACTTCGTCGGTCACCGTGATCAGGTCGAGATCGGTGACGGAGATCTTGCTATTCGCCGCCAGGCGACTCTGCAGCCAGTCGATGAGCCCGGCCCAGAAGTCGCTGCCCATCAACACGATCGGAAACTGGGTCACCTTGCCGGTCTGGACCAGCGTCAACGACTCGAACAGCTCGTCGAGCGTGCCGAATCCGCCGGGCAACACCACGAAGCCTTGGGCGTACTTGACGAACATCGTCTTGCGCGCGAAGAAGTAACGGAAGTCGATGCCGAGGTCGACGTATTTGTTGAAGCCCTGCTCGGCCGGCAAGTCGATGCCCAGGCCCACCGAGACTCCGCCAGCCTCACAGGCACCCTTGTTGGCGGCTTCCATGATCCCGGGACCACCACCGGTGATCACCGCGTAACCGTTCTCGACAAGTCGTCGCCCGAGCAGCTCGGCCGTTTCGTAGTCGGCGTCATCGCGCGGCGTGCGGGCGGACCCGAACACGCTGATGGCCGGACCGAGCTGGGCGAGTGCGCCGAACCCCTCGACGAACTCCGACAGGATCCTCATGACTCGCCACGGGTCCGTATGCACCCAATCTGCCGGGCCGCGGGTGTCGAGCAGCCGCTGATCTGCAGTGGTGCCGTCGGCAAGGCCCCGACGGAGCGTGAGCGGGCCGATGTGCTTTTCTTTCACGGTTACCAGGCTATTGCCGGGCTACGGCGCAGTGGTGAGCCACCTACGCATCGTTTCCTCGCACGCAAGGATCTCCGCGACATCGACTCGCTCGTCGTCGTGATGCGCCAGCCGCGGGTCGCCGGGGCCGTAGTTCACCGCGGGAACTCCGATGGCCGCGAACCGTGCGACGTCCGTCCACCCCTGCTTGGCTCGAGGTTCACCACCGACGGCGGCCGCGAAGGAGGCCACGGCCGGGTGGGTGAGGCCGGGCCGGGAACCTGGCGCCGAATCGGTGATGGCAACGTCGAACCCGCCCAGTACCCCGCGGACGTGTTCCTGCGCCTCTGTCTCGCTGCGGCTGGGCGCGAACCGGAAGTTGACGGCGATGACGCACTCGTCCGGGATGACATTGCCCGCAATGCCGCCGCGGATGCCAACCGCGCTGAGCCCCTCGCGGTAGGTCAGGCCGTCCACTTCGATCTCGGCGGGTTCGTAACTGCGAAGCCGGTCGAGTACCCGACCGGCGGCATGGATGGCGTTCGATCCCACCCACCATCGCGCGCTGTGGGCGGCTCGGCCCCGTACGTGGACATCGAGCTGCATGGTGCCGTTGCAGCCCCCCTCGACGGTGGCCGACGTCGGCTCCATCAGGATGGCGAAGCTTCCCGTCAGCCAGTCCGGATGAGCCGCTGCGACGCGTCCCAGCCCGTTCCTGACCGACTCGACCTCTTCGTTGTCGTAGAACACGTACGTGACGTCGCGGATAGGTCGCCGCACGTGCGCGGCCAGCCGCAGCGCGACCGCGACGCCGCCCTTCATGTCGACCGTCCCTCGCCCCCAGATGTGATCGCCTTGCCGCCGGACCGGCAGGTTGCCCGCGACCGGGACGGTGTCCAGGTGACCCGCGATCACAACGCGCTCCGGGCGCCCGAGGTCGGTGCGAGCGATGATCGTGTCGCCGTCCCGATCGATACGCAGGTGAGGAACCTCGCCCAGCTCACGCTCGATTGCGTCGGCGAGCCGGGCCTCGTTGCCGCTGACGGACTCGATGTCGCACAGCTTCGCGGTCAGCTCAGGGCCGGGCAGATCAAGGTCGAGCGCAGGTGCCATCACGCCTGAAGACCCTATCGCTCCTGCCCTCCGGCACTCAGTACCGACCAGGTCGAACGAAGCCCTTGACGGGACGGCGAACAACGGGCAGGCTCAATCCCGACGGGCAGGGCTACCCGCTGTCGCGCTCCGGCGCTGACTCGATTCTTGCCGTGAACGAACCACGGTCTTGGGTGCCCTGCCTGTCGCCACGCTCGAGGCCCCCGTCTCCTAGGCTTGGCGCATGTCCACGACTGCATCCGGCCTCGGCCTGGCCACGATCGCCGACGACGGGACCGTCCTCGACGTCTGGTACCCGTCCCCCACGCTCGACGGCGGCGCGAACGGCGCGGACGATACCGATCTTCGCGCGTTGGCCGGCGCCGACATCGACCGCGGCGTGCGGACCGCCGTCGTGCAGACCGTCAGCAACCTGGCGGACCCCCCGGTCGACGCCACAGACGTGTACCTGCGCCTGCACCTGCTCTCACACCGGCTGGTCCGCCCCCACGAGATCGACCTGACCGACGTGTTCGGCCTGCTCAGCAATGTCGTGTGGACCAACTACGGGCCCTGCCCGGTTGACGGCTTCGAGCGGGCGCGACTTCGGCTGCGCCGCCACGGCCCAGTCACGGTGTACGGCGTGGACAAGTTCCCGCGAATGACGGACTACGTCATTCCGTCCGGTGTCCGGATCGCCGATGCCGACCGGGTTCGGCTCGGCGCACATCTGGCACCCGGCACCACTGTCATGCACGAGGGCTTTGTCAATTTCAACGCCGGCACACTCGGCGCGTCGATGGTCGAAGGCCGGCTTTCGGCCGGCGTCGTGATCGGCGACGGTTCCGATATCGGCGGCGGGTCATCCATCATGGGCACCCTGTCCGGCGGCGGCAAGGAGATCATCTCGGTGGGCAAGGGCTGCCTGGTCGGCGCCAACGCCGGCATCGGCATCTCGCTCGGGGACGGTTGTGTGGTCGAGGCCGGGTGCTACATCACCGCGGGCACGAAGGTGAGCCTGCCGGACAACCGGATCGTCAAGGCACGCGAGTTGTCAGGGCAGGACGGCCTGCTGTTCCGCCGCAACAGTGTCACCGGTGCGGTCGAGGCGCTGGCGAGGTCCGGTGACTGGGGCGGGCTCAACGTGGCCCTGCATGCCAACTGAAGCCAGGGTGCTTACGAAACTCCCGCCGAACTCCGGACGTTGTCACTCACGATGAACCGAACCGCACGCCTGGTGGTGACGCTTACGGTCCTCGCACTCATCGGTGCGGGGGCCGCTGCCTTGCTGGTGTGGTGGACCGACGGGCGGTTGAACCCGCTGGCCCGCGAAGAGTGCATCGCCGACCTCGACGACCATCGGGTCTCGCTGCACCCCGAGCAGGCGGTCCACGCGGCGACCATCGCCGCGGTGGCGGAGCAGCGTGGGCTGCCGGCTCGGGCCATCACGATCGCGCTCGCCACCGCGTTCCAGGAGTCCGACCTGTACAACCTCGATTACGGCGACCGCGACTCGCTGGGCCTGTTCCAGCAGCGGCCCTCGCAGGGCTGGGGTACGCCGGAGCAGGTCCAGGATCCCGTCTACGCCGCAGGCGCGTTCTACGACGAACTGGTCAAGATCGGCGACTACCGCGACTTGGAGATCACCGACGCGGCACAACGAGTGCAGCGAAGCGCATTCCCGGACGCCTACGCGCAGCATGAGTCGAACGCCCGGGCCCTTGCCTCCGCCCTGTCCGGGAACTCGCCGGCCGGGCTCACGTGCACGTTCCACCCGGCCTCGCACGATGCCGAGGAGCCCGGCGACGACGGGCTGACCCCTCGGGCCCACACCGTGCTGAACGAGATCGAGACGTCGCATGGCCCGCTGACCGTCGGCGGCTTCGACCCGGACGGCATCGACTCCGGGCACATCGCCGGCTCCGCACACTACGACGGTCGCGCGATCGACATCTTCTTCCGTCCTCACGACGATCCCGCCAGCAAGCGATCGGGTTGGGTAGTGGCGCACTGGCTCGTCGTCAACGCGGACCGCCTCGGCATAGCCACCGTGATCTACGACGACCGGATCTGGACGGCGCGCCGCTCGGACGAAGGCTGGCGACCCTATACCCACCCGTCCGGCAACACGACCGATGCCACGTTGCGCCATCTCGATCACGTCCATGTCGACGTCCGCTAGCGGCCCGGCGACACACTCGCACGTACGATCGGCCATATGACTGAGCCCTTGCGGGACGGCACGGCACCTCCGGCGCTGTTGGCGGCGGCGGCGACACCGATGACGCCCGGCGGTTCGGCCGTGGACCTCGATGCGGTGGCACCCATGGTGGCGTTTCTGGAGAGCCAGGGCGCCGACGGCGTGCTCGCTGGTGGAACGACCGGCGAAGGCATCCTGCTCGACCTCGCCGAGCGACGTGCACTCACGCTGGCGTTTCGAGAGGCCATGAGCGGCACCCTGATCGTGCACGCCGGGGCTCAGACCACCGCGGAGTCGGTAGCGGTAGCGGCGCATGCGGCCGAGGCCGGTGCCGACGGCGTTGCGGTCATAGCACCGCCTTACTACCGGTTGGACGAGACCGCCCTGACTGCACACCTCGTCGCAGCGGCTCGGGCATGTGCACCACTGCCGTTCTACTGCTACACCTTCGCCGCACGGTCCGGGTACGCCATCCCGGTAGAGGTGGTGCGGCGTGTCTCGGAAGCGACGGACAACCTGGCGGTCGTGAAGGTCAGCGAGTCGCCTTGGTCGGCGGTCGAGCCTTACCTCGGGCTCGGCATTCCAGTACTGATCGGGAACGAACCATTGCTGCCGGCCGGACTGAAAGCCGGTGCGGCCGGCGCGATCTCGGGGGTGGCGGCCGCGTTTCCCGAGTCCGTGCGCCGGGTTCTGGACAATCCGTGGGGCGAGGAGGTTGAGACGCTGCAGCGGCTTCGCGCTGCGCTCGATGCGTCGGGCCAGTTCGTCGCTGCGGTCAAGTACGCGCTAGGACGCCGCGGCGTGGCGGTACAGCCCGACGTTCGGGCACCCCTGCGCATGCTGAGCGACGACGAGAAGGCCGCTCTCGACGCTGCCGTCGGCGGGTAAGTCGCGGCGTTGGTCAGCGACCGCCCAGAGTCGATCAGCTTTGGCCGTCAGGCTAGTCGCTGTGCCGCGGCACGCACATGCGCGTCCGTGGCCGTCAGGGCGACACGCACATGGTGTGCACCGGCCGAACCGTAGAACTCGCCGGGAGCCACGAGGATGCCCCGCTCGGCGAGCCAACCGACAGTTTCCCAACAGGGCTCGTCTCGGGTCACCCACAGGTAGAGGCCGGCCTCTGAGTAGTCGAGCCTGAACCCGGCGGATTCGAACGCCGCTCGCAGACTCGAGCGGCGCGCGGCGTACCGGGACCGCTGTTCATCGACGTGGGCATCGTCGCCGAGGGCGGCGACGGTTGCCGCCTGGATCGGCGTGGGCACCATCATCCCGGCGTGCTTGCGGATCTCTAGCAGGCGGTGCACCAGCTGGACGTCACCTACGACGAAGCCGGCGCGGTAGCCGGCCAGGTTCGACCGCTTGGACAGTGAGTGCACCGTCAAGATCCCGTCGAGCGTTCCGCCGTTGACCGCAGGATCGAGGACCGATACCGGCTGCGCGTCCCAGCCGAACTCCAGGTAGCACTCGTCCGAGGCGACGATCGCTCCCCGCTCCCGTGCCCAGGCCACGACCTTCGCGAGATGCTCGGCAGGCAGCACGCGGCCGTGCGGGTTCGCGGGCGAGTTGACCCACACGAGCCCGACGCGGGCCGGGCCGACGGCGGTCAGCGAATCGGTGGCCATCGCCTGCGCGCCGGCGAGCCGGGCCCCGATCTCATACGTCGGATATGCCAGCCGCGGATACAGCACAACGTCGCGCTGCCCCATTCCGAGCAGCACCGGCAGCCAGCCGACCAGCTCTTTCGACCCGATCGTCGGCAGCACACCGAGGGAATCGAGGCCGGCTATCCCGAACCGTCGCGCCAGCCAGTCCACAGCGGCCGAGCGAAGGCCGGGCGTCCCATACGTCGCGGGATACCCAGGCGCGTCGGACGCGTCGGCCAGCGCCTGCCGGACGATGACCGGTGTGGGATCGACCGGCGTCCCGATCGACAGGTCCACCGGCCCGCCGGGATGTCCGGACGCCTGCTCACGGTACCGAGCCAGCGTGTCCCACGGGAAGTCCGGAAGGGGGCGCACCTAGTGCTCGTCGTGTACCTGCGGAGGCAGCGCTGCGACGAGCGGATGATCCTTGTCAATCTTGCCTAGCTTGGACGCTCCCCCGGGTGATCCCAGATCGTCGAAGAACTCGGCGTTGGCCTGGTTGTAGTCCTTCCACTGCTCCGGAACGTCGTCCTCGTAAAAGATCGCCTCGACCGGGCACACCGGCTCGCAGGCACCGCAGTCGACGCACTCGTCGGGGTGGATGTACAACATCCGTTCCCCTTCGTAGATGCAGTCGACCGGGCACTCCTCGACGCACGCCAGGTCCTTGAGGTCGACGCACGGCTCGGCGATGGTGTAGGTCACGAGCGTTCCTCCTTGCGGCACCGGTCAGGGGTCGTACGGCACCTGCCTTTAGTATCGCGTTGCCGGTAGGTACGCATGCACTCGAGGTCCACTCTATGACGCTACAACCCCGCGATGTCGGTCGCCGCGTCGTCGTTCGGTACCGACTCGCCGTGCCGGTGGACGGCGCCCACGCCACCGATGTGCTCGGCAGACTCGTCGACTGGTCGGGTGGCCGGTTGAGCGTCCGCACGAAGGCCGGTGCGGTGGTGGACGTACCCGAGTCCGACGTACTGGCCGCCAAGGTGGTCCCGGCGCGGACTGTGACCCGTCGTGCGGTCCGTGACCTCGAGTCGGCCGCGGCCGCCGGGTGGCGGGCAACCGAGACCGATTGGGTGGGCGGCTGGCTGCTGCGGGCGGCCGGCGGCTTCACCGGCCGGGCCAACTCCTGCCTGCCGCTGGCCGATCCCGGAATGCCCATCGACGGGGCGATCGACCTGGTGGAGAAGTGGTATCGAGCGCGGAACCTTGTACCGGCATTCCAGGTGCCGGCACCGCTCGGCACAACGGTCGAGGCGGCCTTGGACCGGCGCCGGTGGCCGCCACCCCACGAGGACGTTCTCGTGCTGACCGCAGAGCTGGCGGACATCACGGCGCACACGCGCGACGACCTGCCGCCGGTCGAGCTCGCTGCCGAGCCGGACGACCGTTGGCTCGCCGCCTACCACTACCGCGGCACGACGCCGCCGCCCAACGCGAAGTCGGTGCTGGTAAATGCCGACGTCCGGACGTTCGCCGCCGTGGTGGTCGACGACCGCCCAGTGGCGATCGCCCGGGGAGCGGTGTCTGACTCGCCCTCGGGACACCGCTGGCTGGGCATCACGGCGGTGGAAGTCGACCCGGCGATGCGGCGGCGCGGGCTGGCGTCTCACGTCATGACCGGGCTGGCCGAGTGGGCTCGCAGGCACGGAGCGACCGACGGCTACCTCCAGGTGTCGGGCGGCAACGCCAGCGCTATCGCGATGTACCAGCGGCTCGGCTTCACCGAACACCACCGGTACCGCTACCGCCGCCTCCCATAACCCCACTCCACGCGCTGTCGTTCGATCACGTTCGGCAGGCGGCCCGACTTACCTACAGGTCTGCATGCATGTAGGTTCGTCGCACCGCCTGCCGAACGTGATCGAACGACAAAGGGGCAAATCAGTCGGAGTCGCCGTCCTCGGGCTCTTCACCGCACACCACGACAGGGTTCGGCCGGTAGGTCCACGGGTACGCCTCGTCCTTGACGAGAGTGCCGTCGGGCTCCCAGACCTCTCGGTAGGACGTGATCGAAAAGCCCCTCGACCCCACCCGGTTGGGAATGCAGTTGTCCTTGCTGTTGTAGATGGTTGGCGGATCGGTGAAGTTCGACCGCTCCGATACCGACGTCTCGACCTTGAAGTGCTTGGTACTCCACAGCCGGACGGTGAGTACACCCTGCGAACCCGGCGTGCTAGCGGTGAACCGCGTATCGACCAGGACGCCGTACGGCGTGTCGTTGCGGAAGGCCATGTCGAAATTGCCCCACGACACCGTCGCTTCTTGCGCGACCGGATAACGATCGAAATAGATGCTGTGCGGCTGGTGGTAGATGTCTTCGAGGCCGGCTCTGAAGGCTGCGTGGTAAGTCGTTGTGGCCACTTGCGATACGCCGCCGCCGTAGTCCTCGACGAGTACGCCGCCGTTGATCGTGCCGCCCTTGGCGAAGCCGTTCGCGGCGGTCCGTTCCCCGACGAGCGCGTTGAGGCTGAACTCCTCCCCGGGCTTGAGCAGGGTGTTGTCGATTCTGGACGCGGCGAGCCCGATGTTGGTGTTGCGGTACGCCGCGTGCGGGAACCGCGTCGCGAACTCGAAGATGACCTCCTTGACGCCAAGGGCCTCGGCGTCCTCGGTGGTGAACTCGGGTTCGGCCTCGTTGTACTCGACGGTCGCCGCGCGGGCGTCACCTGTCTCGGTCAACACCGGCAGGATGGCCTCCGCCAGGGCTCCGGAACTGATGCCGACGCCGACCTCGTGCGGAATGATCGTCGGGGCGCCGTTCTCGATCCGGATCGTGGCCTCTCGCCCAGGCTGGCCTACGTCGTCGAGCACCTCGGACGCCGCTTCTGCAAGCGCGTCCCCGTCAAGAGCAGGCTGCAGAGTACCGGACTCGTCCGCCGTGAGCGTCAGAGCAGCGCTGATCATTTCGGGCTCGATGTCGATCGTGTGTTCATCGGCCGTGATGCGCACCGGTCCCGACATCGCGGGTTCGGCGAACTCGGTTACGGCCCGCTCGACCTCTGCGTCGGTGACGGCCGGTTCGATGTCTGCGACGACGGCCGCCAGCGGACCGATCGGAGTCTCGTGCGGCCCATCTCCCCCGAAGAACGCCTGCTCGATCTGATCGGCGGTCGCGGTGACGTCTACCGCACGCCCGAGTTCAGCCGCACTCGTGACGACCTCTCCGTCGTCGAACGCCACGCCGCCGTTCACCGGCTCGACGTCCGATTCGTCGGCGATGGTCTCGATCGCTGACTCGAGCGCCGGCCGGTCCACGGACGGAACAGGCGCGACCTCGCCCCCGCCGAACACCGCACCGACGAGTGAGAACGGATTGGCGCTTCCGCCTGGAATGGAATCGACGGTGGCCACGTAGTCGATTCCGAGCCCCGTCTCAGACGGGACGAGAGGGAAGGTCGACTCCGCGTGCTCGACCTCGACATCGATCGTCTGGTCGACGATCGCCGGTAGCTCCGCGGCCAGCTTGGCCTCGGCCTCGGCCGGCGACAGACCGCCGACCTCCACTCCTAGCACGGTCGCGTTGCGGGCCAGACTTCCGCCTGCCATGGCGTAGGCCGCGACGTAAAGCAGCAGGAGGCCGGCGAGGACAGCGCCGGCGATAAGCACTGGACGGCGTCGCCAGAACGAGACCGGCGGCTCCGCAGCCCGACGACGCCGCGGCTCCGATTCCGTCGGCTGATCGCCGGTAGGACGTGCGGACGCCGGCCCGTCGACGACGGGCATGCTGACGGTCACCTCTGCGTCGGGGGCCTCGCGTACGGTGGCTGCGTCGCGCGTAGCAGCCTCACGGGCTGCAGCGTCACGAGCGGCGGCCTCCAGAGCCGCCGTCTCACGCGCCGCCGTCTCACGCGCGGCGG
>Ga0214469_1000170_pt1 | contig 20305 bp, 19 predicted proteins | sample RVTome_10_FD_187340 | JGI IMG/M metagenome (GOLD analysis project Ga0214469, IMG submission 187340) | Soil microbial communities from uranium-contaminated site in the Upper Colorado River Basin, Wyoming, United States - RVT153D57 HiSeq ... | reverse complement strand
GGGGGAGGGCAGCCCCCCCGCTGATGGACGCTCGCGGAAGTCATCGTGGCGTCTCGCCGGCGGGCCGCTGTGTTATATACCGATCGTCTGACTAGAGTCGCGGATCCAGCCTCTGGGACGCCGGAGGAGCAACGTGGCCCGCCCGTCGCTGCAGGAACCAACGTTCTTCATCCTCGCCGCCCTGGCCAGGGGTCAGGCCCATGGCTACCTGCTCCTCCGCGCGGTCGACGAGCTGTCGCAGGGGCGGGTGCGGCTGCGGGCTGGCACGCTCTACAGCGCGCTCGACCGGCTGGAACGCGACGGCTTCATCGAGCTCGAAGGGGTCGAGTCCGACGGGGGACCGCCGCGCCGCTCGTACCGCATCACCGCAGCTGGACGGGACCTCCTGGAGGCGGAGATCGCCCGCATGGAGGCCAACGCCACGATCGGGCGCGCCCAGCTGCGGCACGGGTGGACGACGTGATGCGCGGGATGGTCGCCGACTGGGTGGCCAGGCGGCTACCGGTCGCCGACGACGCCCACCGCGACGAGCTGGCCCACTCGGTGGCCAACGTGGTGGCCGATCGCCCTCGCTGTGAGCGGGCCTGGGAGGTGGCGAGCCTCGTGGGGCTGTGGCTGCGGTTGTGGGGTCGGCGCGAGGGTGGCGACGATGCCCGACTGGCCCTGAGGCAGGGTGTCTACCTCGGTGGGCTCCTGCTGGCGTTCATGCTGTCGGCTGAGGCATGGAGCCACGCCGGCCATGGCGGGCACGTCGCCCACGCCGGTGCTGCCGAGTCGGTGGCCGCCGTGCTCGGCGCCGTCCTGGCGTCCGGGGCCGCTGCCTTGGCGTCCGGCGGCTGGCGGATCGGTGCGCTGGCCGCAGTCATCGGCTCTGTGCTCGCCGGCACCGTGGCGACCGCGACGCCGCAGGCCGTCGGCCTCGTGGCTGCCCTGGCGTTGCTGGCGGGAGACCGCTTCGGGGCTCGCCGGTGTCGGCGCGGCCTGGCGGCCGGCGTCTTGGCCGCGGGCGTACTCGCCGGCGGCGCCATGCAGGCGCCGGTCGGCCTGGTGCCTGTCGGCGCGGCGGTCGCCGTCGTGGCCCTGCCGCTGGTCTTCCTGGCCGTCGGGTGGTTCGATCCGCGCTTCGCGGTGGCGGCGACCACCGCGTGGCTCGGGGCGTTGGTCGCCTTCCATCCGAGCGAGTGGCCGGGCGGCCTCCCCGACGGCGCTTGGTCCGACCTACCCGGCTGGTGGCTGATGGGCGCGGCGGTGGTGATCGCCGCCCAAGTGAGCCTGGCGGCGCTCCGGCGCGCGTTCGCCGTCTGACCCGGCGACTGCTCACGCCTACCCGGCGACCGTGCCGTCGACCCCTGGCCAACTAGTCATATTATCTGTATACTGTTGAGTTGACGAGAGGAGACGGACGATGCGGGCCGGTCGCCTGACGCCTCGCCAGGTCGATGTTCTGCTCGAGATGCTCGTCCTCGGATCCGTAGCCACCGGGCTCACGTCGTGGGCGATCGGCACCCACTGGTCCAGGGTGGCGACGGTGCTGCACGCCGTGTGCGGCTTCACCGTCCTGGTGTTGGCCGGCGCCAAGTTGCGGGGCTCCGTCCGCACCGGAATGCATCGGCGGCGGCCGAGCCGCTGGTTGTCCGTGATCTTCGGTGCCCTCGTCGTCGCCACCATCTCCTTCGGCGTCCTCCACGCCACCGGGCTGTGGTTCGGCGTCGGCTACTGGTCGGCTCTGTGGACCCATTTCCTGCTCGCCTTCAGCCTGCTGCCCCTGTTCGCCTGGCACGTCCTCAGCCGCCCCGACCGGCCCCGGACTGCGGACCTCGATCGCCGGGCCCTGCTGCGGGGAGGCGCGGCCCTCACCATCGGAGCGACCGCCTATGGCGCCCAGGAGGTGGCCGCCCGTGTGGCCGGGCTCGCGGGCGGTACCCGCCGCTTCACCGGGTCCCACGAGATCGGCTCGTTCGATCCCCGGCAGATGCCCACGGTGTCGTGGATCAACGACGAGGCGCCGCCGTCCGTCGACGCCAGCGCCTGGCACCTGGACGTGCTCGGTGACACCGTAGACGTGGTGGGGCTGTCGGCGCGCGCCCGGCCCGTCACCACTGCGCTCGACTGCACCGGAGGCTGGTGGAGCACCCAGGCCTGGGACGCGGTGCCACTGCGCGACCTGATCGCCGGCCAGTCCGCACGGAGCGTCACGGTCACCGCTAGCACTGGCTACAGCCGGCTGTTCCCGTTCTCGGCCGTCGACGACCTCTACCTCGCCGTCGGCTATGGGGGCGAACCGCTGCGCCGCGGCCATGGCGCCCCTGTGCGCCTCGTCGCCCCTGGCCGCCGCGGGCCCTGGTGGATCAAGTGGGTGACGTCGATCCAGCTCGACGACCGCCCGTCTTGGCTGCAGACCCCGTTCCCGTTCGAGTGAGAGCGATCGGCGCGCCGCGAGGGGCGCTCTACAGGTCGTAGTACAGGGCGAACTCCCACGGGTGCGGCCGCAGTCGCAGGGCGTCGACCTCGTTCTCCCGCTTATAGGTCACCCACGTCTCGATCAGGTCGTCGGTGAACACGCCGCCCGCCTTGAGGAACGCCTGGTCCTCCTCCAAGGCGGAAAGGACGGCCTCGAGCGAGCCGGGCACCTGCGGCACCTTCGCCAGCTCCTCGGGCGGCAGGTCGTAGAGGTCCTTGTCCATTGGGTCGGGCGGCTCGATGCGGTTCTGGATCCCGTCGAGCCCCGCCATCAGCATCGCCGAGAACGCCAGGTACGGGTTGCACGACGGGTCGGGGCAGCGGAACTCCAGCCGCTTGGCCTTGGGGCTCTGGCTGTAGAGCGGGATCCGCACGGCTGCGGACCGGTTGCGCTGGCTGTAGACCAGGTTTACCGGCGCCTCGTATCCCGGTACGAGCCGCTTGTAGCTGTTGGTGGTCGGGTTGGAGAAGGCGAGGATCGCCGGCGCGTGCGTGAGCAAGCCGCCGATGTACCAGCGGCCCATGTCGCTCAGCCCGGCGTAGCCGGCCTCGCTGTAGAACAGCGGCTCGCCGCCCTTCCACAGCGACTGGTGGGTGTGCATGCCCGACCCGTTGTCCTGGAACACCGGCTTGGGCATGAACGTGGCGCTCTTCCCCGCCTGCCGCGCCACGTTCTTCACCACGTACTTGTAGAGCATGAGCTTGTCCGCCATGCGCAGCAGGCTGTCGAAGCGCATGTCGATCTCGGCTTGGCCGGCGGTTCCGACCTCGTGGTGGTGGATCTCGATCTCGACGCCGAGCCTCTCGAGCACGAGGATCATCTCGGACCGCAGGTCCTGGAAGTGGTCCATGGGTGGGACCGGGAAGTACCCCTCCTTGTAGCGGGGCTTGTAGCCCAGGTTCGGGTTCTCGTCGCGCCCGGTGTTCCACGCCGCCTCGACCGACTCGATCGAGTAGTAGCCCTCGTGCTCGTTCTGGTCGAAGCGGACGTCGTCGAAGATGAAGAACTCGGCCTCGGGCCCGACGTAGCACGTGTCGGCGAGGCCGGTGGAGGTCAGGTACTCCTCGGCCTTGCGGGCCACGTAGCGCGGATCGCGGCTGTAGGACTCACCGGTGACGGGATCGTTCACGAAGCAGTTGAGATCCAGCGTCTTGTGCTGCGTGAACGGGTCGACCACGGCCGTGTTCGGGTCGGGGACCAGGAGCATGTCCGACTCCTGGATCTCCTGGAACCCCCGGATTGAGGACCCGTCGAAGCCGACGCCCTCGTCGAACACGTCGGCCGTGAGCTGGCCGGCCGGCATGGAGAAGTGCTGCATCAGGCCGGGCAGGTCGCAGAATCGCACGTCGACGATGTCGATGCCCTCGTCGCTGATCAACTGCAGCACGTCGTCAGGGGTTCGCTCTTCCACGATCGCTCCCTTCAGCGTCGTCGGCGGGCTCGCCGCCCCAGATCCGCCCGCACGCTACATGGGCCCCGGGACCCACTGCGGACGCGGACAGTGGAACGCACCGAAGCGCATCCCTCTGTCCGCTCCCCGGCGCTCGTGCCCCGGCCCACAGTCGTCCGATCGTGATCAGCCGGCCAACGCCGAGCAGCAGGTGTCCACGATGAGGCGGGTCACGACGTAAGGATCGCAGTTGGCGTTGGGTCGGCGATCCTCGATGTAGCCCTTCTTGTCCACCTCGACCTGCCATGGGATCCGCACCGAAGCGCCCCGGTCGGATACGCCGAAGCTGAACTCGTCCCACGGGGCCGTCTCGTGCAGGCCGGTGAGCCGCCGCTGGATGTCGGCGCCGTAGCCGGCGACGTGCTCGGCCGACTTGGGCTCGAGGGCCTTCACGGCGGTCATCACGGCGTCGTAGCTCTCCCGCATCGCGTTGGTCGAGAAGTTGGTGTGGGCGCCCGCCCCGTTCCAGTCACCGGGGACCGGCTTGGGATCGAGCGTGGCCGCCACCTCGAAGTCCTCGGCCACCCGGTAGAGCAGCCACCGCGCCAGCCACAGCTCGTCGGCCACCTGGGGCGGCGCCACCGGACCGACCTGGAACTCCCACTGGCCTGGCATGACCTCGGCGTTGATGCCCGAGATGTGCAGGCCGGCGGTGAGGCAGGCATCGAGGTGCGCCTCGACGATGTCACGGCCGTACACCTCGTCGGCGCCGACGCCGCAGTAGTAGCCGCCCTGCGGGGCGGGGAACCCCGTCGAGGGGAAGCCATAGGGACGTCCGCCCTTGAAGAACGTGTACTCCTGCTCGATGCCGAAGATCGGCTCGTGGTCCTTGAACTTGCTGGCGACCTCGGCACAGGCGGCACGGGTGTTGCTGGCGTGCGGGGTCATGTCGGTGTTGAGCACCTCGCACAGCACGAGCACGTTGTCGCCGCCTCGGATCGGGTCGGGGCACGCGAACACCGGCTGGAGGACGCAGTCGGACTGGTCGCCCGGGGCCTGGTTGGTGCTGGAGCCGTCGAAACCCCAGATGGGGAGATCGGCGGCGTCAGCGACGATCTTGGTCTTCGAGCGCAGCTTGGCCGTCGGTTCGGTGCCGTCGATCCAGATGTATTCGGCCTTGTAGGGCATCGGGGGCTCTGTCCTCCAGTGTCGAACGGGTCTCGCGAGCATGTACGCCGGTTCACGCACCGCCGGTCCGGAACGGTGCCAGGGGCCCGTTTCCCGGCTGTTGCCCGAATGTGAACGCACTGTGAACCGGGAATCCCCAGCTTGCGGCACTCGTCGTCGACCCGCAGGATTCTCGGTATGGACAGCACCGATCGCCAGCGTGAGTACGTGCTCCGCACGGTCGAAGAGCGTGGCGTCCGCATGATCCGGCTGTGGTTCACCGACGTCTTGGGCCAGCTCAAGTCGTTCGCAATCTCCCCCGTCGAGCTCGAGGGGGCGTTCGACGAGGGCATGCGGTTCGACGGTTCGTCGATCGACGGCTTCAGCCGGGTGCAGGAGTCCGACGTGCTCGCCAGGCCCGATCCCAACAGCTTCGAGCTCCTCCCCTGGGCCGACGGGGTCGGCACGTCGGCTCGCATGTTCTGTGACATCGTCAGCATCGACGGCACCGCCTTCGAGGGCGATCCCCGGCAGGTGTTGCGCCGCAACCTCGACGCCGCCCGCGACCGGGGCTTCAGCTTCTATGCCGCCCCCGAGATGGAGTTCTTCTACTTCGCCGACAGTGACCCGGCCCGGGCACCCAAGCCGCTCGACCAGGCGTCCTACTTCGACCTCACCACCGCCGACGTGGCCACCGACCTGCGCCAGCGCACCATCCACACGCTCGAGGCGATGGGCATCCCGGTGGAGTACAGCCACCACGAGGACGCTCCCAGCCAGCACGAGATCGACCTGCGCTACACCGACGCGCTCACGATGGCCGACAACGTCATGACCTTCCGGCTGGTGGTGAAAGAGGTGGCGCTCGAGGCCGGGGTGCACGCCACGTTCATGCCCAAGCCCCTCGCTGGCGTGCAGGGCTCTGGCATGCACACCCACTTCTCCCTGTTCGAGGGCGACACCAACGCCTTCTACGACGCGGGCGACGAGCGCAACCTGTCCAAGGTGGGTCGGGGCTTCATCGCCGGCCTGCTCGCCCACGCCAAGGAGATCACGGCCGTCACCAACCAGTGGGTCAACTCCTACAAGCGGCTGGTGGTCGGTTACGAGGCCCCGATCTACACGTCCTGGGCGCGCAACAACCGCTCGGTGATCGTCAATCTGCCGCCCATCAAGCGGGGCAAGAGCGAGAGCACCCGCCTCGAGTACCGGGCGCCCGATGCAGCCTGCAATCCCTACCTGGCGTTCTCGGTGATCCTTGCCGCCGGGCTCAAGGGTGTCGAGGAGAGCTACGAGCTTCCGCGCGAGACCGCCGTGAACCTCTACGAGCTCACGGCCGAGGAGCTCCTGGCCGAGGACATCGACATGGTGCCGCAGTCGCTGTCCGACGCGCTCGATGCCATGGAGCGCTCGGAGCTGGTGGCCGAGGCGCTCGGCGAGCATGTGTTCGAATGGTTCGTCCGCAACAAGCGCAAGGAGTGGATGGACTACAAGACGCAGGTCACGCAGTTCGAGCTCGACCGGTACCTCACGCGACTGTGAACGAGCGCCGACCGCCGATGGAGCCGCTGCTGCTGTACCCGGATCCCGCGCCGCCCGAGCTGGCCCAGGCCATCGACCTGGCGGGGTATCCGTGGAAGGGCGTCTCCGACGAGCGCGCGGCGGCGCGATCCGAGCCGGACGACGGCTGGGCCGGCGGGGTGATCGTGGCCGCCGCCGATCCCGAGGGCGCCTTTGCGCTGTGCCGGGCACTGCGCAAGCGCGACATGCCGGTCGAGCCCCTGCTGCTGCTGGTCTCGGGCGGGCAACTGGCCGACCTGGAGCTGCGCGAGGACCTGTTCGACGACTTCTGCCTGTACCCCTTCCAGCCGCTCGAGCTCGAAGCCCGGCTCAAGCACCTGTTCTGGCGGACCGGGCGAGGCACCCGGCCCGAGCTCGTCGAGTACGGCCCCCTGGTGCTCAACCTCGAGACCTACCAGGCGGCGATCGAGGGCCACCCGCTCGACCTCACCTACATGGAGTACGAGCTGCTCAAGTTCCTGGCGTCGCATCCCGGGCGGGTGTTCACCCGCGAGACGCTCCTGAGCCGGGTGTGGGGCTACGAGTACTACGGCGGCGCCCGCACGGTCGACGTTCACGTCCGCCGGTTGCGGGCCAAGCTCGGTGAGGAGCACGCAAACCTGATCCAGACGGTGCGCTCGGTCGGCTACCGCTTCGGCCAGTCCCGCTGGGCCGTGTGAGCGCCCGGCCTATCTGTTCAGATCGATCAGCTCGCTGCCCTCGTTGCGGGCGTCTGCGTCTTCCTTGAGGGACCAGCCGAGCAGCGCCGCCACCGCGGCACCCGACATGCACAGCGCGACGGGGATCACGACGACGAGGACGATGGCCATGAGGATGGCACCGGCCACGCCGTCATCCTCCTCCGACGTGGGCCCAGGCCTCCACCTCGACCAGCGCCCCCAGCGGTAGCTCGGCCACCCCGATGGCCGACCGGGCGGGCCGGTGGTCCCCGAAGCAGTCGATGTAGACCTCGTTCATCACGGCGTAGTCGCTCATGTGCCGGAGGAACACCGTGGTCTTCACGACGTCGCCGAGACCGGCGCCCTCGCTGGCGAGCTGTGACTCGAGGTTGGCGATGGCCTGGCGCAGCTCGGCGGCCGTGCCACCCATGACGATCTGGCCGTCGGTGACGCCGACCTGCCCCGACACGACGAGCCACTCTCCGGCGCGCACGATGGGGGTGTACGGACCGACCGGCTTGGCGGGCTCGCTCATGGCGGTGGACGCTAGTGCGGCGGGCCGCGGGCCGAGGTACGAACTCGAGGCAATAAGGTCTGCCGCCGAGAGGTCGAGGCAATGCCGTCCGGGGCCGATCCCTATTGCCCAGAGAGCCGCCGACCGGTCCCTGTTGCCTCGCCGCGGGCCGTCAGCGCCGGAACCGGTGGCCGGTGGGCCAGGACGGGGGGCAGTCCTGCGCAAGCCACGCGGCGGCTGCTACGGCGGCGAAGACCGTGTCGGAGCCGTTGACCGGTGGATCGTCCGACGGTTCGACCGACACGTCGATCGGCGGGGTGTCGACCGCCCGCAGCACCCCGAAGCTCCGGATCGTCAGGTCGTGGACCTCGCCGGCCTCGTCCACCGCCAATCCCTCGCTGCACACCCAGCCGAGCGCCATGTGCGCGGCCCCGACGCAGTACGAACGCAGCACGACCTCGTCGAGCGGATCGCCGCAGCTCACGCTCACGTGCACCCGCGGCTCGATGCCGAGGGCGACGTCCGCTCGGGCGACGGCGCCGTCCAGCGACCGGACGCCGACCCGGGCCCGGCCCTCGGTCCGCTCGGCCTCGAGGACGCCAGGCGTCATCGCCCCGGCGTCGACTCGGGCGCCGGTGGCGGCGAGGAGGATTAGCGCCTCCGCCCAGCCGGCGGCCCGCGGGGTCAACGACGTCGGTGGGCCCGCGATGTCGACCTCCGCGATCGCCAGCCCCGGCGCCACGCATGCGATTGCTCCCGCCAGCCCGGTCGTTCGTGCGACCCGGATGGCGCCCGACCCGTCGGCGCGCACGCCGCCGGCGACGGGCGGCCGCTTGGCGCCCGAGCGGACAGCGTCCTCACGGGACAACAGCACCCGCACGGGACGCCCGTGCCGGTCGGCCAGCTCGCGGGCGACGCCGGTGACCACGGTCGCCAGCTTTCCCCCGAACGCACCCCCGTTGGCGAGCGGCGAAGCGGGCTCGCCGCCGGGGACGCACCACGAGGCATCGATCTCGAGGTAGGCGGGCTCCACCCAGGTGGTGCGCAGGGTCACATCCCAGTCGCCGGGGGGTAGCTCGATGGGGTGGCGCAGCTCGGCCGTCGTCCGCCGGCCCTGGACCTTGTCGGCGGCCGCCCGGGCCTCGGCGACCGACTCGCCCACTGCCCACCCGCCGGTGCCGTCCGGCACGGCCACGAGAGCGTCGACGGGAGCGGTGTCGTCGGCAAAACCCCCGAGGCCGAGGGGCACCTCGGGATCGACCCGCTGCGACGTCCGCCCTTCGATGGTGGCGCGCCGGCTGGCGGCGTCGGGGTCCCGGCGCGACAGACCCGCCGGATGACCCACCGGCGCGCCGTACGCCGACCAGGCGTCGAGGATGGTGCGCCAGCCGGTGCAGCGGCACAGATGGGCGAGCAGCGCCTGCTCGACCGCGCCGTGGTCGTCGACGGCGGTGCCCTTGGCGCGGAGCCCCGACAACCGCATCACGATGCCGGGCGTGCAGAAGCCGCACTGGCTGGCGCCGGTGGCGCAGAAGGCTTCGCCCCATGCCGCCTGCTCGGCGGGGTCGAGGCCCTCGAGCGTGGTGATCGACCGTCCCCGCACGCGCCGGGCCGGGGTCACGCACGCCACCCGGGGCTGGCCGTCGACGAGGACGGTGCAGCAGCCGCACTGGCCCTGCGGGCTGCACCCGTCTTTCAGCGTGCGGATGCCCAGCCGCTCCCGCAGGACGTCGAGCAGGCTGCCGCCGTCGTCGGGCACCTCGACGTCTCGCCCGTCGACGACGAGGGCCAGGGGAGAGGCGGGTGGGGCCATGTGGCCGAGGATAAGAGGCTGCGCCGCCTGTGCCCTCGGTTCGACGCCCCGATCAGCCGGTGTCCCCCATGGCGTAGAAGCGCCCACCGCGGGTGCCGACGAAGATCCGGCCGTTCCACACCGCGGGTGTCGACTCGATGCAACCCTCCAGCGCGACGTTCCATAGCTCCGGAGGCGCCGCGCTCGTGTCCGACACGTCGTAGCCGTGGAGCACTCCGCTGCAGTCGCCCTGGATGAGCACGTCGTCGACGATCACCGCCGACTGCCACGTCGGTGGCGGCAGCTCGAACTGCCAGCGCACGGCGCCGGTCTCCCGGTCGACGCCGTAGACCGTGCCCCCGTCGGAGGCGGCGATCACGATGTCCTTGTGCAGGGCCGGGGTGGTCCAGAAGCCGCGGGGGTCCTTCACCGACCACACCAGCGGGTTGTCGGGCCGGCGCGGGTCGAGCTTGAGGAGCTGGCCCACTTCGGCCGCCCGGCTGTTGCCCCGTTCGTTCTCGACGCCCACGTACAGGAACCCCTGGTCGTCGATCACGACCGAGGCGTCGACGTCGTCGCCGGTCCAGTAGCGCAGCACCCGGGTGGGCTGGCGGCCGTCGGCGATGCCGGAGACGTCCCAGCCCTGGACCAGCCCGCCCGAGTTGGCGAAGTAGATGACACCCTCGTGGTACGCGACGGAGTTCTCGATCGAGACGTCCTGCTTGCGGGTGTTGAGCGCGTTGAGCAGCTCGTCGTCCCAGCCCGGGGTGTTGAAGACCAGCTCGGGCGCCACCTGGACCATGCCATCGTCGCCGGTGGAGCGGTTGAGCTTGACGATGTGGAACTGCGAGTTCTCACCGCCCACGTAGAGGTAGTCGCCGAGCACCAGCGGCGAGCCGTCCCAGTCGTCGTTCCACAGGGTGGGCGAGACCGCCCCGGCGTCGAGGGCCCAGAGCTCCGTGGGCTCGGGGCGGTCGATGGCGATGACGTGGAGCTTGTTGTCGCGGCTACCCGAGTAGACGAGCGGCAGTCCCTCTCCGTCGATGGATACCGAGCCCTTGATGATGTCGCCGGTGGGGAACGGCGGGAGGATGTCCTGACCCGTCTCGTAGTCGACGAAATGGATGTTCCGGTCGTAGGCGCCGAACACCACCCAGGTGCGGCCGTCACGCTCGAACACCGACGGCTGACCGGTCCAGCCGGTGCCGCACCACACCTTCGTGTCGCTGCCCACCGATGACTCGGCGCACATGCCGCCGCTCTCGCCCGGGTAGCTCCACAGCACCTCCGGCCGCTGGGGAACGGGACCCTCGCCGTAGTAGCTACGGCTCGGTCCGCCCCGGAAGGTCCGGAGCCCAGGGACCTCGAACCCCGAAGGCGGTGCTGCCTGCTCGGGAGCGGTCGTGGCCGAGCCCGTTTCCGCCTCCGTGGTGTCCGAGGACTCGTCGGCGGCGTCACGCGGCTGGTCGGCGGTCTCGCCGTCGTCGGACGTCGCGCGCTGCACGGCGAACGCCACCCCGGCGAGCAGCAGGCAGACGGCGACCAGCGCGATCAGCCGGCGCCGGTCGTGGCGTGATGCCAGGTGGGCCGGCGGCGCGGTCGCTCGCCGACGAGGGGGCGGCCGGCCGATCGGCGCCGTCAGGCGTTGCCCGACTGGTTGCCGGTCGCCGTACGGATCGTGATCGTTGTCGTCATAGGCGTCGCCGTGGCCGCGCGTGTCCTCGTCGTACGACGCGTACCGGTCGAAGGGGTCGGGACGTCGGTCTGGGGCCGGAGGCTTCCCGGTCGCACGCCGACCATGCCCCCCCGGACTCACTAGTTGACCCCCAACCCCTGATCTCGCCGGGCTCGATGCCTCGGGCTTCTAGCTGAAGCTCTGGCCGCAGCCGCAGGTGCGCTGCGCATTGGGGTTGTCGATGGCGAAACCCGCCCCCTGGAGCCCGTCTTTGTAGTCGAGGGTGGCGCCCTCGAGGAGCATCGCACTCGACGAGTCCACCACGACCCTGACCCCCGAGTAGTCGACCGTCTGGTCGTCGTCGGCCACGTCGGTGTCGAAGAACATCTCGTAGCTGAAGCCCGAGCAGCCACCGGGTCGCACGGCAACCCGCAGCGCCATGTCGGCCACTCCCTCGGCGTCCAGGAGCGAGCGGACCTTCTCGGTTGCAGTGTCGGTGAGGACGATCACGTCAGGAGCCTCCTCGGGTTCCCAGATCAGTAGACATCGTATCGGCGCCCACCGACACGTTGCGAACACCCGGCTTCGACAGCTTGGTCCCGCTCCCACGGACGCTGGGGCCACGGCGGCGCCGTCGGAGCCGTCAGGTCGGTGACAGCACCAGCTCGACCTGGCACGGCGCCCGGTCCGTCAGGGGGTGGAACGTATCCACCCGGGCACCGCCAAGCGCGTCGACGAAACCCTCGACGAGCCCCCGATGCAGGCCGCAGACCAGGTCGGGATGGCGTTCGGCGAGCTCGCGGAACGGGCAGTGGGTGAAGGCGACGGTGGCCTGCCCGTCGTCGTCGGCGACGGCCGGGTCGAAGCCCAGGGCGTCCAGCCGGGCCACCAGGGCGTGGAGGCACACGTGCCCGTCACCGTCGGCCGGCACCCGGACCTCCAGGGCATCGAGCCCACCCTGCTCGCGACCGGCCTCGACCGCCTCGCCCGTCCCGAGACCGGCGGTGGCCGCCAGCCGCACCAACATGCGTGAGAGCACCGGGAATGTCGCCGGCTCCAACCCCAGTGTGGGGGCGTCGGCGGCGACGGAGTAGCGGTGCTGCGGTCGTCCGACGGTCCCCCGGGCATCGGTCTCGACGTCGAGCAGGCCGACCTCGCGCATGCGCTCCAGGTGGGGGCGGACCGTGTTCGGGTGCAGGTCGAGCGTCTCGGCGATCTCGGCCGTCGCCAGCGGTCGCGGCGACCGCGCCAGCTCGAGGTAGATGGCGTAGCGGGTGTTGTCGCCCAGCGCCTTGAGGACGGCCAGCCGGGGGGCGCCGACCCGAGCGGTCGTGCGATTGGGGAATGTGTCCTCGGACACGCAGCGAGTGTACCGGCGGTCGGGACTCTCCAGCCCGGTTTCACCGGCATCCACCGGTAGAATCCCGCGAGTGGCTGACGGCCTGCCCACTCCCGACGACGTGTTGGCGGCACTCCGGGGCGTCATCGATCCCGAGCTGGGTAGCGACATCGTCGATCTGGGCATGGCCCGATCGGCCGAGGTCCTGCCCGACGGTTCGGTCGACGTCACGGTGGCGTTGACCACCGCCGGCTGTCCCCTCCGATCGCAGCTCCAGCACGACGTGGTCGCGCGCGTTCGCTCCCTCCCCGCGGTCACCGACGTCCGGCTGCACTGGGCCGAGATGACGCCCGAGCAGCGGGCGTCGGCCATGTCCAAGGCGCGCTGGAACATCACGCAGCGTCCCGAGACCACGTCCGTGCCGACCGGCGCCAAGGTCATCCTCATCGCCTCGGGCAAGGGTGGTGTGGGCAAGTCATCGGTCACGGTCAATCTGTCGGCGGCGCTGGCCCAGCGGGGCCACAAGGTCGGAGTGCTCGACGCCGACATCTGGGGGTTCTCGATACCCCGCATGCTGGGTGTGGAGGGACGACTGGCCGGCATCACGCACGACGGGCGCAAGCAGATGGTGCCGATCGAGCGGCCCATCGGCGACGGTGTCGTCCGGGTGGTTTCGATGGGCTTCCTCGTCGACGACGAGGAGACCGCACTGATGTGGCGCGGCCTGATGCTGAACCGCGGCGTCCAGCACTTCCTGCAGGATGTGCGTTGGGGCGACGACCTCGACTACCTGCTCGTCGACATGCCGCCCGGCACCGGAGACGTGCAGATGGGTGTGGCCAAGCTGCTCCCCCGCGCCGAGGTGATCGTCGTGACCACCCCCGCGCAGGCGGCGCAGAAGGTCGCTGTGCGGGTCGTGGGCATGGCCCGCAAGAGCTACCTGCGGGTGGCAGGCGTGATCGAGAACATGAGCGCCTTCCACTGCGAGCATGGCGAGACATACGCGCTGTTCGGCGAGGGCGGTGGCGAGCAGCTGGCTCACGATGCCGGGGTGCCGCTGCTGGGCACCGTGCCGTTGGAGCCGTCGGTGTCGGCCGGCGGAGACACCGGATCGCCGGTGACGCTGGGCGACGGTCCCGCCGCCGACGCCTTTCGCGACATCACGCAGCGGATCGTCGACGAGGCGGTGCCGTTGGCGGCCATGGCGGGCTGTAGCGCCCGCATGCTCGACGCCGCCGTCGCCGCCCTCGACCGCGCCGGCACCTGACGCCCTCGCCGGCGCTGGCTCGAGGTGCATGCTGGCGCCGTGACGGAGGACGCGATACCGGAGCATGTCGCAATCAACCGCGCCCACTGGGACCAGCAGGCGCCGCAATGGGTCGGGCCCGCCGAGCGCAACTGGACTGCGGCGGAACCCCACTGGGGCATCTGGGGCGTCCCGGAGTCTGAGCTGGGCATGCTGCCCGAGAACATGGCCGGCCTCGACGCCATCGAGCTTGGGTGTGGCACTGCCTACGTTGCATCGTGGATGGCCCGACGGGGCGCCTCCCGGGTTGTGGGCATCGACAACTCCGAACAGCAGCTCGACACCGCCCGTCGCCTCTCGCGGGATCATGGCGTAGAGCTCACGCTGCTGCACGGCAACGCCGAGACCGTTCCCTACGACGACGCTTCATTCGACTTCGCCATCTCCGAGTACGGGGCCGCGATCTGGTGCGACCCGTACGTGTGGATCCCCGAGGCGCACCGGCTGTTGCGCCCGGGCGGCGCTCTCGTGTTCCTGGGCAACACGCCGCTGACGATGGTCTGCACGCCCCTCGACGGGTCCGTCCCTGTCACCGAGCGGCTGGAGCGCGGCTACTTCTCGCTCCACCGGCTCGATTGGCGTGACGCCCTCGACGATCCCGGCGGCATCGAGTTCAACCTGCCGATCTCGGCGTGGGTCCGGCTGTTTCGCGAGACCGGGTTCGAGGTCGTCGACTACATCGAGATCCAGGCGCCGGAGCCCGGCCCGGAGATCAACTTCTTCGTGACCGCTGACTGGGCCCACCGTTTCCCGTCGGAGCATGCCTGGAAGCTGCGCAAGCGCTAGGGAGCGATTGCTGGGTGGTGGCGGTGCCGTCAGGCCGGTGACCAGGTGCCGTCGAGGTCGTCGCCCTTGACGCGTCCCTCGTCGGCCAGCTTCCGCAGATGCGCCCACACCGAGAAGCGGGCCCAGCGGTGCAGCTCGGGGGGGACATCGACGTAGATGTCCTCGACCAGCTCGGTCACGGTGGCCGTCCCCCGACCGGTGAGGGTGTCGACGATCTGCTGCTCGCGGGCCAGGCGATGCTCGATGTACTCGTCGACGACTCCCATGGGGTCGGTGATGAGATGGCCGTGGCCAGGGGCGATGGCTCGCAGACGGGGCCGGATGTGCCTCAGCCGCTCGAGCGAGGCGAGGTACGCCGCCATGTCGCCGTCGGGTGGGCGGATGACCACCGTCGACCCCTGCATGATGTGGTCGCCGGTGAAGAGGGTGCGCTCCTCGTTGAGCAGATAGCACAGGTGGTTCGAGGCGTGGCCCGGGGTGTGCAGGGCCGTGAGGTGGAACTCCGTCGCCTCGATGATCGACTCGTCTCTGAGCGTGCCGTCGATCCGCACCTTGCCCCTGCCCTCGCCGCCGTCGAACGCCAGGATCTCAGCGCCGGTCCGCTTCTTGAGGCCGATGGCACCGGGCGAGTGGTCCTCGTGCGTGTGGGTGAGCAGGATCCAGCGGATGCGGTCGCCGCCGCAGCCGGCGATCGCATCGAGATGCTCGGCATCCCCGGGACCCGGGTCGATCACCGCGATCTCGTCGATGCCCACGAGGTACGTGTTGGTCCCCGGCCCGGTCATGATCCCCGGATTGCGGGCGACGATGCGCCGCACCATCGGCGAGAGGGCGCTGGCCACGCCGTAGACGATCGGCTTGGGGACGTCGACCGGCGCCTGCTCGGTCGCCTCGTCGGTCATTGCCGTGCCTCCGGCGCGCCAACGACCGTCCTCCGCTTCGCAGCGAGGTCACTCCGCTTCAGATTCGCTCGCCCACGCTCGCTCATCGCGGTTCCCTCAGCTCGCCTTGCGGGGTCTGACGCGGGTGCTCCTCCCAGCTGGCGACGTCCCACACCTCGTCGGTGCCCGAACCCCGTTCCGTGGGACGCCGGGCTCCGATCACGGTGACACGGGCGCGACCCCGCGCCGCCAGCGACCGCATCAGCACTCGGCGGAAGACGGCCCTGGTAGCAGGGAACAGGAGCAGGAGAGCGATGACGTCACTGATGAAGCCGGGGGCGATCATCAGGGCGCCGGCCATCAGGATCAGTGCCCCGTCGGCGACCTCGCGGCTCGGGATCTCCCCGCGACCCAAGGCGACCTGGATCCGCTGCAGCGTGACGAGGCCCTCCCGCTTGGCCAACCACCCACCGACGATCGACACCCCGACGAGCAGGCCGATGGTGTTCAGGACTCCGACCGTGCCGGCGACCTGGACGATCACGGCCAGCTCGACGAGGGGAGCCACAAGGAAGAGAAGAGCGAGCAGGAGAACCATGTGTCGAGGGTCGTGCGGATGGATGGGATTCGAGCTGGATCCGGCGGCGAGCACCTCGGGCGGGTGGGCGACGCGCGTTCGATTCAGCCTACCGCCGGGTGGTTGTCGCCCGAGCGGCGCCCGCAGGCCCCACGTCGCCCTGGCGATGTGACCCCCTTCACACGTCGGCTACCAGGGAGTAACATCGGGAAGGTACGGGAGTTCTCGTATGAGGAGTACGGGAGTTCTCGTACGGGGGTGGTTGAAGCGTCGGAGGCTAAGGGGGAGAGCAATAGCGCCGCTCGGGCTCCGCGTGAGCCCAGTGAGCGATCGCCGGGGGTTGCTTGCCGCCGCCGGTGCGCCAACCACACCCTGAGCCGGCCGGCGGTCAGGATCGCTGAGACCCCGGCCGCCGGCCTGGCATCCGGCTGGGGGTCGCATGCGTATTGAGCTTGGGGGCAGGGTCCCGGAAAAACGACGAACACAGCGCCACCGCTTCACGCGTAGCGCCACGCCGCCGCGCGCGGGCCGATGCCGCCGCGGTCAGTTGTGCTGCGCTACGAGCGCCCTGCGCTCGGCCTCGCTGAATCCCCCCCAGATGCCGTGAGGCTCACGGATGCGTAGCGCGTACCCCAGGCAGGGCTCCCGCACCGGACACGTGCGGCAGATGGCCTTCGCTTGCTCTTCTCGCTTGAGCTTCTCGCTCTTCCGCTCGAAATGTGGTGGTGGAAAGAAGACGACGGCCTGTGGTCCCCGGCACGCAGCTCTCACCTGCCATGCTTCCTCGACACGCTGTGCGCTCACTGGCTACCCCCCTTCAAAGGCGGACCATACAGCCGCGCATAGACCGAAACAAGGGAAAGTTCTTGTCCTCACGACGCGTGCGGAACGAGTCTTACCGCTGGTCAGAGGTTGTGAATCGGCGGTAGCGGTTTGCTCCGGGAGAATGACGCCTCTGTTGTTTATGCCCAAATAAACCGGCGCCCACGGGGGTGCTCTGAAGCGATATGTCAATCGCTCGAGCGTCTGCGCTCGCGGTAGTCGCGCGCCCCCCCACCCTCCGGCTCGACCTCCAGCACGAGGCCTTCGATCGCCACGACCCGCGCTCGCTCGTGCTGGTGGATCGGCGTGGCGCGGTTGGTGCGCGCCCGCCATGGTGCGTCGCGCAGAGTGATCACGCCGTCGGGTGCGATGTCGGTCCGGGCTTCGCCGAGCTCGCCGATCATCCACTCGCGTCCGATGGTCGGGGTCGAGAACCGGGTGCGGACCATGGTGGGCATCCCGGCGTACATCGCCAACGTCATCCCGACGAACGCGGCCAACAGCGTGATCCAGCTCACGGAGAGCCCGTCGAACAGCACGAGCGAGCCGAGTACGAAACTCGCGGTGGCGATGGCGGTCCAGAGGCGGGGCACGCCCGTCTGGATGTCGACTCCGTAGCCGAACATGGCGAAGAGCAGCAGGGCGACTCCGATCGGGCGCGTGGGCAGCACCGCCAGCCCGTAGCAGCCGAGTATGAGCGACCCCGCCCCCACCATCCCCGCTATGCCCACACCGGCGGTGTACAGCTCGAACAGCAGCAGGGCCAGGCCGATCACGAACAACAGGTATGCGACCGCCGGGCTGGCCACGGTGTGCATGAGCTGCCCGATCAAGCTCAGACCACCGAATTGCACCTCCTGGCTGTCGGCGATCTGGCGGTCGCCGTCGACGACATCGGTCTCGACCCCCGGCAGCTCGATGACGAACTGACCGATCACCGGCGCCGCGGAGTCGACGAGGTCGAGCTCGACGGCCCGGCCGGCGCCCACTCGGTCGCCGACGTCGACGGTGCCGAGATCGCCAGGATCAACGCCGCGAGCGTCCAGCAGGGTGGGCGTCACCTCGACGCTGGAGCCGGGGGCGATGCCCGTGACCCCGGCCCCGGCCAGCAGGCGGACGGCCTCGTCGGTGGCCCTGCTGCCCGAGGGCCCGATCCACACGTCAACCGGCACCGGCGACTCCTCGATGGTGGTGACCAGGTCGTCGAGCTCACGGTCTGAGACGACCGCGCCGCCGCTGTCGAGCTGCAACACCAATGCCACCGCACAGGTGCGCTCGGCGGCGTGGACCTGGTCCTCGACGAAGTCGACGAGCACCGGGTCGAGGAGGCCGTCCACCTCCACGACGGCCACGGGGCCACCGCCGTCCTCGGCGCATTCCGCCTGCGCAGCGGCGTCGCCGGCAGCTCCGGCCGGTCCCGCGGCCAGCGCGACGACGCCGGCCATGACTAGCGATACGACGAGCTTGGGTAGAGTCCGGCGGATCGCCGAACGGCTCCTGGTGGACGACGCGCGCAGTGGACCCTGAACAGTTCTTCGGTGCATCTCGGCTGGTCATCGTGGCCGGGAAGGGCGGTGTCGGCAAAACAACCGTCAGCGCCGCGCTAGCGCACGCCGCCGCTCTGGCGGGTCTGTCGACCCTGATCGTCGAGGTCGAGGGCCGTACGGGGCTGCCCGCCATGTTCGGCCAGGCCGAGCTGAGCTACGACGAAGCAGTGCTCTCGCCGGGTGGCGGACCCGACGGTGCCGCCGACGTGCGGGCCCGCACACTGACGGCCGACGCCGCGCTCCTGGAGTACCTGCGGGACCATGGGTTGTCGCGCCTGTCGAAGCGACTCGTGTCGTCCGGGGCGCTCGATGTGGTGGCGACCGCCGCTCCGGGCATCAAGGACATCCTGCTGCTGGGCAAGGTCAAGCAACTCGAGCGGGCGGGTACCGCCGACCTGATCGTCCTCGACGCCCCGGCGGCCGGCCACGCCATCGCCTTCCTGGAGGCGGCCCGCACCCTGCTCGACACTGTGAGCGTCGGACCGATCAACGCGCAGGCCCGCGATGTGCTCGAGCTGCTGGAGGACCACCGGCGCTGCCAGGTGATCCTGGTGACGATCCCCGAGGAGACGCCGGTGAACGAAGCGGTGGAGACCGCCTTCTCACTGGAGGACCGGGTCGGTGTGGGCCTCGGGCCGATCGTTGTGAACGGTGTGGTCTCCGAGATTCCTGGGTTGGACGTCGACCCGGTGGTAGCCGCCGAGCGGGCCGGCGTGGCGCTGCGCCCGGGGGAACCCGAAGCGCTGGCGGCGGCGGCTTCGTTCCGCCTCGGCCGCATGGCGCTTCAGGCCGAGCAGATCGGGCGGCTCGAGGATCAGCTCCCGCTCCCCCAACTGCCGTTGCCCTTCCTGTTCACCACCGACATCGGCCCCCACGACCTCGATGTGCTGGCGCGGGCGCTGCTCGCCGGGATCGACGCTCTCGCGGGGTTGCCACGGTGAGCACGGCGGGCACACACGGTGCTGTTGCGGTCGAGGCTGGCGACCGGCTCGACGATGTCATCGCCGAGCGGAGCATCGTCGTCTGCTGCGGATCGGGGGGCGTGGGCAAGACGACGGTTGCGGCGGTGATGGCCCTCGAGGGCGCGCAGCGCGGGCGCAAGACCGTGGTGGTGACCATCGATCCCGCCCGGAGGCTGGCCGACGCCCTGGGGCTGGCCGGCCTGTCCGACACGCCGAGCCGAATCGAGGGGGAGTGGCCCGGAGAGCTGTGGGCAACCATGCTCGACACCCGATCGACCTTCGACGCGCTGGTGGCCAAGTACGCGGCGACGCCCGAGCAGGCCGAGCGGATCCTCGCCAACCGCTTCTACCGGAACATCGCCGGTGCCCTGTCGGGGACCCAGGAGTACATGGCGATGGAGAAGCTCTACGAGCTTCACGAGGAGACGGACTTCGACCTGGTCGTGGTGGACACGCCCCCGACGCGCCACGCGCTCGACTTCCTCGACGCACCCCGGCGACTGTCGCGGTTCCTGGAGCACCGGCTGTTCCGCATGCTCATGGCGCCGAGCCGTGGCATCGTCCGGGCGGTGAACGTGGCGGCGCAGGCGTTCCTGCGGACCGTCTCGAAGGTGGTGGGCGGCGACGTGGTGGACGACGCGATTGCCTTTTTCCAGGCCTTCGAGGGGATGGAGGAGGGCTTCCGGCAGCGGGCGGCACGGGTCAACGAGCTCCTGGCGGCGCCGGAGACCGCATTCGTGCTGGTGGCGTCGCCGCGCCGGGACACGGTCGCCGAGGCGCACTTCTTCGTCGACCGGCTGGCCGAGGCTGGCATCGCCGTGCAGGGGCTGGTGGTGAACCGGGTGC
>Ga0214469_1000167_pt1 | contig 20475 bp, 20 predicted proteins | sample RVTome_10_FD_187340 | JGI IMG/M metagenome (GOLD analysis project Ga0214469, IMG submission 187340) | Soil microbial communities from uranium-contaminated site in the Upper Colorado River Basin, Wyoming, United States - RVT153D57 HiSeq ... | reverse complement strand
CCGGAGGCACGGTCGACGCCCGCATCGTCAACACATCGTCGGGCGCCGGCCTGCACGGCTCGGTCGGCCAAGCCGCCTACAGCGCCGCCAAGGCCGGGATCGCTGGGCTCACGCTCGTCCAGGCCGCCGAGCTGGGGCGGTACGGCGTGACCGCCAACGCCATAGCCCCCTCGGCCCGCACACGCATGACCGAGACGGTGTTCGCCGACATGATGGCGGCACCCGACGATCCCGCGGCGTTCGACGCCATGGCGCCCGAGAACGTGGCACCGCTGGTGGTCTGGCTCGGCTCGGCGCAGTCGGCGCACGTGACGGGCCGGGTGTTCGAGGTCGAGGCCGGCAAGGTCGCGGTGGCCGACGGATGGCAGCACGGCATCCCCATCGACAAGGGCGAGCGATGGGACCCGGCCGAGCTGGGACCCGTCGTCGACGACCTGCTGGCCAAGGCCCCGCGACCGGTTCCCGTCTACGGGGCCGGGTGAAGAGAAGGGAACTACGGTCCCCCAACATGGCTGACCGCTCGTTCGCAACCCTGGCCGAGGGCGGCGGGTTCTTCGAGGGACCGCGCTGGCACGACGACCGCTGGTGGGTGTCCGACTTCTACCGGCACACGGTGTTCGCCGTCGACCCCGACGGAATCCACGAGGAGATCCTCACCGTGGACGCCCAACCGTCGGGCCTCGGCTGGATGCCCGATGGCTCGCTGCTGGTGGTGTCGATGAAGGACCGGCGCGTGCTTCGCCGTTGGCCGGACGGCTCGGTCACCGTCCATGCCGACATCGACGACCACTGCGGCGGGCACGCCAACGACATCGTGGTCGACGCCCGCGGCCACGCCTACGTCGGCAACTTCGGGTTCGACATCATGGCCGGCGCCGCACCCTGCGGGGCGACGCTCGTGCACGTTGCCCCCGACGGCACCGTGGACAGCGCGGCCGACGACCTCGCCTTCCCCAACGGCGCGGTCATCACGCCCGACGGGTCGACGCTCATCGTCGGTGAGACCACGGGCGGGCGCTACACCGCGTTCACCATCGGCGAGGACGGTGCGCTGACCGACCGGCGGGTGTGGGCCACGATCGAGGGCGTGGCACCCGACGGATGCGCGCTCGACGCCGAGGGGCGTGTCTGGGCGGCCGATGCCCTCGGGAACCGGTTGGTGCGGGTGGCCGAGGGTGAGGGCGTGGTGGACGAGATCCCGGGGCCCGGAAGCCTCGGCATGTACGCCTGCATGCTCGGCGGCGACGACGGTCGCACCCTGCTGGCCTGCGCCGCCCCGGACTTCTTCGAGAGCAACCGTGCCACCGCCCGCGAGGCGGTGCTGCTCACCACCACGGTCGACGTCCCCCACGCAGGGTTGCCCTAGCTCGCCGGCGGGCTAACCTTTGCCTCAGTCAAGCATTTACTTGCAGGAGGCAGGGATGGCTCTCACCGCCCCGGCGCCCGCCACCGACGAGGTCCACGCCGTTCGGGCCTTCAACCGGTTCTGGACGCAGCAGATCGGTCTGCTGGAGGCGGGGCTGGTCGACACGCCCTACTCGCTGACCGAGGCTCGGGTGCTGTTCGAGCTCGCACAGCGCGAGGCCACCGACCTGGCCGACCTGCGTGGCGCGCTCCAACTCGACGCCGGCTACCTCACGCGCATCGTCGGGCGGCTCAAGGACGCCGGACTGGTGACCGCCGAGCGGTCCCCCGACGATGGGCGCCGGCAGGTGATCCGGCTCACCGAAAGGGGACGGGCCGAGTTCGGGACCCTCGATTTCCGCTCGAGCGAGGCGACCGCCGCCCTGCTCGACGGGGTGCCGGTGGCCGAGCGGCGGCGGCTGGTGTCGGCGATGGCGACGATCGAGGACACGCTGGCGCCCCGGTCGGGCGAGCCACCACGGGCCTACCTGCTGCGTGAGCCCGGGCCCGGCGACCTGGGCTGGATGGTCCAGCGCAACGGCGCCGTCTACGCCGCCGAGTACGGCTGGGACCAGAGCTACGAGGCGCTGGTGGCCCACATCGTGGCGGACTTCGGCCAGGACCACGACCCCGCCCGCGAGCGAGCGTGGATCGCGGAGGTCGACGGCGAGCCGGTGGGATGCGTGCTGTGCGTGCGGCGCGACGACGAGACGGCCCAGCTGCGGATCCTGCTGGTCGATCCCGCCGCCCGCGGCCTCGGCATCGGGGCCCGGCTGGTCGAGGAGTGCATTCGTTTCGCCCGCACCGCCGGGTACCGGTCCTTGATGCTGTGGACCAACGACGTGCTCGGCTCGGCCCGCCGCATCTACGAGGCCACCGGCTTCGCGCTGATCGACGAGGAGCCGCACCACAGCTTCGGCCACGACCTCGTCGGGCAGACCTGGCGCCTCGACCTGGAAGCCGGTGCCGGCCCGACCTAGCTCAGCCGCTCGATGACCATGGCCATGCCCTGGCCACCGCCGACACACATGGTCTCGAGGCCGAAGGTCTTGTCCTCGTCCTGGAGGGCGTGGATGAGCGTGGTCATGATGCGGGCGCCGGTCATGCCGAAGGGGTGACCGAGGGCGATGGCGCCGCCCTTGACGTTGAGCTTGTCCCACGGGATGCCGAGGTGCCGCGCGGATGGGATCACCTGGGCGGCGAACGCCTCGTTGATCTCCACCAGGTCGATGTCGTCGATCGTCATCCCGGCGCGGGACAGCGCCTGGCGGGACGCCTCGATGGGGCCGAGCCCCATGATCTCGGGATTGAGGGCGGTCACGCCCGACGAGACGATCCTGGCCAGCGGCTCGATGTCCAGCTCCGCGGCCTTGGCGTCGCTCATGACGATGACCGCGGCGGCACCGTCGTTGAGCGGGCAGGCGTTGCCGGCCGTGACCTCACCGTCGGGGCGGAACACCGGCTTCAGCTCCGCCAGCTTCTCGACCGTGGTGCCGGCGCGAGGACCATCGTCCTTGCTGACGACGGCGCCCGACGGCGTGGTCATGGGCGTGATCTCCCCGTCCCAGTAGCCGTTCTCCTGGTTGGCCACGGCGCGCTGCTGCGACAGCGCGGCGAACTCGTCCATCTCCCGACGGCCCACGTTCTCGGCCAGCCGCACGTTCTCGGCCGTCTGGCCCATGGCGACGTAGATGTCCGGCAGACCCTCGGGCGGCTGCCACGAGTCGGCGCCGTTGGCGCGCTCGGCGGTGCGGGCCTGGGCCTCGGCGAACGCCGGGTTCGTCGGGCCGTCGTCGGCCATGCCGTTGCCGAACCGGCTCACGGTCTCGACCCCGGCGCTGACGAACACGTCGCCCTCGCCCGCCTTGATGGCGTGCGCCGCCATGCGGATCGTCTGGAGCGACGACGAGCAGTAGCGGTTGACCGTCACGCCGGGCACGTCCGGCATCCCGGCGAGGATGCCCGCGACGCGGGCTACGTTGTAACCCGACTCGCCGCCGGGCTGGCCGCAACCCATCATCAGGTCGTCGACCGACTGGGGATCGAGCTGGGGCACCTTCTCCAGCGCCGCCTTGACGATGGTCGCGGCGAGGTCGTCGGGCCGGCACTCCACCAACGAACCCTTCATGGCGCGGCCGACCGGGCTGCGGGCCGTCGAAACGATCACGGCTTCAGGCATGGGAGCTCCTTCGTTGGACGATGGGTCGGTCGAAGACCGAGGCCATCAAGGGGTGGCGGGTGGGGGTCGGGCCGGACTCGGGGCGGTGCTTGACGGTGTGCTGCCGGGACCGCCGGCCTCGGCGCGCTTGTCGAGCCAGCGGCGGAAGCCGGCGGCGTTGGAGTGGATCCCGTTGAGGGTCTCGAGCTTCTCGCGCTTGGCGGGGTCGGTGCCCTCGAGCTCGGCACCGAACGCCTCGGCCAGCGCCTCGGCGATGTCCAGGCCCTGGTGCCACGCTTCCTCGGCGACCTCCGCCCAACGGCGCAGCGTGCCCTGCGCCTCGTCGACGATCTCGACCGCGTCGGGCACCAGCCCGAAGTGGGCGAGGGCGATGCCGGCGGGCCGGCGTTCCGAGAACCGCTCCAGCGAGGTGAGGGCCTGGTCGAGGTCGAAGTCGGGCGGCGGCGTGGCGGGGCGGAGGATGCCGACGTCCGGTAGCCGCACGCCGACGGCGTCGCCTGCGAACAAGATCCCCGAATCGGAGTCGTGCAGCGCCAGGTGGTGCTTGGCGTGGCCCGGCGAGTCGACCGTGGTCAGCGTGCGATTGGAAGAGACGCCGATCTGCTCGCCGTCGGCCAGGACGTGGACCCGTTCGGCCGGCGTGGGTGTCAGCCGGCCGTAGAGCGAGTCGAGCAGCTCGCCGTAGACCAGCGCGGCGCTGTTGACCAGCTTGGTGGGATCGACGAGGTGCCGGGCGCCCTTCTGGTGGACGTAGATCGTGGCGTCGGGGAAGGCGGCGGCAACGTCACCGACGCCGCCGGCATGGTCGAGGTGGATGTGCGTCACGGCCACACCGGCCAGCTCGCCGCCGTCGACCCCGAGCTCACTGAGACCGGCGAGCAGGGCGGGCACCGACGTCTGGCTCCCGGTCTCCACCAGCACCGGGGAGTCGCCGGTGATCAGGTAGCCGGCCGTGACCTGCTGCCACCCGCCGAGAAGCGTGTCGATCTGCAGGACTCCGGGGGCGATCTCCGTGTGCACCAACTCGACCCTAACCCCGGGTCGGCCGTGGCTGTCTCCGGCCCGACCCCGACCGCCACTCCTGACGGCCTCGGCCTGACGACCGACCTCGTCCGGCCCGACCCCCACCCGCCGCCCCGTGGCGGCGTCGGCCTCTGGCCGACACTGTCACAGGCTGTCGCTAACGTCGGCGCTGTGCTGAAGCGCCGCCCGACACCCCAAACCCTCTGGGACGACCCCGACGAGCCAACCTGGTCGGTCGCCGAGGTGGGCGAGGCGGTCGCGGTGGCGCTCGGCCGAGCGTTCCCCGACGAGGTGTGGGTCCGGGGCGTGATCCGCAACCTCAGCCGGGGTCGCGGCGGGATCGTGTGGTTCGACCTGATCGAGCCGGCGCCAGGCGGCGACCTGTCCAAGCCGCCACTGGCCACGCTGCCGGTCGTGCTGTTCGACGACGCCCGACGGCAGGTGAACGCCCGGCTGGGCGCCGTAGGCAACGCCGTGCGCATGGTCGACGGCACCGAGGTCCGGGTCCGGGGCCGGCCTGGGTACTGGCCGCGGGGCGGGCGGCTCCAGCTCCAGATGTCCGACATCGACCCCGATTTCACGCTCGGCCGCCTCGCCGCCGATCGCGAGCGGTTGCTCCGGCGGCTCGATGCCGAGGGGCTGCTCGGTCGGCAAGCCGGGCTGCCGCCCCCCCTTGTGCCGCTGCGGCTGGGACTGGTCACCAGCGCCGGCAGCGCCGCCGAGCACGATGTGCTCGACGAGCTGCGCCGCTCGGGCATCGGGTTCCGGGTCATCCGGGCCGACGTCCGGGTGCAGGGCTACAACGCGGCCAGGTCGGTGGCGTGGGGGCTCGGGGCCGTCGCCGCGCGGGGCATCGACGCGGTGCTGCTGGTGCGGGGTGGGGGTGCGACCACCGACCTGGCGACATTCGACAGCGAGCTCATCGCGAGGACCATCGCCGGCCTCGATGTACCGGTGCTGACGGGCATCGGCCACGACATCGACCGCACGATCGCCGACGAGGTGGCCCACGCGGCCTACAAGACGCCGACCGCGTGCGCCCAGGCGGTCGTCGACGACGTCAGGGCGTTCGAACGGCGCGCGGTCGGGGTGTGGCAGGACATCGCAGTCGCGGTGCGGCGCCGGCTGCGGGGTGAGGCAGTGCGGCTGAGCACGTGTGGACGCCATGTGGCGGTGGCGACGCGTCAGGGGTTGGCCGCCGCCGACCGCGACCTCGCCGGCCGACCGCCGCGGGTGCGACGGAGTGCGACCGGCGCGCTCGACCAGTCGGCTCGCCTGCTCGCGCGCTCGGCCGGCCGCACGTCCTCGAGCTCGCGGGGTCACCTCCGGGGCCGGGAGTCGGCGCTTGCGGTCGTCGGCCAGCGCCTGGCGCATCGCCCCCCGCGGCTGGTCGCCGCCGCCGCTCACGACCTCGACCGGCTCGAGGCGCAGGTTCGGGCGCTCGATCCGGCCCGCACCCTGGCCCGGGGCTGGTCGATCACCCGCGACGCCGGGGGCCGCGTGCTGCGCTCGGCGGCCGACGTGGCCGAGGGCGACGCATTGACGACGACGCTGGCCGACGGCGACATCCGCAGCACCGTGACGGAAGCGCGAGGAGCAGGAGATGACTGAGCGGGAGCTCGGCTACACCGAGGCACTGGCGGAGCTCGAGGGCATCCTCGATGAGCTCGACGGTGACGAGGTCGACGTCGACGTGCTGGGCAGCCGCGTGCGGCGGGCGGCCGAGCTGCTGCGCCTGTGCCGCGATCGGATCGCCAGTGCCCGGTTCGACGTCGAACAGGTGGTGGCCGAGCTCGAGGCCGAGGCGGCGGAGGTCCCCGCCCCCGGGCGCGACGAAGCTGGGGCCGACGCCGGCGTCGATGCCGACGAGGGGCTCACAACCCCGAGGCAATGACGAACGCCCACGAAAGCCAGAGGCAATGACGAACGGATCCCGTCAGCGATTGCCTCCAGCTCGACACGGCGTTCGCCATTGCCTCGAGTAGCTCCGGGGCCTCACCGGCGGCTATGCGATGCGTCGGGGTCGGTGGAGGCGCCGTAACGTGGTGCTGGCCATGCGCTCCCGCTCATCCGCCCCCTCGCCGCCGAGCCTGCGCGACCTAGCGGTGCGCGTGGACGAGCGGCTCGGTCGTCTGTTCGACGCCGAGATCACGCGCTGGGAGTCCATCGACCCGACGATCGCCAGGCCGCTGCGGGCTCTGCGTCAACTGGTCGATGCCGGCGGGAAGCGCCTGCGGCCGGCGTTCTGCTACTGGGCGTTCGTGGGCGCCGGCGGCGATCCGGACGATCCCCGGATCATCGACGCCGGTGCCGCCTTCGAGCTGCTCCACGCCTTCGCCCTGGTGCACGACGACGTGATGGACGGATCCGAGAGGCGCCGCGGCGCCCCGACGACCCACGTCGAGTTTGCCCGAGAGCACCAGGCCGGCGACTGGCGGGGCGAGCCCGGCCGCTACGGCGAGGGTGTCGCCATCCTCATCGGCGACCTGTCGCACGTCTACGCCGACATGCTGCTGGGCCAGGTCAACGCAGACGCCGCCGGCGTGTGGCACGAGCTCCGCCTCGAGCTGAACGTGGGCCAGTACCTCGACCTCCTGGCGACCGCGCGCGCCGACCGCGATCGGACCGTCGCCCACCGCATCGCGCGCTACAAGTCGGGCAAGTACACGATCGAACGACCGCTCCATGTGGGTGCGGCTCTGGCCGGCCGCCTCGGCGATCTGCAGGGCCAGTTGTCGGCCTACGGCGATCCGCTGGGCGAGGCCTTCCAGCTCCGCGACGACGTGCTGGGCGCCTTCGGTGATCCGTCGGTGACCGGCAAGCCGGTGGGGCAGGACCTGCGCGAGGGGAAGCCGACACCGCTTCTGGCGGCGGCCGTCGAACTGGCGAGCGACGGACGCGTCGGCCTCCTGGACCGCGTTGGCCAGCCGGGGTTGTCGGACGGCGATGTGATGGCGATCCAGCTACAGCTGGTGGACGGCGGCGCCCTCGACGAGGTCGAGCAGCTCATCGCCGCGCTCACCACCCGGGCAATCGATGCCATCGACGCCGCCGACATCACACCCCCGGCCCGCGACGAGCTGGTCGACCTTGCCCGCTTCGTCGCCTCCCGCGACGCCTGATCGGGCCGAACACCGCCCTCATCCAGTGCCCGCGGGGGCCGGCCGCTAGTGCCGTGACCACAAACGTTTGCGCCCACCACGCCGGCCAGCATCGCCGCTCGCGGCGTCCTCCTCCTCGAAAGTGCTGGCGACTTCCTTCGTCGTGCGTCCTTGCGAGCGACGATCCTGACTCGGCGTGGACGGGCGAACGTTCATGGTCACGGCACTAGCCCGCGAACAGCGCCGCCGCCCCTGCGCGATCGACCTCTCGCACTCCGGGTTCGGTTGCGACCGCGGACAACCACGGCGGTCGCACCCGGGCGCAGACCGCCAGGGCCACGTCGAGGCCCGACAGCGTCGCCGCCTGGCGGGCGTAGGTGGTTGCGTAGTCGGCCGGACGGACGTCGTGGCTGAGCTCGAAGAGTGCGTACGGGTCTGGTGGTCCCGGGGTTTCCAGGGCCTCGGGCAGGACATAGGGCGTGGTGGGCTCGGTGCCTCCACCCCTGAGGCCGGGTCCGTCGTCGAGGATGGCGCCGCGGACGAGCTCGGGGCGGGCGCCGGCGGTGAGTAGCGCCACGTAGGCGCCGAGGCCCCGCCCGTAGAGGGTGCTCGGACCGAGGTGGGCCAGCGCGGCGTCGACATCTGCCATGAGCAGCTCGCAGAAGTAGCCGCCGCCCACGGGCACGCTCGAGGCGCCGTGGCCCGTGAAGTCGAGGGCCCAGACCGGCCCTGGCCAGTCGGCCAGGTGGTCGGGCACGGCCGTTGGCGACCGCTCGCCCAACCCGTGCAGGTGGAGCAGCGGCCGACCGTCGCCGCCGCGTAGGCGGTGCAGCGCCAGCTCGACCCGGCTGTGCCGGACGGTGACCGTCGCGCCGCCGCTCACACCGGCGTCCCCAGGAAGTCCAGCACGAGGTCGGCCACCCGCCGGGGCTGTTCGATGTGCACGAAGTGACCGGTGTCGTCCATGCCGACGACATGGGCACCGGGGGGCAGGCTGGGCTCGATGTCGATGGGCAGGGTCCCCGAGCCCATTGCCTCGGGTTGCAACCCCAACACGGCCAATAGCGGCATGCTCAGACCCGGCAGCCGCGCCATGGCCCACTGGGCTCGCCACGGGCCGAAGCCGCCCATGCGCAACGCGGGGTCGATCTTCCAGCGCCAGCCGTCGGCGTCCTTGCGGCCGCCCACGGTCACCAGGTAGCGCAGCCATTCCCGCGACAGTCGTGGGTTCATCCGGCCTCGCCGTTCCGCCAGCTCGTCGATCGTGCCGGGCTTGCGCGACCGACCGAGGGCGCTGCGACGGAAGTCAAGCCAGCTCCCCAGGTCGCCCGCCATCAACTTGGTGCGCTCGTGGTCGGGGACGTCGGGCATGCTGCGGCGCGACGGCAGCCCGTCGAGGTTGACCAGGTGGCTGACCCGATGGGGCAGGGCGGCCGCGAACTGCACCGTGATCCCACCGCCCTTCGAGTGCCCCACGATCGGCAGCGGATCGCTGGACACCGAGTCGACCACGGCGACGGCGTCCCGCAGGTCGGCCTCCCACGAGTAGAGCGCGGTGTGCTCGGAGTCGCCGTGGCCCCGCTGGTCCCACGCCACGACGCGCCAGCCCGCCTGCGCCAGCATGGGGGCGAAGACGTCGAACGTGCGGGCGAAGTCGAACCCACCGTGAGCCAGCACCACGGGCGGCGCCTCCATGTCGCCCCACTCGTGGACTGCCAGGCGGATGCCGTGGGAAACAACTGCCCGCGTGCGATCGGGACCGCGCGCGCCCGGGTAGCTGACGACCTCGGTCACTCCTGCCCGACCCCCGCCCGCCACCCCTGATGGCGTCGGTCTGACGACCGACCCGTCACGTCTGATGCCCCTGGCACGTCGGAGAGATTGACCCGGAGGTCAAGCGCCGAGCAACCCGCACATCGTGTGTGACCGATGACCGCTCGACAGTCGTCGGCTGCCTAGTGTTTGATAACGGAGATAACGTAACAACGTTAACTTCGGCCGACGGAGGCCGCCATGCTCACCCGGTTCGCACGCCTCGCCACCAACCACGCACGGGCGGTCGTCATAGCTGCCGTCGTGGTGTTCGCGGTCGCCGGCGCCCTCGGCGGTGGCGTTGCCGATCACCTCACGTCGGGCGGGTTCGAGGACCCGTCCTCCGAGTCCGAACGGGCCGACGAAGCGCTGGCGGAGCGCTTCGACACGGGCGTTCCCAACCTGTTGCTGCTCGTCACCGCCCGAGACGGTGACGTCGACGACCCGACCGTGGCGGCCGCCGGCCAGGCCCTCACGGACCAGCTGGCCACCGAGGCCGGCGTCGACGACGTGATCTCGTACTGGTCGGAGGGGAACGCCCCACCGCTCCGCAACGACGACGGCAGCCGGGCCCTGGTGGTCGCCCGCATCGAGGGCAACGACGACCAGGTCGAGGACCGGGTCACCGAGCTGGCCCCCCGCTACGAGCAATGGGCGGGCGTCGGTGGCGTCGACTCCGGTGCCGTCGACGTCGAGGTGGGCGGCTTCGCCCAGGTGTTCCACGAGGTGGGCGACACCATCGAGGAGGACCTGGTCCGGGCCGAGACCATCGCCATCCCGATCACGCTGGTGCTGTTGATCCTCGTGTTCGGCAGCCTGGTGGCCGCCTCGCTGCCCCTGGTCATCGGCGTGATGTCGATCGTCGGGACGTTCTTCGTCCTGCGGGTGCTGGCGGCGCTGACCGACGTGTCGATCTACGCCCTGAACCTCACGACCGCTCTCGGCCTGGGTCTCGCCATCGACTACAGCCTGTTCGTGGTGTCCCGCTACCGCGAGGAGCTGCGGGCGGGGTACGCACCCCGGGTCGCCGCGACCAGGACCGTCCGCACTGCCGGCCGCACCGTGGCGTTCAGTGCCCTCACGGTGGCCGCCTCGCTCCTGGCCATGCTGGTGTTCCCGTTCGCCTTCCTGCGCAGCTTCGCCTACGCCGGCGTCGCCGTGGCGCTGCTGGCCGGGCTGTTCTCGGTCGTCGTGCTGCCGGCCATCCTCGTCCTGTTGGGACACCGGGTGAACGCGCTCACGCTGTGGCGGCGCTCGGTCACCCCGCCCGAGGAGGGTTTCTGGCACCGGGTCGCCACGCTGGTCATGCGCCGGCCCATCCCCATCGCCACCGCCGTCATCGCCCTGCTGCTGCTGCTGGGCGCGCCGTTCCTGGGGTTGCGCCTGTCGTCCCCCGACGATCGGGTGCTGCCCGAGTCCGCCGACGTCCGCCAGGTGCACGACGTGCTGCGCGACGAGTTCTCGTCCGAGGAGGCGGGCGCGCTGTCCGTCGTTGCCCCGGATGCCCCCAACGCCGTTCCCGGCCTGCGGAACCAGATCGACGCCTATGCCACCCACCTGGCCACGCTGCCGAGCGTCGCCCGCGTCGACGCCGCCACCGGCACCTACTGCGGCACGGGAATCGGCGAGCAACTGGGCTGCGAGCCTGGCCAGCTCGTGCTGCCGCCCGACAGCTCGCCCCGCTATGCGGGTTTCAGCGCCGACGGCGCCACCTACCTGTCGGTGGTCCCGTCGGTGGAGCCGGTGTCGGAGGCCGGTGAGGACCTGGTGCACGACATCCGCGATGCCGACGCCCCGTGGGACGTGCTGGTCACGGGCCAGTCGGCCAGCCTGATCGACACCAACCAGTCGCTGTTCGACCGCCTGCCGTGGGCCCTCGGCCTGGTCGCACTGATCACCGCGGTCCTGCTGTTCATGATGTTCGGCAGCATCGTCATCCCCGCCAAGGCGATCGTCCTCAACGTCCTCAGCCTCACCGCCACCTTCGGCGCCATGGTGTGGATCTTCCAGGACGGGCACCTGTCGGGCCTGCTGGACTTCACTGCCACCGGCGGCCTCAACGCCGCGATGCCGATCCTCATGTTCTGCGTGGCCTTCGGCTTGTCCATGGACTACGAGGTCATGCTGCTGTCACGCATCAAGGAGGAGCACGACAACGGTTCCGACAGCGTGCGCTCGGTGGCAGTGGGCCTGGAACGCACCGGCCGGATCGTCACCGCCGCCGCCGTCCTCATCGCGGTCGTGATGATCGCCTTCGCCACCAGCAGGGTCAGCTTCATCAAGCTGTTCGGGGTGGGACTGACCCTGGCGGTGCTGACCGACGCCTTCCTGATCCGGGGCACTCTGGTGCCGGCCTTCATGCGGCTCGCGGGTGACTGGAACTGGTGGGCGCCCGGCCCCTTGCGCCGCTTCCACGACCGCTGGGGCGTCAGCGAGCACGTCGACCTCGACGACGAGGACGATGCCGACGCCCCGCCCTCGCCCGAGCGCGATGCTGGGGAGGTGAGCACGCCCGTGCTGTCCGGCCGATGAGCGAGCGTCCCGAAGGGCGAGAGAGCGAGCGTGGCCCGAGCGGCCCGCTGCGAAGCAGCATGAGCGGGAAGCAATGACCAGCACCGCTTCCCCGACCACCGCAGCCCGTCGTCCCCGCGCCCGCAAGGGCGAGGGGGCGGCGCTGCGCGACGAGATCCTGGCCGCCACCGAGGGGTTGCTGCTCGAGACCGGCTCCGCCGAGGCGGTGTCGATCCGCGCCGTGGCCGACCGCGTCGGCGTCACCCCGCCCTCGATCTACCGGCACTTCGCCGACAAGAACGACCTCATCTTCGAGGTCTGTGCCGGGCACTTCGCGGCGCTGGACGAGTTCCTGGCCGGGGCGGCCGAGGGTGTCGACGACCCGGTCGACCGCCTCCGGGCGATGGGGCTCGCGTACATGCGCTTCGGCCTGAACAATCCCGAGCCCTACCGCATCCTGTTCATGACCCGCGCCGACGAGACGCCCGAGGAGTACAAGGCCGTGGTGCTGCGCGACAACGCCGCGTTCGACCAGGTCCGGCGATGCGCCCAGGAGTGCATCGACGCGGGCCGCTTCCGACCCGGGTTCACCGATGCCTACCGCCTGGCCATCGGGTTCTGGGCGCGGGTGCACGGGCTGACGTCGCTGCTGATCGCCAAGCCGCAGTTCCCATGGCCCCCCGACCGCGATGCGTTCGTCGACGAGTACGCCAGCATCTGCCTGGCCGGGGTCGTCCGCGACGAGTAGTCCGCCTCAGAGGCTGCGCCGATAGGCGCAGCCGTGGCCCGAGCGGCCCGGCGCCGAAGGCGCCAAGAGCGGGGAGCAACCTCGTTTTGCTCTCGGCGGCGCAGCCGCCGAGGACGGGCGAACGTGACCTATCCGCGCAACCCTCACGCATCGTCTGGGTCGTCACGCCAGTCGCGGTCCGGCGACGCGTAGATCAGCGGCAGGCTCGCGGCCGAGACCAGCGCCTTGACCGTCAGGTTGACCACGAAGATGTCCCAGACCGCGGCCCACGGCAGCGTCAACGCGTTGTCGGTCAGCAGCGGCAGCGCGCCGAACGCCCCGATGGCGAAGATCGCATTGTCCACGGGGATGCTCACGGCGTTGCTGACCGCGACCCGCGCCCACTGGAAGCGGGTGGTCACCCGGCGCACGAACCAGTGGTACACCTCGGTGTCGAGCAGCTCGCTGATCACCTCGGCGACGATCGACGCCACCACGATGCGCCACAGCGGGCCGAGCACGGCCCGGAACTCGTCACCGAGGAGGTAGCTCTCGTCGCTCGGCACCCGCGCCACCCACTGCAGGTAGACGGCCATGAACAGGTTGACCACGGCGGCGGTGACGATCAGCGTGCGGGCGGCCCGCTTGCCCAGGGCCTTGTGGACCACGTCGCGCAGGGTGAACGTGATCGGGTAGACGAAGGTGCCCATGTCGACCGCCCGGCCGAACGTCGACCCGATCTTCACGCTGGTGATGTCCGCGATCACCTGGGCGCCCACGTAGGCGCCGACGGCGGCGATGGCGAGGCGCGACACCGTCATGACGGCGGTCGTCCGGGCCCGGTCAGTGGGAATCGTCTGCTCGGGCGCGCCGGAAGGGGCGGGCTGCATGGGGACCTCCGGTTTTGGTGAGGCGGGTTGCCGGTACCGCCCGTTGTCCGATCGACGACGCCGCTGCTGGGTGGCGGGTCGGGCTGGGAGTGTAGGTTCCGGCGCCGTGACCACCCCGCCGGCTGGCGGTTGGCCGGCAACGGGTGATGGCGCTCGACGACGTCGGTGATCCGGCGGGCGTGCCGCTCCTGTACCTCCACGGCACACCGGACTCCCGCCAGGCCCGGCCGGCCGGCGACGGCGCCGCGGCCCGAGCGGCGTACGGCGAGTGGTACGCACGCCATCTTCCGAACGCCACGCTCGAGGTCGTCCCGGGCGCCGCCCACTACCTGCCGTTCACCCGCTGGGCCGACAACCTCGACACCCTGTCGGTGGCCCACGGTCCTTGACGTTCCAGCCCGACCCCCACCCGCCACCCCTGATGGCGTCGGCCTCCAACCGACTCGTCCCTCTACTTTGAGGCCATGCCCCGATTGCGCCAGGTTCCCCGTGACGAGGTAGCGGCGCCGATCGTCACCGCCATGTACGACTTCATGTTCGGCGCCGACTGCGATCCGGTGGCCGATCCCGGCACCGCCACCGGCACTCCCGGCGACTGGTGGACCACGTTCGCCCTCGTGCCCGACGTGCTCGACCACTGCGTTGCCGGTTTCGCCCTGTACCGGTCACCGCAGCGGCAACTGCCGGCCGAGCTGCGGGAGCTGGGGCAGATCCGTGCCGGCTGGGCTCGCGGCAGCCAGTTCGTCTTCTCGCAGCACTGCAAGTCGTGCCGCGCACTGGGCATGGCCGAAGAGAAGATCGCCGCCATCCCCGCGTGGCCGGTGGCCGACTGCTGGTCACCAGCCGAGCGGGCGGTGCTGGCCTACACCGATGCGCTCGTGCTCGACGGCGGCCGGGTCCCGGACGCGGTCTTCGCCGCGCTACGGGCGCACCTGGGCGACGAGCAGATCCTCGAGCTGACGTACATCACGTGCCTCTACGAGATGCATGCCACCATGAGCCGCGCCCTCCGCACCGAGTGGGACGACCGCGACGATCCCGTGGTCGAGGTCCCCGGGCCCCACGAATCGCTGGCGCCCGACGTGGGCGTGGAGCCCGGTCGGACGGCCAGCGACTCGGTGGAGAAGTCCTGAAAGACGGCTATGGCTTGCCACCGCCCATGACACAAACGTATGTTCGTGTCATGGGCGGTAACTGGCGAGACGGTTTCGAGTTCGCTCACCGGGCACCCGAGCCCGAGGGCCCGGGACTGGTGTGGCGAGAGACGGGCCGCAACCACTGGTCCGGCTCCTGGGGGAGCCAGCCCCGCGGCACGGTCATGCTCGAATCGTCGGGCCTCTGGCTTGCCTATGTGCGGTTGGAAGAACCCGCGGGCCTGTCGCCGATCACGACCGTGGGCCGGTTCGCGACCGCGGAGGAAGCACTCTTGGCCACCGATCAGATCTGGACCTCCAGGTGACGAAGCCCCCCGAGGCCCCCATCAGCGAGCTGGTGGCGAAGATCGAAACGCCACCGGGCCCGATCAGGAGCCCCACGACGATCAGCACGATGCCCAGCCCCAGCTGGCCTTGGACGAGTTGGACGATGCCGACGATCACGAGGATGACGGCGATGATCCACAGGATTGTTGCCATGCCAGTGCATGTACCCGGCTCTCGATGGCCGCATACGGGTGGTCACACGCCGGCGGCGCCGGCAGGACGACAGGCGTCCGTCCCGCATGCCACATCCATCGTCTGCGACAACACTGGGACGACTCCAGACTCGACGCCGGCGAGCGGTTGGAACAGCTCAGCGAAGCCGAGGACTAGCCGCGTGCAGGTGCATTGACCTGCGGTCCAGGCGTCCATTCGGCACGCAGGTGCTTGATGCCGTTGATGAAGCCCGAGCGCAGCCTGTCCGCTTCGCCGACCGAATGGATGTCCGGCATCCTGCGCAGCAGCTCGCGGAACATCACCGAGATCTCCCGCCGGGCCAGGTGGGCGCCGAGGCAGAAGTGGGGCCCCGGACCGCCGAACCCGATGTGATCGTTGGGCGTCCGGCCGATGTCGAACGTGTGCGGGTCGTCGAACACGGCCTCGTCCCGGTTGCCCGACCAGTACCAGAGCACGACCTTCTCACCCTCGGAGAACTCGTGCTCGCCCAGGCGAGCTCCGTCGGTAGTCACGGTTCGCCGGAAGTGGATGACCGGCGATGCCCAGCGAACGATCTCCTCGACGGCAGTGGTGGACATGCCATCGACATCCGCAAGCCAGCGCGCCTTCTGCTCGGGGTGCTCGGACAGCGCCCACAGGCCGTGGGCGATGGCATTGCGGGTGGTCTCGTTGCCGGCGGCCACCAGCAGGATGAAGAACGACGCCAACTCCTGGGGGGTCAGGTGCTCGCCGTCGACCTCGCTGGTGACCAGCGCGGTGACGAGGTCGTTGCGGGAATCGTGCTGCCGGGCCTCGCCCAACTCCTGCACCATCTGCGCCAGCTCGGCCCCCGCAGTGAGGATGGCGCCGGTCACGGCCGGCGCATCCTCGACGTCACCCACGTACTCGGGGTCGGTGAAGCCGAGGATGATGTTGGTGCGGTCGAAGATGAACCTCTCCTGGCTGCGGGGGATGCCCATCATGTCGACGATGATCCGCAGGGGCAGGCGGGCGGCGACCTCGGTCACGAAGTCGCATTCGCCCTGCTCGATGAGCTCGTCGACGATGCCGGCGGCAACGCCTTCGACGTCCGCCCGCATGGTCTCGAGCTGCCGTGGGGTGAAGCCCCGGGACACGATGCGGCGCATCCGGCTGTGGCGCGGATCGTCCATGTTGATCATCGAGCCGAAGAACTCGAGGAATTCCGGCGGGAGATCGGCGATGTTGGTGCCCTGGCCCGAGCAGAACAGCTCGGGATGGCGGCTGACCTCGACGATGTCGGCGTAGCGGGTGACCGACCAGTAGGGAGACTCGGGCATGCCGAGATGAGGCAGCGCCTCGAGGACCATGGGAGCCAGGGGCCGTTCGGCCCGCAGCGCTGCGAATGCGGCCTCGCGTTCGTCCAGGGGCCGGGTCCACCAGTCCAGGTCGGAGAGGTCGATGGAGTCGACGTTGGGAGCCGTTGCGCTCATACCGAAACTCTAGGGCGGCACCCGCCGCCAATCCTCTGGCGCTAGCCGTCCCCGGCTTCAGGCCGACGCCAGCGCCCGCTCGACAGCCGCCACCGAGCGGTCCACGTCCGCCTCCGTCGTCTGCCAGTTGACGACGGAGATGCGCATCGCGGCACGGCCCCGCCAGGTGGTGCCGCTCATCCAGCACTCACCCGACGCCTGCACCGCGTCGACGACCCGCCGGGTGACGGCGTCGTCAGCCCCGGGGTCGGGGTCCCCGGTTGCCGAGCCGGCACGGAACCGCACGAGCACCTGGTCGAGGGTGACGTCGTTGAGGACCTCGACCCTGTCGATCCGATCCAGCCGCTCGGCGAACTGGCGCGCGCAGTCACAACAGCGCTCCACCAGCTCGGCGACCCCCCTGCGACCGAGCGACTGGAGCGCGGCGTAGACCGCGAATCCGCGCGCCCGGCGCGAGAACTCGGGATTCCAGTCGACCTGGTCACGCGCGGCAGCGGGATCGTCGTCGGCATGCATGAGGTAGGCGGCGCGGACGCCCATGGCGGCCCGGTGGGCACCTGAGTCCGCGCAGGCGACGAAGCCGGAGTCATACGGCACGTTGAGCCACTTGTGGAAGTCGGTGGCCCAGGAGTCGGCCCGCTCCACCCCCGCCAACTCCGGCCTCAACGACGGGCTGGCGGCCGCCCACAGCCCGAACGCGCCGTCGACGTGCACCCAGGCGCCGGCGGCGTGGGCGACATCGCAGATCTCGGCCAGTGGATCGATGGCGCCGCTGTTCACCTCGCCGGCCTGCGCGCACACGATGGTGGGCGTCGGACGGTCAGCGGACAGGTCTTCGAGCGCGTCGCCGAGGGCACCGACGGGGAGCCGAGCGTCGGGCCCGGTCGGTATGACGACCGCGGCGTCGGTACCGAGACCGAGGTAGCGCAGCGACCGGTCGATGGTGGCGTGCCGGAGGTCGCTGGTCACCACCCGGACCGTCGGCGCCCCGGACAGTCCACGCGCCTCGACGTCCCAGCCCTGCCGGGCGAGGACCGCATGGCGGGCTGCGGCCAGGGCGGTGAAGTTGGCCATCTGGCCCCCGGTGACGAAGCCGAACGTGGCCGCCGACGGCAGACCCAACAGGTCGAGCACCCAGCGCCCGGCAACCTCCTCGACCACCGCCGCCGGCGGCCCGCAGGCGTAGAGGCCGGCGTTCTGATCCCAGGTGGCGGCCAACCAGTCGGCCGCCAGCGCAGCCGGCAGGGCACCCCCGATCACGAAGCCGAAGTAGCGGGGCGAGCCGGTTGCCACGAGGCCGGGCTCGGCGCCTGCGGCCAGGTCGTGCACGACCTTCGCGGGATCGACGGCCTCGTCGGGCAACGGAACGGCCAGCGCCTCGCGGAGCTCGTCGACCGTCGCCTGCTCGGCCACGGGCCGGTCGGGCAGTCCCGCGAGGTAGTCCTTGGCGTGGTCGATGGCGGCGGCGAGGGCCGCATCCCAGGCGCTTGGGCCGGGGGTGTGTTGTGGGCCGAGCTCGTCGGCTTGGTCGGTCACCCGGACGAGTCTGGCGCGAGACCCCGACCGTCACACCCTCTGCGTAAGGTCCGGTCATGGCCACGTGGACAGAGTTCTCCGAGGAAGCCCCCGAGATCGCCGAGTTGGCCGAGCGACGATTGGCGGCAACCGGGCTCATGATGCTGGCGACCCTGCGGCGCGACGGGTTCCCGCGCATCAGCCCCGTGGAGCCGGTCATCGCCGGCGATCGCCTCGTGCTGCACGACGGCAAGCTGTGGCTGGGGATGATGGTCGACTCAACCAAGTCGCGCGACCTCCAGCGCGACGGCCGGTGCGGCCTGCACACCGCCACGGCCGACAAGCAGGTGACCCAGGGCGACGTCAAGTTGTGGGGCACCGCCACCGCCGTGACCGACAATGGCACTTTGGCCCGGTTCTCCGACGACATCTTCGAGTCGGTGGGCTTCCGATTCGAGGTCGGGTCGTTCGACGCGTTCGACATCGACCTGCTGGGTGCCTCGTCGGTCTCGGTGGCCGACGACGTGATGTATGTGAAGACCTGGAAGCCCGGAAAGGGGGTCACCGTGAGCGAGAAACGCGACTGAACGCCCTCTGGGCGTCGGGTTACCCGCCGTCAGCGGGTCGTGCGGGCCGCAGCAGCACCTCCTGGCCGACCGTCGCCAGGTGAGAGCCGCCGGCGGTGAACACATGACCGACGCTCACGCCGCGAGAACTCATCAGCCCGTGACTGGTGGCGGCATGCACGTGCCAGTCGTCGACCTCCACCGCGCGATGGAACCAGATGGCGTGGTCGAGGCTCGCCGAGAAGAACTGGCGCTCCGGTGGCACGTGGGGGTCCCAACCGGGCATGAGCGACACGACGGCATCGGTCGGGAAGTCGTCGGAGATGTAGGCGAGCGCGCAGGCCTGTAGTGCGGGATCGTCACCGATCGGCTTGGTCAACCGCGCCCACGCCCGGACCTCGCCCCGCTGCTGCGGCGCGACCCGCCGTACAACCCGCCCCATTGATAGCGGGGCCCTGCGCCCACCCACACGTCCGTGCCGTGCGGTTCGAGGGCCATCATCGTCATGAAGTCCACCGCGGCAGAGTCTCGGCGCGGGCGTGTCGAGGGTGCCAACCGCTCCGGTGGTGGGCGAGCACCACCGCCATCCGACCGGGCGCGAGCGGCGCGGACCCCATCCCGCGCGATACACCATCGGGCCGTGCCGACGGTGTACCCGATCCTCGCCTCCATCCCCAGCCCGAGCGACAATGCCATCAGCATCGGCGGTCTGGAGCTGCGTGCCTACGGCCTCGCCATCGCCCTGGGTGTCATCGCCGCGGTGTGGATCTCCCGCCGCCGATGGGCGGCGCGGGGCGGCGATCCCGACGACATCAGCCGGATCGCCCTGTGGGCGGTCCTCGCCGGGCTCATCGGGGCCCGGCTCTACCACGTGCTCACCGACCTCCACCGATTCGAAGGTCGCTGGCACCATGCGTTCGCCGTGTGGGAGGGCGGTCTCGGCATCCCCGGCGGGCTGATCGCGGGGGTCGGGACCGGCGCCTACATCGCCCATCGTCGCGGCCTGCCCGTGGCACAGCTGCTCGACGTCGTCGCCCCCGCCCTGCCCGTCGCCCAGGCGATCGGGCGACTCGGCAACTGGTTCAACCAGGAGCTGTTCGGTCGGCCCACCGATCTGCCCTGGGGACTGGAGATCGACCCGGAGCACCGGCCCGCGGGCTACCTCGAGGTGGCCACGTTCCATCCCACGTTCCTCTACGAGGCGCTGTGGAACCTTGCGCTCGCCGGCGGGCTGGTGTTGTGGGAGCGGCACCATCCCGGGACCCGCCCCGGCCGCCTGTTCGCGCTCTACGTCGCGGGATACGCCGTAGGACGAGCCTGGGTCGAGGCGCTGCGGATCGACCCGGCGACGCGCCTGCTCGGCGTGCGCTGGAACATCTGGATGAGCGCAATCGTGTTCTTCGCGGCGGTCGCCTGGCTGGTCTTCGACTCGTGGCGGGCGCGTAGAAAGGCCGAGAGCGAGCCCACTGTGGCTGACACGGCCATTGATCACGCCGCCGCGGGCACCACCGCCGACGACACGGTCGCCGACGACAGCACCTCCGCCGACGACGACACTGCCGCCGCGGACACGACCACCGCCGACGACACCACCACCACCACCACCACCACCGACGACACCACCACCGCGGACACGACCAC